>CAAGKR010385963.1_pt1 | contig 12312 bp, 9 predicted proteins | sample 2556971 | NCBI WGS metagenome assembly CAAGKR01 (sample SAMEA5207829, study PRJEB30636) | soil metagenome | biome: forest; feature: boreal; material: soil | place: USA | collected 2011-09 | depth 1 m | reverse complement strand
CTCACGAACTGGCGGGTGGCAATCATCTATCTGGGACGCGAGTTACCTCGCGCCTCAAGCGACCAACCCGAAGGTTGACAGGCGAGCAACCTGCGAACGCGCCGCGTGGACGCGCTCTTCCCTCTGTTCGGTCTTGCTCCAAATGGGGTTTACCCGGCCAGCCGGTCGCCCGGCTGCCGGTGAGCTCTTACCTCACCATTTCGCCCTTACCCGGCGCATAGTATTTCTAGCACGCCAGGCGGTATGTTTCTGTGGCACTTTCCTTGAGGTCGCCCTCACTGGACGTTATCCAGCATTCTGCTCTGTGGAGTTCGGACTTTCCTCGGACCATAGGGTATACAGCCCGCGATTGCCTGTTTTGCTCAAACCCACGTCCCTAAGAGTAACATACTATGCAAAGCGCGTCCAGTCAATTTGACGCCTGGAATAAAAACGCGCTACAATGGCGGTACAATTACTGTAAACAGAGAACAGAGGGTTTTCCCATGAGTACAGGTCGGCAAATCCGCCTGACATCCCTGGCAAGTTGCGCTGGCTGAGCGGCTAAAATGGGGCCGGAGGCCCTGGCGCAGGTTCTGCGACCGCTCACCTTCCATAGCGCACCGCCTGCCTTGCTGGTCGGGCTGAGCGCCGCCGATGATGCCGCCGTTTACCAGGTGAACGAGCAACAGGCCATCATAAGCACGGCAGACTTCTTTCCGCCTGTCGTCGATGATCCTTATGCCTTTGGCGCGATTGCCGCCGCCAACGCCATGAGCGATATCTACGCGATGGGGGGCAAGGTCCTCATGGCTATAAACCTGGTTGCTTGGCCCGCAGACCTGGACCCCGGCATTCTCAGCGAAATCTTGCGCGGCGGGGCTGATACCGTCGCCAGGGCCGGAACCGTCATCGCCGGCGGACATACCGTTACCGACCAGGAACCCAAATATGGCCTTGCCGTAACGGGCATGGTTCACCCGCAACACATCCTGACCAAAGGCGGAGCGCAGCCAGGCGATTATCTCGTCCTCAGCAAACCGCTCGGCACCGGATTGATTACCACCGCGCACAGAAACGACGCGGTAGAAAAGACTGATCTTGAGGCAGCGCTGCAATCAATGATGCAACTGAACGACAAAGCAAGCCAGGCGTTACAGCGTCCCGGCGTCCATGCCGTAACAGACATCACCGGCTTCGGGCTGCTCGGTCACGCCTGGGAAATGGCTTCGCAGAGTCGCGCCGGTATGCGTTTCCATTTTGACACGCTGCCACAGTTACCCTATGCGCGTCACTACGCTGAACAGGGACACATGACGGGTGGAGCGCGACGCAACGAAAAATATCTCATGCCCCATGTGACCATACAGCGTGAACTGGACAGGTTCGACAGGGAAATCTTGTGGGACCCGCAGACATCCGGCGGGCTTTTCGCGGCCATCGACCCGGCGCTATGGCCTGTATTATCCGCGCTCGCCCCCGATGTAACGTTCTGGCATATCGGCAATGTGACGGATCGAGCGAGCGACGAAGCGCATGTTAAGTTGGAGGTGTATTGATGTTCGAGGCTCTGCAAGATTCGCTCGGTCTCCATTTCCAGGATGAATCGTTATTAAAATTAGCTCTTACCCATAAATCCTATATATTCGAGACATCGAACGAAGCGCTCGACTCAAACGAGCGACTGGAGTTCCTGGGCGACTCGATACTGGCCTGTATCTGCGCCGACTACCTTTATCGCTCTTTCCCCGAATTGAGCGAAGGTGACTTGAGCGATACACGCGCCATACTGGTGAAAGGGGAAACGCTGGCACAATTCGCGCGCGAACTCAACCTGGACGATTTCCTGATTATGGGTAAAGGTGAGGCGAACAACATCAAGGGGCAGCGCGTGCTGGCAGCCACCTTCGAGGCCGTGCTGGGCGCGATCTATCTCGATCAGGGACTTGAAGCGGCGCAACGTTTCTTATTGCCGCGCTTGAAGCCGATGGCGTATCATATCGTCAAGAAACGCTTATTCAAAGATCACAAATCGCGCTTTCAAGAACTGGCCCAGGCGCATACCAGCATCACGCCCGCCTATCGCCTGGTCAGCCAGGAGGGGCCATCGCACAATCGAGAGTTCATCGTGGAGGCAATGCTGGGAGACGAAGTAGCAGGGCGCGGGCAGGGTCGCAACAAACAAACAGCAGAACAGGAGGCTGCGTTTGCGGCATTGCAAAACAGGGGATGGATCGAAGAATCGGAGTAAGTAGATAGGACAGGTAGAAAAGCAGGGGGGAACGAACACATGCGATTGGAACCAACACCTCGACCAGATCATACATTACGAGTCAGCGCGAGGCTTATCACCTCGAGCACGATTTTACACCTCTCTTCAGATGAGCTAGAACGCGCCGTCACGCAGGAACAGATGGAGAATCCCGCGCTGGATGTGAGCGAAAAGCGCGTGTGTCTCTTCTGCGGCTCGTCCCTACAAGGTCCATGCTGCGCAAACTGTGGGCATTTCGAGCAACCCACGCAGCCCAGCTTTAGTACGGGCGAAACGCAGCAGGATGAACAGCCCGTCGAGCAACAGTGGAGCGAATACCACTCCTATGACATTTACGATTACCGCCTCAACGAATACGACGACGACGACGAACTTGACCCCCTGGCGTATATTTCGGTAGATCAAACATTGGCCGATACCCTCTTGCAACAACTTGATACCCTCATCGCGCCCGAAGATGCGCTCATCGCTGAACAACTGGTGGGCAACCTCAATGAGCGTGGCTACCTGGAGATCAGCGCGCAGGAAATCGCGGACTACCTGCAAACATCTATAGAACGTACCGAATATGTATTGCTCCAGCTTCAAACATTGGAACCACTGGGTATCGGCGCGCGTGACTTGCGCGAATGCCTGCTCATCCAGTTGGATGCCTTGGCCGAACAAGAGCCGCCGCATCCCCTGGCCTATGCCCTGATCGACCGCCATTTAGATCACCTGGGCAAAAGCCATTTCCAGGAGATCGCGCGCGAACTCAAAGTACCGGAACAGGAAGTGCGCCAGGCCGCGCAGTATATTCGCGGCAACCTCAATCCCTTTCCCGCGCATGCTTACCAGGCCGACACGGACAACGGCTCAACCGCCGCCTACACGCGCCCCGACATCCTCATTCGCAGGGGCGAGTCCGGTTTCGAGGTCGAATTAATCGAGGAGAAACGCTACGGCTTCCATATCGGTTCCGGCTATGGCGCGCAGCCCCTGCGCCTGGAAAACGATACGGGCCATGAAGAAATACAACGCTACATACGCCACCAGAGCGACCGCGCCAAATTCTTCATCGACTGCATCCAGCGTCGCTGGCGCACCCTCAAACAAGTCTCAGAGTTGATCGTAGACTACCAGCGCGAATTTTTAGACAAGGGCATTCGCTATCTGCGCCCCTTCACCCGCGCCGAAGTCGCCACGCGCCTCAACCTCGACGAAAGCACCGTCAGCCGCGCCACCGCCAACAAATACGCCCTGCTCCCCAATGGCCGCCTGATCCCCCTGTCCGACTTCTTCGACGGCTCCCTCGGCGTCAAAGACATCCTGCGAGAACTCATATCCACCGAGGACACCAGACACCGCCTGAGCGACGACGAACTAGCCCGCCTGCTCACCATGCGAGGCCTCCCTATGGCGCGGCGCACCGTGACGAAGTACCGCGAGGAGATGGGCATAGGGTCGTCGAGGGAACGGGGCTAAGAATGCCAGTAGCTTGTGTAATCTCTAATGGAGTGCTTGCCAGCCGCCGGTACACTGCTTCGAGTAGGAGCATCTGAGCCTTCCGTTGTTGTGTGGGGGGCAATGCCCGACGCGCATAGGTCAGATAATTTAGAATAACACTCCTGAGCACTGCCAGGTCATTGAGGCCAACAAACAGGGAGAGTCAGCGTCGTATATGCTTTATACTGGCTCATACGCTCATTCTTTCACCTGGACAGCAATGGCTGCTTGTTCCGCGGATATTTCATGTTCATCCGCGCCCCAATTGACTGTATTGAGAATAGCCAGAGCCTCTTCATGTTTGCCTTCATCAATCAGACGCAAGGCGCGCTCACCGCATCGCTGCATACGCGCCGTTATCAACTCGTGAGTCGCAGTAATGGCAAATCCCGACAGACCTAGCTGCGCGGATTCTTCTATCAACGCCTGTTGTTGTCTAAAGTAGGCTACTTCACTCAGAATCTCGCTCATGTTGTCCCCTTTCGCAATTGATAGACAGGTGAACGGTGCAAACGGAGCCACTGCTCGACGTATCCAGTCTCTACGGGCTGCAAATGGGGGAAAGCGAGATCGGACACAAAGCTGTGAAGCCTTGCTAGCGCCCGTTCAATTTCTGACTCTTCTTCGCAGACTGTTTCTATCTCGAAGAAATCCCCCAGTCCCGCCACATCGTCGAGACACAAGACCAGGTTTTCGTGAGCAAATTGTGTTCTCCGGTTCGCAATGTGTGCAAATTCCAGTAAACCATTCAGGCAAATGGCCTCTTCGACTGAATCTACCTGGCGCCACCCTGGGATGAAGCGAGAACAGAGCATGTTCATCTCTTTCATCTGAGGCGGTTCCGGTTGCAAGGGAAAGGATCGCTCTGTGCTGTGTGTATGCGCCGGATCGGCATAGTCGTGGAATTTCAATTCCAGCCGCGCACGGTTCCTGATACGAATAAAGACAGCCTGTCGCAAGCAATCAAAGTTTGCCGTATCGTAATAAATGTCTGAATTGTCGATCTGTCCGAGCTGGCGAACCGACGGCACGGTACCTATTTTTTCCTGAAGCAGCGCTCGTGATGTCGATGGAATTTCAAACTTTAGCTCGACCTCAATCATGCTACCCGCTCCTTTTGATGGACTTGAGCCACGGCATCGGCTGATGAAACGAAAGTACGTCCGCCCTTGCTCTCGATCATCTGGAGCAGCCTCTGGAGGCGAACTGTGTCTTCGTAACGTGTCCATATCGGCGCATGAGCCGACCAGGATACGGTGCTTGTCTGGCCTGGCACTCTATCGAGAATTCCTGGCGGGATGAAACGCACGAAGCGCCCGCGCGCATCTGCATAGAGCGGCCCCAGGATAAATCCTTCGCTGCCCGCGTGGATTCCTTCACCTGCTATACGTTCGTACTCGCAATCAGCAATATGAGGTAACACAGGTCGTACCGCTATGAATGCGGGGATACCGATGCGTTTGAGATTCGCAAGCGTCAGCATCCGCTCGCGCGGTGATGGCGTGTGAGGTTCCACAGTAGAAGCAGAATCCCAGCAACTGAGAGAAATGAGCGCGCTGAGCGACGTTCCCGCCGCTTCCATGTACTGGCGAATATCGCTGAGCGCATGGATAACACTACCTTCGATCAACGCTTTCGTGCTAAAATTGACGTGCTTACCCATAGTTGCTAATTGCTTCAGCATCTCTATGCCACGCTGCGGGCGAGCAAACGGATCACCATCATAGCCAAATTGAATTGTATCGAAATGGCTTTTTTGGGCGAATTGCCGGAACCGGGAGAGGATTTCTTCCGAGCTAACACGCGAGAGTCCTACCTCTCCAGTGCGAGTATAGCAGTACCGGCATCCAAAAGGGCAAGGTTCGCCAACAGGCACCAACACACGATTCTTTTCAACGCTAAACTGGATTCGTTCTTTCATGTAGCCTTCCTATCATTTACAAATGGGCTTAGACGGAGTATAACATAACAAACGCCAAAATCAATTCATCTTGCGACAATTCGCAAAAATATAGCATTTGTTGCAATTGCACAATTTTTAAGACGTTTGCTGTGAATCCTTGAAAAATGGGCTGTTGTTTGATCTTGATATAATCACGACAACATGTATGAAAAGAGGCTTTTTCTTACAGCCTGCGCTATCTATGAATGGAAGATAACATATGTCTATTAGTAACGCTGAAGTGAACGAATAGGCACAAACTCGTTTTTTTGTGATTTCTACTGGATAAGCTGCTTTCTTCAACCAAAACAGGAAATATAGCAGGGGAATATGCTTGCTCTTTGATAGAACATGCTGTATGCTGGAGTTCAATGGAAGCGCATTTCGAAAAGCGAGAGAGTTAAAATGGTTGTGTGTATGCATTAAGAGCGACCTGGCGCATCCTGTAGCTTTCCCGTTGAATCTGAACGAGTGTTCATGTGAAAGGAGAAGGTGCTGATGGCAGAGAATAGCCAGGTAAGCAGTAGTGAAGCGAGGCTGCTTACAGATGAGCGCTTCTTACGTAAAATCGCCTACATGTACTATGAAGATGGTCATTCTCAGGAAACCATCGCGGAAATGGAGTTCTGTTCCAGGCAGACGATAAGCAAAGCCCTACAGAAAGCCAAAGACCGCGATATTGTCCGTATTTCTATTGTGCCTGATATGCGCACCGGATATCTCCGCAACCTCTCCCGGGAAGTTCGCGTTCAGCTTAACCTGGAGGATTTAATTCTGGTGTCCGGTCGCAACATGAACAACCTTCGCTCCCGCGACGTGCTCGACGATGTCGTGACCGAGATCACGAGTACGGCTGCTGACTATCTTGATCAAATGCTCTCCGACTCGGATATCGTGGCTGTTTCCGGGGGGAGAACGTTTATGCGCAATATCGTGCGTTATTTGAAGCCGTCCAAGGTTCTCCCTCATATGCAGGTTGTTGCGACTATCGGATTTATCGAATCGCGAACGAGCTTTGGAGACGCTAATCTGATCGCACATGACTTAGCCGAGGCCTATGGTGCCAGCCACCTGTGGTTTCCCTGCCCCGCGGTTCTTTCGAATAGCGAACAAGTGAAGTGGATTCGTCAACTTCCCATCATCAAAGACGCTTATGACATGTTGCAGCGTGCCAATATAATTGTGACAAGCCTGTGGACGCCGGGAACCTATAACGACCTGGTCGCGCGTGAAATTCTTACGCGAGAGCAGATTGACATGATAGATACCTACAGACCGATCGTAGATATCAACCACTGGTTTTTTGACTCGGCTGGACAATGCGTAAATGAACTACTCACACCATTCCCATATGTACTTTCAGGGCTAGAGATACCTCGATTAAAGGATAAAATCCAGCGAACCAACAGCAAAGTCATCCTGGTAGCAGGAGGCAGCCCCTCGTATGTTTCGGCCATTCGAGCCGTGCTCAGAGCCGGCCTTGCGAATATTCTGGTAACCGATCACATCACCGCGCAACTGTTACTGACTGAAGACTAGTAAGAAGCACAATCAAATGCCTTGCCAGAAAAACCCAGGTCAAGAGCATCTCAGTACATATGTGATGATACGAGGCGGCTATTTCGCTAAGACATCTCCTCGCTCGCCTCAAGCGCAAGCCGCGTCACCTCTTCCTGTGACAATGCTTTGCCTTCCGCCCACCACGCTTCCCACGTTGCCTCTTCAATCTGTGACTTGAGACCCCCAAGAAAGGCGCTATACAGGGGAATGTAAGCTACCGGAACGGCGGTATTCAGACTCGCGAAGAGCGCTTCGGCGGCGCTGCACACTTTTGCCGCGTAGGATGGGCCTCGCGTTGTACCTAACAGGCAACCGAAAGCGATCAAATCGGAGGCCAGCATGTAGCGATTGCCGGTTTGCTGCGCTAGCAGCAGCCCCTCGCGCAAATAGCTGGCGCTTTGTTTAAGGTCAGCCTGGACAATGGCCAGCACACCCAGATAAACCAGCGTAACATTGAGCAGACCCGGTTCGCTATACTCGCGCAGCAGTGGCAACGCTTCATTCAGCCAGGTCCACGCCTGGGAAAAGTTGTTCTGGAGGATCGCCATCGCTCCCAACCTGCTCAGAGCAAAGGCATAAGTACGCCAGTCTTCTTGCTCATGCAAGAGGAGCACGCTCTCTTCAAGATACTTGCTTGCTAGCGTATATTCGCCCTGCATATGCCAGGCATCGCCAATCTGGAAGATGGCTGAGGTTCTCCCAACATCGTCTCCAACGGCTTCATAAAACGCTAGAGCTTCCTCGGCTAGTTCTCGCGAACGCTTGCACGCTACCTCCCACAGGGCGAGACGCGATGCGGCCATCAACAGCCTGGCGCGAATGGCCGGTGATGCCTCCTGCGTCATCTTGAGCGCAACATCGATCCAGCGATGAGCCTCCTGAAATGCCGTGCGCGCCTCCCAGAACATGCCCAACGCGCCGCACAGACGCTGTACAAATTCGGCTTCATTGCGCTCAATAGCCCACTCCAGCGCTGCTCGCAGGTTATCCTGTTCGCGGACCAGCATCGACACCGCCTCGGATTGCTTGCGTCCATACAATTTCGGCTCGATGCGTTCCGCCAGCGCGAGATAATAGTTTGCGTGCCGCCGTTGCACATCTTCACGCTCTCCACACGCCTCCAACCGTCCCAATGCATACTCACGAATCGTCTCTAAGAAATAAAAGCGCGGTTCCTTCCAATCGTCCGGGGAGCCTTTTTCGAGCAACATCCGCTTTACCAGGCTGTGATCAATCAGCGCTTCATCCAGGGTAGCTGTCCTGTCCTCTCCCACGCCGATTGCCACGACCGCATCCAATGTCCAGCCTCCAAGAAAGACGCCGAGTCGGCGAAAAAGGCATTGTAGTTGTGGATCAAGCAGTCCATAGCTCCAATCCAATGTATTCTGTAAAGTTTGGTGGCGTTGGAGTACATCACGCGCAGTGGAGCGCAAAAATGTCAAACTCTGACCCGTTTTATCTGTCAGCTTTTCCAGGATCATCGGTAAAGAAAATACTTTAGTTCGCGCCGCAGCCAGTTCAAGCGCCAGGGGCAGCCCATCCAGCCGCGCGCATATGTTCGCAATAGTTGCCACATTGTTCTCGCTCATTTGAAAAGCAGGATCAACAGCCTGAGCGCGTTCAATGAAGAGACGAATAGCCGGAAATTGTGAGACATAGTCTACATTGGACACCGCATCGGGCGCGCAGACTTCGAGCGGAGGAACCTCGAATTCATGCTCCCCGTACAGGCGCAGCACAGACCGGCTTGTCACCATAATCTTGAGCAGCGGAGCAGTACTCAACAAATCGCCGATAAAAGACGCAATATCGGGGATTTGCTCCACATTATCCAGTACCAGCAGGAGCGACTTTTCTCGCAAAAAACCCTTGAGCAAATCTTCGCCTGACGACACACCCTGCGTGCCAGGATCGCCCCGCGTAACCGGCTCCGACAGGCCCAGCGCCTGTTCAATCGTTGAGGGCACAAGAACCGCATCGTGAATGGTTGCCAGGGACACAAAAAAAACACCATCGGCGAAATCATACCGCACCGCGTGTGCCGCTTTCAGCGCCAGGCGCGTTTTGCCAACCCCGCCCGTTCCAAACAGCGTCAGGAGGCGCACCGCTGGCTGCCGTATACGATCCAGCAGCGCCTGCACCAGCGCTTCACGACCGATAAGCGAAGTAGATGCCACGGGCACGTGCGCGTAAGCGGAAATCGTCGCCAACGAAGTTGCCAGATCCGCTGGAATGCTCTGGGGCGCTGGCTCAAGCCTGTTCAATGGAGCAGCATTCCACTCCCTGTCGGAAAAGCTCTCCCTGCGCAAACCCATCAACGCCAGAAGTTCGATAGCCTCAACCTGGGTGGAGATTGCATCCCAACTCGCCAACGTTTTGATCACCTGTTTGACTTCCTCATGGGTCAGAAAAGTCTGCTTCGCGCCATGTAGTTTGCGGCTCAATACATTTGAATTGATACCCAGCGCGCCAGCCAGTTCCTTCTGAAGCCACCCCGCCTGGCGGCGTGCATCAGTAACTTTCTCGCGAAAAAGATCGAGGTTGGTTGGAGAATCGGGGGAATGCTGGGGATACGATTGATAGGGAGGTTGGGTAGTATGGGAATGTGTGTGAGATTCAGTAGCCATAAATATCCGCTCCTCCATAATTCTAACAAGTCTGCATGTTCCCCGTAGCCGTCCACTATTATATCTTATAAAAACGGGAAATCTAGCCTTTTGGGACACAAACAGGACTTTTTTGGTCACTTTTGAATCACTTTTGAATCATCTCAGCGCTTTTTATCGCTTTTGTCTGGTAGTATACTCCACGTGGCGATACGGAGTGCTGTGACAGGGGGGGAAGTCAGATATCGACAGGTAATCAAAGTCGAAATCGGCTTTCCTGTTATAGCACTCTTCGTCGAGAAACTCTTCTCACACTCCATTACGTGGTTCTGCGTATATTGTGCGCTCGTGGTCATAGATCACCATGCCGGGACCGCCGCCTTTCATATGGCGCACATAACGCTGCAATGTGTAATCGACGGGAACGCTGGTGCTGCCCCGCGCCTGGCTGTACCACGCAGCCAGGACCGCCGCCTGTTCAATAGTGCTGCGCGGGATATCGCGCCCGCTTGCCTTGATGATTACATGCGAGCCAGGGACGCCGCGCGCGTGCAGCCACATATCATTCGACGAAGCCTGGTGGAAGGTAACATCCTCGTTCTGGCGGCTGTTCTTGCCAACCAAGATGGTAAAACCTTCGCGGCTCTGCGCGTGTAGTGGCACACCGCCGCCCGGCGGCACCGGTTTGCCTTTAGCTGGCTTGCCGCCCTTGCCTTTCCCCTTATGCAACGGCTTTTGTTGTTTCTGAACCGGCTTCGCAGCCCCCTTCGCGCCTCGCATATAACCGGCCGTTTGCGTCTCCGCCTTCACCAGCGCCACTTCTGGAGGCGTATCGGCCAGCATCAGATCGGCCAACAACTGCTCGATCGTGGCAATCTCAACAGCGTTTTGCTCGATCTGCGGGGGGACAAGCGCCAGGGCGCGGCGCAACTTGTGGTACTTATGAAATATGCGATTGGCATTACCCACAGCGTCCAGGCGCGGATCAAGCGGAACCGTCACCAGCGCTGGCGTCTCCTGGCCCTCGAAGATGTTTTGCAGCATCACGCTCTGCTGCCCCTGTTTGACATCATTTTGATGAGCCAGCAGAAGATCCGCCCACAAACGGTACTGATTGGCCTCCTCAGAAACCGCCAGTTCCTTTTGCAGCAACTCAACCTTGCGCCTGCACCGCTCCAACTGGGTGTGTAACACCTTGCGAACAGGCGCGCGCACACTCTCCATCGCGTCGCGCCATTCCGCGCCCGCGTAAAATTCATCGATGCTAGTGTTGATTGACGCCGCCGCCAGTATGCTCACCCCCGCCATCTCCGCGTACTGTTCAAGCACATAAGGCGCGAAAGCGACGTACCGTTGTATTGTACGGGCGTACCCTTGCGGTCGCCCTGCGGTGGTGGCTAGCGCGTCTCCTTGCCCTTGCGGTCTCTCAGTGGAAGAGGTAGAGCTATCTTGCGCGCTCTCCGGTTGTTCGACGCGCTCAACCAGTTGTGGCTTCCAGGCATGTGCGTCGTACAACGCCGCCAGTTCGCGCACATTCCAGGCCACTTCTTCCCAGGCGTTCTCGTCCTGTAAAGTAAGCGAATCGCTATCACCGGTGGCGCGATACACAACCTCGCGAGCCAGTAACTGACTGAAGCCGAGCAGGTTTCTACTCAGAAGTTGCCAGAGGGTTGATTGTTCCATGGCACGCGCGCGCCCTTTCTTCACCGGCGCTGGCCGCGCAGCCTCTTCCAAAGCCGCCGCCACCAGTTGAGAAGCGGTGAGCGTAGTAGGGTCTAAACGCGGCAGGGATTGCTCGCCAACGACGCGCATTTGTGGCGGCGGCGCGACGTATGGCACATTGGGCGCAATGACACGGTAACGATTAACGTCAGCCCCTACATGCTTGAGACAGCCCAAAATCATGCCCTTTTCATCGCAGAAGATAACATTGCTCAGACGCCCCATGATCTCGATAATCAGCCGGTAACGCGTCCGTTCATCGCTATCAACATCCCTGCGCGAACTGGCGATGATCTCGATTACCCGTTCCCAGCGCGGCTGCTCAATGGCCTCGATGCGCGTTCCTTCCAGGTATTTACGCAGCAGCATGATAAACGCGGGCGGCTCACTGGCAATTTTAGCGGGCTTACGGGCCGTCAGATGCGCCCGCGCCAACTGCGGATGCGCCGAAAAATAGAGCCAGTGGTTCTGCCCGCCCTGTCCACCCCCACCAGGCGTATAGCACTGTATAGCTACAGCATGTTCGGTCGGCTGAATAACCGTATCAATACGCGCCCCCGTCAACAAAGTGCGCCACTCGTCGGCCACGGCAGCCAGCGTCATCGCATCTACAAACATAACCTTATCCTATTCGATTCTGCTCCCGCATCACTACAGTATACAACTGCATGTTGTACAATAAAGATAACAAACAGTTCCGCAACGTTTTCTCTTGATCGTCAGTATAACAAAGAGTGGACATGGTG
>CAAGKR010317001.1_pt1 | contig 12316 bp, 15 predicted proteins | sample 2556971 | NCBI WGS metagenome assembly CAAGKR01 (sample SAMEA5207829, study PRJEB30636) | soil metagenome | biome: forest; feature: boreal; material: soil | place: USA | collected 2011-09 | depth 1 m | reverse complement strand
GTCGTGGATGTAACCCACGCGCATTGCCTCTGGATGAACCTTTTGACCCATGTCTCTTTGAAGTCCTGTCTCCGCGCCTACGGCTTGGGTGTGAGCGTAATCGTCAGATGGCTGGTGCGCTTGCGAATCGGCGTAGCCCGTCCCTGGGCCCTCGGTCGAAAGCGCTTGATCGTTGGCCCCTCGTCGGCAAACGCCTCGCGAACGAGCAAGTCTTCCTCGACCAGCTCGTGGTTGTTCTCGGCGTTGGCCACAGCCGACTCCAGCAACTTGCTCCAGTCGCGGGCCACCTCACGAGGGGTAAAGGCGAGGATAGCGCGTGCCTCTCCCACGGACTTGCCTCGCAGGTGCCCGCACACCATGCGCGCCTTGCGTGCCGAGGTGCGCACATAGCGCGCCTGTGCGCGCACGACCTTGCGGCGCGCGCGAGCCGACGCCGCCGACTGGGCGTCGCCGGCTGCAGTGGCAGCGGGCTCCTCGGCCTTGGGCGCGGCAGGCTTCTCGGGCTTCGCGGCGGGCTTCTCAGCCGTCTCAGTGCTCGCCTTCTCAGCTACGGGCTCCTTACCCACCGGCTTCTTGGCGGCGGCCTTCTTCTCCACCGGCTTCTTGGGAGCCGGCTCTTTCTCAGCGGATGTCTTGGGTGCGCGCGCAGGCTTGGTTGCGCCGCCAGCCTCAGCCTCGGCGGCCTCAACCTGCGCAGGCTTCTCGGCGACCGGCTTCTTAGCCGCAGGCTTCTTCTCCGCCGCAGGCTTGGCCTCCGCGTCGGGCTTTGCCTTGGCCTCGTCCTCGTCCTCGACACTCATCTCAGTTCCTCCGTACACGAATCAAGCCATCCTGGGCCTGCAGGGCAAGCTGGGCAAGGACGCAGGTCCCGTGGCGTGCTATGCACGCGAGGGACCGAGGACGCAGATCCAGCGCCGCCATGCAGGTTCAGGATCATCGAACCTTCCCGGAACCAGCATGACCACGAAACATGCGCGTGGGGGCGAACTCGCCGAGCTTGTGCCCGACCATGGACTCGCTGACGAACACGGGCACGTGCTTCTTGCCGTCGTGCACGGCGAGCGTGTGGCCCACCATCTCGGGAAAGATCGTCGACGTGCGCGACCAGGTCCTGAGCATCTTCTTCGTGTTGGATGCGTTCATGGCCTCGATGCGCGCCATCAGGCGCTCTTCGACCCACGGTCCCTTCTTGCTGGAACGACTCATCTGTCCTCACTTCCTTCCACGGACACGTAGGGCAAGCCGGACAAGGACGCAGAGACCGAAGTGTGCTTCGCACACGAGGGAACGAGGACGCCGATCCGGCGCAGCCATACGTGTTCGTGGCGGCTCATCTTTGCTTGCCCTTCCCTCGCCGACGTCCGCGCACTATGTACTTGTCGGAACCCTTGTTCTTCTTGCGGGTGCGGTAGCCGAGCGTGGGCACGCCCCACGGCGTCACCGGATGACGACCGGCGGTCGTGGAGCCCTCGCCACCGCCATGGGGGTGGTCGACGGGGTTCATCGCCACGCCGCGCGTCTGTGGGCGCACGCCCATGTGGCGCTTGCGCCCGGCCTTGCCGACCTTCACGTTCTGGTGCTCGGCGTTACCGATCGTGCCGACCGTCGCGCGACACTCCGCTCGCACCATGCGCATCTCGCCCGAGGGCAAGCGCAGTGTGGCCATGTCTCCGTCCTTGGCCATCAGCTGGACCGAGGCGCCGGCCGAGCGCGCCATTTGACCGCCACGGCCGGGCTGTAGCTCGACGTTGTGGATCACGGTGCCGACGGGCATGCGCGCGAGCGATAGGCAGTTGCCAACCGAGATCTCTGCCTCCTCACCGGAGGAAATCGTCATTCCAACGGTGAGCCGCTGCGGCGCGAGGATGTAGCGCTTCTCCCCATCGGAGTAGTGCAGCAAAGCTATGTAGGAGGAACGATTGGGGTCGTACTCGATCGCGGCGACCTTCGCGGGCACACCGTCCTTGCGGCGCTTGAAGTCGATCCGCCGATACAGGCGCTTGGCGCCTCCGCCACGATGACGCGCGGTCTTGCGCCCATGGGCGTTGCGACCGCCGCTCTTCTTCAAGCCCTCGACGAGCGTGCGCTCGGGCTCGGTCTTGGTGACCTCCGCGAAGTCCGGGTAGGTCGCGAAGCGTCGACCGGGACTGGTGGGCTTGGGCTTGCGAATTGCCATAGCGATCCCCTACTCGTTCAGGCCTTCAAGGCCCTGGAAGATCGGGATGCTCTCGCCGGAGCGAACCTCGACGATCGCCTTCTTCCAAGCGCGCGTGCGACCGCGCGTTACGCCGCGGCGCTTGGGCTTGGACTTGACGCTGAGCGTTCGCACCGCTACCACGTGGACGTCGAACAGCGACTCGACGGCTTGGCGAATCTGCGTGCGGTGAGCGTCTGGGTGAACTCTGAAGGTGTACTTTCCGGCCGCCGAGAGCACATAGCTCTTCTCCGAGAGCACGGGCTTGACGATTACTTGCGAGCTCTCCATCAGACCTTCTCCCTCGGAGGTGCGCTCGCGCGCGCGGTTAGCTCTGAGAGAGCCGCCTCGGAGAGGAGTAGCGAGGCCGCGCCAAGCAGATCGGCGACTCCGACGCCCTCGGGCTGGAGCACCGCCACGCGGGCGAGGTTGCGGAAGGAGAGCGCGACCGCCGACTCCTCGGCGCCGAGCACGACGAGCGTCGGCTGCGACTGGTCCCAACCTTCGAGCAACTCCCTCGCTTGGCGGGTCTTCGGAGCCTTGAAGGCCTCGATGTCGAGCACGGCTATCGATCCGCGCTCCGCGTGCAGCGAGAGAGCGCTCCGCAACGCGGCGCGCTGCTCCTTGCGATTGACCTTGAAGGTGTAGGAGCGCGGCTGGGGGCCGAACACGACTCCACCGCCAGTCCACAGCGGGGAGCGACTGGAACCGGCGCGCGCGCGCCCGGTGCCCTTCTGGCGCCAGGGCTTGGCGCCACCGCCGGAGACCAGCCCGCGCGTCTTGGTCGCGGCGGTGCCGCGCCGGCGCGCGGCCTGCTCGGCGCGCACGCTCTGGTGCACGAGCGGCCCGTGGAATCGGGCTCCGAAGGCTGAGTCCTCGAGCTTCACCTTCTTGGAAGAGGCCGCGGACGTTGAGTTGAGCACGGGCGCGTCAGGCATCGCCGCGGACCTCCACCACGCCGCCGCGCGGCCCGGGCACCGAGCCGCGCACGAGCAGAAGATTCCTCTGGGAGTCGACTGCCACGACCTCGAGGCCGGGCTGAGTGGCCCGCTTGTTGCCCATCTGGCCCGGTCCGCGAATACCCTTGAAGACGCGCGCCGGGTCCGCCGAGGCGCCGATCGACCCGGGCGCGCGCACGTTGTGGGAGCCGTGGGACTTGGGACCGCTTTTGAAGTTGTGACGTTTGATTGTGCCCTGGAAGCCCTTGCCCTTGGAGACCCCGGCGATCTTCACGCGCGCTCCGACCTCGAAGGACTCGACCGTGACCGACTGGCCAAGCTTGAAATCGTCGGCGGAGTTGCCGTCCAAGCGGAACTCGACGAGGTGACGCATCGGTGGCGCATCGGCCTTCTTCAGATGGCCGAGCTCGGGCCTGGAGAGGTGCTTCTCCTTGGTCTGCCCGAACGCCAGCTGAACAGCGTCATAACCGTCGCGCTCGGACGTCCTGACGGCCGTTACGGGGCAAGGGCCAGCCTCGAGCACGGTAACGCGCGCGACACTACCGTCGTCCTGGAAGACCTGGGTCATCCCTAGCTTCTTGGCGAGAATCGCTGACATGCGAGGCTCAGGTGGCGAGGCGGATCTCGATGTCGACGCCCGCCGGCAGGTTGTCCAGGCGCTGGAGCGAGTCGACAGTCTTGGGGCTCGGCTGGTGGATATCGATCAGCCGCTTGTGGGTGCGAATCTCGAAGTGCTCACGCGAGTCCTTGTCCTTAAACGGGGAGCGGATCACGCAGTACACGTTCTTCTCCGTCGGCAGCGGAACGGGGCCGGAAACGGTGGCGCCGGTGCGCGAGGCGGTCTCCACGATCTCCTTCGCGGCCGACTCGATCGCTGACGTGTCATACGCCTTCAGTCGAATGCGAATCTTGTTTTGAGTTGCGGCTGCCATCTGGATTCTCTCAGTCTTGCTTTCGTTTCGCTTGTATTGCGTCGCTGCCGTGGGACTCTCGCCCACCACGCGCCCGGAGCAGGAGCGAGATGACCGGATCGCAGTGCGGGCGATCCGCTTCATCGCTCCTGAGCGGCGGAGCTCAATTGTCGTATCTGACTGCAATGAAAGGGCGTCCCGCTCGCACGAGACGCCCCTTTGGTGCTACTCGACGATCTCGGTGACCACGCCCGAGCCGACCGTACGCCCACCCTCTCGGATGGCGAAGCGCAGGCCCTGATCCATGGCAATCGGCTGGATCAGCTCGATCTCCATCTGGACGTTGTCTCCGGGCATGACCATCTCGACGCCGTCGGGCAGCTTCGCCACGCCGGTGACGTCGGTTGTGCGGAAGTAGAACTGCGGCCGGTAACCCGTGAAGAACGGAGTGTGGCGGCCACCCTCCTCCTTCTTGAGGATGTAGACCTCGGCTTTGAACTTGGTGTGAGGCGTGATCGAGCCGGGCTTGCACAGCACCTGTCCGCGCTCGATCTCCTCGCGCTTGGTGCCGCGCAGCAGACAGCCGACGTTGTCGCCCGCCTGGCCCTGGTCGAGGATCTTGCGGAACATCTCGACGCCCGTCACCACTGTGGTGGTGGTGTCGTGGACTCCAACGATCTCGACCGTGTCGCCGGTATTGACGATGCCCTGCTCCACGCGACCGGTGGCAACGGTGCCGCGTCCGGTGATCGTGAAAACGTCCTCAACGGGCATCAGGAATGGCTTGTCGAGCTCACGCACGGGCTGGGGGATGTAGCTGTCGAGCGCCGCAGCGAGCTCGATGATCTTGCCCTTGTACTCCTCGTCGCCCTCTAGCGCCTTCAGAGCCGAGCCCGTGATGAACGGGATGTCATCGCCGGGGAAGTCATATTCGGAGAGCAACTCGCGCACCTCGACCTCCACCAGTTCCATCAACTCCTCGTCGTCGACCATGTCGGCCTTGTTGAGGAACACGACGATGTAGGGCACGCCCACTTGGCGGGCAAGCAGGATGTGCTCGCGCGTCTGGGGCATAGGGCCGTCGGCGGCCGAGACCACCAGGATCGCACCGTCCATCTGGGCGGCTCCGGTGATCATGTTCTTCACGTAGTCGGCGTGCCCAGGGCAGTCGACGTGCGCGTAATGACGGTTCTCGGTCTTGTACTCGACGTGCGATGTGGCGATGGTGATCCCGCGCTCCTTCTCCTCAGGAGCGTTGTCGATCTCCTCGAAGCTACGGGCTTCGCCGCCCATCTTCTCCGCCAGCACGGTCGTGATGGCAGCGGTCAGCGTCGTCTTGCCATGGTCGATATGACCGATGGTGCCGACGTTGACGTGCGGCTTGTCGCGCTCGAACTTCTCCTTCGCCACTTTGTGTTCGCTCCTGTAATCGACTTGGACATTCGCCGCTTGAAGGGCGAACCTGGGAAATCTATCTAAATGGGGATTTTCTTGACTTCTGCCTGCAATTGGTCCTACCCAACCAGCTCCTGAGATGGCCGTAAGTCAAGCCAGACAAGGACGCAGCCGGCGTGGCGTACCGATCGGAGATCGACGGGATCTCCGATCGGCCAGCACGCGAGCCGACGAGGACGCAGTATGGCGCAGCGCTCACGGTCATCTCAGGCGGGGACAGGCTCTCCGGTGCGTTGCTCGATGATCTTCTCCGCGATGTTCGGAGGCACCTCCTCGTACCCCTCGAACTGCATCGTGTAGTTGGCCCTGCCCTGCGTATTGGAGCGCAGGTCGGTGGCATACCCGAACATCTCGCTCAAAGGCACTTTGGCGTGGATCGCAAGCGCGTTGCCGCGCTGCTCTTGACCTTGCAGCTGCCCGCGACGGCTGGAGAGGTCTCCCATCACGTGACCCATGAAGTCCTCGGGCGTGACGACCTCGACCGCGAATATGGGCTCCAACAAGACCGGCTTAGCTCGCTTGGCGGCCTCCTTGAAGGCAAGCGAGCCGGCCACCTTGAAGGCGATCTCCGAGGAGTCGACGTCGTGATACTTGCCGTCGATGAGCGTGACGCGCAGGTCCACCATCGGATAGCCCGCCTTGACGCCGTTCTCCAGTGCCTCTTCGACGCCCTTCCCCACGGCGGGGATGAACTCCGAGGGGATCGCGCCGCCCTTGATCTTGTTGATGAACTCAAAGCCTTCGCCGGGGGCCGGCTCGAGGTTGATGTAGACGACACCGTACTGGCCCGAGCCGCCGGTCTGGCGCACGAACTTGCCTTCGATCTTCTCGGCCGTGCCACGCACGGTCTCGCGGTAGGAGACCTGGGGACGGCCGACGTTCGCCTCGACTCCGTACTCGCGCTTCATGCGATCGACGAGCACTTCGAGGTGCAGCTCGCCCATGCCCGAGATCTCGGTCTGGCCGGTCTCTTCGTTGGTTCGCACCTGAAAGGTTGGATCCTCCTCGGCCAAGCGACCGAGCGCGACGGACATCTTCTCCTGGTCGATCTTCGTCTTGGGCTCGACAGCCACCTTGATGACGGGCTCGGGGAAAGTGATGTTCTCGAGCTTTATCGGCGCATCCGGGGCGGCGAGCGTGTCGCCGGTTATGACCTGCTTGATGCCGACCGCGGCGGCGATGTCACCGGCGTAGACCTCGGAGACCTCCTCGCGCTCGTTGGCGTGCATCATCAAGATGCGTCCGACGCGCTCGGCGCGCCCGCTGTTGACGTTGAGCACGCGCGAACCGGCCTCGAGTTTCCCGGAGTAGACGCGGAAGTAGGTGAGCTTGCCCACGTAGGGATCGGCCATGATCTTAAACGCCAGTCCCGCGAACGGTTCGCTGTCATCGGCCTTGCGTTCGATTACGGGCTCCTCGCCATCGCCCTTCACGGGTTCAAACCCGGTGACCGGCGGCACGTCCAGCGGAGAGGGGAGGTAGTCGACTACGGCGTCGAGGAGCGGCTGGACGCCCTTGTTCTTGAAGGAGGAGCCGCACAGGACCGGGGTCAGCTTGGTCGAGAGGGTGGCCTTGCGGATCGCCTGCTTGAGGACATCCTCTGGGACTTCGGCTTCCTCCAGGAGCAGCTCGAGCAAGGCGTCGTCGTAGTGGGAGACCTCCTCGAGCAGGTGCTCGCGCGCAGTGGCGGCCGCCTGGGCGAGCCGCTCGGGTATCTCCACGACCTCCTGTTCGGTGCCGAGCTCGTCCTTGTAGACGATCGCCTTCATCGCTACGAGATCGACGACCCCCTCGAAGTCCCCCTCCACGCCGATGGGGAGCTGGATCGGGACCGGGTGGGCGGCGAGCCGCTCGATCATCGTGAGCACGCCCTTCTCGAAGTCGGCGCCGATGCGGTCCATCTTGTTGATATAGGCGATGCGAGGCACGTGGTACTTGTCGGCCTGGCGCCACACGGTCTCCGATTGCGGCTCCACGCCGGCCACCGAGTCGAACAGCGCGATGGCGCCGTCGAGCACGCGCAGGGAGCGCTCGACCTCGACAGTGAAGTCGACGTGACCGGGCGTGTCGATGATGTTGATCCGATGGTTGTCCCACTCGGCCGTGGTGGCCGCCGAGGTGATCGTGATACCGCGCTCCTGCTCCTGTTCCATCCAATCCATCGTGGCCGCGCCGTCGTGGACCTCACCGATCTTGTAGGTGCGTCCCGTGTAGTAGAGGATGCGCTCGGTCGTGGTGGTCTTGCCCGCGTCGATGTGGGCCATGATCCCGATGTTGCGCGTCTTTTCGAGTGGAAACTTGCGGGGCATAGTTCAGGTGGCTAGTGGGGTGTCGGGGTGAGTAGGTGGAGCGGCTCAGAGCTTGTGAGCGCTCGCCCAAACGGCGGCTGAGGGCAAAAAAATGGGCCCTTCGGGCCCATGCGCTGCCGGTCGTCGGGCGGTCGCTTCGTTATCTGGTCAAGGTCTCCATGCTGGTCGGTCGCTCGGCGGGGATGTGCACGCACGGCCACGTCCATCTCACCCGCGGATGGCGACTATAGCAGAGGAAATTGGACAATCGAAACGCCGTAGACGTCACGCGCCAAGCGGCTCGACGGTCGTCTCTGGCCCCGCGCCGACCCGTACCGCGTGCGCGCCGGGGGCTTCCGCGCGTAGGAGTACCACGCATGGGATCAGCGTCAACGCGGCGATCCCGAGCGACCACCAGTAGGCCGCATCGAAGCCGGCCGCGTGCTGGGCCGGTGTGTGCGCATGGAGCGTCGCCCGTTGCAGCACGACTGCGAGCACAGCCGTGCCGATGGCGCCGCCAAGGCGTTGAAGCACATTCATCTGTGGCGTGGCGTCGGAGAGCTGGTCTGTGCGCAGGGCCGTGAACGCGGCCGTCATCGTGGGCATGAACGAGAGCCCGATGCCAAGCCCGCGCACGCCAAGCACCAGCGAGATCGCAAGGATCGACGTGTGGGCCCCTACGAACGTGAGCGGGAGCGTGCTCAGGCACAGGATCAGCACCCCCACGATCGCCACGCGACCGCCACCGAAGCGCCCGGTGAGACGACCGTTGAACGGCGCCATCGCGAGCATCCCAAGCCCTTGCGGCGCCACGAGCAATCCTGTGAAGATGACGCTCTCCCCGCGCACCTGCTGGTAGTAGAGGGGCACGAGGATCATCGCGCCGAAGAGCGCGGCGCCCAGCCCAAAGGTGGTCAGCGAGGCGGCTCCGAATACACGGTTGGCGTACAACCGGATATCGAGCAGCGGTCGCTCGGCTCGAAGCGCGTGCCAGAAGAACACGCCCGTCAACCCGATCCCGACAGCGATCGGCACGACGACCTTAGGTGCGGTGAAGCTGCCCGTTATGCCGATCTCGGACAGGCCATAGACAACCAGGGGCATGCTCGTGGCAAGCAGCGCCAGCCCGACCGTGTCCAGGCGACCGGGGCGCCCCAGGTCGGAGTGGGGAAGCATCCGCGCGGCCAGCACCACGGCGAGCACACCAATCGGGACGTTCACGAAGAAGATCCACGACCAGTGCAGTCCTTGGAGGATCACGCCGCCCACCACCGGCCCGAGGATCGGCGCAAGCATTGCCGGCATCACAACAATGCCCATTACGCGCCCCATGCGCTTGGGACCGGCGACCTCGGCCATGATCATCTGACCGACAGGCATGATCATGCCGCCGCCGGCTCCTTGAAGCACGCGGAACACGATCAGCGAGGTGCTCGTGGTCGCCAACCCGCAGAGAGCCGAGCCGAGCGTGAAGAGGACGAGGGAGGTCAGATAGACACGCTTGGCCCCAAAGCGCCGTGCCGCCCAGCCGGTGATCGGGATGACCGCCGCGAGCGACAGCAGATAGCCCGTAACAACCCACTGAATCTGCGAGATCGGGCTGTGCAGGTCGCGCCCGAGCGTGTCCAAGGCCACGTTGACGATCGTGGTGTCGAGGATCGACATGATCATCCCGAGAATCACAACCCCCGCGACGACCCACACGTGGCGCTCTATGCGGTCGGTGGCGGCGGGGGAGTTCGGCATGCCGCCTCACCGTAGCGAAGCTTCCCCCCCCGGCTCCTTAAGGGCTACAGCGCGAAACTGCTACCAGCGGGAGTCGATACGCCTAGTGAGCGGGTCGAGGACCAAGCGAGGCAAGGACGCAGGTCACGTGGCGTGCTACGCACGCTGGCCGATCTATTGATCAGTACCGAGGACGCAGCATCGCGCCGGTCATCGGCACGCTCACCAACGATAATGGGCGAAGGCCTTGTTTGCCTGCGCCATGCGGTAGATGTCGTCCTTGCGCTTGTAGGCGCCACCCTGCTGGGACTGCGCGTCCAGCAACTCGTTGGCGAGTCGCTGGGCCATCGTCTTCTCGCGCCTGTTGCGGGCGAACTCGACGAGCCACCGCACCGCAAGCGTGCGGGCGCGACGGGCGGGTACCTCTACCGGCACCTGATAGGTGGCGCCACCGACACGGCGCGAGCGAACCTCGAGCGACGGCGTGAGCGCCTTGATCGAGTTCTCGAGTTGCTCGATCGGGTCCTTGTCGGAGCGCTCGGCGAGCAGCGCGAGCGCGTCGTACACGATCCGCTCGGCGGTCGACTTCTTGCCGTCGAGCATCACCTTGTTGATGATCTGCTGAACCAGCTTGGAGCGGTGTATGGAGTCCGCTTCGAGCGGACGGACGTGGGCGGCTGCGCGGCGTGGCATCTCGGAAGGCTTCTACTACTTCTTCTTCACGCCGTACTGCGAGCGAGCCTTCTTGCGATCGCTCACGCCGGCGGCGTCGAGCGTGCCGCGCACCACCTTGTAGCGCACCCCGGGGAGATCCTTGACACGACCGCCTCGCACGAGCACGACGGAGTGCTCCTGCAGGTTGTGGCCCTCGCCGGGAATGTAGGCGGTCACCTCGATCGAGCCGGCGATGCGCACACGCGCGACCTTGCGCAGGGCGGAGTTGGGCTTCTTGGGGGTGGTCGTATACACGCGCGTGCACACGCCGCGCCGCTGGGGAGCGGCGACCTTCTTCTTGCGTCCCTTACCGGACTTCAGACCGGGGGTCGCGAGCTTTTTCTTGGGGGCTACGCGCCCCTTGCGCACTAGTTGCGAGGTGGTGGGCATTCGGGGCGGAATCCTAGCAGCGTCCGGGCCGCGAAGGCTCGAGGCGCACTGGAAGCCCGGTGTGCGCCGGCGCGCTCGCGCTTCCGTGGGCGAGCGAACGCTTGCTCACGCGCTGGCGCGCACCCTGGCGGGCACAGGCAGACCGACAGAGCGCATGGGAGCCGGCATCAGGGCGGCCGCGACGAGCACCAGTACAAACGCGAGCGACTGAAAGACGATCCCAACGGCGCTCCCGGGCATGGGATCTCCGAACACGAGGATCCCTCCCGCGACGCCTGCGATGTTGGCGGCGGTGCCCGTCACAGCGATCACCGGTACGGCGTCGCCGTCCTGAAGTCCGCGCGCCGAAGCGTAGAACGCCACTATCGACGCGAGCACCGCTACGATGAGCCATGGGCTGAGCAACACGCCGAGCGCCCCGTGAGCGCCCACGATGCCGGTGAGAGCCTTGATGGCGATGTCGGACACACCGAAGAGCATGCCCGCGGCAGCCCCGAGCATCATTCCGTGGTGCTCCGCGGGCCCTCCGATGCGGGGGCCCATGATGAGCAGACCACCGAGACCGAACAGACCGGCCTCGAACGAGATCATGGCGGCGCCGGAGAAGTGCGAGTGCGCTCCGTGCATCGCTGGAAGCGTGATGCCGAGCAGGACAAGACCAGCCGCCGTGAGCCACAGCCCGAGCCACTGACGTGGACCGACCTGGAAGCCGAACATGCGATCGGCCATTACGGCGATCAGCACCACACCGCCGGCGAGCGCGACCTGGACCACGGACATCGGGGCAACGGCAAGCGCGGCGACGTGGAGCGCCCATGAGCCGGCCGCCACGAGCATTCCGAGAGCAAACCACTTCGAGGAGAACAGTATGCGACCGGAGCGCAGGGGATGTCGCACATCGACCTTGCCAACCGCGTTGGCGCCCCGGTACTTGTAGAAGAAGCCGAGGTTGGCCACGAATGCGCATGCGAGCGCGAGGAGTATGCCCAGATAGAGAGTCATGGTTGAGAGCCTGACGGAATGATCCATCGACAGCGTGCGCGGGATGCTTTACTGCATCGACGCGACTCAGGCAGATTACCGGTCGAGACCTCTGTGGGAGCTAAAGAAGATCCATATCTAACAGAGATCCAACCGAACAGGCCGCTGTTGCTGGTTGACATAGATGGCGTGATCTCGCTGTTCGGGTTCGAGCCAGGCGCACACCCGGCGGGGTCGTTCCGTTCGATCGACGGCATACCCCACTTCCTTTCGTCCAGCGCGGCCGAGCACCTGCTCGCACTCGCCTGTGTGTTCGAGTTGGTGTGGGCCAGCGGATGGGAGGAGAAGGCCAACGAACATCTCCCCCACCTGCTCGGCCTCCCCGAGCTACCCCACTTGAGCTTCGATCGCCGTGTGCGCGGGACCCGACGCACGAACGCCCACTGGAAGCTCGAATCGATCGATGCGTATGCCGAGAACCGGCCACTTGCGTGGATCGACGACGCCTTCAACGAGGCCTGTTATGAGTGGGCGAGCGCGCGCCCGGCCCCTACCCTGCTCGTGCAGACGACGCCTGCGAGCGGCCTTACGCGGCGGGAGGCGGAGATCCTGGAGGGGTGGGCGCGGGCGCTTGCCCCGGCGTAGTTGGAGATACCTATCCATTACAAGGAACGGGGGGCCGCATGCGGCCCCCCCCCC
>CAAGKR010200070.1_pt1 | contig 12317 bp, 8 predicted proteins | sample 2556971 | NCBI WGS metagenome assembly CAAGKR01 (sample SAMEA5207829, study PRJEB30636) | soil metagenome | biome: forest; feature: boreal; material: soil | place: USA | collected 2011-09 | depth 1 m | reverse complement strand
TTGAGCAGGGTTTTTCCCTGGAGGGGGCAAGCCGTCCCATTTTTCTGAGTCCGGCCTACCCGCCTGTCGGAACTAATCAGGTTATCCCCGTGATTCTGGTTGTAAGCTGAATTGCGTGACCACGCGCAACAGACCGAGTGCCGTGAGACTGGGCTTTACGTACTTTTTCATATCTATCTCCTCTTAAGTTCAATTTGAGCGAACCGGTTCCTTTCTGACTTCTCGGACTCGATTCGTTCTTGGATGAGAGGCCCCTCAGCCACCCCGTCAACGATCTTCGAGATGACCAATCTACCGGTTTCAGGAGCAACTGCGGTGCCATTTGGAACAGGTTATTGGCCCGCAACTTCATGGATAAATTGCTTGTTATCAATGACTGCGCGGCTGCCGTCGAGTGGTATTCCCCACGAGGCTAAGGATTTGCCCTGCAGGGGAAGCCCCTTTCCCTGGACGGAATCTTGCATGGTGCGGGTTCGGTGATTTCTCTTCTCGCACCGGATTTGACAAATGTGGGAGGCTGCTTCAGAATGCCTTAGGCGAACAAAAAGCGAAAATTATCACCCTCCTCTACCTCGCCAAATCGCTATGCACTCCAAATCTGCCGCTTTGCGTCTCCACGTCGAGTCCGCTCTTGCCGGACGCATTGCTTCTCCGTTTCGGCAGCTGCACATCGAACTTCCCTGTACCGTGCCGGCGGGTGTTCCAGTTCTGGATGAAGCCACCGGCGGTCTGCCGCGTGGCTGCCTGACGGAAATGTACGGGCCGCCCTTTTCTGGAAAAACTTCTGTTTTGCAGTCTGCATTGGCCACGCGCATGGCCAATGCAGAAACCTGCGCCTTGGTAGATGCGCAAGATTCCTTCGATCCGGTGTGTGCGGAAGCCGCAGGCGTTTCCTTGCGTCAGTTGCTGTGGATTCGCTGCAAAAATCTCGATCATGCGTTCCGCTCGGTGGATTTTTTACTTAATGGCGGCGGATTCGGGATGGTGGCGATGGACTTGAGCGACGCGCCACCGCGATTGGTCCGCCAAATTCCCCTCAACGTATGGTTCCGGTTGCGGCGGAGCGTCGAAAATACTTCCACAATTCTCCTGGTGCTGTCCAGGGAGTCCAACGCCAAAACATGCGCCTCTCTGGTGCTGCGTCTGGAAAAAGAAGCCGCGGCATGGTCGGTGCGTGAACGCGCCCAACCATCGCGCGTTTTGCACACTCCGGCGTGCATGCTGGATGGGTGGTCAACCTGCGGAGAAGTTATTCGTTCCCATGTTCGGCGCAAAACTCTTCATTTCCTGAACCGATCGCAATCCGCTGGAAATTTCTCGAACGGAGTTATTCGTTTCGAGTTGCAGGCGAATCGCTTCTCTGCCGATTTGTCACAGGAGAGCCGATTTGTCCCCTCGAAAAAAGAAGGGAGAAAAAACCCTGGTTGAGCTTTTCACGTTCACTGTGGGCCATCACGAACGGTTATGTGGTTTGCTGCGATTTTTATTCCCAATTTTATGATTCAAGCCATCGTTCGCTACGAACCAGAGCTACAGATGCAACCGCTGGCCATCCTCGCAGGTGAGCCAGCGAACTGCGGTGTAATAGCGGTCAACCGACTGGCGAAAAAATCTGGGGTGACGCCCGGAATGACCAAGGCCAACGCCGAACAATTTCAGAATATCCAATTCCGCCATCGCAGTGCCTCCCAGGAAGACACCGCGCACCGCGCTCTTCTCGACGCGGCTTGGTCGATTTCTGCGCGCGTGGAAGATGCCGCGCCGGACACCTTGCTTTTAGATCTCGACGGATTGGCTCGGCTCTTTGGAACACTGCATGAAATTGGGCAGCGAATTCTGGGCGGTATTTCAGAGCTGGGAATGCAGGCGCATGTCGCCGTATCTATAAATGTTGAAGCAGCTCGCGTGGTGGCGCGGGCCTTATCCGGAATTTCTTTGGTTCCAGAGGGGCAAGAGCGCCGCTTTCTGGAAACTTTGCCAGTTGCAATGCTTTCTCCCAGCCCGCAGCTTGCGGATATTTTCGAGCGCTGGGGAGTCACGACATGCAAGTCTTTGGCGTCGCTGCCGGTACTTTCTCTTTCGGAATGTGTGGGCCAGGAAGGCGTTCATTTACATGCACTGGCAAATGGAAAAGGCCATCGTCCCCTGATCATCACTCAACCAAGCGAATGTTTCGAAGAACGGTTCGAACTGGAAGACGCAGTGGATAATCTGGAGCCGCTTTCCTTTCTGCTTAGTAGAGTGCTGCAACAATTGTGCGCTCGTATCTGTGCCCGGGCTTTGGCGATTGGCGCAATTCACGTAACGCTGGAATTGGAGCCGGCGTTCGAGCTTGCACTTGAGCCTGCTCGCGATGTCCAGAAGGCGAAACCATTGCCCAGGACGTTTTCCTGCGAATTGAAATTGCCGGTTCCGTCTCAGGATTCTTTACTTCTTTTAAAACTTTTGCGGCTGCGCCTGCAATCCAAACTGCCTGGTGCGCCGGTGCGAAAAATCCACATACTTGCTGAATCGGCTCGCTCCCGGCTAACCCAGACTGGTTTATTCACTCCGGCATCCCCGGATCCCCAAAAACTCGAACTCACCCTCGCGCGCATCGCGGCAGTCGTCGGCGAAAATAACGTTGGATCACCGCAGTTGCTCGACACGCATCGCCCGGACGCCTTTCATATGCAGAAATTTTCAATCGCTCCTGCCGCGCACTTCGTCCGTGAGGTGAATTCCAAAGCCCAGGCTGGGTTTCGCGTGTTTCGACCCGCACTTCCTGCGTGGGTTCAGCTGCAGGGAAAGTGTCCAACGCGTGCGACTTTTCAAGGCATGCTCGGCCATGTTATCCGCGCCTCTGGGCCCTGGCGCACTTCTGGCGATTGGTGGGAAGACCGGGCGTGGCAGGAAGATGCCTGGGACCTGGAGATTCATTTCGCGGCCGAATCGCCGCCGGTGCAAGGGCTTTACCGCGTTTCCTACGATCTTTTCCTGGAAAAGTGGTGGGTGCGAGGAGTTTACGATTGATGTATATCGAACTACACGCCCGATCCGCTTTTAGTTTTTTGGAAGGAGCTTCGAATCCTGAAGCTTACGTGCAAGCTTGTTTGGCGCACGGCATGCCGTCCATGGCGCTGCTCGACCGCGACGGGTTCTATGGCGCGCCGCGCTTTCATCTCGCCGCAGAAAAAGCGGGCATCCGGGCGCACATCGGCGCAGAAGTAAGTTGCGTGGGAGGTTCGCGATACTCGCTGCTGGTTACCTCCGCCACGGGATATCACAACCTCTGCCAGTTGATTACGCGCATGAAACTTCGTTCGGCAAAGGGCGAAGGCGCCATCGAAGCAAAGGAGCTTGCGGAATTCAGCAGCGGTTTAATCTGCCTTACTGGTGGAAACGAAGGTCCGCTCGCTTATGCGTTTCGTAGCGGCGGAGGAGAAAAAGCGAGAGAGTGTCTCGAGGAATTGTGTGCGGTATTTGGCAAACAAAACGTATATGTGGAATTGCAGCGCCATTTATCCATTGAAGAGGAAAGACGCAATCAGGCGGCCATTGAACTGGCGCGCGCCATGCAACTGCCGCTTCTGGCGACCAATGGTGTTTGCCACGTCGCTCCACAGGACCGCGAGCTTCTGGACGTCTTCACCTGCATTCGGCATCACCGCGTCCTTTCGAATGCAGGCCGGCTGCTCACCGTCAACAGCGAACGTCATCTTAAATCCCCGGCACAGATGACCGCGCTGTTTGCCGACCTGCCCGAAGCCATTCGAAATACCGAAGAACTTGCATCGCGGCTGAAGTTCACGCTAAAGGATTTGGGCTACCAGTTCCCCATTTATCCCACGCCTGACAACGAAACGCAGGCTACGTTTCTGCGGAAACGCACGCTCGAAGGCATGGTTCATCGCTATGGAATAGATGATGAGCGCGCTGCACAGCAAGTCGAGCGCGAACTGAAAGTCATCGAAAAGTTGGACCTCGCAGGATATTTCCTGATTGTGTGGGACATTGTTCGTTTCTGCCGGGAAAAGAATATTCTCGTGCAAGGCAGAGGCTCCGCCGCAAACAGCGCGGTCTGCTACTCGCTGGGTATTACCGCTGTTGATCCCGTGAGTATGAATCTTCTATTTGAACGGTTTCTTTCCGAAGAACGCGGGGAATGGCCAGACATTGATTTGGACTTGCCGAGCGGCGATCAACGCGAACGCGCCATTCAATACGTGTACGAACGATACGGAAAACTTGGCGCGGCGATGACTGCAAACGTCATCACCTATCGCGGCAAGTCCGCCGCCCGTGAAATCGGAAAAGTTTTGTCGCTGGACGCCAAAACTTTGGATCGCCTTGCCAAGCTGGTGAGCGCATGGGAATACACCGATTCCAAGGACACCCTCACCCGGCAGTTTCTGGATGCAGGCCTGGACTTCGAACAACACCGCATTCGTAATTTTTTTGAACTCTGCCAGAAAGTGCAAGACCTGCCGCGGCATCTTGGCCAACACTCCGGAGGAATGGTCGTTTGCCAGGGACAACTGAATTCCATCGTTCCGTTGGAACCCGCCACCATGCCGGGTCGCGTTGTGGTTCAGTGGGACAAAGAGGATTGCGCGGACATGGGCATGGTCAAAGTAGATTTGTTGGGACTGGGAATGATGGCCGTGCTGGAAGACTCTCTCGACCTTATTCGCCGCCATCACCATGAAGAAATCGATCTGGGACATTTGCCGCAGAATGACGAGGCTGTATATGCGGCCTTACAAAAGGCTGATACCATCGGCTTGTTTCAAGTGGAAAGCCGCGCGCAAATGTCCTGCCTTCCTCGTCTGCGGCCGAAATGCTTTTACGACATCGTAGTGCAAGTGGCCATCATCCGGCCGGGTCCGATTGTCGGAAAAATGGTGCACCCGTACCTTAATAGACGATTAGGGCGTGAACCCGCCGACAGTCTGCACCCGCTCTTGGAATCAACCTTGGCCCGCACCCTTGGCGTGCCATTGTTTCAAGAACAACTGCTGCGTATCGCCATGATCGCAGCCGGTTTCTCTGGAGGCGAAGCCGAAGAACTGCGCCGCGCTTTCGGATTTAAACGATCGGAAGCGCGAATGAAAGAAGTGGAGATCAAACTGCGCCGCGGGATGGACGCCAAAGGAATCACGGGCAACACGCAGGAGCAGATCATTCGGGCCATTACTTCCTTTGCACTCTATGGATTTCCCGAATCCCATGCCGCGAGTTTTGCATTGATCGCTTACGCCAGCGCTTATCTGAAGTGCCACTATCTCGCCGCGTTTACCGCCGCGATGCTGAACAATCAACCGATGGGTTTCTACCAGCCCGTCACTTTAATGAAAGATGCGCAGCGCCATGGCCTTAAATTCAAGCCTATAGACATCATGCGGTCCGATTTTGCATGCACTGTGGAAGAGCGCACTGATAGCTTTCTCGTACGCATTGGCCTGCGCTACGTGAAAACCTTACGCAAAGAAATTGCTCTGAAAATTGTTGAGCAGCGTAGCGCCTTCCCCATCACTTCGATTGACGACCTCAAGGAGCGGGTCCCGCAGATTCAAAAAGACGAACTGCGCGCGTTGGCAAGTGTGGGAGCGCTAAATTTCATTTCACCGGCTTTGCATGTTCATCGACGAACCGCGTTATGGCAGGTCGAGAGTGCCAGCCGGCCTTCCGGTCCGCTGTTCGAAAGACACAAGCGGGCAGAAGTCACCGGGGATTCGCCGTTACTGTCGCCGCTGGATCCGATGAATCCCGACGAGCGGCTCCATGCAGACATTTGCGGAACGGGACTTACGTTCGAACATCACCCCATGGCGCGGCATCGTTCGCTGCTGAATCGCCAGGGTGTGGTGACGGCGTCGAGGCTGGCATCATTGGCGGATGGAACTTACGTAACCGTCGCGGGAGCGGTCATCGTTCGACAACGTCCCGGCACCGCCAAGGGCTTCGTGTTTCTCAGTCTGGAAGATGAAACAGGCATCGCCAACATCATTATTACGCCGCCACTTTTTGAAAAGGAGCACGTCGTAATCGTGCATCAGCCTTTCCTCTTTATTAAGGGGACGCTGCAGAATCAGGACGGAGTGGTATCCGTAAAAGCCGGAAAAATTGCAGCATTGCCGGGTCTTGACGCGGAAGTCGTAGCGCACGATTTTCATTAATGATCTTACGGAGTAGCGTAAGACGAATGGCCCGGTTTTTGCCCTTTAGCTAGCGAGAGAGTTGGATTGTGCAGTTCCGAAGCACGGGCAAACAATTCAGGCCAGTGCGGTTTGCAGAACTTCGCGGAGGAGTTCCTGTTTTTGTGGAGTAAGTTTGCGGCGCTCAGAGGTCAGGTAGAAAACGTCGATAGCTTTTTGCCCCTCGGTATCAATTAGCGCAACTTCAATGTTGCAAGACAGCCGCACAAGGGCGGAGCCGATCTCGTAGAGCAGGCCGGCACGGTCCTGAGTGATAATTTCCAGCAGCGTACACTGCTCCGAAGATGTGTCGTCAAAATTTAGCGTAGTGGGCACCGCAACCTTCGGTGGGCGCGCCAGCGAAGCCGTCAGCCGCCCCTTCAAAAGTGTTTCCAATATCTGGGGTTTATTGACCACGTCCGCGATGCTCTGCCGGAACCGCGGAATTTCGCTGGGGTTTAGTTCCAGGGTACGGTGCAGATCGACAAACTGGAACGTATCGAGCACCACTCCCGCGGAATTAGCAAACGCGTCGGCCTTCACAATGTTCATGCCCCACGCAGCGAGGACCCCGGCGATAGCGGCGAACAACGCCGGCCGGTCTGCGGACAACAGTGTCAGGGTGAAGGCGTGGTGGGTCGGCTTAATCTCGGTCTGCACCGGCTCTGCCCCCAGTTTCTGATACAGCGCGAAGTGTGCGGCAATCTCTGTGGGAGAATGTACCGCCAGGTACCGTCGCGGGAAGCCCTCGAGGAAGCGCTCGATGTCCGCCTTAGAAGCCCAGGCTGCCTGTTGCCGCACTTTGTCGAGCAACTGTGCTTCATCGGACGCGTGCAGGCGATCGCGATCCACGGAGCGGCTGAAGTAATTGGAAGTCGCCACAAAAAGTTGCCAAAGCATCTCCGCTTTCCAGGGGGTGAGGGCTTCCGGATTTACGGCGTGAATGTCGGCATAGGTCAGCAGGCTAAGACGCTGCAACCGTTCCTGATTGTCCACCATCGCGGAAAATGCGGAAACCGTGGCTGGATCAAAAATGTCGCGGCGCTGCACCGTTGCAGACATATCAAGATGGTGTTCGATCAGAAAACTGACTTCGGCTTTTTCTTCCGGCGAGAGCTTCAAACGATCGGCCGCGGTCTCCAGGGCCTGCAAACTTCCGGTGACATGATTATCGACAGGCATACCCTTGCCGACATCGTGTAACAGCAACGCAAATATGAGCAGGTCGCGGCGCTCCACGGTGCGCCAAATGGGCGTGAAATGAAAACCCAATGGATCGTTGGGCTCGACAAGATCCTGCAAGTGTTCGATAGTGCGGAGCGAATGTTCATCGACCGTGTAGCGATGATAAAAATCACGCACCACCAGCGAATCGATACTGCGAAACTCCGGTAGGATTTCCACCAGTAAACCAAGACGGTGCATCGGGCGCAGCGCGATGCCCGGAAAATCCGCGCCCAGGATCTCGCTCAGAACCGGCCAGCTGATCCGTATATTGCGCTGCTGCAATTCGGGATGGGTCATGATGTACGCAATGGCCCGCTCGGAGTCGCGGCCCAATGGCACACCCGTGCGCGCGGCCTCCGTAAGCATCGCGTAGGTTATGTTGCGATCCGCAAAAGCCTGCTCGTTGGTAATTTCCAGTACGCTGTCGCGCAACGCAAATGCCTTTCCGTTGGAACTCTCCTGCTTCGGACCGATGGTGGCATTCAGTAGGCGCTTGCGAAGGGAAATGGTGGTGGGGGATTTTTGCTCTACGAAGCGCAGCAGTTGTCGGTTCAGTGTGCGCGCATGACGGAAATACAAGCGCATCCATTCCGCCGCATTGCGTCGCAAATTGTCGTCAACGCCTAAAGATCGTTCGGCGGCGCTGGCTTGCAGTTCATAGGTGAGGGTGTTGTCGTTGCGCGCGTTGCTGTAATGGAGGAAACATCGAATGGAGCTCAGAAATTCCACGCCATTGCGCGTGAGTTCATCTTCGTTCACGGGGCTGATCCGCGGATCGCGGCGTTCGCCTGCCAGTTGGCGCATCCATATCAGCGCGTGGTAATCGCGAAGGCCGCCAGGGGCTTCCTTTACGTTCGGCTCCAGATGGAAAATGGTGTTGCCATAGCGGGCCAACCGCTCTCGCGTCAGTCGCTGCAATTCCGTCAGCAAGAAAGAACGCGTTTGCCGTTCGGAGGTGGACAGAATCTTCGCATCCAACCTCGTAAAAATGGAATTGTCGCCCGCCAAAAAACGGCGATCTAGCATCGCCAGATGAAATTCCGCGTTATCGCCTTCAATGCGCCGGCATTCTTCTAACGTGCGCCCTGCGGAGCTTACCCGGAAACCCAGATCCCACAGGATCCGGGAAAATTCAGAAATCAGCGGACGAAATTCCTGTTCGGCTTTTTCGTTACCAAACAGGAAAAGCAAATCCAAGTCGGAATACGGAAAAAGCATTTCGCGGCCGTAGCCGCCGAGCGCCAACAGACAAAGTCCCTGTCCGGCCGAATCGCGGACGCGTAGCAGTTCACCAAGAACTTTTCGAATCGCATCGTCGGCTAATTCGCACAACTGCCGCAGCGTGTCCTGGGCGGTAGCACCGCCGTTGAACAGCTTCAGGATTCGCTCTCGCTGAGCCTCGCATTGCGGGCCCAAAGTGGCGAGTGGCGTGACCGATTCTGCCATCTTCCTGCTCTGGCGAAAGGTAAAATCTAGACCTGGGCGTGGGGAGGACATTGGCCTAGAGCGCGCTTTCGCCGCGTTCTTCGTTGCGAATCCGGATCGAGTCCTCGATCCGGGATAAGAATATTTTACCGTCTCCGATTTTGCCTGTCTTGGCGGTTTTCAGAATCGTTTCCACGACTCGATCCACGAGTGCATCTGCAAGAATAATCTCCAGCTTTACTTTCGGAAGCAGATCGACGCTGTATTCCCGGCCGCGATAAACCTCGGTGTGACCCTTCTGGCGTCCGTGCCCGCGCACTTCGGTGACGGTTATGCCCTCGATGCCGATCTCCACTAGGGCATCCTTGACGGATTCGAACCGGGACGGTTGGATGATCGCTTCGATTTTCATCATGCCCGTTGGCATCCGGTCCGGTCAGCACGGCGCAACACCCTCGCGACGGGGGAGAGAAAGCGACAATCGGCTAGCATGGCACCCCTCATCTGCGATCCCAGTGGCAGTCGCCGGCGCCTAAGCGCAGCGGTATTATCGGCGTTCTAGTCCGGAGTTTTGACACGGCGTAGCCGGATTATACGCGGGCGCCTATGCACCAACTGTTTGAAATTTTGCTACGTTGTATTCAATTTTCGGATCAATGCGCCCCGGGATCCAAGAGCCTGCGCTTCGTCTCGCTCGCAAAGTGGTCGGCATCGCGAGTGGGGCGGGGGATTCTGAAGCCGTCCGTCACGCTTAAGGTCAATCGCAGGGCCGTGGAGAACCCGACGCGGTGTCCCTGCGAAATGTAGATAGGCCGTACCCCGTCCCGGGTGCGGAGAGCGGCTCCGATGCGGTCGCCGCCCTGTTTTTGATCAATCAAGGGCCTCCAACTGCCCGCCTCCATGGCTAGTTTTCCGTGCGTGCCGATCAGGATGCTTTTGGCGCAGCCGATTGTCGGGCGGTCCAGCACGATTCCCAGGTGCGTCGCCAGGCCCATTCTTCGAGGATGGGCGTAGCCCTGCCCGTCGCAGAACAGCAGATCCGGCAGGGCTTTCAGCTTGGCCAGCGCGGCGAGCAAGACAGGTATTTCGCGGAAGCTCAGGAAGCCCGGCACATAGGGAAAACTAAGGGGCAGGACGGCGTAGGCGCGCTCGACCTCCTCCATCTCTGGATAGCGGTACATCACCACGCAGCCAATCCCCTGGTTTGCCTCGCGCAGGGCATTCCATCGATTGGGGCGCTTCGGGATCGTTTGCGACTTAAAGGTTTGCGGTTGCACCAGAACGAACGCGACATCCAGCCCAGCTACGGTTCGAATTTTGGAGAAACTATCTTCCCCAACCCAGTGCTGGCGTAGTTCCTGCTGAATGGCCACCGCATTCTTGGGGGATATATCCCACCGGTGTTGGCGCACTTGTAGTGACGGCTTGTCCCCCATACCTAACATCGTATAATGCCAGAGGCGGCTCGCTAAAGACGGACGCCGCGCTCCGGCTTTTCATAAACGCCAAAAAAAGGAATCGTTCGATGACCTTGCATCCACCACTGGAAGTTTCCGCGCGTAAAGCGGATGGTATGCATTTTGTTGAGGTGCATGGACGGCTGACCATTGGTGAGCCTAGCGAGATGCTGAACGACTTCGTGAAGAAACTGATAAAAGAAGGCGCGCGCAAGATTGTTGTCAATCTAAACGACATTCCGCAGATCGATAGTTCCGGAATTTCCGTGTTGGTGAAATTATCAATTTCCCTAGCGCGTCAGGGTGGAGCGTTGCACCTCGTCAGCGGCCAAGGACGCGTTCGCGATGCGCTCACGGTCACGCGTCTGGTTGAGGCCATTCCCACATTCGAGACCGAAGCACTCGCGAAAAGCGGCTTCTAAGTCGAACGAATCAGCCCGAAGGCATTTTCGTTCAACCTTTACTCATCTGCATAGAGCTTCACCAATCGGTACAGGAACGTTCGGCCCTCGTAAACGGAATCCACTCGGATGCGCTCGTTCAGGCCGTGAATATGGCCGCCATCCGGATCGGTAAACAGCCCGGTAATCCCATAGGTTGGAATGCCTGCCGGATTAAGGAACTGGGCATCGGATGCACCCGGCTCCAGCGCAGGAATCACGGGAATTCCCGGCCACATCTCCTGGGACAACTTCTCGATGGGCTTAACAACTTGCGGCGTCAAAGGAGCGGGATTCGCGATTGGTCCGCGGACTTCAGGAACGCTGACGGCGACGGACGGATCATCCGCGATCTTTACCAATTGGGCCAGGATGGTATCGCGCGAAACGCCGGGAAAAATGCGGCAGTTGATATTCGCGCGGGCTCGCTGCGGCAAGGCGTTGGTTGCATGGCCGGCGGAAAGCATAGTGGCCACGCAGGTGGTGCGCAGCATGGCGTGCCAGTTGGCATTCTTGTCGAGGATTGCGGTCGCCGCGCTGTCTGCAGGATTTTTAACCACAGCCGTCATGGCCGCGCCGGCTTCGCCGCCAACAATTTTCGCCATGCCGATGAAGTACGCGCGGTTGGCATCATCCAATTGAACGGGAAACTCGTAACGGCTAACGCGGTCGACGGCGCGTATCAAATGATAGATGGCGTTATCCGGCACTGGGCGTGAGCTGTGCCCTCCTGAATTAGTGGCCTCGAAAATATAATTCTGCGATGTCTTTTCAGCAGCCAGAATTTCCAGAGCGATTTTGTGGCCTTGCGCATCCAGATCGCCGTCGACGCCTTCGGTTAGCGCAAATGCCGCGTCGATCGCCTCGCGCATATTCTTGGCCAGCCAACCTGCGCCATTCAGCGCGCTGTTGGTTTCTTCGCCACAGGTCAGCGCCATTTTAATCGTGCGTTTCGGTTTAAAGCCCTCTTCGCGATAGCGGATCAGATTATCGACCCAGATCGCAGCCTGAGCCTTCATGTCGCTGGTTCCGCGACCGTAGAAGTATCCGTCTTCCTCGATGAGTGTGAACGGATCGCGCGTCCAGTCCTCGCGTTTGGCCTCGACTACATCAACGTGGGCCAGCATCAGAATGGCCTTAGCGTGAGGGTCCGAGCCGCGGAGCACCGCCAGAAGACCGCCTTCTTTGGGATGTCCATCCGGGACGAACACGCGCAAATCTTCGTCTGGATAACCGGCAGCCTTGAGGTGCGCGGCCATGCGCTGGGCAGCCAACGTGCAGTCGCCTGCGGAAAGTGTCGTGTTGGTTTCAACCAGTTCTTTGTAGATCCCGCGAAATCGCTCCACTCCTTTGTCGCCCGTCTGAGCTTGTCCCATTTCGCCACTAGAAATCATCGCGAGCATCGCCGCCATCAGTCGAATAATTTGTTTCATCTCGCCTCCCGAACGTTGCGAAACCGTAGCACAGAATCGGGGCACCCCATATCGGAAACTCCAAGGCCCTTCGACAAGGGCGGAAAGTGTGGCGAGCATGTTGGCTCTGAATCGAATCGGGGTGGCCAACGAGATACAACCGCAGGGAAAGAATGGGCG
>CAAGKR010221910.1_pt1 | contig 12319 bp, 8 predicted proteins | sample 2556971 | NCBI WGS metagenome assembly CAAGKR01 (sample SAMEA5207829, study PRJEB30636) | soil metagenome | biome: forest; feature: boreal; material: soil | place: USA | collected 2011-09 | depth 1 m | reverse complement strand
TGGTTAGAAACCATGTATTACAAAGGGGTTTACTGTATGATGCACATACAGCGGCACATCCAGAGCGACGGCCCGCTCCAAAATCGGCAGAAAGGCAGGATCGTCCAGAAACCGCCCATTGGTCGTGCCATTGATCATGGCCCCTTTGAATCCCAGCGAACGCACCGCCCGCTCTAGTTCCTCGGCAGCGGCCTCTGGCTCTGGCATCGGCAGGGTGGCAAATCCAGCGAAACGGGTGGGATGAGCGGTGACGGCGGCGGCTAATTGATTATTCGCTTGCCGTGCCAACCGCACGGCCTCGTCACCAGGAAGTGACACAGTGCCTGAGACTGTATGAGAGATCACCTGGAGATCAATCCCGCCCGCATCCATATCCTTCAAACGAAGAGCACCGAGATCGCTCAGTTTTGCCTGCCGTTCGGCCATGTAGGCCGCATTCGAGCCTCCTCCCTGGCTAGGGGCGTCTCTCATCATCACCTCTCTGAACCCAACGGCCAGGAAATGTTCTTCGATTGCAATGGTTCGCATGTGAACTCCTCTTCTAAAAACGATGCGCTTACGCTGTTCCCGTGTCCTGCACGCTCGTGGTACGCGGAGAGCCTGGAACGGCTGCCTCTTTGCTCTCAATGCTCATCGACGAGCCCGACGAGCCCGCCGCAGGCGCGATTTTCTTCCATGTAGCGACGCGTTTTTCCATTCTCGCATCACATTCTTTCACCTTCCGCCGCTGGCAAATATCAGCGGCGGCGCGAGTTCTGGTTGTTCAAGTCGCCCCTGGCGAGCCGCCTGTACTAGCGCCCATACCTTCTCTGGCGTGAGTGGCATATCGATAGCGGTGATGCGAAGCTCAGCCAGCGCATCCAGCACGGCGTTGACGATCGCCGGTGGAGCCGCAATACAGCCTGCTTCACCCACGCCCTTGGCACCCAGCGGGTTGTACGGCGAAGGCGTCTCGACGGTGTCCGTAGCAAACGCCGGGACCTGCTCGGCGGTGGGCAACGCGTAGTCCGTCAGGCTCCCGGTCAGGAGTTGTCCGCTCGCCTCGTCGTAGCGCACTTCTTCGTACAGAGCCTGCCCGATACCTTGAGCCAGCCCACCCTGCACCTGGGCCTCGACCAGATAGGGGTTCAGGATACGCCCGCAGTCATCTACAGCCACATAGGTGAGGATCTGGACCTCGCCAGTCTCGGGATCGACCTCGACGACCGCTACATGGGCCCCAGAGGAGAATGTGGCGCCAGGCGGGGAGAAGTCGCGCCAGGCCGCCAGCCCCTCGATGGGCGTGCCATTGGCAGGATTGGGCGGCTCATGCTTGATCAGCTCAGGCCGTTCTTCGACCAGGCGGGCCAGTTCGCCCAGTGCCACCGAGCGCGTTGGAACGCCCTGCACCAGCACGTTCCCCTCCTCCATCACCAGGTTCGCCGGGTCGGCTTCCAGCACCTGCCCCGCGACCTGCAGCGCTTTCTCGCGGGCGGCTTGGGCGGCCAGCAAGACGGCGGTCCCGGCTGTCTGGAGCGTGCGGCTGGCGAAAGTGCCGATGCCATAAGCCGGCAGCTCGCTATCGTTCATGCGCACCTCTATTTTTGAGCCTGGGAGGTGAAAGACGGTCGCAGCAAGCTGTGCGAAGGCGGTGAAGTAGCCCTGCCCGTTGGCCGCCACGCCGCTCTGCACCAGGATGGTGCCGTCCCGCAGAATCCGCACAGTGGCCGCCTCCTGCAGGACGCCGGGCCGGCGTGGGCCAAGCGCAAAGCTGGTGCTTTCGATAAAAGTCGAAAGCCCTATGCCCAGCAGTGGTACCTGCCCAGAGGAGCGGCGTTCGCGCTGCCTGGCGCGCCAGCCCGCGTAGTCGGCCAGGTCGAGCGAGCGGGCAAGGGCGGCCTCGTAGTTGCCGCTGTCGTAGGTGACGCCGGTCGGCGTCTCGTAGGGAAAGGCGTCCGACGCGATAAAATTGCGGCGGCGCACAAGGGCGGGATCAAGGCCAAGTTCTGAGGCGATGCGATCTACCGTACGCTCCAGGATATAGGTGGCTTCGGGCCGACCCATGCCCCGGTAAGGCGCGGTCGGAACCTTGTTGGTGAAGACGCCTACCACCTGGCTGTCTACCGCCTCAATGCGGTACGGGCCGGCCAGAAAGGATGAGGTGCTATTTGGGATCATGGCTGTCATTGGGGTCAGGAAGGCGCCCAGATCGGCAATCGTGCGCACGTTGAGGCCGAGCAAGCGTCCATCGTGCTGGAAAGCAGCCTTGATGTAGTTCACCTGACCGCGCCCCTGCGTCTGCGCCTGCAGATTCTCACGGCGGGTTTCGATCCACTTGACGGGCCGCCCGTAGGTGACCGCGAGCCAGGCGGCGAGAGACTCTTCGCCGACGAAGCCGTTTTTGCTGCCGAAGCCGCCGCCTACCTCAGCGTTGATGACCCTAATGCAGCTGCGGTCCATCCCCAGCATGCCCGAGAGGGCCTCGCGTGCCCGGTAGACGGCCTGGGAAGAGAGCCAGGCCACGAGTTGGCCGCTTTCCGGATCGAAGTCGTACAGGCAGGCCCGCGGTTCGAGCGAGCTAGGCGCCAGGCGCTGGTTGACCAGGCGCAGCGCGATGGTGTGATCGGCCTGAGCACAGACGGCTTCGAGATCGCCTCCACCTGAGTGTGAATGGAAGGCGATGTTCGAACCGAAGTCCTCGTAGAGCAGCGGCGCGCCCGGAGCCAGGGCGGCTTCTGGATCGATCACGGCAGGTAGAGGTTCATAGTCGACTTCCACCAGGTCGCACGCATCCTCTGCTATCGAAGGGCTTTCGGCGAGGACGATCGCGACGGGATCGCCCACGTAGCGGACCTTGCCCAGGGCCAGTGGCAAGCGCTCCGGCTGCTTAAGCCCCGGCAAGGGCATGGCACCAGCCAGCGGGCGCAGGTCGCTTGTCAGGTCCGCGCCGGAAAAAGCGGCGACGACCCCCGGCAGCGCCAGGGCCTCGTCTAGTCGGATGCGTGTGATCTTGGCATGAGCATAGGGGCTGCGCACGACGGCCATGTGGAGCGGCGCAGGCCGGTCTGGCAGCAGCCGCACATCGTCCACAAAGTGAGCACGACCGGTAATCAGCTGTTCATCTTCTTTCCGGCGTTCAAAACCCGCCGGTCTCGTTGCCTCTCGCATACTTTCCTCTTTCAGGATGGAATGAAGGAACGGCCCCCACGCGGCCTGGGTCAATGAGGAGACCATAGCCAGCAGCCGGTTTTGCATGGTCTCCTACCCGACCAGGAATTTTCCTTGTACGCTTGGCTCCATGTGGAAACGTCCCTCCGAATCAACGTAGAGAATGACCACGGCTTTCTCAACCGCATTGCCGCTCGCATCAAATGAGATTTGTCCACTGACTCCCTGGACGGCGTTCGCATCGTGAATTTGCGCGAGCCCCTGTTGGATATCTTGTGGGGTCACCGTCGTCTTGCCTGCTGTCACCGCCAACGTGTACGCCTTGAGCAGGACGAGCAGAGCATCGTAGGAGAGGGCAGCGTCATTTGTTGGTCGTGTGTAGCCATAGGTACCCCCCTGATGTTGTCGGTGCGGGTCAAAGGCGGCTGGATACTCGACAAAGAACGCTGGTTTCTTAGGTGAACTGTCCAGGCCCTGGACCGCCCATTCGTCGGGATAGAAGAAGGTGGTGAAGTGCAGCCGATCCAGGGCAGGACGCGCACTGCTTGGATAGCCACCCAGGTCATACAGCGCATCGCCCCCCAATATTTGCAAGGAAGCGGGGGCTCCCGACGAGAGCAGATCGGTCAGCACTACTCCCACATCGCTTGCGTAGCCAGAGAAGTAGATCAGGTCAGGTTGGTGGCTTACGGCATCTTGTAATGAACCAGCAAGCGTCTCGGGCTTGCCAATGGTATAGGTTTCCGTTGCCACGATCGTGCCTCCGTCCGCCGTGAATTGCTGCGAGAAATCCTGTGCCAGGTTCTGACTGTAGAGATCAGTGTTATCGACGAAGAGCGCGATCTTCCTCGCATGAAGCGTTTGCTCAGCATACTTCGCCCCGGCAATGCCCTGGCTCTGGTTGGTGGGAGCTACCCGGAAGAAGTAGGGCGAGACCCCCGTGAGCGAATCACTCGATGCCGTCTGCGAGACCAGCGGGATATGGGCACTCGTGAGGACCTGAATGGCGTTATAGCTATAGATGCTGTAGGGCCAACCCATTACGCCCTCAAACGTTTTGTCGACCTGCGCCAACTGGACGATCTGCTGCGCAACCTGCGTAGCATAGGTGGCCTGACTGCCTGCGCTAGCAATCAGCAGACGCACCTGTGCGCTGCCCGGCAGCTTGGCACCGGCGTTAAACTCTTTCTGCGCGATATACGCCCCCTGCAAGTCATCACGGCCCACACCGACCGTATCACTATCACCCGAAAGGGCCGTGGCGACCACCAGTGTGATGTGTGGCAGGTTCACCACCCGCTGATCTTCAAGGTAGATGAGCGCTTCTGCATCGTTGCTATCCTGCTCGACTGCCGTATTCCACAGCGAGACGGCCGCTGCCTTATCACCCTGCCGAAACCGCTCCGCCGCCTGCGCTTTGAGCGTTCCGTCTGCACGCTGCGTATCGAAGACGAACGAGCCATCACTGATCCCGATCGATTCGCCTTTCACTTGCGCCACGCTGATCGGATTCCTCGCCGGAGGAACTGTGGGAGAAGCACTCGCAGGGGCGGTCGCGCCACCGGTGCCGGCAGGGCGCTGGGGAAGCAGGGAAGGTCCGACGAAGAGAACAGCGGCAATCAGGATGACGACGAGCACGAGCAGGAGGCTTGCTGCTATCCAGCCTTTGCTGCCTCGTCTGGGCTTCGGTGCAGGAGGAGCTGGATACCTTCCTGATGGAGGAGAAGGAGGGACAGCGCCCACGGGCGGTATCGGATGGCTGAGTATGGGTTGCCCTCTCCATGGCTGGGGAGGCTGCCCACTTCCTGCCGCTGGCACAGGCTGCGCTGCGCCAGGGCCAGGCGGCCCCAGCAGGTAGCTGCTGGTATCACCCGGCATGTGGAAGCGCTGCACCAGGATGGCATCGACTATACGCCTCATGGCAGCCGACGTCTGGTAGCGCTGATTCGGATCGAGCGCCAGCGCCCGGTTGAGCACGCGCTCGATATCGGGTGAGAGTGTGGGGTTGAGCGAGCGGACTGCTGGGTAGGCGAAGGGTGGCTCGTTGCGAGGGTCGCAGTTCGTGAGCAGATGGTGCATCGTCGCCGCGAGCGCATACAGATCCGAGCGCGTATCAGCATTGCCTTGATATTGTTCCGGCGGCGCATAGCCGGGAGTGCCCAAGGCCGTGGTCTGTTTCCGCCGGGCATTCCTCGCCACATCGGCACGGGCAATGCCAAAGTCCACCAGATGCGCTCGCCGATCCTTCGCGCCAATGATGATATTGGCGGGTTTAATATCACGGTGAATGATAGAAGGCCGCTGCACTTCGAGGTAGGCAAGAATATCGAGGACTTGTGAAGCATAGGTGAGCACTTCCCGTTCCGGCAGAGCTTGCTGAGTCCGCTCCATACGCTCTTCCAGATTTTCACCGGCCACGTAATCCTGCACCATGAAGTAGTGAGCCCCTTCCTGGAAGTGATCAGTCACTTTGGGAACGCTCGGATGGTCGAGATCGACCAGGGTCTTCACCTCTTGTTCAAAGTTGCGGATATCCTCCTGGCGTTCTGCAGGATCGATGCTCTCCGTGATCAGTTCCTTGATGACCACCGGCTTGTCGTAGACGCGCGTATCTTTCGCAAGCAGCGCTGCTCCCATCCCTCCCTGGCCGAGGACTTTCTCGATGACATAGCGGCCATTCTGAAGCTGTGTGCCAGGGGTAAGTAGGCCAGAGGTGCCACTGCTGCTCCCCCCAGCAGATGTTGCACCTGCTCCTACAGCTAGCGGGACGCGAGCAGCCGTTGGGGCGAGGTAGGCACCACAATTGCTGCAAAAGGTTTCCCCAGCAGGATTATCTGCATGACAATTCGGACATTGCATGGCCTCTGTCCCCCATTCCTCCCTGGTTCTCTTAGCCAGCATAGAAGCGATTCATGAATCTACGTATAAAACCACTGAGTACAGCATAGTGCAGCGATCTCACATCCTCGTCACAATGATACTCCATACGTTTACAAAACGCTCACGATCATGAGAGAACAAGCACATCAGGGGCGCTGCTCGCTGTACCTACCGGCATTGGCCACTGTGGAGCCACCCGCGCTCGTCTTTTAGCCTTTAGGAGCTGGTGCTGCGAGGCTGTCGCCGATAGCCTGGCCCTCACTCACGAGTTGCGCGTTTTTGTTCGAGACTTTGACCAGGCGATTGAGTTGCTGCTCATCCAGCGATTCCTGCACCAGCAGCGCCTGCGCTACCCGCTCCAGTTCCTCACGGTGCCGTGAGAGCAGGTGGTGGACGTAGGTGGAGCGTTCGCCGATCACCTGCTGCACCTATTGAGCAGTCCCATAAGCACGCTGTTGAAACTTATCTCTTTATCAAAACATCAGGTCTCCAGCACAATATTTGCACCCATCAGTATAATTAGTATGACGAAGAATAAAGACCCCTACCTGCCAACAGGAGGTCTACTGATGACCAGATTCACCCTAAAAAGTAATCTCACAACAATAAATATAAGAGCAGAGCTTCACTCTGCCCCGTACCCCTCCCTGGAAGTTCATCAATTCCCAAAATAAAACCGAGCATTTTGCTCGCTATTCTTCCAAATTAGCGAGCATCTTCCCTGGCATCTTCCCTTCTACCAAAATATCAATTCTTGGCAGCTTGACGCTCCTCCGCACACAGTGCTATGCTGCAAACACAGAGAGGAGCGCATAAAGTCGCGCCCTCATACCCATTGACAACGCTGTCGAGAGGATGAATTGCACAGACATGGGCATTATCGAAAGCCGCATAGACCGCCAAAGCATCGAATATCAAGAGAATGCACGCTATTTTCAGCAACAGCTCGACCTGCTTCGCCAACGCGTACAACTGGTCCAGCAAGGAGGAGGGGAAGACGCCGTCGCGAAACATCGCACACGTAATAAATTACTCGCGCGCGAACGCATTTACTTACTCTGCGACCCCGATACACCCTTCCTGGAACTGAGCCCTCTGGCAGCCTGGGAAATGTACGATGATGAAGCGCCGTCGGCAGGCATCGTCACAGGCATTGGGCTGGTGGAAGGGCAGGAATGTATGATCATCGCCAACGATGCAACTGTCAAAGGTGGTACATACTATCCAATGACGGTGAAGAAACATTTACGTGCTCAGGAGATCGCTGAACAGAACCACCTACCTTGTATCTATCTGGTCGATTCAGGAGGAGCCTTTCTGCCTTTACAGGCCGACGTGTTTCCTGACCGCGACCACTTTGGCCGCATCTTCTACAATCAGGCTCGCATGTCGAGCCAACGCATTCCACAAATTGCCGCCGTGATGGGCTCCTGTACTGCCGGGGGAGCTTACGTACCAGCCATGAGCGATGAAACAGTGATTGTACGAGGCAACGGCACCATTTTCCTGGGCGGGCCACCACTGGTAAAAGCCGCGACCGGTGAAGAGGTGACTGCGGAAGAACTCGGTGGGGCTGATGTGCACAGCCGCATTTCAGGCGTTACCGATCACTATGCCCTGAATGATGAACATGCCCTCGCAATTTGCCGCAGTATCGTTTCTCATCTCAACCGTCGCAAGTATGTTCCCTGGCATATTGCGGCGCCAGAACCTCCTCTCTATGAACCTGGCGAATTATACGGCATCGTTCCGCCAAATAATCGCAAGAGCTACGATGTGAGAGAGGTAATTGCCCGCATCGTTGATGGTAGCAAGTTTCACGAATTTAAAGCGCTCTACGGCACCACTCTCATTTGTGGTTTCGCTAGAATCATGGGATATCCAGTGGGAATTATTGCCAACAACGGTATCCTCTTCTCGGAAAGTGCCCTGAAGGCAACGCACTTCATCGAATTATGCGGGCAGCGTCAGACGCCTCTTATCTTTTTACAAAATATCACAGGTTTTATGGTCGGTCGCCAGTACGAGCACGGCGGCATCGCCAAAGACGGAGCAAAAATGGTTATGGCCGTTGCCAATGCCCCGGTGCCGCGTTTTACCGTTATTATAGGAGGGTCATTCGGAGCAGGTAATTATGGTATGTGCGGGCGCGCTTATTCCCCACGCCAGTTGTGGATGTGGCCAAATGCCCGCATCTCGGTGATGGGCGGTGAACAGGCTGCCAGCGTACTGGCAACGGTACGTCAGGAAGGTCTGTCTGCCCGTGGGAAAAAGATGAGCGAGGAGGAAGAAACCGCTTTCAAACAACCCATTCTTGATAAATACGAGACCGAGGGCAACCCGTACCACAGCACTGCTCGTCTCTGGGATGATGGTATTATTGATCCTCGGGATACACGCACCGTGCTCGCGCTGGGGATTGCAGCATCGCTCAATGCGCCAATGCCTGACACACCTTTTGGCGTTTTCAGAATGTAACATAGGCAGACTGTAAGGGATCAATACCGTCCAAATAGAGAAATGGATGTAGGGGCCGCATGCAATGTCCAATTCATTGCGCCCGCCTGGGGAGCCGATATATGGTCCTGGAGTGCAATGAATTACGCCTCTACAATGATGATATATGAGAAAAGGGATCGACCAATGACCTATACACACGTAACCGTCGAACGCAGCTTTCAAGGCAAAGTTGCCACCGTCACAATGAAACGAGCGGAGGTACATAATGCCTTCAACGCTCAACTTATCCAGGACTTACAGGCAGCTTTTAGCGACCTCTCTACCGATGAGAAACTCCATGCCGTTGTCCTGACTGGTGATGGACCATCATTTAGCGCAGGCGCAGACCTCAGTATGATGAAAACCTCGGCAACCTTCAGCCATGAACAAAATCTAAGCGATTCGCTGCGCCTGGCTGACCTCTTCGACACGATCAATCGCTGCCCCTGTCCGGTGGTAGCCCGTGTCAACGGTACAGCAATGGGCGGCGGAGCAGGTTTAATTTCCGTTTGCGATATCGTCATTGCCGCCGAGAGCGCTCGCCTGGCCTTTAGCGAAGTGAAATTAGGCATTGCGCCCGCCGTTATTTCACCTTATGTCATACGCAAAATAGGTGAGACCCATGCTCGTGTCTTGTTTGTGACAGGAGAACGCTTCAGCGCAACGCGAGGCCGTGAGATTGGCCTTGTACATACAGTGGTTCCCCTGGAAGAGCTAGACGCCGCGCTCGAGAAGGTGCTGCGAGAATTGCTAAGCAGTGGGCCACAGGCTCTACGTGCCTGCAAAGCGCTGGCTCTAAATGTCGGGCACATGGATCACGAGACGGCTCGCAAATATACCGCTGAAACAATTGCGGCCTTGCGCGTAAGTGCGGAAGGCCAGGAAGGGCTACGCTCATTCCTCGAGAAGCGGCAACCCAACTGGGTACTGTAGTTTGAAATCCATCCCTGCAACGAAGCTGCCACTTCTAGCAATGCTCAGCAGGGATGTAAGGAAGTAGATGTTTTCAAAAATACTTATCGCCAATCGTGGTGAAATAGCGGTTCGCATTATGGCAACATGTCGTGAAATGGGCATTCGCACAGTAGCTGTTTACTCTGAAGCCGACCGCCATTCGCTGCATGTTCGAGAAGCTGACGAGGCCTATTTTATTGGTCCAGCTCCCGCCGCACAAAGCTACCTGCAGATTGAAACCATTATCGATGTAGCGAAACGCAGTGGAGCTTCGGCAATTCATCCGGGATATGGTTTTCTATCTGAAAATACCGCCTTTGTCGAAGCCTGCTCGCAGTCAGAAATTGTCTTTGTTGGACCGCCAGCTTCTGCAATGCGCCTGATGGGGTCAAAGATAGCAGCCAAAAAACTGGCAATTTCGGTTGATGCCCCTGTTATCCCCGGCTACAACGGCGACATTCAGGACGATGCCGTATTGCTGCAAGAAGCCGAACGCATCGGCTTTCCCCTGCTCATTAAGGCTTCAGCCGGTGGCGGTGGCAAAGGTATGCGCGAAGTTCACGCTCCAGCTGATTTCATAGCGCAGCTCGCAGGTGCACGGCGCGAGGCACTCGCCGCTTTCGGCGATGGAACAGTCTTACTCGAACGCTTGATTCAGCGCCCACGCCATGTTGAGATACAAGTACTGGGAGACTCTTTTGGCAAACTCATCCACCTGGGCGAACGCGAATGCTCAATCCAGCGTCGACATCAGAAAATTCTGGAAGAGAGTCCATCTGTCGCGCTGACTCCCGCACTTCGTGCCGAGATGGGCACTACAGCAGTACGCATCGCCAAAGCCGCCGGCTATGTCAATGCAGGTACTATTGAATTTATACTTGACACCGATAAACACTTCTATTTCCTTGAGATGAATACGCGTTTACAGGTTGAGCATCCCGTCACTGAACTTGTTACGGGCATCGACCTTGTTCGTCATCAGTTGTTGATTGCTGCTGGTGAGCCGCTGAACCTCAGCCAGGAGCAGATCAGCCCGCGCGGACATGCTATCGAAATGCGCCTCTACGCCGAAGATCCTGACCAGGAGTTTCTGCCGTCTACAGGCACGGTCACGCGCTTTATCAAACCTGGGGGACCAGGTATACGCGTCGATAGCGGTATCGAAAGTGGCGACGAAATAACACAGTTTTACGATCCGATGATCGCCAAATTAATTGTTTACGGTGAAAATCGCCCGACCGCCATAGCACGTCTGCAAATGGCCCTCGAAGGGAGTGCAGTATTCGGCGTCAGAACCAATACCTCCCTCCTGCATTCAATTGCTACCCACCCCGCGTTCCAGGAAGGACGCACCTATACCAATTTCCTGCTTGAACACTCTTTGATAGGTGATCATGTTCCTCAAGAGCAAGGGAGGCAAGCGAAGCATGTGTCTCTTCCAAAAGAGGCGCTGATAGCAGCCGCTCTTTATGAGTTTGGTGAAGATACGATACCCACTGCCGCTAGCGAAATAAGGGAGCAGGTTGCACATCCCGCCTCAGCAACCCCCTGGACGACTTTGGGCCCATGGCGTATGATTGGGGATACCCGGCGCGTCACTTACACCTTTCATAGCGAAGAGCACAGCGTTATATTGAGAAAATCAGGGAAAGGCGCAAATGAGTGGATTGTTCAGATTGATACACTACCTGCGGAAAAAATCACATGGGTTTTAGCTAGGAATGGCCTCGTTTTGCTCCGACAAGGCACAGCACAGGTGCAAGTTCATATACAAAGCTACACAGACAGGACAGAAGCCATACTCCGCGGTCACCTTTATACATTTAGAAAGCGCCAGCCTCCTGATGTAGACATCACCGCAAGAGGCGGTAATACAATGTATACACATAAAATACTGACAGCGCCGATGGCAGGTACCATTGTCAAGGTTCAGACACACGATGGCGATGAGGTGGAACAACGCCAGGTACTGGTAATTCTCAGCGCTATGAAGATGGAGCATACAATTATTGCTCCCTATGCCGGAAAAGTACGACATGTGTATTACCAGGAAGGCGCAGTCGTCAAAGGTGGAGCAAGCCTCATCGAAATGGAGTGAGAAAGGACTTGAAATCCATCGCTGCAACACCGCTAGCGCGCCTACTAAAGTCAGCAGCGATGATAGGAAGGATATTTTTTATGCAAATCGGATTTATTGGTGTTGGAGTTATGGGACGCCCCATGTCTCTCAACCTCTTAAAGGCAGGGCATCACGTCACAATTTTCGCCCGCCACCCTGAAAAACCTGAAGTCCAGGAAGTACTGAATGCCGGGGCTAAATTAGCTCCGTCATCTCGCGCCGTTGCTATTGCTTCTGATATGGTGATCACAATGGTGCCAAACTCGTCACAAGTCGAGGAGATTGTGAACGGTCCCCAGGGCATTCTAGAAGGCGCTCGCAAAGGGCTGGTAATCATTGATATGAGCACAATTGCTCCAAGCACAAGCCGCAAGCTCGCCAGGATAGCAGCAGATAATGGCGCTCATTTCCTGGACGCGCCAGTAAGTGGTGGCTCACAGGGAGCAGTAAATGGCACGCTGACGATCATGGTCGGTGGAGAGCACGAGATATTTGAGCAGGCGCGACCCGTGCTTGAAGCCATGGGCAAGAAAGAGAATATTTTCTATGTTGGACCACACGGAGCAGGAGAGGTGGTGAAGATCGTCAACAATATCCTGTGCGGCGCCATCTCGGCAGCGATAGCCGAATCTTTCGTGCTGGGTGTCAAAGCAGGAGCAGACGTTGAAACGATGGCAAAGATTATTGGAGTGAGCAGGCTCAGATGAGTAAGGGAGCTGT
>CAAGKR010436842.1_pt1 | contig 12321 bp, 10 predicted proteins | sample 2556971 | NCBI WGS metagenome assembly CAAGKR01 (sample SAMEA5207829, study PRJEB30636) | soil metagenome | biome: forest; feature: boreal; material: soil | place: USA | collected 2011-09 | depth 1 m | reverse complement strand
AATCGGATGACGGCTTTAGTTCCCCCTCGACGGTCTTACCTTCAAGATCAGTGATTACCAGATGTTCCGGCTTCATCTGTTCGTAGGGAACTCCGCTCGGCTTGATGACGACTAACCCATCTTCCCGCGAAATGCCGCTCACGTTGCCAAAGGTGAAGAGAACCAGTCCTCTTCGCAGCAGTTCGAGATTTGCTTCCAGTACTTCGTTACGAAGCGCCTGCAGCAACATGCTCTTTCCTTAAAACTTCGAAGTTGGCCGTGTTGCCTACGCGCCCCACTGGATTACGGCGTATGAGCGAGGTGGCATTTCCAGCGTGGTCTTACTGCCCGAGGCAGAGGGCTTCTCGAACGCTTGCGGGATCACGCGTTGTGGCGCATCAAAAGTGTTGGTAGCTTTCAAATCAGTCCCCGTCAGCAGTATCGAAGACAGAATGCGCGCTGGCGCCCTGTCTTCCCAATTCACTTCAACCTGATGCGATTTAGTTAAGTCGCGATTGAGCACAAAGAGCGAAACCTTTCCATCCTCGGGATTCACCGTGCCGGCCACATCGATATAGGGAACTTCTCCCATCTTTGAGACTTCGTACGTGGGGGATTCAACCAAGACATCGAGAACACGGCCGTGGGCGAATTGCAGGGCCCAACTGTAGGGATAATAAATAGTCTGTCTCAGCAAGCCATTGGCGTTGGTCATGATGGGGGCGATCACGTTAATGAGTTGAGCCAGGCATGCGACTTTTACGCGCCCCGCATTTCGCATCAGGGTGTTGATCAGACCGCCCACTAGCAGCGCGTCTTCGAGGTTGTAAACCTCTTCCAGCAGATGCGGCGCTGATTGCCGGTTTCCATTCACGTCCGATCCGTTGCGCGCGCGGTACCATACGTTCCACTCGTCGAAGGATAGCCAGAGTTTCTTGGACGAATGCCTCCGGCCGCCGACCATATCGCAAACTGCGACGGTTTCAGCGATCTGCTGTTCCATGCTCAAATTCATGGCCAGGAACTTTGTGCTGTCGCCTCCTGTCGTAGCCTCAGTATTTTCAAAATATCTGTGCAGCGATAGAGCGTCTACGTAGTCATAGCACTGCTCAAGGACCTCTCGATCCCATTCGAGGTAGGTCGGAGTGAAGGGTCCGCTCGATCCGCAGGCGACCAGTTTCAGCGACGGATCGACGTAGCGCATCTGGCGCGCCGCATCAGCGGCTTTGAGGCCGTACTCGGTTGCCAGCATGTGGCCGATCTGCCAGGGACCGTCCATTTCGTTTCCCAAACACCATTTCTGAACCCGGTAGGGTTCGGCAATTCCGTGTTTGCGGCGAAGGTTGCTCCATTTCGTGCCCTGATCGACATTGCAATATTCCACCAGCGCGGCTGCTTCTTCGGCAGTTCCCGTGCCGAGATTCAAGCCCATTAGCGGCTCGGTGCCAACCATCTTGCACCAGGCCATAAATTCATTGGTTCCAAACTGATTGGAATTTAGAGAATTCCATGCCTTATCCAACTGCACGGGGCGATCCTGCTTGGGACCAACGCCGTCAAGCCAGTTGTAACCGGAGACGAAGTTTCCACCGGGATAGCGAACGATTGGCACTCCCAGTTTTTTTATCTCATTCACTACATCGGTGCGGAATCCGTTCGAGTCCGACAACTTCGACCCGGGATCGTAGATTCCTTCGTAGATCGCGCGTCCCAGATGTTCGAGGAAAGAGCCGAAAAGATTTCGGTCGAGCGAAGCGATAGCGCGCCTGGAATCCACGTAAACGCGAACCGTACTTGCCGAGGGGGCGACCTGAGCAGACAAAAATCGCCCAAGCGCGAGATCGGTGGAGCAAACTAATCCCGCAACCGAAGCTTGACGCAGAAACTTTCGTCTCGATGAGGAAAACATTGTGGAAGATTTCAAGTGGAATCCCCTTGTGATATAACACGGACACATTTAATAAGCGTTTACTCTACCATCTCCGCCGAATGGCAAACGAGGGCGGAAGACCTGCTAGTTCCTTTGAACCAGCGTTGGGTGCTTCCTTGAAACCGGGGCGGCCTTCACCATCACCGGACGCCCATACACCAACTCCAATAGGTGACGGGCTGCGGCTATGCCTTCCGCCATGCGATCTCGAGGAGAATAGCCTCGCGCAGTGATTTCGAAGAAACCCTGTTTCGCCTCGACGCGAAGGTGCTGAATACGGCCGTCCCGTCCGGCGTCGAACGCGTCCGCTAACCGGAGGATCCCTGCCAGGCGCACCATACTCTGACGTTGAGCGGGCGGCAAAGATCGCACAGATGTTTGTCCTGGGTGCGGCAGCGCGCCACGATGGTAGCGGGAAACAACGGCAGCAAGATGCAGATCTTCGGCGCTGAATCCTAAAGGGGGCGTAAGCCGGTCAATAAGCTTATAAGTGGTTTTATGGGATTTCTTTTCGCCTTTCGCGCGTCCAACATCATGCAGCAACGCGGCGAGTTGCAGAATTGCCCGCTGGCCGGACCGATCCGAATCCGAAGATTGTTCGCCAGCCGGCAGTGCGTCATAGAGCTGAAGCGCCAATCTTGCCACATGATTGGAATGCTTGAAATCCGGATCAAGTACTGATGCCCAGAGTTTGAGACGCGTTAGCGCGATCGCTTTTATTTCTTTTCCTTCCGGCAATGCGGCACGCCAGACTTGCCAAAGCGAAGACTTGCCAAGCATCCTGGTTCGATATTTGTCGACCCTCTGGGCACGTTCATCCAGGATTCGCGACTGCCAATGCGATCGCGATTCGGGGGCCGGAAACGCATTCGCCTTCAAAGCCGTAGCCCAAAGCACATCGAGATCATGCACGTCCCCGAGTAAGTCTTGGAGTTCCTTAAGATCGGCGCTCCAAGTCATGTGCTGCTCGGGAAGAAAATTCTCGACCATATAGCGGAATCTTTTCAGTCCAATGCGCAGATTGTGAAATGCGACCTTTGAGCGGTTGCGCAACGCGAGGCGATGCAATTCATGAGCATGGGTCCACCGTTCCAATGCAAGATGCTTGAACACTGCACTTCCCAGGCGCATCCTCGCAGCCCGCCGCGGCAGAGTCACGCTCCATTTTTTCCATTGCTTGCGATCGAACTCGACGAGAGCTTTCGAGGCTTCCTGCTTGAACTGGAGTTCGCCTGCGGAGAGGTACTGCAACAGTGCCGAGGTTACGGCATCCTCTGAAACGCCCAGGCGCTGCACCCATTCCTGCATCACATGGACGTCTCGCAGGGCCCCCAAGCTTCTGAATAAATCCCTCCCAGCTTTTTTCATTTTTTCCCATGCCGGATCGGGATCGATCGCCATGATTCCATCGGCGATGGAGCGGCAGCGCCGCAAAGCCACGCGCAAGTCATGGACCGGGTCCGGCCCGAAACTCGAGCTCGCACGGTCGTACTCCTCGAGAACACGCTCCATCCAAAGGGCGAGACCAGTTTTTCGTTTTAACCGGACGAGTTGCAGCGCGGAGGAAGCCATAAGAACCAGACCCAATCATTTTCGCCGCAAAGAAGACTTAAATCCAGTCCATCTCCCCGTACGATGCTCGAACATAGACGACGAACCAGCCGCATCACGTAAGATAGAAAACTGTCGCTGCCGGAGGCGAATGGATGAACGTCATTGAATTCACGGCGCTGGTCGGCTTTGTTTCGTTTTTGGCTGGGCTTCTGGGATCTTTGACAGGATTAGGAGGAGGCGTCGTTTTAGTACCGCTGCTGACAATTTTTTTTAAAGTTGATATCCGGTACGCCATCGGGGCTTCGTTAGTTTCCGTAATCGCAACTTCGTCGGGATCCGCAGCAGCTTACGTTAAGGAGGGTTTTTCTAACATCCGTATCGGAATGTTTCTGGAAATTGCCACGACAATCGGGGCGCTTTGCGGCGCATTTTTGGCGGCAAGAGTTCCGACGTCCGCGATTGCGGTAATCTTTGGTTTAGTACTGCTTTACTCTGCGTACTTGTCACGCAAACCTCGTTCGGCGTCAGATCGCGACGTCCCTCCTGACCCACTGGCGACGCGGCTGCGAATGAATGGAAGTTTTCCTGAGGCAGGCGGTGTGCGCCATTACAATGTCCAGCGGGTGCCGGCAGGTTTCGGCCTGATGTTCGGCGCGGGAACGTTATCCGGATTGTTAGGAATCGGGTCGGGCGCAGTAAAGGTTCTGGCGATGGACCAGGCGATGAAGATTCCGTTCAAAGTTTCCACCACGACAAGCAATTTCATGATTGGCGTTACAGCCGCGGCAAGCGCCGGCGTTTATTTAAAGCGAGGATATATTGATCCGGGACTCGCAATGCCCGTCATGCTGGGCGTTCTTGCGGGGTCGTTGTGGGGAACGCGAGTTTTAGTCAAAGCCGAAACGCAATGGCTACGCCTCGTGTTCAGCGTTGTGATCGGACTTCTCGGCGTACAAATGCTGGTGAAGGGTATCTTCGGAACAATATGATTTTCTCGAAATGGACGGACGAAAAAGTCGAAAACATTATCGGCAACCTGCTGGGCGCCGGAGTGTTGCTGTCGGCGCTCGTGGTGTGTTGTGGAGGACTAATTTTTCTGGCTCATCATGGCGAATCTCACGCCGACTATCGCGTCTTTCAAGGGGAACCCGCGAACTTGAAGAGTATCCCGGCAATTTTAGAGTATGCCGGAGAATTGCACGGCAGCGGCATTATCCAGCTAGGACTGCTATTGCTGATTGCAACGCCGGTTGCCCGGGTCGCATTCTCCATCCTGGGATTCGCCATGGAGCGGGATCGTTTGTATGAAGTGTTCACAGGGGCTGTGCTGATCATCCTGCTCTACAGCCTCTTTGGATCGTCCGGGATTGTGTGAAGCGGTCGAGATCCACTTTGAAGGCGGGCGCGGCCCGGTTTTGTCTCGTCATCATTTGCTGCCAAAGAGCAAAATTAGGGCACATATATACTTGACACACACGAACAAAGAGCGTATATTTCAAACATGGACGCTCCTAAAACACTCCAACAAGCAATCATCTACTTCTCTGACGCTGACCGCGCTTTCGAGTACGCCAAAAAGTTTCGCTGGCCGAACGGCAAGGTGTCCTGTCCACGTTGCGGCTCCGAGAAACACTCGTTCATTAAGACGCGGCGCATCTGGTTTTGCTACTCCTGCCAGAAGCAATTCACGCTCAAGCTGGGAACGATCTTTGAAGATTCTCCGCTCGGACTCGATAAGTGGATGACGGCTTTCTGGATGCTGGTCAATTGCAAGAACGGCATCAGCAGCATGGAAGTTCACCGCGCTCTGGGCATCACCCAGAAGTCGGCATGGTTTATGGTTCAGCGGCTCCGGCTGGCTCTGCGGGATGATTTCTTTGGAAGCAAGCTCGGCTCTGGAGGCGGCGAAGTCGAAGTAGATGAATCCTTCATCGGCGGTAAGGCGCGGAACATGCACGTCAGCGAACGCAAACGGCGCATCACTGGTACTGGTACGAAAGACAAAACCGCAGTGATGGGGATTCTTGAACGTGGTGGAAAGATTCGCACCAACGGTTGTTCCCAATCGCAAGAAACATGCTTTGCAGGGCGAAGTCCGAAAGCATGTCGAAGCTGGCGCGGCCCTTTACTCCGATGCGCTCCGTTCCTATGACGGACTGGCCGGAGATTACGCCCACCAAGTCGTTGACCACGCCGTCCAGTACGTTGACGGGCGCGTCCACACGAACGGGCTGGAGAACTTCTGGTCGCTTCTCAAGCTCGGCATCAGTGGCACGTATGTGAGTATCGAACCGTTTCATCTTTTCCGTTACCTTGACGAACAAACTTTCCGGTACAACAACCGCAAAGACCTGAACGACGGCCAACGCTTCCAACTCGCCATGACTCAGATCGGCGGGAAGCGTCTGACCTACAGCGAACTCACGGGCAAAGACGAATCGCCGCGCTACGAAACGACAGGGGCGCGGGAAACGCAAATCCCGTTCTAGTCCTTGTCGGAAAGACGCGGTTTGCGTACACTTTGAGCGCGAGACGAAGCCTTCTTCTTCCGCCTCTTCTCGGCCTTTACAACTGCATCTTTGGGTACCTTGAAGAGGGCTTTCATGCCTTCTTCAAAGTTCTCTGTTGCTTTTGGGCCTTCGGTATATTCCGGTTTCTTCATATGGACACCATAACTCAACAGCTAATATCTTTCTGCCGCCGCGTCAGAAACGACTTAGTGGCCATTAGGAATGCGTTAGTTGACATCAAAGACAATCTTCAAAAACAACACGAATCCGTACATGAAAATCAGGAGGCCAACGATCACAGCCACAACCCCCCGCCAGTTATCAGGGCCGAGTTGCAGGTTCCACATCCCATAGAAGTTCAAACCGACCCCAAGGACAAACACAAAACACGCGAAAATTTTAAGCTTCTTGTCTCCACTCTGACGCTGCTCTTTGTCGCTGCTTACACCTTCACAACACTGTTTATATTCTGCGCGACCAAGAAATCCGCCGATGCTGCCAAGAGTAGCGCTGACACAGCTAGGCTCCAACTCCGACCGTGGATAGCTGCCACGTCCTCTTGCCTGATTGCCGATTCCTTCTATAGGAAAGTCCACAAGTGCCAGTGGGAATGGACGGAGAAAGATGGCCCTAAACCGCCTATTGATACCTTCGCGCATATCAAGGACAGAGAGGATGTGCGATGGTGGGTCGCCGTCATAAATACCGGACAGACGCCAGCCCTCAGGGCTACCCTCTCTGCCGGATGGTGCGTGAGTGATAAACCTGAAACGAGTCCGCCCATACTCACCGACAGCGGCTGCACTCCTTATGGGCCAACGCCAGGACGCCCGGTTTTTCCTAACGCTGACCCCTACATGAAAATTACGCGGGCATTTTCCATGCCTCCATCCCAGTATGCTCTGATTCGACCCAGCGAAGGACCTCAAACCAAGCTTGTAGGGCAAGAAAAGTTCTTTTATCTTGTCGGGGAGAGTGACTATTTTACTTGGGACGACCACGACCCCAAGAAACACTCTACCCATTTCTGTTTGGTTTACGACCCTGCTCCTGAATTTAGTTTGCGTTACTGCCAAGGTGGCCAAACAGCAGACTAGCCCTGTCACGGCAATTCCGACTATACACAAACATGTGAGCCAAGTATATAATTGCCAAAATTAGGGTAGTTTTGCTCAAGCAATTTCGCGTAAAATTAAATTTCGTATGCCCCGGTTTGCTGCCCTGCGTTTTACGTTTTCCGGTCCGCTTATCGCCGGGTTGTGCCTAATCTCACTCGTAGTCAGTGCCCGTCCAATATTTTCTCAATCACAAGACCCAGGTAGCGCCGGAAGCGATACGCTTCGCGTGGTCCTTGATACTTCCACGAGGGTAAGGCTCGGAACTGCGGTAAGGGCGCACGTGATTGAACCGCTTTATGATTCGAATCAACTGGTGATTCCGGCAGGTACTGTTCTGTTCGGCAACGTCTCAGAGGTCCATCGAGCTTCAAAGAGCAAACGAGCGTCCGCCATTTCGCATGGCGATTTCACCCCATTGCACGATGCGGCAATTCGATTCACCAGTCTCCGGTTGCAGGGTGGATCACAGGTTCCCATCTCGACGGGGACGGCGCAGGAGAGCAGCCAGGTGGTCCGCTTTCAAAGTTCTCACACAAAACGGCCCTCGCTCTTCAGGCAGGCCTGGAATGCTGCCATGATCCGAAAAAATGAGACGATAAGTACGGTTACAGATCCGGGAAAAGTCGACCGATTGAAGAAATATGTATTTGCCCAGCTTCCCTGGCATCCAGAGATTATCGAGGCAGGGTCACAATATGACGTGGCCCTTTTGAGTCCGCTAGCGTTCATTCGGGGGCAGGATTTAGCCGGTCCGCAGCTGTCAACCAAGCCACAAAATGAAAAACTGGAGCATTCCGCGTACCTGCACGCCCGACTTCAAGAGGGACTTACTTCGAAGACCGGGAAGCAGGGAGACCTTGTGAGTGCGGTTGTAACCCAGCCTGTTATCGATGGCGAAGGCCAAATCGAAATTCCTCAAGGCGCCATTCTACGAGGACGGGTCTTGCGGGCCCATGCGGCCAAAAAATGGGGACAAAATGGGGCACTCCGATTCACATTCAATCAGGTGGAGTTTCCTGAGGGCCTGCAACAGCAAGTTTCCGGCGTGCCTGCCGCTGTCGATGGATCGAAGAACCGCAGCCTGAAGCTGGATGCAGAAGGCGGAGTTGAGCCGGACACTAATAAAGGAATCATGCTACCGCTGGCGTTGGGACTGCTCGCCGCATCCGTCTTCTCCGGCGATGAGGACGACGGCGTGGGCCGCAGTGCAGTTGCCAGCAGTGGATTCGGACTGATTACCCGTATTATCGCAATCTCATCCGGTTCAAGGACTGTGGGCGGAGTTGTCGGAATGATCGATACTGGTCGCACTGTCTACGAACGATTCATTGCCCATGGGCGTGACGTTGTATTCGCTAAGAATTCTCAAGTGGAAGTTGAAGTCGGCCCAATCCACAAGTTGGCTGCTCCGGCGGTGACGCCTTAAAAAGCCGCGAAACCCGGTTCACTTCGCCTTGCGACCTCGCAGGCGTAGTGCAGACGTAATACAATGTTTGGCTATCCCGATTAGTTGTTGCGGTTCGTACGCAATCCCATTTCAACGAAATTATTGGAGGAGTTCATGAAGCTTAGCCCCGGAAAACTGGCCGGCCTGAAGAGAGTTTCCAACCAACGTGGAGTAATCGCGGCAGCCGCGATGGATCAACGCGGTTCGCTGCAAAAATCCCTCGAAAAAGAGAAAGGCACAGCAATCAGCGATGCCATGATGGAAGAGTTTAAGTCGCTGGTAACCGAGGTCCTAACTCAGCATGCAAGCGCCATCCTGCTCGATCCAGAGTGGGGATTGCCGGCTTCAAAGCGCAGAGCGAAGAATTCGGGCCTGCTGCTCGCGTATGAGAAGACGGGATACGACAAGACCGGTCCCGGCCGTTTAGGAGACTTGCTCAACCATTGGTCCGTACAGCGGCTAAAGGAGGCGGGGGCGGACTGCATCAAGATTCTGCTGTACTACACGCCATTCGATCCCAAGCCGGTGAACGATCAAAAACATGCGTGGGTGGAACGCCTGGGAGACGAGTGTCGCGCCAATGACATTCCGTTTTTCCTTGAATTCGTCGGATACCAGGAAGGCGCGGACGAAAAGGGCCTGGATTACGCCAAGTTAAAGCCACAGATCGTCACGGAGAGCATGAAAGAATTCACCAAACCAAATTACGGTGTGGACGTTCTGAAGGTGGAAGTACCGATCAACATGAAATTCGTTGAGGGGGCAAAAGCCTGCGCTGGAAAGGCCGCCTACTCTCGAAAAGAAGCCATGGATTTGTTTCGGAAGGCTGCGGCCGTGACAACCAAGCCTTTTATTTATCTGTCCGCTGGCGTAAGTAATTCTGAGTTTACCGAAGCGCTCGAACTAGCGGCTGAATCCGGTGTGAAGTTCAATGGCGTGCTCTGCGGGCGCGCCACCTGGAAAGACGGGATTCCCATCTACGCGAAACAGGGCGGAGAGGCTTTTCGCAAGTGGCTGCTGGACGAAGGTGTAAAGAATATCAACAATGTGAATGACCGGCTGAAAGCGGCTAGTTCATGGCACTCCATTTACGACGCCGAAGCGGCGCTGGTTGGGGCATAAAAGATATTCGTCCCGTGCAAGCGCAGAGCACGTAGGGACAGTGCTGGGCTAATAGCGTTCGTCCCGGGACTGGATTTTCGCAGAGTTCTTCAATGCGCTCCCGATTGCAGGCGAAGTATTTGCATCGACGTGCAAACCACTAATTCAACCCGCTCTGGCGAGAAAACTTCAGGACGCAAAAAAGCTATCGTCTTACTCACTGCCGGTACTGTTCTGCTTTTTGGCGTCCTGCTTTCGCAATCTTCATTCGATCTGCATTTCTTGAATCCGGATACCAATCAGCAACTCCTCTTCTTCGCATCGTTGTCGGCGCTCATCTTTTTGCTGTTTGTCGCTCTGACGTTCGTTCTGGCGCGCAATCTTCTCAAATTGTTTGCCGAACGCAGAGTGGGAGTTTTGGGCTCGAAGTTTCGCACCCGGCTTGTGGTGGCGAGTTTGTTGCTTTCGTTTCTTCCGGTGATTGTGATGTTCTGGTTCGCATACGGACTAATGAACCGGTCGATCGATAAATGGTTCTCCAGCCCGGTGGAGGAAGTCCGCCGCGATACGGCCACGATGGCCTCGCTACTATCGAAGTATGCGGCAGAGAATGCACGTACTGGGGCGGAATCCATAGCTGAAGCGCCGGAGACGCAACGCGCTTTCGCCGGACACAATCTGTCATTGGCCGCTGCGGAGTTTCGCCGCCAGAAACTGGATTTGCAAGGCGGTTTTGCGGTAGCGCTTTCCGGAGCGGAAGTTGAACAGAGTGCCGATATGCCAGCGCCGTGGCCTGAATTAAAGGACAAGCTTCTCCAGCAACTGGCTTCGAACAGTCCCTTCACATGGCAGAAGACCGACTACATTCTTGGATCTGCCCCGGTGGGTGATGACGGCAGAATTATAGTCGCGATGCCGCTGCCGAGCGACTTTTCCCAGACCGTCAAACAGGTGGAAGCCAGCCAACGGCGTTATCTCGAATTGAGCCGCCAACGGAGGCTGGTTCGCCGCACATACATGGATCTCTTGCTTTTGCTCACGGTGCTGGTGCTGTTCGCAACCACGTGGTTCGCACTTTTTCTTTCGAAACTGGTTACACGGCCGGTCGCCGCACTTGCGGAGGCGACTCAAGAGATCTCGCGCGGGCGGCTCGATTTCCGGGTTGAGATTTCAGCTGCGGACGAACTGGGAGACCTGGTTCGCTCGTTCAATCGCATGGCCGAGGAATTGGAGGTCAGCCGCCGTCAGATTGAAGCCTCCAGTCGCGAGTTGACGGCAGTGAACAATACGCTGGAACAGCGACGCAGACATATTGAGACGATTCTCGAGAGCATTCCTACTGGGGTGCTCTCGCTAAATGCCGATCGCTACATTACGCACCTCAATCAGGCGCTGCTGAGGTTATTTCATCCTAAAGGCGAAGAGGCTGGCGCGCCGGCAATATTGATAGGCTCTCCCTTGGCAGACGTTTTCTCTCAGGAGATGATGCAGGATCTCGAACCGCTGTTACGCCGCGCGGACCGCATGGGAAGCACTACGACTCAAATGGAAATTACCGTGCAGCGCTCAAAACTCAATGTCGCAACCACCGTGGCGACTCTTCAACACGACGGCGAGCGTTTGGGCTATGTGCTGGTTTTCGAAGACTTGTCCGATCTGTTGAAAGGCCAGAAACAAGCGGCGTGGCGTGAAGTGGCCCGCCATGTTGCACATGAGATCAAGAATCCACTGACACCAATTGCGCTTTCCGCGGACCGCATCCGGAGGCATTTAAAGCGTAGCGTTGTCCCGGATCAAGCGTCGCTTCGCACGATTGACGGCTGTGCGGAAACGATCGCCAGTGCGGTAGAAACCGTCCGAACCCTCGTCGATGAGTTTTCCACCCTGGCACGCTTCCCCACGGCGCAACCCCAAGCATCCAACATCAATGGGATTGTGGAGAATGCGTTAGCCCTGTTCGATGGTCGGTTAGACAACATTCGCGTACGCACACGGCTTGCTGCCGACTTGCCGAAGGTCATGGCCGACCCGGAAGCCATTAAGCGGGCATTGGCCAACCTTGTGGATAACGCCGCCGAAGCCATGTTGAACGCCACCTTGCGTGAGATTCACATTTCCACGGCGATGGTCGCAACCGGCGATGCAGTCGAAATCGTTATTTCCGATACAGGACACGGCGTGACACGCGAAACGAAGGAGCGATTGTTTCTTCCCTACTTCTCGACCAAACAGCGCGGTACCGGCCTTGGCCTCGCGATTGTGAGCCGCATCATCGAAGATCATCACGGGTCGATACGGGTCGAAGAAAACGAACCTGCCGGTTCCCGTTTTGTGGTTGAACTGCCAGTTGCCCCTCAAGGTGTTGTTCCAGTGCCTGCCCTTCATCATGCATAAACTTCTTATTGTGGACGACGAATCCACTATTCGGCACTCGCTTCAAGGCGTGCTGGAAGATGAGGGTTATCAGGTCTCGTTAGCCGAAACAGGCGAGGAATGCCTGGATCTTTTGAGCCAGCACCGATTCGACCTGATACTGCTGGACGTATGGCTTCCGGGCGTGGACGGTCTGGGGACTCTGGAAAAGATTCGGGAAATGGAGAACGCCCCTGAAATCATTATGATCTCGGGCCACGGCACCATCGAAACGGCGGTTCGCGCAACGAAGCTGGGAGCTTACGACTT
>CAAGKR010285546.1_pt1 | contig 12322 bp, 14 predicted proteins | sample 2556971 | NCBI WGS metagenome assembly CAAGKR01 (sample SAMEA5207829, study PRJEB30636) | soil metagenome | biome: forest; feature: boreal; material: soil | place: USA | collected 2011-09 | depth 1 m | reverse complement strand
GGATAACACCCCGACGGCAATCCGTTACGCGGAGCTGTTGTGCAATCGCTGAACGTTCGGCAAACCATTTTGTGCTGGAGCGGGCGCCCTTCGACTGCGTCCGCCAGCATCTCTGGATAACTCAGCACCATGCGCCCCAATCCTACCGAGTCAACCCACCCGAGTCGCAGCGCAGCATGCGCGACGTTAGGAAGGAAGTCCTGCAAATAGCTGTAAGCCGAACCCACAAAAATCATTTCCGGAAATTTATCTTTCAACTCTTTCACAACTCCCATTTGCCGCGCCACGCCAATCAATGGATCTTCGGGCGGCTGGTATCCGTCCGACGGCGGATACAGCGCCGGCCGCTGAATATGCGGATTGTAATAAGGGCTGCCCGCCGTGATATTCACCAGGCGGATGTTGAGATCGCGTAGCAGTTCCAGAAATCGCACGGTCTCCGCAAGATCCGCCCGCGTTGGATCGTTCTGATCTACGCCGAATCCCCAACGATAAGGAATGAGTTTCGTGTGTTCCTCGGGAATTCCCGGGCCAAGTTTTCCCGGCGCTGATAGTGCGGGATCGGGACGATAAGGAATCGAATCGAACGCCGACAGCCGCACGCCAATTAGCAATCCCGGCGCAGCGGCGCGAATTCCCTGAACGATTTCTTTCAGGAATCGTGTGCGATTCTCAAAGCTCCCGCCATATTTTCCGCCGCGCGTGTGAGCGCTGAGGAATTCGTGAGCCAAATATCCGTGGCAGTGCTTGATATCCACGAAATCAAAGCCGAGTTCTCGCGCCATGACAGCGGCGGTGTGGAACTGCTCGATGATGTGTTCGATTTCCGAATCGGTGAGCAGCGGGTAATCGTCAGGCAACTTCAATCGGCGATCCAAAATCGGGTGACGATACAGAATGCGCGGCTCCGGACACCCCTTCTGCGTAGGACAGCTGTAGCGGCCCGAGTGCGTCAACTGCAAGCCGACTAACAATCCGTCATCCGACCCAGCGGCCAGCCGATGTTCACTAACGAGCGTCGCCCGCAATTTCTCCAAGCCAGCCCGCGTGTGCGCGACCGCGACGAGTTGATTCGGATTGGCGCGTCCCTCATGGCACACTGCCACGGCTTCGCCGCCCCAGATCAGCTTTGCGCCGCTTCGTCCAAATCTTTGCCAGCGGCGGAAGGTATGCTCTGACGGATTGCCGTCCGCCGTTCCGTCCCAGCCCTCCATTGGCTGAATCGCGAACCTGTTGCCAATTCTGATGCCATTGCGGATGATCGGCTGTGCGAGCGGCGACTCCGCACCGGAGATAAGCTCGTCATCGCAAGGAATGGTTAGCCGCAGTTCATCGAGACTCTGCCGAAAATGCACGACGTCCCGCGAACTTCCCAATCGAATAATGTCGCGCGGATTCATGCCGCTCCTCGAATCAAACTTCCGAAGACACTCTAGTGATCCGGGCCGGGAATCGCAAGCGAGCGCCCGACGCGCATTCAGGGGTTTCAAAATTGCCCGGAACAGGGGTTATAAGGCGAGCGGGCACCGGCGCCCTCATCACACGGCGTCAAGTTGTCCATTCACCGCTTAACAATGTGTTAAATTGAATCGTTATGGGCGCGTAGCTCAGTTGGTAGAGCAATGCCCTTTTAAGGCATGGGTCGTGGGTTCGAGTCCCACCGCGCTCACCATGGAATCGCCAGGTTCCGATGGAATGAATTCTTTGTCACGAACTTTACCGGTCTATGTCCTACCACGTTGTCGCTTTAACGATGACCCAAGTGAGGCAGGGTGGGCTCCAATTCCAACGCGACTTGACCGATGCCCTGCGCGAAGCGAAGGAGCTAAAGGTATATTCGGCCAGTCCCTTCGATCTCGATGAACGCCGCCGGGTAAAGGATCGATTTGGAGGAGATGTAGTCTATTTCTTCAATGATATTGCATATCAGGAGTGCATGCGCCTCGGTCTTGAGGTGCAATTCATTGCCGAAGTCCCCGATGACCAACTGCCTCGGCGCCGGGCGTTATTTGTCGGAATACCAGATTAACAAAGGGCTAGGCGGCTTTTCATAAAATTCTTTGAAATCTCTGGTCAATTTGGTACACTATTGGCGTAGCTAAGTTTGATTCACACGCAGTTGAAAGCCGGTACCGCCAACCAGCGCACCTCCTCTCACCAGCAGCGAACCTTCTCAGCACAATTCAAAACAGAAATAAGGAAAAAACAACATGGCAGAACAAGGAACAGTGAAGTGGTTTAACGACGCCAAAGGCTATGGATTCATCAGCCGTCAAAGCGGCGAAGATGTCTTTGTGCACTTTTCAGCAATTCAGGCGGGAGGCTTCCGCAGCCTGCAAGAAGGCCAAACCGTGCAGTTCGACGTGACCAAGGGCCCCAAGGGCTGGCAAGCTGAGAACGTTCAAGCGGTCTAAGAGGACAAACCAAATTGCCCGAGATCCGAAAGGATTTCGGGCATTTTTGTGTCTGGGGATGAGTGTAAAAAGCAGCTCAGGCGGAAGTTCAACCCGACTGACGGAATAATGGCAGACTCAGTTTCAGGCAAGTGTTGCGAAATCATATCGCGCGACTACTAAGCGCGTCTCGCCACAGCCAACTTGACACCGAAGCCGACGAATACGCACCCAGTGAGCCGGTCAAGATTCCGCACGACTCGCGGCTTCGATAGGAAGCGGCCGAGAGGAACCATGAGAGCAATCAGCATGGAGAACCATACCAACGTAATCAATACGTGGATACTCGCAAGCAGTAACGAAAATCTCGCAACGTTTACGCCATGCGGGATGAACTGCGGAAGAAAGGTCACGTAAAATACCCCAACCTTGGGATTGAGCATGTTGCTCAGAAAACCCCGATAAAACGCGTCCTTTTCCCCCCTGGCTTTGCCCGGGGTGTCTAGAGACGCGCGATCGATGGTCAACGAGGTTCGCGGCTTAGTAAGGAGCTTGACGCCGAGATAAACGAGATAACCCGCACCGGCCCACTTCACGATCGTGAAAGCCGCCTCGGAGGCTGCTAGTAGCGCCGTCAAACCGAAGGCTGCGCTCATTCCCCAGGCCAACAGACCCAGGCAAATTCCGAGAGACGCCGCAGCCCCATCTCGTGGCCCGCATGAGGTCGAGGTTCTCAGCACCATGGCAGTGTCAAGGCCGGGCGTTATCGTTAGAAGGCCCGCAGCGGCGCTAAAGAGGAGCACGAGCTGAATCATCGGTGACCACCTCCCTTTCGAGAATATCTCCGGCAGACGCCCATATCCAATTAATAAATGCAAAGTGCGGCAGAGGCCGGTCACGGTCAAAGAACAGGGTCATTTCATACCAGCTCGATCAATCTTGCCAACAATGCCGCCCGCCGGGGCAATTCTGAAATCACGATCGACTCATGGCTGGCATGCGCGCCTTCGCCGGCCGCGCCAAGACCGTCCAATGTAGGGATTCCCAAGGCCGCGGTAAAGTTTCCATCCGAGCCGCCCCCAACCGCGGCTTCTTCCAATTCCCAGCCTAATTCTTTTGCAACACCCGCAGCCTTCTGGTAGAGCGCGGCGACTCCGGCAGTGCGCTCCATTGGAGGACGGTTGATCCCTCCCAATATCTCAACCGTGCACGCGGGATTGAAAGGCTTCAACCCGCGCAGCTTCGAGTCAACGGCTTTCGCATCGGTCATTGTGGGAACGCGCACATCAACGAACGCGCTGGCTTCTGCGGGGATGACATTCGATCGTGTGCCGCCCCGGACGATCCCAACATTGAGAGTTATGCCGCGTTTCAGATCGACCATGTTTGAAATTGCAATGATCTGCCTTGCCAACTCGATTACAGCGCTCTCGCCCTTCTCAAAATCCAGGCCGGAATGGGCTGCTTTACCCGTGATCCTGATTCCGTATTCGCCCACTCCCTTTCGGGCTGTTTTTACCGCACCTTGAAGGCCGTAAGCTGGCTCCAGCACGAGGACTGCCGCAGATTGCTGCGCCAAACTTTCCGTAATTTTTCGCGAGGATTCACTTCCTACTTCTTCATCGGAAACCAGCAGAACCCTTACCGGCCTGGGTAATTGATTGCGATGCCAGCTTCGCAGGCGTGCGATTACATGCAGCATTAACGCAATCCCCGACTTCATATCGAGTACGCCCGGACCCCAAACCCGGCCATCGGCAACGCGGCAGGGCATCTTTGAAATGGTTCCCATTCGATAGACCGTGTCCAAATGTCCGAGCAGCAATAGGGGTTTACCAGCGGATTGGCCCGTGAAATCCACTTGCAAATGGTTGCCGAACTTCTCCGCGCGATGAAACGTTACTTTTCCGCCGACAGCATAGAGTCTTCCAGCGACCACTGTGCCCAGACGGTCAACTCCTGGTTTGACGTCGCTTGGAGACTCAATTTCGACCAGGCGCTGAATGGTCTCTACAATTTCATTTTTGCTCTGTTCGAAATACTGCAAATAGCTGTTCGCATCTGTGGGCGCGGCATAGGCGGGCGCACTTTTTCGGGAGGCTCGTGTCTTCATTTTCTCGGGGGGCGCTGATGCGATGCAGGTCACAAAGCAATCAGCACTCAGCCGCTTGGCTGAGTGCTAAATGCTGAGTGCTGATTGCTGATCGCAGCGTACAGTATAATCTTGCCGTGCCCGCACCACCCATCACCGAGAATGCTCAGGCCGCGCCCGACTTTCCAGCAGTGCCTACCACCCTGGACATTCATGACATTTTCAAGATTCTGCCGCATCGCTATCCGTTTCTGCTGATTGACCGAGTCGTGGAACTGACCCGCGAGAAACGCATTGTCGCTATAAAGAATGTCACCATCAACGAGCATTTTTTTGCCGGACACTTCCCCAATCTTCCGATCATGCCGGGAGTGCTCATCGTCGAGGCAATGGCCCAGGCCGGCGGGGTGCTGCTGCTCAGTGAGTTCGAGGACCGCCAGGAAAAGCTTGTGCTCTTCACCGGAATTGAGCGCGCCCGCTTCCGCCGCCCTGTGGTCCCCGGCGACACGCTGCGAATCGAGGTCAACGTGAAAGTATGGCGTGGAGACGGCGGACGCATGGAGGGCATCGCCTACGTCGAGGGCAAAAAAGTAGCCGAGGCGACGATCAGTTGCCGGCTGGTAGCGAGAGCGCGCATGAAAAGTCCCGCCGAGCCGAGCCCAACGCCCGCATGATCGCGTACGGACAGAGCCTGTCCCTACGTTGAACCTCAATGACCATTCACCCCACCGCCATCCTGGACCCCACCGCGAAGGTCTCCTTGTCCTGCAAGATTGGCCCGTATTGTGTGATTGGTGCGGACGTCGAAATGGGCGAACGGTGCACGCTGCTTTCGCACGTCACTATCGAAGGCCCAACGAAAATCGGCAGCGATAATTCTTTCTTCCCGTTCTCCTCAATTGGCCTCGCTCCGCAGGATATTTCCTACGCCGGCGAGCCGACGCGTCTTGAAATCGGCGATCACAATGTGGTCCGCGAATTTGTGACAATCAATCGCGGGACGGTAAAGGGCGGAGGGTTGACGCGAGTCGGGAATCGCACTCTGATCATGGCGTACGTCCATGTCGCGCATGATTGCGTCATCGGAGACGACGTAATTCTCGCCAACGCCGCGACCTTGGGCGGACACGTCACGGTCGAAGAATGGGCCACGGTGGGCGCGCTGTGTCCGGTGCATCATTTTGTGCGCATCGGCGCTCACTCATTTGTCGGAGGCGGCACCACCATCACCCGCGACGTGCTTCCATTTTCCAAAACCGTCGCCGCCCGCGACACCCACGCCTACGGACTGAATGCCACCGGCCTCGAGCGCCGCGGCTTCACCAAAGACCGCATCCGCAAGCTTCACCATGCCTACAAGGTCCTGCTGGCATCAAAACTGAACACCACCCAGGCGCTGGAAAAGTTAAAGTCAGAGCAGGATCGAGGCGAAGATGTGGAGATGCTGATTCGGTTTATTGGGGCGAGTGAGCGGGGAGTGATTAAGTAATGGTGACGAAGGAAGAAATCCTGTCAGAGATACACCGATATGTCGCCGCTAATGACGGCGTCATACCCGGCGAGCGGACTTTCGCAACGGCGACTCGGATCAAGCAGGGGGCGTGGAAAGGCAAGTATTGGGCCCGATGGACCGAGGCCATCAAAGCAGCGGGGTACGATCCCAATACGTTGACTCAGAAAATTCCGGATGAGGACATCCTAGAGAAGCTCGCATCGTTCATCACTGGCCTCGGATATTTTCCTGTCCGCGACGAAATTAACGTTCAGGCGAGAACAGTAGCGGGTTTCCCGGTATGGCAAACGGTCAAGAAGCGGTACGGCGGCATGCCGGAAACTGCCACGGCACTCTTGGAGTACGGCCGCCGGGTTGGGAACACTGCACTCGCGGAACTCTGTGTAGCCCGGCTCCAGCGCGAGGCCTTGAAGCCAGCACCTCGTGTGGACGCCAAGAGTAAGGCCTTGGCGTATTCGGGATACGTCTATCTCAAGTATTCTCCATCCCTTCGGTTATACAAAATCGGAAAAGCAGACAACCCCAATAAGCGCGGAGCCGGCATAAGCCTGCTCCTTCCGGAGGACCTAGTACCCAAACACGAGATAAAAACGGATTACCCATACATTTTGGAGAAGTACTGGGAGTAACGATTTCGAGCGAAGAAAAAACAGGGCGAGTGGTATGACTTGAATGCATCCGACATCGAAGCATTCAAAAAGCGTAGGGAATTCATGTTCAGCGAATTCTTCCCGTAACCTTTCCCGATGTCGGCCAACCCCAAACTCGGCATCATCGCGGGCAACGGACGCCTCCCGCTTCTCGTGCTCGATGCTGCCTGCGCGCAAGGCTACGAAGTTGTCGTCGCTGCGATCAGAGAGGAAACCTCTCCGGAGATCGAATCCCGCGACGCGACCGTGCTCTGGCTTTCGCTGGGTTACCGACTGTCCGCTCCGACAGGGAACCTACGCCTTCTTGCGTCGTTCTAAGTGCTCTGCTAGGCTCGGCTTGTGACTGAACTGCTGGAAAATGCTCTGCGCAAAGTGGCTACTCTTCCTCAGGAGGAGCAGGACGCGATCGCTTCGCAGATTCTCGAAACCCTCGACGATGAGACCGCCTGGAAGGAAAAATTGGCGCGCACACAAGACAAGCTGCGGGGCCTCGCTGATGAAGCCCAGCGCGAACAGCAGCGCGGCGAGACTCGTCCTATTGATGAAATCTTGTGATCGAATCGCGGGTTACGCGTTCGTTCCGCACCGCTTTTGCCGCTCTGCCCGATGAGATTCAGGCCCGGGCGCGCCGGGCTTATCACCTTTTCCGTGACCACCCTGAGCACCCGAGCTTGCGATTCAAGAAGGTTGCCCAATTGGAGAATGTCTATTCAGTCCGCATCGGGCTGGGCTACCGTGCTCTGGGTGTTCTTCAGGGCTCGACGGTGATTTGGTTTTGGATTGGCTCTCATGCGGATTATGATCGCTTGATTTGAGTTCCCAGCAAGGAAAGATGGCCTCACTCCGAGGCTCCCCGTGCAAAAAAGAACGCAAGAGTGGAGCACCCTCAGTCGTGGTGGTTTCTAAGTGAACCACCAACGAATTTTGTGAACGCGATCCCCAAACTCGGCATCATCGCTGGCAACGGACGCTTCCCGTTCCTCGTCCTCGACGCTGCCCGCGCGCAAGGCTACGAAGTTGTCGTTGCTGCGATCAAAGAGGAAACTTCTCCTGAGATTGAATCCCGTGGTGCGACCGTGCACTGGCTTTCCCTGGGAGAACTTTCCAAGCTCATCGAAACTTTCCGCCGCGAAGGCGTTACTCGCGCCGTCATGGCCGGGCAGGTGAAGCATGAGCAGATTTTTTCCGCCATCCGGCCCGACTGGCGTTTGGCGAAGCTTCTTCTCTCCCTCGATCTGCGTAATACCGATGCACTCCTGGGGGCGGTCGCAAAAGTTCTGGCCAACGAAGGCATCAACTTGGAAAGCTCGACATCGTTGTTGGAGCCACTTCTGGCGAAGTCCGGGGTATTGACGAAGCGGTCGCCCCTCGAACAAGAGCGGAAGGATATTGAATATGGCCGGGCGGTGGCGCGTCACCTTGCGCAGTTCGACATTGGACAAACCGTGATCATCGCCGACGGCGCATGCGTCGCAGTCGAAGCCATGGAAGGCACCGACGCCACGATTGAACGAGCCGGACAACTGATGTCCTCCCTCGAATCCGGCCCTTCGTCGCCGGACGAATCTTTTCTTAGCCAATCTTTTCTAAGCCGGGCGTTAACAGTCGTAAAGGTTTCCAAGCCGAATCAAGATATGCGTTTTGACGTGCCTATCATAGGTTTGAAGACAATTGAAGTGATGCAGAAGGCGGGCGCGACGTGTCTGGCCCTCGACGCAAAAAAATGTCTGCTGTTAGATGGTCAAGAAGTTATTATCAAAGCTGCAAATGCGTCAGGTATCGCTATCGCCGCGGATTAATTTGCAAATAAAAATACTATTTGTCATCCTGGGCGCCTGTTCTTCTTTGCTGGCGAAGAAGAACCAAGTCGAAGAGCCTGTCCCGAGCGTAGCCGAGGGAACCCCTATAGCCTCCCGCAATCCAGGACTGGCGGAGAGTCGGAATGGCAATAGGGATGCTTCGACTCATTAAGCTTCCGCAAGCGGAAGCTCAAATTCGCTCAGCATGACAATAAGCAAAAGGATTTTGCACACTGAAAAACGAAAACACAGTTAACGTCGCAGTCATCGGCGTGGGGGCTTTCGGGCGCAACCACGCCCGCGTCTATCACGAGCTTTCCAAACAGAATGAACCCGTGCGGCTGGTCGGCGTGGTCGATCTCGACATTTCCCGGGCTGACGCAGTCGCGCGCGAATTTGGATGCCGCGGTATTGGCTCGATCGATCAACTTCTCAGCACCCACAGCGAGGTTCAGGCAGCTTCCATCGCGGTCCCAACCAGCCTGCATCGCGAAGTTGCAGCGGAATTAATGAAAGCCGGAATCGACGTTCTCATTGAAAAACCAGTCACCGCTTCGGTAGCGGAAGCCGACGAACTGATCGAAATCTCCCAAAAGTTGGGCCGGGTTGCGCAAGTCGGCCATCTGGAGAGATTCAACCCAGCCGTCCGCGCAACGGTGCCATTAGTAACCCAGCCAATGTTTTTCGAAGTGCACCGTCTGAGCGTTTTCACATCCCGCTCGCTTGACGTGGATGTAGTTCTCGATCTCATGATCCACGATCTGGATGTGGTTCTATCGTTCGTGAACTCCCCAGTGCGGGAAATTCGCGCTGTCGGCCTGCCCATTCTTTCCGGCAAAGTGGATATCGCCAACGTTCGAATTGAATTTGCTTCTGGCTGCGTGGCCAATTTCACTGCCAGCCGGGTCTCCACGGAACGAGTCCGAAAGCTCCGCTTCTTCCAGCCCCGGCAATACGTTTCGCTGGACTACGCGCGCCAGGATGTGCTGGTTTTCGGCCTCGACCAAAAAGGACAGGACTTTGGAACTCCATCTGCCAATCCGCAGATCAGCGTTATGAAGCCAGCCGTTGTAGCGGAAGAGCCCCTGCACGCCGAACTGAAATCGTTCCTGAAGTGTGTGCGGGAAAGGTCGAGACCAGTGGTCTCGCTTGAATCGGGACGCCACGCCCTCTCAGTAGCTCTGGACATTGTGGCTGCAATCCACGAGCACAGCGAACAAACGAATCTGAAACACCTCGAAGTCTCCAGGTAGCCCTTTTACACTTCTTGACATCCGGGATAAAGGCGCGCCTATAGACTTGCTGCTGGGCGAGTGCGTTCCCTAAGTGCTTGTACCTCCAGGTCTTCGCAGACGTTCTTGAAAGATGCGACAATAAACACTATCGACTGGAGCTATTGAGTTTAGCTTCGGGCGTGGCCTTCAATTTGATCGAAGGAGAACCCCTCAGCAACCAACGGTGCCCCGGCTGTCTCTAATCTGGGATAGTCCGCTATTTGATGTCAACGACCCAAATTCCGCCTGTAACCCCGGCCCCAACTTCCCCCGCATCTCCTCGTCTTGATACTGGCGATCTTTACGATGCGCAAAATTGGGAGTCGGCGTACCGGCAGATGTATCAGGTTCCCGCCCTACTGGTTCAGCTTCAAGATGAGGTGTCGAAATCCCGCAAGCGCGAAGCTTACTGGATCTCGATCATCGTTCACTTGTTTTTTATCATCTTGATCGCGAACTCCACCCGATTGGAGCGTTTATTGCCGCACCGGGCTGTGATGATGGTCAGTCCGAACGACTTGCTCCATCAGAAGGACCTGACTTATCTCGAACTGCCGCCCGACGCGCAGAAGGTCGTGAAGCACTCGGATACAAATATTATTTCCGACAAAGAGCACACGGCCATGTCGCGTGCTCCAAAGCTCAACAGGGATGAACTGAAAAAGATTCTTGGTGGCGCGCGGCCCGGACGGCCAGGTCCACAGGTTCCGCCGCAACCAGCGCAGCCGAGTCCGCCAACGCCACAGAATGCTCCGCCGCAAATACAGCCACAGCAAGCCACCCCGCAGCAGCCCACTCAGGATCAGACGGCGAAGCTGCAAGCCCCGCCGGTGCGGCCTCCGCAGCCCAACTTCGATACAGGACCAATGTCTGCCGGGAGCGCCATTGAGCAAGCTGCTCACGCCGCTGCGATCAATCGTGGAGGGTATTCGGGCGACAATGGCGACTATGGCCTTCACCCAGGCGCGCAGCCCACTCAGGTCGTAGGGCCGCTTGACGTTCTGAGCGACACAATGGGAGTGGACTTTGGACCGTATCTGGCTCGTGTGCTTCATGACGTTCGGCAGAACTGGTACAACATCATCCCCGAATCCGCGCGGGCCCCCATTATGAAGAAGGGGAAAGTCTCAATCGAGTTCGTCATACTGAAAGACGGCAAAGTGGCTGGAATGCATTACGTCGCCGGCTCGGGAGACGTGGCGCTAGATCGCGCTGCATATGGCGGTATTACCGCCTCGAATCCATTTCCGCCGCTGCCTGGCGAGTTTGGCGGGCCCTATCTCGCCTTGCGTTTCCACTTCTACTACAACCCGGACAAGGCCGACCTGCAATAACGAATCTGCCGTTCACGGGCGGGTAAATCCGCTGCCAGCCACAATCAAAGTTACAATGTGGTCGTGTCAATTTTTTCCGATAAGCGGAAATCAGACCAGCTCGCGACCCTTCGCCGCTCGACATTGCAGCAATACAAAATGGAAGCCACCGGAATTCTGATCGTTGGCCTATTGATTCTGGCAATTACGCTGATTCGTTACTGGCACAATATTTCTTGGAGTCCTCGCTGAACGTGCCAGACGATCCACTTCTGGTAGTGCTTCTCGGACCAACTTCTAGCGCAAAGACTGCACTTTCCCTGGCGCTCGCCGAACACTTTCGCGGAGAAATCGTAAATTGCGACTCGGTCGCCATGTTCCGCGAATTCGAAATTGGCACCGCCAAGCCTACGATTGCCGAACGCGCCCGCGTCCCGCACCATTTGTTTGATTTTGTAGAGCCGACGGGCTACATCACAGCGGGCGAATACGCCAATCAAGCACGCCGCGCACTTCTGGATATTAAGTCGAGAGGCGCTTTGCCAATCGTCGTCGGAGGCACGGGTCTCTACCTCCGAGCGCTTCTGGAAGGCCTGTTCCCCGGTCCTCGGCGCTCAGAACGCCTGCGCGAGAAGCTACGCCACCGCGCTGAGCTTAGAGGCATCACTTATTTGCACCGAATCTTGTCTCAGCTCGATTCCACTTCTGCCGCAAACATCCATGCGAACGACGCGCCCAAGCTCATCCGTGCCATCGAAGTTTGCATTGCCTCACGACAAAAAATGAGCGAAATGTGGCAGAAAGGCCGTGATCCCTTGAAGGGATTTCGCATCCTGCGGCTGGGACTGGATCCGCCTCGTCAGGAACTCTACGACCGGATCAACCAGCGCGCTAAACAAATGTTTGAATCAGGGCTGGTGGATGAAACGCGACGGCTGATCGAGAAGTACGGGGAAGCCACTCCATTGACCGCGCTCGGTTATCGTCAGGTTGCGCGATTGATCCGCAACGAAATCGATTTCTCAACCGCTGTTCACTCGACCCAGCAAGCCCATCGCAACTATGCCAAACGCCAAATGACATGGTTTCGGCGCGAGCCAGATGTTGTTTGGCTCAAAGGATTCGGCGAAGAACTACGGGTTCAGCAGGAAGCGATCACATTCATCGAAGAAAAAACTAAAATCAATGATTGGTAAGGCAGCCGGTGGCAGATGTCCGACGAGTAATTTTGCTTTGTGGTATCTTCTGCGTGATGTCCAAAAGAATTCTTTGTTTGGCTTTTTTCCTC
>CAAGKR010020700.1_pt1 | contig 12325 bp, 10 predicted proteins | sample 2556971 | NCBI WGS metagenome assembly CAAGKR01 (sample SAMEA5207829, study PRJEB30636) | soil metagenome | biome: forest; feature: boreal; material: soil | place: USA | collected 2011-09 | depth 1 m | reverse complement strand
GGCGCCGTATCACAGCCGTATCACAAATTGCAGCCGGTTTACATTGAGGGACGCCGCACTGGCCGAGTTGCTCAACGGCGAGTGATGACGGGCACGTCACCAAGGCCCACGTTCAGCGGCGAATGATTTCGACCGCTTGGTGCCTCAAAAGGGTTGAGAAATTCCGCCCTCGCCGATTCCCGCGTCCCAGGGACCTGGATGCATCGCTCAAGGGCGACGCGCAAAGCGCAATCCCGCCAGATCTCCTTGGCCTGGCACCACGAGGTCCGGATGGGAAAACCCGAGGTATCTGTGGAAAGATGCGCCAATGCGGCGCGAGATTGGGACGGATTCTGCAGCACCCCACCTGGTACTTCTCAGCGGGGGCATCGATTCGTCAGCTGTTTTGGCCCTGACATTGGAGGTCGGCACATCGGCTTCGGCGCTCTTTGTCGACTACGGACAAGCGGCAGCATCCAGTGAAGCCAAAGCGTCGGCGGCCATTGCGGGCCATTTCGGCGTTGAGTATCAAAGTCTGACCTGTACCGGTCAAACCTTTGGAGCCGGAGAGATTCGCGGCCGTAACGCCTTCCTCGTTCACACGGCTCTGATGGTTCTTCGCCAGACCAAAGCAGTAGTCGTTCTCGGCATTCATGCCGGTACCACCTATCGTGATTGCTCCCCATCCTTTCTTGAGTTGATGCAACGGTCATACGACTTTCACACGGGCGGTCAGGTTTCGTTGGCCGCACCGCTTGTAGACCAAGTCAAGGGCGACGTCGTAAGACTGGCAAGCGAGATGGGCGTGCCCGTCGAGCTCACGTACAGCTGTGAGGCAGCTAACGAGCCATGCGGCAAGTGTCTGTCGTGCCGTGACCGCGAGGAACTCCTTGCTCGCCCGTAGCCGGCGGATCACACTCGCTGGCGCAGACCTCGAAACGCCATTGCTGGTACCGGCTATCTCAAGCAAGGCACTTGGGCCGGTCGAGATGGAGGAGACCGACTACCAGCGGCTTGCAAAACCCAGGAAACTACCTGAAAGAGTTCCAGGGCTCGCTCCCGCATCCGTTGTTCACACAGACGTACTGATGCCTCGAATAAGCGAAGCCATTCTGGTGTCGGCATACGACATTCACCATCGATTCGTTTCGAATGCAGATGCATTTCGCCGTGGATTCCGATCATCGAGCTACTCGCGAATAAAGGCGATCTTCATCGACAGCGGCTGGGATGAGAAGAGCGTCGGCCTCGCATCCGGTCAGTGGTACCACGAGGTCGGCGATCAGGCCCTGACCTTCGAAATGGAGGACTACGTCAGCCTCATAGACGGGCTTGACCGTCATGTACCCGCCGTCGTGGTCAGTTGGGATGCCGCAGCGCACAGGAGGGAGAAGCCTGGACGCAATCGACGGGCTGATGCCGAACGTCCTACCTATGTTGAGCAAATGCGGGTCGCTCAGGACTTTTTTGGATCGCGTGGTCACCTGTCTTCAGATTTCATTCTCAAACCACAACGCAATCGCCGCTATCACAAGTTTTCGGAATTGGCACAGGCTGACGCCTCCGCCCTTAAGGCCTTCGACGTTCTCGGTGTTACCGAGAAAGAGCTTGGCGAGAGCCTGCGCGACCGACTAATCTCTCTCGCCCAGCTTCGTACCCTCTTGGACGAGGCGCAGGTGGCTGCTCCCATTCACGTGTTTGGTGGCCTGAATCCGCTGATTACTCCCCTGTACGTGGCGGTAGGAGCTGAGATCTTCGATGGGCTCTCCTGGCTTCGTTATGGATTTCGTGCGGATGGGGTCAGCATTTCCGCGGACAACGCGAGTCTTCTTGATCACGCGTTCTCGACCAAGCTACCCACCACCGTAAGCCACATGCAGATGAATAACATCAGCGCCATTGAGCAGTTGGCCGACGAGCTTAAGGTCTTTGTCGACAAGGGCTGCGACTGGTCAAGGATTTCACACGGCGAATCCGATCTACGCCCAGCATTCGAAGCGTTTGAAGCTGGATTCCGGGAGGGCAAGAGTGGGCGGTAGCGGCAGTGGAGGTAGCTACAAGTTCAATCCGAGCGACCTGGCGAAGCTCCGGGAGGAAGCCAAGGCCCGACTCGACCAGAGTCGTCGCGATGCAGACGTAAACGACTTTCTTCAACACCAATTAGTTGACATCAATGAACGTGACACGGACCTCGTTGAGGAGCGACTAGAGGGAATCGAGGCCGCCCTCGAGGGTACGCTGAGCGAGTTTGATCGCGTCCTTTTTGGGGGTTCGGTCGCGAAGCACACTTACGTGGATGGATTGAGTGACATCGACTCTCTCGTCGTTCTCGATCCGAGCTTGGCTGTGGACGCCACACCCGCGGAAGTAAGGCACAAGGTCGAGGAAAGTCTCCTTCGACGCTTGAATATGAGCGACGTCGAGCGCATACGCGTCGGTGACTTAGCGGTAACGGTCAAATACAAAGACGGGATGGAGGTTCAACTTCTGCCTGCCGTGGAGAGGGACAAGGTGATATCGATCTCTTCTCCGGACGGCAAGAGTTGGGCTCCAATAAATCCAAAAGAGTTTGCCGACCGGTTGAGCAGCTTAAATGCTAACCAGGGAAATGCGGTGATTCCCGCAATCAAGCTGGCGAAGGCGATCATCGCGGAAAGCTTTCCGCAACACGGCCGACCCACTGGCTATCACGTAGAAGCGCTGGCAGTAGCAGCCTTCAACAGCTATGAAGGTCCTCGCACACCGAAGGCGATGGTTCAGCGGTTCTTCGATGCCGCAAGCTCCGGTGTACTGAAACCAATCAGCGACGTTACCGGGCAGTCACGGTATGTTGACGACGCACTCGGAAGCGCAGGATCGGATGCACGCAAGGCCATGGCGTGGTCGCTGAATCGGATCGCGAAGAGGATCCTGCAATCTGACTCGGTTGGCGACTGGCGGCAGCTGCTCGGGGAGTGAGATGACCGAGCCGATAAAGGCGCTAAACGCCGACGAGTTCGATCGGATGTGGAGGGTCGTCGACCAGAGCTTGAGTGCGCACGCAATTCTGCGTGACCGTTATCGGCGACGTGAACGCACCCTGACACTGCTCGTCGTGGGATTGTCTATCGTCGCGACCGCATTTGCTTTCCTCACAGGAGACATAACGATCGCAATTTGGCATTGGCGCCTATCGCTGGCAACTGGTGTCGGAATTTTGACGGCGGCGATCTTCTTCCTAGCCCTGGCGCAGCTCGTCCTCAACTGGCAGCGACTGGCCTGGGCTCATGAGGATGCCGGTCGGCGGCTCGGGGACCTTAAAGCTAAACTCCGAACCGTCAAAGTGGCCGGCATAACATCCCTTTCTGATATAGAAGCAGTTGACTTGCGAGCCGTTTACGACCAGACCATGGCAGATGTGGTCGAGATTCCGGAAGGCGAGTTCTTGCCCTTAAAAGCCAAGCACCATCGCAAGGTGGCGGTTAGCCGATTGATCGACAAGCACCCAGGGGCGCCCCTGCCCTATCTGCGATTGCTTGCTATGGTCCGAGGTTTGCGCGAGCATCCCGAGGCCGATAAGTCGAAGCAGAAACCCGATGAGCCGGTCGAGGTCCCACCGAAATAGGCGACGAACGATCGCTATAAGCAGGCTTGAAGTCCGACAAACCGGGTCGGTAACGATACCCAAGCGGAGTACTCTCGATCTCGCGTCGGCTTGGACGACCTGTGCCGAGGTGTACTGCCGCGTGGCAATGCCACAATCGACAGCCCCTACGCGTGCCCAATTCGAACGCGAGCTCCTCTTCTGCTTACTCGGAGGTTTCGGAATTTCCTTTGAGCTGGCGCTATCGGCAACTACGACGCTTTGGGAACTTGACCCGTTTGCCACTCGGTGGGAGGAGGCTGAGATCTTGGACAGAATCTGCTACGAGCTCTCTCAGCGGCAGTTCGAACCGCGAAGCGCGTCCGGTTCGCTGCGCCGATACCGATTTCCCAATCGGAAAACTCACCTCATCATGGGTGCCCGTCGATGGTTGGCAGCGACCGGTCCGGTGCATCAGACGCTCACTGAGCTGGAGGGTGAGCAGGAACGAAGACGGCTCCTCTGTAATTGCCCAGGGATGGGACCAAAGAGCGCCAGTTGGCTCCTGCGGAACCTCGGGATGGCATCTCGGCTCGCGATCCTTGACGTGCACCTGATCAGGGCGTTGCAAGAGGCTGGGAGGATCACCACTGAGACATTGCCCCGTGACTACGAGGCGGTCGAAGCCGCCTTCGTGGCATGGTGCGACCAATTGGGGGCGCCTCCGGCGGCGTTCGATTTATTCGTGTGGGAGTGGCAAAGGGGAGCCTTCCTAGCGGGAGCATGATCGACGTTGTGGTGGTGGGTGGAATCTATCGTGAAGTCCTTGACGGCGATGCGGTGCCGCGTCGACGCCTTGGAGGTAGCGGTCTAGTCGCGGCGATCATTGCTGCGAGGCTGGGCGCCGTTACGGCCCTGGTTAGCTTCATCGGACTGGAGGATGCAGCAACCGGATTGGCCATGCTGGACGCCGCCAATGTCGATTCCTCTCAGGTGGATACCCTGCCAGGGGCCAGCGGCACTTTCGTATTCCCCAGCAACACCCAACACCCATGGCCGATGTATCGGCCGGCCGAAGCAACCCCTACGACTAAGCCCTCGATTCCGGTGGCAAAAACGTACCTCGTCTTTGGAATGCCGGACTTCGACGTGGTCGCTGAAGGGTGGCTCCAACTACTGCCGCGAGATGCGACTCTGCTGTGGGATCGACAGGGGTGGCTATCGCGAGCCCGAGATTACTCGAGCGTCTCATCGCTCGGGCCTGCCGTCAAGGTATACCTGGCAAATGAGGATGAGGCTCTTGCCGAGTTCAGCATCCGTGGCACCGACGACTTAATGTCGAGGCTACCGCCAGACGGATACCAGTGGGCAGCAATCAAGCGCGGTCGCGACGGTTGCGTCTTGGCTGAAAGGTCGGTGCGTGGAAATACGCTTCGTTTAGTCGAAGGCTTTCCAGTGGATACCTTCGATACGATCGGCTCGGGTGACACATTCGCCGGCGGCCTCGCTGCCAGTATCGCGACCGGAGCTAGTGTGCCAAATGGCGCGAGCATGGCAAATGCTGTCGCGAGTGCATTCCTCAGACTCAACTGCGATCCTCTTGCTCCTGGCTTACCTGAGTCCGCTAGGGCCCTGTTTGCACTGCAGCCAGGTTCATAAGCACTACCCATTGCTGCCGCCCGCTTATAGGTATCGATGAGCGCTGATGTTGCCCGAGCCCGGCTCTTTGCGAGCCTGGTAGTGGGCGCTTGGTATGGGACCGCGATCGCTTTTTGCCGCAGCGTTCCACCCCGCGACATCGTGCAGTGATCCGCCGCATGAGCGGCAGTATTGGGACTTAGTTCTCGACTAATAGGAGTAGGGAATCGTCCTTGTCACTTGGGCTGCGCAGTGCCGGGTTTGAGCCTATGTGCGGCCAGCATCCGGGCGAACATCGAAGCTTGCTCTCGCGCATCGGCGAGCGCATTGTGGGTATGACGTCCCCGACCAGTGTAAAAATCGGGGATCGCGCTGGAACGTGATTCTGCCCAAGACGCCCCAGACAGTCCCATGTAGTACGACTTGATATCGACCGCCCCGATGCCGAAAGGATTCTCGACCTCAAAGTGCAAGAAGTACCAGTTAACGAATGACCAATCGAATGCCGCGTTGAAAGCAACCATTACAGGCTGGGCTTCTGCGGATGACGCTTGGACCCAGGCGTCGAGATCGCGCATTGCTGATCCGGGATCTTTTCCCCTCTGCGCCAGACCTGTCATTGACAAACCCGAGACCTTAAGGGCGTCGGGTACGAACTGCGCCGATATGGGCTGGAGCTCCCTGTAGAAGTGTCGTCGGGGGTGACCCACGACGCATGCACCGATCGAAAGCATGCTGTAATCGCCAGGGATCGGGCCCGAGGCCTCGATGTCAACCGAAATATAAATCTCGCTCTTGACAGCCATCTCCCCTCAATGCCTACTGGCCGAAAGTCCAACTGCCGCCGGACATTATGTTTAGATCCAACCCGATCGTTGAAGCCTGTCACACCAGAAGCGGTTTAGATTGTCGCCCAGACTCCGCGTTTTCGGATTACTCTCCAATCCAGAGTCGCTCGGCCGCCCCAATCATCGAGCTGTTCCTTGGCGCGCCCGATGCGATGGGGTCGTACGCGGTGACAACTGTGACCAGGCTGTACGGACCTAAGCTGTAGTTCTCTACGCACGAACGCTTTGGCGTAGACATGGGCCATGCCTTCGAGGCGGCAAGGGCTGGGCAGTCGGCGTCAATTCCGGCAAGCTATAGACGATGCCCAAGAGCCGTCGAACACTACCCACGCCTGAGCAAGCCCGGCAAGGAGTGAACCCAACTGCGGACAACGCCTGCGACTTACTTGCCGCCGCCAGAAGCTTGGGGGTCGCAGGCCTCCACGGTCCCGCGACCAGTCTCCTAGTGCTCGCTCTTGAGGAGGCTCAGAAGGCGCGAGTTCTCATTGCGCTTGCTACCAATAACGACGATGCGGGTCTGTCACAAGGCGAGGCGAGCGACATTATCCAGTGGGATCATAGGCTCAGACACCACGCCGCTTTTACAGCGGCAATCTCCCCAACGACGATCGCCAAGCTCATGAGGCCCTCTCGCCGTGACACGCCTCTTCAACGAAAGCAATATGACGCTGATATGGCCGCTTTAGGCTGGCACCTGAAAGCCAACTCACTAAAGGAGCGCGGGCTCTATGTCGATTACATCAAGGACGGATGGCACAACCCTCGGGAGATCAGCGCATCGGACTTTAGTCAGGGGCTTGCGATTGTCGAGCGGTTTGTTGAGGTCACTGCGCTCCAAGCGGGTAGCCTTCCCTCGTGAGGAGCGCCGTCCCGACCAATAATTCCGCAAATGCGCATCGCCGCCTGCGGCCGACTGAGAGTCCACTTCAACCGTTGAAACCTCGTTTATAGGCTTCAACCGACTCTTCGACGCCGAATGCGCCGGCTGCCAGCATTCTGTCTATCGCATCGAGGGCCTGTTCTCGGACCTGGGCGCTAGGGTTCTGCGAATACGCCCGGATGAGCATGACGCTGACGTCGGACGCGTCAGCCGCCGCCGCTTGCCGGATGTCGCCAGCCGCCCCACCAACGCGGCGGATGAATTGGTCCGCAGCTTCCACTACCACATCAACCGGGGCACCAGGCGTGTCAGCGAGCCCGCGCAGTAGGAAGTACGAGTACTTCTCATAGGCCTCGCTGCGGGCGAAAGCCATGCATAGATCGCGGTTCGTCACCAACTGCGATCCACGTAGCTGCCTAAAGCAACCGGCAGCCGCGTGCCGGACCTCGTCATCGGCGTCTGAGAAGAGCCGAGTCAATTCGCCGGAACAGACGGCAGCGTACTCGGGATATTGCACGTTATGAGCAAACACCGCCGCAGCTCCGCGGCGGACCGCTGCAGATGGATGACTCGGAAGATCTGTGGGCAATGCGTGCGTTAGAAGCGCATGTATAGCCAGAGCCTCTCCAGCTGCAACCCCAGCTCCGTCGTCCTCTGATGCCTCCATCCGCTGAACAGTCTGGGCAATTCGTTCGTATGCGATCCGCGTCGCAGCGACTAGGAGGCGACGTGCGTACGCGGTCCCCAGTACGCCGATGTCGCCTTCGCCTAGGGTAGGTATCAGTTCCAATGCGGCATCAAAGTCCAGGCGGAGGACCACGTTCAACAGTCCCGCAGCACAGGCACGAACCGGCGCGGACGCATCCGACACTAGCTGCCGGATCGCTGGTAGGAGGCGCGCGAGCCGTTCAGGATGGAAGCGAAGGAGGGCAGCCATTGCTTCAGCTGCAGCGCCGCGGCCACTGTTGATTCCGGAGTCGAGCAGGTCCCGGCTTCGATGGCCGGTACGGATCTCGTCACCCGTTTCCGGGTCGGGATCTTGAATTGCGTGCCACTCGAGCACATCTACTACCTCGTCTGGAACCTGCTTTGAAGCGGCTGCTTGGATCAACCACAGCACTGAGCGTCCGACCGGCCGACCGGAAATCCCCTCGCATTTCAGAACGATTGACCAAAGTGTCCGTTCTTCGATCTCTTCAATCTTCTTGGTCGCGGCCCGTAATCCAGTCTCGAAATAGTCACTGGGGACCGAGTTCGGCAGCTGTAAAAGGATCTCGGCGAACCTCGTCGGGTTCTCTTCGAATTGCCGCTCGAAAAAGTTGGCGAGCTCATATGTACCGCCCATCAGGCGGTTGTCGTCCGACCAATAAGGTGCGGTTGGCTGTGCCTGAATTGCACCGATCCATTCGAGGTCCGTGAACTCGTTGGCTCCTTCAGGTGGACTGGGCGTCTGCACCCAACCGCCCCCCGAGCCATCGTCGTTAGTCGGCGATGGCGGGGCGCTAATACCAAACTGCTGTCTGAGCTCTCGAATTCGTCGACTACCGGCAGGACCTCGGCGCCGGGGGGCTACGGCACTTAGTGCTCGGAATTGGAGGCGGTCACGGGCTGCACGACTGTCCTCATCGCCAACATCAAGTTCGTACCCAAGAATCAGCGCAACGAGCCGCCCGTGGAGACGGGCTGGCGCATTCGGCGAGGCTCCGTGAATCACCTGACTCGCGGCCGTCCCGCGGTCGCCATCGACGCTCAGTTCGAGCCGCTCGGGCTCGGTCAGGATGAACTGAACAGCCTCGGCCGAGCGCGCTGGCCCGGCATGGGCGTAGGCCCGCGCGACAAGGTAACTGGCCGTCTCGTAACCACTTCTCTCTAACTGATCGCGCAGGAGGTCGAACTCGCTCGAATTAACAATGGCCTGCAGGGCCGCCTCCATTGCCTTGAGGAGTGCCTCCGAAGGGGTGTGCGCATCGCCCTGCACGTGGTAGCGCCACACCATGTCGCGGCGAAGGACGTGTCTAGGCTTAGCGTCTGCTGGAAAGTTGGCCATCGCGCTCAGCATTACCGGAACCAGCTTCTGTGCAAATGTGAACGGGGCCTGGGCCGCCGCTTGTGAGATCAGGAGCTCTGCGCTTTGATCGCTCTGCAAGCCTTCGAACATCGGCAGACCTTCGAAGTTTGCTTTGACTAACCTTCGCTGCAGGGCGGTCTGAAGGAATTCGCAGGCCCATTGCGGTTCGCGCGTGACGAGCTCATGCGCCAAACTCCAAATATCCGTTCGAAACGGACCGAAATAGGGCTCGTCAAGGATCCCGGTTTCGATCATCCGCAGTACCGCCTCGAAGTAACCGCGATCGACACCCAAGCCAGTCCCATTGCCGACTATTGCCCTCAGCATCAGAGGCCACGGATCACCGTCGGAGAGGTGATCGACGATGAGCTGGACGACCAAGTCTGGCCGGCGACGCTGAAGAGAGATAGCCACATTGACCCCTCTAACTTGAGCACCACTGTCACCCGCCAGTTGTTGCTCGATCCAGCCCAGACCGAGCAAGTACTCCTGCCAGCTCGGGGCAACCATCAGCATTCTCACGAGGCGGTAGCTGATTGATGTCGGTGGACCCTCGAGGAGGGGCTTTAGGCGCTCCCACTCGTCGTCTGCGGGGTCGTCCGATGCTCCAAGGAGTGAGGCGACAACGTGTTTCAGGTGGAAGCGCACCCGTGAATCCGTGAGAAGGCCGTCCAACTCTGTCAGGTACCGCTGCCGATCGCTCCGACTGAGATGGACCAACACCGCCCGCACCTGGGCGCGGCGGAAGAGCTCCTGGTCGTTCGCGAGCAGAAAGCTAACTAAGCCCTCTGAGTCGGCGGCCGAAAAGCGGCGTGCGAAACAATAGTCGAAGAAGGTCTCGTGGAAGAACGAGATGCGCTTGCTACTAATCGTGAGGACGTGCTCGGATGCCATCGCGCGTACGGACGCTGCATCCGCGTCGAGAATGTCAACCGGCGCCCACAGTCGGCGGTGGCGATTCATGTGTTCGACGAGCCTGCCAATTACACCGATCCAGTTAGCCTCACGCCCGAGCTTGCGATCGGTGTCCCGCTGCTTACGGTCCCAGAACAGCCCGTAGAGATCGTCCTCAGTTGAGAAGTTGAGCCGTTCAGCCTCAGTCTCTCCCCGTGCTTGCGAGAGTAGGTAGAGGTGAAGGGGTGAAGACAGAAGAGGCAGCTGGGAATCGCGCACGCGTGAAGCATCAAAGCCAAGCTCGCCAACGATCCTCCTCACCTCGGGTTCTGCGAGAGGCTCAATCGTGACTGGCAGCACATGCGTCCGTTCCATCAAGGACCTCAGGCGATCATCTGACCCATAGTCGAATTGGCGGCAGGCGATGACAACTTGGACGCTTTCGTGAGCCGCAACATCGGCGAGCAGTTCGCGAATAGCGTCATAGCTGTCCATCTGCCGACCAGACGCGGCGCTTATGGCATCCAGCTGGTCGAGCACAAGGACCTGATGAGCTCCGCCAAGCTGTGCTAGTACGTCCGCTGGGGACCAGTCGAGCTCGAGTTGTTTTCCCAGCTGAACCGATGTTGTAGCCGCCGCGATGGCGTCAAGACTGATCGGCAGCCACGGCCAGTTCCGGCGTTCGCACTCTGCGGTTACTTCCTCCAGTACATGGCTCTTGCCGACGCCAGCCTCCCCGATCAGAAGCACTGCTTTCTTGCCCGCCTCCAATGCGGAGATAACCGTGCCCGCCTCCGCCCGATGCAATTCAATGCCCGGGATCGCTAGCTCAGCTATTCGGCCAGCAAATCCCTTGCGAAGCGTTTCGACTCGTGTCAGCGTCTTGCGGCCAAGCTCCAGTCGGCGTATTGCGGCCTTTGATAGCGCCTGCCATAGGTTCTGTGCGGAGACTTCCTCCGTCGTGTGGTCATACACGTACTCGAACAAGACAGCGGCTGCGGCAGGAGCCTTCTCGCTGCCTACAAGCACACGCAGACGGCTCTCGTTAAGGTCTACGAGCAAGTCCTCAGAGATGGTTTCGACCCGAACCCGGCAGAGCATCCCCCACGTTTCGGCGACATCTGAGCTGTGCCAGATGCCCTCGAGGCGGCGCAGCGAGGGCCGCCAACTTTCGGCCAAAGTGTTGTAAAAGTCAGAACTAGACACGGACAGCGTGGCGCGCAAGCAGAGGTTGCTTAGGTCTGCGGCAGAAAAAGTAGAAGCGAAGATACAGATAGCGGCCGGGTCGGAGCGGAGTTGCTGGGCGAAAGTCTCAAGGATGGAGACCAGGTCGTTCAGCTGCCAGTCCGAAGGGCTGGCAAGCTGGCGTTTGCATTGATGGTGCTCGGAGACTAAGGACCGCGTTAGCCTGAATTCGAAGCCTTCCTCAGAGGAGGGTTCGAGCCAGATCGACTCGGCTCGCCCGTCAAGCACATCGGTCAGCGCCTTTACGGTCCACCGGGTCTCGAACCGATTGCCTAGCTTGTCCCAGATGCCGCCCCACGCGGGCTTCGTTCCTTTCTTTTTGGCCTTCACTCTCGCGCCACTCAGTCGACTAGGACTTCATACCATTCGACCCAAGCTTTCTTAGCTTCGCGCACGTGCCATATCTCGGGCATCGGATTGGGCGGCATGTATCGGTAGCGATTTCCGGCTTGGTCTTGGCAGCACACAACTTGCCTGATGACGCCGGTCGCTCCCTGCCAGACGGCGTCTGCCACTTCATTCATGCCCCAATTCACGGCGAACGCTGGGGGGCTCTGTCCAGCGGCTATCACTGGGCTGCTCGCATGTCTCCACTCCAACTCGTGACCCGGATTTCCTTGTTGCCACTCGGCCGACATGCGACTGAGGTAATGAACATTCAAAGCAGGACCGCGTCCGAAGTTGGCCAGCTCAACTCGGTCTGGCGGATTTCCCCCGCCATAAGTCTTAATGACTACGACAGCCGGCCGATAATCCAACTCGACTGCCATCTGGGCGGCGGCCGCGGCCTTTTCCGTGGCCAAGGCTTGTTCATGGGCAGAACTAGCCGCCTTCTCGGTCGCTGATGCGGCTTTGGTCGCTGCCGCAGTGGCGGCAGCAGACTCCTTGAGCAGACGCCGGTTGAGAATGACGAGAACAGCCGTGAGGATCGCTAGGGCGGCAGTGGCGCCGGCCGTAATGGTGCCATTGTGAGTGTCGAGCCAATTGAGCCATGCAATTGGATGGTCAGCGCCAAGGCGAGCCGCAGACGCCACAGTCTCAAGCACTTGGGGCATTGTGCCACTGCGGGGAATGTGCTTCTAGGAATGCCTCGGGAAAGACTGTATGGAGATGATCGGAACCTCACGTCGCGAGGTAGTAAGTGATCCACGGAAGCGGGCTCCGCTCACGCTGCGAGAGCATTTCCTTGGTAAGGAAGGTACTCGCCGCGC
>CAAGKR010393040.1_pt1 | contig 12328 bp, 10 predicted proteins | sample 2556971 | NCBI WGS metagenome assembly CAAGKR01 (sample SAMEA5207829, study PRJEB30636) | soil metagenome | biome: forest; feature: boreal; material: soil | place: USA | collected 2011-09 | depth 1 m | reverse complement strand
TGCCGGGAGATTGGAATACTCAACGAGAGAGCCTGCTGCTCTACGAAGGAACCATCTGGTATAAGAAATCCTTTGATTATCAACGAAAGGAGAACACCCGTCTCTTCGTCTATTTTGGGCCAGTCAATTATCTCGCGGATGTCTATCTTAACGGGGAGAAGATCGGCCGGCACGAAGGCGGCTTCACGCCGTTCAATTTCGAAATAACCAATCTGGTTCGAGACACAAACAATTCCCTCATCGTCAAAGTAGATAATAAGCGCCGGCGCGACGCAGTTCCGACCTTGATTACGGATTGGTGGAATTACGGCGGACTCACGCGTCAGGTGAAGCTTGTAGAGACGCCGGCCACTTTCGTTCAGGACTATTTCATTCAGCTTCAGAAGGGCTCGCGAGAACAGATCAGCGGTTGGGTGAAGCTAAATGGAGACAAACTCAATCAAACAGTCACAGTCCAAATTCCTGAAGCGCGGGTCAGCCGAACCTTCACCACAGACGCGAATGGATACGCCCAGATTAGCTTCAATGCCGATTTAACTTTGTGGTCGCCGGACAATCCGAAACTCTACGATGTCGCGGTGGAAGCGGAAACCGATCGGGTGCAGGATCTGATTGGCTTCCGCAGCATTGAAACCAAAGGAGCGGAGATTTTGCTCAACGGCAAGCCAATCTTCCTGCGCGGCGTCTCGATACATGAAGAAGCGCCTTTCAGGGGCGGACGCGCCTTTAGTCAGGAGGATTCCCTAACGCTGCTCGGCTGGGCCAAAGAGTTGGGCTGCAATTTCGTCCGCCTGGCCCACTATCCGCACAACGAATTCATGGTGCGGCAGGCCGATAGGCTGGGCATCATGGTCTGGTCCGAGATACCGGTTTACTGGACCATCCTTTGGGAAAACCCCGCCACACTCGAGAACGCCCAGACGCAATTGAGCGAGATGATCGCGCGCGATAAGAACCGAGCGGCGGTCATTATCTGGTCGATGGCCAATGAGACACCTATTGGCGACGCGCGCTTGTCATTTCTCAAAAAACTGGTCGAGCGCGCCAAAAGTTTGGATTCAACTCGATTGATTTCGGCCGCGCTGGAGCGTCACTATCTCGACGAGCAGACGGAGATGATCGACGACCCGCTCGGGGAATACCTTGACGTACTCGGCTGTAACGAATATGTGGGCTGGTACGATGGTCTGCCTGAAAAGGCTGATCGACTGGAATGGAAAACGAAGTATCAGAAGCCGCTCATCATGAGTGAATTTGGCGGCGATGCGCTCTACGGAAAGCATGGAGACGCTTTGACAAGATGGACCGAGGAGTACCAGGAGAACTTGTACCAGCACCAGGTGAAGATGTTGAAGAGGATCTCGTTCCTGCGTGGCACGTGTCCCTGGATTCTGATGGATTTCCGTTCTCCGCGCAGACCTCTACCGGGCATTCAAGACTTCCACAACCGAAAGGGCTTGATCTCAGATCGTGGCGAGAGGAAAAAGGCGTTCTACGTAATGCAGCAATACTATCACGAGCTGGAAGCAACATTGCAGAAGTAGCCGCGGTTCCGTGACGACGGGTATTGTCAAGTTAACCAGCAAAAGGTGCAAGGTGAGTATTCATACCGCATAATCCGCTGGTGCACACTTCTGTCCCTGCTTACCGCCGCCATCGCTTCCCCTCCGAAATCATCAGTCATTGCGTTTGGTTATATTTTCGCTTCGCCCTGAGCTTCCGCGATGTCGAAGAAATGTTAGCGATGCGCGGTGTGTCTCTCAGCTATGAGACTGTCCGAGAATGGTGCCTCAAGTTCAGGCTTATGCCAACGGCCTAGGCCGCAGGTCTCCTCGGCCGGGCGACCGATGGCACCTCGATGAAGTGTTCCTCCGCGTCAATGGGCGCATTCATTATTTGTGGCGAGCAGTAGATCAGGACGGCGACGTGCTGGATATTCTGGTCCAGAGTCGAAGGGATCAGAAAGCAGTCAAGAAGTTCTTCCGCAAGCTATTAAAGGGGTTGCGATATGTCCCGCGTGTGATCATCACAGACAAGCTGAAGAGCTACCACGCGGCCAAGCAAGAGCTAATGCCCAGTGTCGAGCACCGCCAGGACAAGGGGCAGAACAACCGGGCAGAGACTTCGCATCAGCCAACCAGGTTGCGGGAGCGGGTGATGAGGCGGTTCAAGTCAGTGGGTCAGGCGCAGCGTTTTCTCTCAGCCTTCTGGATCATCACCTCACACTTCCGAGTGGGGAGACATCTGTACAGAGCTAGTGGTTATCGGGAGGTGATGAAGTCGAGATTCGCCGTCTGGGAAGAGGTGATTCGCGTCGAGTCGGCAGCTTAATTAAGGGTGATCGTTAATCAACCACATGACGAGAAGTGGATTCATCTTGTCTCACTTGATAGTTTTGCTCCTTCATGAAGTTAAGTTGACAATACCGTCAGCTGGCGTTAATTGCTCATGCTAACCCCGACAGTAGAAAAGAATTAAACCGTACATTAAAAGGGAGAATCTTTATGGCCACCGAACTAGCTCCAATCAACATTACACCGGAAACATGCTTCGTTCCCGCAACTCACAAGGGCCAGGGACGACGTACCGCCGTAGAGCCGGGCCCAACCGCGGCTCGTTACCTGCACTACGGTCGCATCACCCTCGGGGCGGACGACGCTCCAATTAGTTTCCAGAACAAAGATCACGAAACCGGACTTATCTGCTTGAACGGCGGAGCGAAAGTCTCGACTGCGGGACAGGACTTCGAGCTCAAGCGCTACGACTCCGTCTACATTCCCCGCGACTCAACTATTGAGGTCCGGGCGAACGGCAGCGAAGGCTGCGACCTGGCGGAGATCTCCGCGCCGGTGGAGAAGAGTTATCCACTACAGTTTGTCGCTTTTGCCGATATAAGACAGAACCCAAAGCTCCATATCACGGCGGGCAAGCCGCCGGCCGAACGCGATTTGAACATCCTGATTGGAGGGAACGTCGAAGCCGGGCGGATCATGGCAGGTGTCACATTCTCGACCCCGGGCAATTGGACGTCATGGCCGCCGCATGAGCATTCCCGGATGCTGGAAGAGGCGTACCTCTTTATCGATATGCCTGCCCCGGCTTTCGGCGTGCAGTTCGTTTATACAAATCCGGAAAAGCCGGAGCTGGTGCAAGTCGTGCGCGAAGGCGACTGTGTGCTGATGCCGAGAGGCTATCATCCGAATGTTGCCGCGCCCGGCGGGCAGATCAACTTTTTGTGGATGATGGCGGCGATGCGCGAAGGCGAAGATCGGCAGTATGGAGTTGTGAATGTGCAACCGGAGTACGCCGCAGGCGGATCAGGCCTTGAAGCCACGCGAGGAAAATAAGAGCATGTCCACTACTTCCCCAGACGAACTCCAATCGACAACCCCCGCGACGCTCATCGGCCGGGCCCAGCATGTTAACTGGTCCAGCATCCCGGTCGAACACGTAGCCGAAGGCATTCAGCGGCAAATGGTGGTGGGCGAGAATTTGATGATCTGCCGTTTTCGCTTCGCGCCTTTTCTCGTCACCCCGGAACATGAGCATCGCCATGAACAGATGTCGATGGTCGTGAGTGGCCGCGTGCGTTTCTTCATTGAAAACACCGAGCGCATCGCTTCCCCCGGTGACGTGCTCCACTTTCCGCCGCATTGCTGGCACGCCGCGACCATGATGGATGAGGAGGTCGTGCTCATCGACATCTTCACGCCCGTACGGGAAGACTTTCTGGGAAGCTAGTACCAGCAGACGTTGAGGTGCGATTAACTTAAGGCGACCCACAGTAGTGCTCGGAGTCTGAAGTCACCCGCGCCGCAGGCGCGGAAGAAGATAGCCAAGGGCGCGGAGCGCGCGGCCCTTGGGGAATTGACCCAAACGGATCCGGTCGCGCATTGAACAAGACGAGGGAGATTGGTCAGATGAGCCACGAAGCCACCGCTGCCCGAACGCCAACGGCCCAGAATTCCTTTGTCAGCGACATTACTGCATCCGACGCCACCATTGACACGCCCAATACACGTATCGGTCGTTACCGCTGGGTGATTTGCGGGCTGTTATTCTTTGCGACCACGGTTAACTACATTGACCGCCAGGTTCTGGGGATTCTTTCCAAAGACCTCCAGGGAGCATTTCATTGGAGCGAGGTCGACTACGGCAATATCGTTGCCGCTTTCAACGCGGCATATGCCCTGGGATTGCTTCTCGCCGGGCGCTTGATGGATCGGTTCGGCACCAAAGTCGGCTATTCGGTAGCGCTGACCTTTTGGAGCCTGGCAGCCATGGCCCACGCCCTGACCCGTTCGGCTTTCGGTTTCGGAGCGGCGCGGGCCGCACTCGGGTTCGGAGAAGCGGGAAACTTCCCGGCGGCGATCAAGACGGTGGCCGAATGGTTTCCCAAAAAGGAACGCGCCTTTGCTACCGGCATCTTCAATGCCGGGACTAACGTGGGCGCAATCGTCGCCCCCCTCACGGTTCCCTGGATCGCCCTTAACTACGGCTGGCGCTGGGCCTTTATTTTGACGGGCGCGATCGGTTTCCTATGGCTGCTGTTCTGGATCCCCATCTACGCGCGACCGGAAGTGCATCCGCGCGTTTCACCCGGGGAACTTGCCTATATTCAAAGCGACCCGCCAGATCCGCCGGCGGCAAAGATCCCGTGGGTTCAGTTAATACCGCACCGGCAGACATCCGCATTCGCCATCGGAAAGTACATGACCGATCCGATCTGGTGGTTCTATCTTTACTGGATTCCAAACTTCCTCAGGGATAATCACAAGCTCGATCTCACTACCATCGGCCTGCCGTTGGTAGTCATTTATGTGGTCGCGGATATCGGGAGCATTGGCGGCGGTTGGCTTTCCTCAAACTTCATCAAGCGTGGCTGGACGATCAACCGGGCGCGCAAAACCGCCATGCTGATGTGCGCGCTGGCTGTGACCCCGATCATCTTCACCTCCAACGCGAAGCATCTTTGGGTGGCTGTGGGCCTGATCGGACTGGCAGCCGCGGCGCACCAGGGATGGTCGGCGAACCTCTTCACCACCGCCTCCGACATGTTTCCCCGGCGAGCGGTGGGCTCGGTCGTCGGCATCGGCGGAATGTCTGGGGCAATCGGCGGCGCGACTATGGCCGTGGCCACCGGGTATATCCTACAAAGCACGGGCGGCAACTATCGTATCGTCTTCACCATCGCTGGCACTACCTACCTACTCGCGTTACTGGTCATTCACCTGCTCGCGCCGAAACTTGAACCGGTCGAAGACATTGAGAGCGGAACCGCGCGCTCCATCTCCATTGGCACAATCGTAGGGTTCGGTTTTGTCGGCCTCGTATTTGGCTCTTTCGCTGGCTGGTTAACAGGACTCATTTCAAGAGTAGCCGGTCCGAACCTGTTCAAGTACATGATGCTGGGAGCGCTGGCTGGCGCTGTGATCGGAGTTATTGGCGGGTTGATAATTAGCAACTCTGCTTCCCGTTCCAGAGAATAGGCAGACGTTCTCAAATTCCGGAGCTGCTTCACAAGTCGAAAATGATCCTTGACGCATTTAAGCTGGACGGCAAAGTCGCGCTTGTGACCGGCGCATCTGCCGGACTTGGCGCCGCGATTGCTCTCGCCCTCGGCGAAGCGGGGGTAGTCTCGGCCAGTGCGGCGAAGATGCCGCCCGTGTGGAACCAGCGCGTACCCTCCTCGCTGAATATCTGGGACCACTTAATGGTGCCGGGCCGCAACTGCGAGACGGCAGTCTGTCCGCGATCCGAGCAGCCCAAAGCAGCGCGCACGCCGAAGCCGCGTTCAGTAAAGTTGAGGCCGTTGCGCACCTTGCGACTGACCCCATTGTACTGCACCCACTCGATGTGCGACTGGTCCACCTCGCCCTGATAGATCAAGTCTTGAACCAGCCGCCCGACAGAATTGTCAGCCAGCGCTGTGACGATGGCCGTGTCCATTCCGAAGCAGCGTTTGAGTCCGCGCGACATTGTATTCGCCGCCGCCTTCCCACGCGCGAAACGTGCGGGTCGTCGCAATCCGCCCGTCACCAGGGTCAAGACGCAGCATCACTTCGCCCAGACTCACACAATCCCACCGGCAGCTAGATTTCTGTTTGCTTTCCAAGTGGGTCATCCTCTCACGGTTTTCAATTTGTGGTTGAAATAGCCGACATATACTTCAACCCACAGAGTGACTTTCATAAACCCCGACCTCTATTCGCATTCGTCTAGTGCAAGATCAACTGCTCCGCACCTATTCGGGTTTTCTATGCTCATGCTTCGCGATTCATGCAGCGAACCTGTCAGAGCACAAAACGTCCGGCAAAAGATACTCTCGCCCCTCAACTTCAACGGCTATTTGCGACCACGCCGGAGTCGCTGTAGCCGGACGCGTCCACCGATTGAACATTACAGTTACCAGTTGAACATAGTTCCGTCCACCCGGCGATTCACAGGCAAATAGGCACGCTCATAAGGATATTTCGTGGCCAGCTTTTCGTCGATATCAATGCCCAGCCCCGGCTCATCGCCCGGATGCAAATAACCATCCTCGAAGTAATAAGTATGCGGGAAAACCGCATCCGTTTCCGGTGTATGCCGCATGTACTCTTGAATCCCGAAATTGTTCACCGAGATGTCGAAATGCAGAGCCGCCGCCATGCAAACTGGCGAGAGGTCTGTCGCACCATGACTGCCTGTGCGAACATGATAGAGTTCCGCGAGCGCGGCGATCTTACGCAGATGTGTGATGCCGCCACTACGCACGACAGTCATGCGCAAGTAATCAATTAACTGCTCCGTAATTAAGAGGTGCGCATCCCAGATCGTATTGAACACTTCACCGACGGCTAAAGGCGTGGTCGTATGTTGCCGGATGAGACGGAAGCCTTCCTGCAGTTCCGCCGCGACCGCATCCTCCAACCAAAAAAGATGGTATGGCTCAAGGCTTTTCCCTAATCGAGCCGCCTCAATCGGCGTCAGGCGGTGATGCGCATCGTGCAGCAGGTGAACGTCCGCTCCGTATTTCGAGCGCAGCGTTTCAAAGAGCTTCGGCACATGAACGAGATATTTTTCCGTCGACCAGATATTTTCCGGCGGCAGCCCCGTTTCGGCGGGTTCATAAAAGAGCTTGTCCTTCGATACGCCGTAGGTACTTGGCAAACCCGGAACGCCGCTTTGCGCCCGGACGGCAAGATAGCCGGAGTCAATATATTTACCGACCTCGTCAACTGTCTGCTCTATATCTTTGCCGTTAGCATGACCGTAAACCATCACGCCGTTTCTGCTTTTGCCGCCGAGCAGGTTATACACCGGAGTCTGTAAAGCTTTGCCCTTGATGTCCCAGAGCGCCGTATCAACGGCGGCGATGGCTGACATAGTTACAGGGCCGCGCCGCCAGTAAGCGCCGCGATATAAATATTGCCAGATGTCTTCGATCTGAAACGGGTCGCGCCCGATGAGGCAGGGAACGACATGATCATTCAGATACGAGGCGACCGCCAGTTCACGCCCGTTAAGCGTCGCATCACCTAGCCCATACACACCTTCGTCGGTAATGATTTTGAGAGTCACAAAATTCCTGCCTGGACTACAAACGAAGACCTTAGCTTCTTTGATTTTCATGCTTTGTTCCCTTTGTCGTAGCGAATGATTGCATTACGAGATAGTATTACCATCGTGACCGCTTGCCAGCATCAGCCGCAGGTCGCGCACGTTGGTTCCTGTCGGGCCGGTCATGAGCGCATCATCGAGCGCCGCGAAGAAACTGTAAGCATCGCTCGCGTCGAGAAAGCGCCGGGCATCGAGTTGCAGCGCACGCGCGCTGGTTAAGGTCAGTTCGTCGGCCAGCGCGCCTGCCGCCGGACTGTTACCATCAATGCCATCCGTGCCAGCGCTGAGGGCGACCATGCTCACGTGATTAGCGTCTGTGCGCTCCCTATGCGCGTCCATCTCAATCGCTAAACGCAAAGCTGTCTCGGCATTACGTCCACCGTAGCCCGCGCCACGCACTGGACACTTAAACTCGCCGCCGGAGACGAGACAAACAACGCGTTCAAGGCCGGAGCTACGCCGCAGTTTTAAGAAGCGCGTCAGAAGGTGCTCGCAGCCTTCGGTTACGTGTTGCTCCGAGATGTCCGTTGCTATCTCGATCGCAAACCCAAGCGCACGCGCGCGCTCCGCAGCCTGTTCCAGCACACTTTTATTGTCCAGCAAGACGTAGTGCCGCCGGTGCGCGTCGTGCGTTTCGCCGTTTGGGAACAGGTGATTCACGTCGAATCGGCAGCTTAATTAAGGGTGATCGTTAATCAACCACATGACGAGAAGTGGATTCATCTTGTCTTCACTTGATAGCTTTGCTCCTTCATGAAGTTAAGTTGACAATACCATCGAGAACGCTCAAGGGCACGCCCTCCCTAACGGTCGGGCTACTGCCGCAGTGCCCAAGTGTGCTAGCTCGTTCAACTCGAGACCTTCCTCATGGCGCAATCGTAAACTCACCGGTCAAGCGAATATCTTCTGAAGCAGCGCCGACCATCACTCGGAATTTTCCCGGCTCAACTACAAAATGCATGTTGCGGTCCCATATCGCCAGGTCATCAGGCCTTAGCGTAAGAGCCACTCTCCTGGTTTCGCCCGGCTTCAAGTGCACACGGTCAAACCCGCGCAGGTTCTTTTCATAGGTGGTAACGCTGCTTACCAACTGGCGGGTGTAGAGTTGGACCACCTCGTCGCCTTCGCGGGCGCCGGTATTCTTCACGTCAAAGCTGACCGTGATACTGCCGTGTACATTCTGCGTCCCGGGACTGATCTTGAGGTTGGCGTAAGCAAAGGTCGTGTAGCTTAAGCCGTATCCGAAATAGTAGAGCGCTCCATTAACGCGCGTCTTCTCGCCTTCCCATTGGGCGTTTGGTTTGGTGGGAAAATTGTAGGGGATTTGCCCGACGGTTTTCGGGAAGGTCATCGTCAACTTGCCACCCGGATTGTAGTCGCCAAACACCACGTCGGCGATTGCTGTGCCGCCTTGCACGCCGGGAAACCAGGCTTCGATTATCCCCGGCACATACTTGTTCACCCAGTTAATGCTCAGCGGCCGGCCATTGATGAGCACCACGATCACGGGTTTGCCGATCGCTTGAACTGCCTGGATCAATTCCAACTGATGGCCAGGTAAATCGAGGCTGGTGCGCGAGGCACTTTCGCCGACAGTTTTGCCTGAGTCACCTAAGACCACGACGGCTACATCAGAATTCCTGGCAGCCTGGACCGCTTTGCTTATCTCGTCTTGTTCTTCCTTCGTTAACGGCTCGGGCAGCACTTCAGTTTCGGGCCAGTGAGCGCTCGTGACTTCGCAGCCTTTCGCATAGTTAACTTTGATTCGGTCGCCAAACTTTTTCTTGAGTCCTTCCAGCACTGTGATTCCTTTCACGCCTGAAGGGCCGTAACGATAGTGAGCAGTGCTGTCGTCATCGGCATTCGGCCCGATGACTGCGATGGAAGTGATCTGTTTGCTCAACGGCAGGATGTTATGCTCGTTCTTGAGGAGGACGAGGCTCTCTCGCGCCGCCCGCAAGGCCACCTGTTGATGCCCGGCTGAGTTTACTATTCGTTCCGTTGCCTCTGGGTCGGTCACGTACGGATGATCGAAGATGCCCACCAGAAACTTTACGCGCAGGACGTCACGCACGCGATCGTCAAGCGTCTTCATTGAGACCTTTCCCTCTTTAACCAATTCTCGCAACGGCAGAATGAAATCTTCCGGCGGAGTAAAGTTGGTCTTAACGTTCAGACCTGCTTCGATCGACTGCCGCACGGCGTCCTTCATATCAGCGGCGACGCCGTGTTTCTTGTAGAGGTATTCCACGGCCGCACTGTCGGACACAACGTACCCCTTGAAGCCAAAATCATTTCTCAGTCTCTCCGTTAGCCAATACTTGCTGCCAGTAATCGGAATGCTGTCATAGTCGTTGTAAGAACTCATGACGCCGAGCAATCCAGCTTCCTTGATCGCCGCTTTGAATGGCGGCAGCAAGACATTCTCGACTTCCCGAGGCGAGGTTTGCGGATCTGTCCGCGCTTCACCTTCACGGGCGCCTTTCCCAATACTGTAAACGGCAAAGTGTTTGGCGGTAGATGCTACGGTGTAGTCCTGCTGCATCCCTTTGACCATTTCCACACCGAGTCGAGACGCCAGATAAGGATCTTCGCCGTAAGTGTCTTCTACTCGGCCCCAACGCTGGTCGCGCGCGACATCGAGGGTGGGAGCATAAATATTGGTGTAGCCTAAGGCTCGACCCTCGACGGCGGTTATACGACCCATCTCGCGCACGAGTTCTCTGTCCCAGGTATGGCTTATGCCGATCTCGGCCGGAAAACTCGTGGCGGTGTGAAAGGCGACGCCGCGCAGACCTTCATTCGTAAAGTCAACCGGAATTCCCAGACGTGTTTCTTCAATGAAGAAGCGTTGCACTTCGTTCATAGCCCACACGTGTTTCTTGATGTCCGTGGCATAGATGCTTTTGGAGCCCTCGGCCCAGCCATTGAGGTGTTCGTCGATGTTGGCGATGCCGTCCTTCCAAATTTGATTCTTCCACTCCGGCGTGGGCAGCTCGTCTTTCAATACGCGGTTGTAGCCGTACAAGGTAGCGGTCTGGCAGGTCTTCTCTTCCAGCGTCATCTGAGAAAGCAGATTCTCAACGCGTTTATTGAGGTCAGCCTTCGGGTCTTCATAAAGATCCATCCTCCCGTTCTTGTTTAGATCAGTCCATCCGTCGTGATAGATGTCTTTCTTTGGAGCGGACTTCTCTTGAGCGGGCAAGGTAGGATTGATGACGGTAAGAATCGTTGCAGATATTATTAGCGCCCGGAATTTTCGCATAGTGTTCCTTCGTTAATCGGTCATGAATTAGAAGTCCCCAAGCGCCGCAGCAGCGGTTACGGAACAGGGCCTGGTTGATCGCAGTTGGCTTCCGGCCGATGGACCGGGTCGCTACCGCTCCCCATTCTGTAAGCTCACGCGTGAATTCTTACTCGTTTGCCGGTACGCGCCGCTTCGTAAACAGCCGTGATGACTTGCATGTCGCGGCGACCGAGCGGACCCGGCACTGGCGTTTCACGACCAGCGGTCACCAGTCATTTTCATGTATGGCCCAAAATCCTGCTCGCGAGCCAGCCGCATCATCTCTTTGTGATAGAGGTCGTAATGCAGACGATAGCCAATCGCCAGTTTCACTTTCGCTGCTTTGCAAGCGGCAATCATCCGATCGCAGTCGGCTACGGAGGTGGCCATCGGTTTCTCGGAAATTATGTGCTTGCCGGCATTCGCCAAGCGCAGCGCAAATTCAGGATGCAAGGCTGGCGGCGTTACTACGTAAACAATATCGATGTCCCTGTTGTCGGCGATCCGTTCGAGGTTGTCGTAGTTGTAGATGTTTTTCTTATTCAACACGAGATTGGTTGCAGTATTAGTGACGGTGACAGAAGCATTTGGAATAACAGCTCCAGCTTTGTCCTTTACGGTGCCGGAGATGCGGCCAAAGATTGTTTGTCCTTGCATGCTGAGAGTGGCGCAGATCATCAATAAGACTACTGAGCAAATTCTCGCTACCACAGAGGGTTCCGACCACGACTTGCTTGACCTTCGCATACTAGTTGCCTCCTATGAAGAGTTCGGGACATATGCAGCGGGCGCCATCGACAATGACGATCCGGTTGCTCTTGAGAAGCTAGCCTGACCCTTATGTTCTAACACTTGAGAAGCGAGAAAATGCTTTTGCTCTCTCTTCGATTTCTAAGCTACCGCGGCCCGGAAAAAGTATCAGCCGCGGTCTCCTTCATTACCGCCGGCTCAGAACTTGAACCTCACGACAAATTCAATTTGTCGCGGGTCATAAGCATTCTGAGTAAAGGTTCCAAAGGTTGATCAAGTATCCTACACGTACTGACGAGCCGGGAAGAGTCCTTGGGAGTTGGCGCACAGTTGGCGCACAATTGGGTGGGGAAAGGGATGGATAGTGACGGACACAAGACGGACAAGGAAGATGCGTTTTATTGGGCTTTCTTGTAAGTTGTTGTAAACACATGGCCAGACAGCTTCATTGACACGGTAGGGGTCTGGGGTTCAAATCCGCGCGCGCCTACCAATACTCTCAACAACTTAGCTCTCACACACTACGTCCTCCGTTGCTCCAAAACGCTCCATTCAAGGACCTGAATTATTGGAGTGATTTCGGCAAGCCTCATCTGCGGCCATTCTGTCTGACCCTAACCTGCGCCACGAAGCGATGGAGCAGGTAAGCTAGAAGCCGTAAGTAGAAGTATTTAAAGCGCGGATGGAATT
>CAAGKR010134484.1_pt1 | contig 12330 bp, 9 predicted proteins | sample 2556971 | NCBI WGS metagenome assembly CAAGKR01 (sample SAMEA5207829, study PRJEB30636) | soil metagenome | biome: forest; feature: boreal; material: soil | place: USA | collected 2011-09 | depth 1 m | reverse complement strand
TTGCTGGTAGCCGCAGCGGCGGTTGCGCCTGGCGCCCAACTTGGCCGCATCAGCGCACTATTCCCGCCACTCAACCCATAGAACGAGCCCGCGCCGCCGTCGATTATGTCGATCGGCAATCCAGACATCGCCGTGATTATCCCAGCCACTTGCCAACTGGAGAAGAGCAACCGTCCGGCGGTCGACCGTGCCGCAAAGGTCGGACGCGGTAAGTCCCACAGATAGCTCAGTACAAAGCGATGCGTGCGGTCAAAGTCAGATACGCCACGATTGGCGCGGTTATCAAACTGGTTACCGGCGATATTGATCGTATCCCTAACCTCTCCCGTGCTGTCACTACCGCCAGAAGCATTGTCGAGCGACTTTGCATAAGTATATGACGCGAGGAATTGCAGCCCCTTAGAGAGACGCCTCTTCAAACTCATCTGAAGTGAGTTGTAAGTTGACTGCGCAGTGGACTGAATCTGGAGAAAGCTCCCTACTTCGACACCTTGATATGGCGCCCGCAGCGCGACGTTCGTGGCTGCGGGCGTGTTAGTGGTAATTGCCGCGCCGGTGACGGCGTTGATGATGGGATGCTGTGGGCTGGCGAGTCTTGCCTGGTTGATGGCGAGGTCGCGGATCAGATTGACTCCGCGCCCGCCTACGTAGGCTCCTTCGAACAGGAGATCCCTACCCAGTGCGTATTGAATGCTGACATTGTATTGTTGGACGTAAGCGGTGCGCATTCCGCGATCGAATATTTGACCGGCCAGAGCGACGCCCTTCACGAAAGCCGGAAATTGATCCTGCGATGGCAAAGGAAAGAAAGGATCCGCCAAGGGAACCGTAGCGCCGGTTGGGCTCCGGCGAACGGTATACAAAGGTGGCGCGTTAATCGCGATGCCTATATAAACTGTGGATGGCCGCGAATAGAAGATGCCATAGCCGCCGCGCACGACCAATCGTCCTGAATCAAGGGGTGAATAGGCAAACCCGACACGCGGAGCGAAGTTGTTTGGATCGACGCTGGTGAGGAGGCGCTTGCCGACGTTCGGCACCTCCGGCAAGTCGTATTGAGGGATCACGTTTCCCGCCTGCACGAATCCACCGATAGGAGGACCGACTGGGTTGCCGCTGCTGTCCACTTCCATTCTGGGTTTATAGAGTGCCGGATCAAAAGTCGACAATGCGCCACGCGTTTCGTAGGGAGGAAGATCCAACTCGTAACGCAAACCGAGATTGAGGATCAGTTTTCGCGAAACCTTCCAATCATCCTGGAGAAAGAAGTTATAGTCAGTCGCACGCAAGATACGAGTGCTGATTCCGTCCCCGTACACCGAATTATTAGCCAGGCCGAGCAGGAAACTGTTGAAGCTCTGAAAAGTGATGTTGCCGCGGCGGTTGTTATTGGCCGCGAGACTATTCCGGTAATAGATGACCTGGGCGCCTGTGCGAATGCTGTGCTGGCCGCGGGTGATCGAGAGAATATCAACCAGCGTGGTCGAAGACTCAACGTTCTGTGTATCTACGTTTGTACCAGCATTCCCAATAGCCACAGCGTTCGTTCCGGTTGGTCCGATACGAATCAGGCCGAGCCCCGGATACGCGTTAGCGTTAGCCCGCTTGATGCCAAGATCCGAGTCCCTAACCGGGTTTTGCCCGGACATATCCTCGCGAATAAAACTGTAGCCGGCGCGCGCTTCGTTGATCGTTCGGGGGCCGAAGATATGAATATCCTGAAGCGAGATCAGCCGGTTGTCCTGCTTTTGATCCGCACCAAATCCGGGAACATTCGCGCCGCCAGCGGGAAGCGCGAGGAACTGCGGTGCGTTCGAGGAGAAAAATCTTGTAGCCAGCCAGTTCTTTTCGTTGATGCGGTAGTCAACGTTGGTGTTGAATTGATCCTCGCGATAAGAGGAGTCGGCCGAGCCTGAGTAATGGCCGTCAGCCTGCGGTGTGGGGACCACGAATTGACCGTTGGGCAGTTTTGCGTTCAGCAAAGCGAGCGCCACCGGATTGACTGAAGTCGCGGGCGGTGCGGTCGGCGACGACCGGGGCCTGAACGTAGTCAGCAAAGTTTGCTGTGAACGATCGTCAGTTAGACCGGGCGCGATCAAGACGCCAGACGTAAGACTGTTGGGCGACGCGCCGTTTCGCTCTCGCGTTCCCTGGTATGAGATGAAGAAGAATAATCTATCGGCTTTGATGGGTCCGCCGAGCAACCCGCCAAGAACATTACGTTGTAACGTTGGACGACTAACCCCTGCTGCTTTCAAGAAGGGATTGTTAGCGTTGAGCGCATCGTTGCGGAAATATTCATACGCCGCGCCGTGAAAGTTGTTACCGCCGCTTTTCGTGACTGCCTGAACACTGCCGCCGCCGCCACGGCCAAACGTTGCTGCGTAGAGTGAGGTCTGGACCTTGAATTCCTGAATACTCTCTGGCGCCGGCACGGCGACCCCGGCCGCGGCATTTGTCGCTAGATTATTGGCATCGATCCCATTGATCTCGAAAGCGTTCTGCGTTACGCGCGCCCCGTTGACCGAGACATTTTGCGAGTTGCGACCCAGGGCGGTGTTATCGGGCAGAGACACCGATGTGCCTGGAGAAAGCGCAAGAATCTGCGTGAAGTTGCGCGTTGCCAGCGGCAGTTCCGACACCGCGCGCGAGTCAACAACTCTGCCAAGTTGAGGACCATCCCTTTGGAGCAGCGGCGTAATCCGGACCAGGACTGGATCAGCGATTACGCCTGCAATTGTAAGCTCTGCATTGACCGTGGTGGTTTCAGTTATAACTACCTGGACAGAGTCGAGGAGAAGAAAATTGAATCCGCTGGCTTTGATTCTTACGCGATAGATGCCGGAGGGCAGGAGCGCCACGGTGTAGTTGCCTTGATCGTCGGTTGTAACTTTTCGCTCTTCAGCAGTGGTTTTGCCGCTGACGGTTATGTCTGCCCCGACTATGACAGCACCCCTCTGATCTTGGACTGTCCCGGCAATCCGGCCCGTGGTCTGACTTTGACCGAAAGTGGATGATGTGCAGAAAGCCGTCAGCCAACCAACCCAAAGTAATGCAATGCCAGTTTTTGTGATCATTGTAATTCGGATCGCAGAAACCTACGGGAGACGCTCTCGGCTCATGTAATGGTGAACCGATCTGCAGCTCTTCGTCGAGCAGCGGCCCTGAACGGTTTGGGCAGCGCTTGGTTCCCGTTGCTCCAGTGCCACGAAGAGTTCAGCTAATTGTTGAGTGACAATCATCGCCATATCGAGTCTCCGCTTAGAAATTCCAAACGACCCGCCGGTGAACCGCCTACCCATTAGGCACCATCGAAAGACGCTGAATCAAGTTGCTTTAAGTAGTGTTGCAACGGAGTGTGCCTGCATTGACAGGCATTCCAAAGTGCTTTAATCTGTGGCTTCTCTCAAGCTCAACACGGATAGCGAAGTTATCCGCGAAGGAGGAATAAATGCCTCACATCCGCTTATTGATAACGCACAGGCCCAGGGCTAGCCAAGTACTCTTGGCATTGGCAATTCTGACGCTCATCCAGGGCTCGTCCGTAGCCCTTGCGCAACAGCGCTCACGCAGCTTTACGTTTAATTACACGGCGACTGTTAAGGATATTCCCGCCGGCGCTAAAAAGCTGGAACTCTGGTTGCCGATACCTCACAACGACCCGTATCAGCAAGTTACAAGACTGGAAATAAGATCGCCTTACCCTTATGAAATCAGGAGAGGGCAGTACGGAAACTCGATCCTCTACATCAGCGTTGAAAATCCTCCTCCAATTTCTCCTTTTACGGTCGCAATAGATTTTGATGCGGTGCGGAAGGAGCACATTCAAGCAACTCTCAGGAAGGCCAACGATCTTAATACCTCGATTGACCCTGCGGATCCGGATATGGCGCGTTGGCTTGCGCCCGACCGATTGGTCCCGCTCGACGACAATATTCGGCAGTGGGCTCGTGAGGTTGTCGAGGCAGCGGGCGCGCGAACCGAACTGGAGAAGGCGAGGGCTATCTATAATCACATCATCGCGACTGTTAAGTATGACAAGACTGGTACGGGCTGGGGACGTGGCGACATCTATTACGCCTGTGACGCCCGCCGGGGCAACTGCACTGACTTTCATGCTATCTTCATTGGCTACAGCCGAGCCGTCGGTATTCCGGCGCGTTTCGCGATTGGTTTCCCACTTCCGTCGGAGCGGGGCGAGGGCGAAATTAAGGGTTACCATTGCTGGGCGGAGTTTTATGTAAAGGGTGTCGGCTGGGTTCCTGTGGATGCTTCGGAAGCGGCCAAAGACCCTTCGAAGCGCGAGTACTTCTTCGGCGCGCATGATGAGAATAGAATCGAATTTACGCGTGGGCGCGATCTTACGCTCGTACCAAAGCAGCAGGGCGACACGCTCAATTATTTTGTCTATCCGTATGCCGAAGTAGATGGCAAATCATTCTCCGCAGTTGAGAAGAGTTTCACGTATCACGACTTACCCGTACCCGTCCAGCGGCAAGTCGCCGGGGAAAGCAAAGACGGTGAAGATGCCAAGCATGAGGCGACATGTTGTATGATTCAGACAAAAAGGAGAAAACTTCCATGAGTAACAAGCTAAGCCTACGCGTCGGATTCTGTTCGCTCGCGTTGTTTGTTTTTGCTGCCTTGGCAGGTTCCACGGTTAATGCCCAGGGACAGTCTACCCAGCAGAGTGCCAAACCGACGACGAATACAAACACCCAGAGTAGCGCCCCTGGAAGTTGCACTGCGGGCGATACGAACGCCAGCACGAAGCCCCAAAATGGCGCTGCCGACAACATGAGCGGCATGGACATGAGCAAGATGGACATGGGCAACGAGAAGGCGGGCAACATGGATATGAGTAGTTGCCCGTGCCCTTATAGCAAGAGTGGGGGTTGTGCTGGTGGTACTTGCTCGCTTAGGGATCACGTAGCGGCCAGAACCAACAAGCCAAGTACCGTTACCACGAAACGGCGCCGCAGTCGGGCCCAACCTAAGAAGAAAACCCCTTAGTGTTGTAGAGAGGGGCGCCAGGTCAGATCCCTCTTGTACTCTTGGTGCCTACCACACACCTTTTTTGCTGCCAAGCCAGAAAACGAGGCCAACTGTCATCGTGTTTTGGTCGCGTTTGAAGACGTCCGTAAATCTGGTGGGGAAAAATAACTGATTTGAAGAGTCTCTCCGCCATTCACCTCGTATCAAGAATCCTTCGGCGGCATTGTAGTCAGCCGTCACTGTTGTCTCCTTAAGAGACTGTGTAATACCGCTAAAGAGACCGCCACTATCTCTGAGATATTCAGCCCGTCCAGCCAGCGCGAACTTGGGTGTGAAGTAGTAGCGTATATAGCCCACCGCACCAACGACGCGTGATGGCGGAGAGAAACTCTCCACACGGTTCACTGCATACTCGGCCTCACCAGCTAATGTCAGCTTATCGGTCACGTTCCACGAAGCATAGGTGTCGAAAATGTGTAACCTGCCTCTGGGTGTAACAGTAGTCCCATCGCTCGCGTCGGCGTTCATGTCAGTCATCATCCCCATGCAACTGGCGGCCCCGTTCGTTGACAGGTTGAGCGACTCTGAGCCCGCGCCCGGCAAGACCTCGCGCTGTTCTCTCCCAAAGTAATAGTTTAGCTGCCACATGAATTTTTTGGTGGGCATGAGCATCACGGCAAGGTGCTGAGACTTGAAGCCGTTGAAGTCTTCGGTTTGATTTGAGCCATTAACAAGATGATACATAACAGTCACCTTGTCATTAATTGGGTACTTGAAGCGCAGGCCGGAATGATAGAAGGGAAGAAAGTTGAAGAGGTACGAACGTGAATAATTGATGTTATCCTTCGTATAGTTTGACTCATAACCGAGCATTCCCGCGAATTTGCCGAAGTCTATAGTCAATCCTTTTCCAACCGGGGCGACGTAGGTGCCGTACGCTTGCCAGAGATTACGATAGACATGCGGTCGTGACTCGTTGAAGGAGCTTCCTTGAAGCGTCTCTGTTGCCTGCCCATATTGTAAATCCAGGCGAAGGCCAAAACGACGACCAGCCTCGACATCTGGCGGACGCTCAATAACCAGGGCTGCCTGATTGAGACTGAAACTGTTGCTCGAAACATCATAGGCACGCAGGGCGTTGGTCCGTCCTATGGGACGATTAAAATTGTAAGCGTAGTAGCCGTCTACGAGGATGTTAATTGATGTGTCGCGGAAAAAATCCAACATGCTCTGCTCCTCGGCCTTCCTTTCCTGTGGGCTCTTTTTCTTGTCTGGCATCGGCATCCCAGGCATCTGGGGCATCGACGGTGTCGAAGCGGGTTGCGCCGGTCCGCCTGTAGTGTGGCTGGCATCATGCGCTTCTAACTCGGCCAAGCGTTGCTCAAGCCTTTCGATTCGGTCCAGCAGTTCCTGCTCGCGCTTCGTCAAACCCGCTGATGGCCCCTGCTCTTTGGTGTTTTCCTGAGGCCCTATGTTCTTTTCGTTTGCCTGTCGATTGATATTGCTGTTGCGACTCACTGGGCTGTCAATGGTTTGAGCGGTCGCAATCGTGGAAGACGCCATAAACAGTAGAAAACCAAGAAGCATTTTGGTCATGAGTTCGCTCCTGTTAGAAGGTTAGGGATCGAAGAGCTATTGCGTTCTATTTCAAGTGGTAAGTAAGGTTAGCAAGTTGTATCGGGTTGGACAAATGAATTGTTTTAATCTCAATCATAGGGCTTGGCTATCCCTCGATGTCTTAAATGGCATCTTGCTATTGCAAGTCCTATTGCAAGCGCTCGGTGTTTGTGGTACTAATTACGGCAGAATCCACCTCAAAAAAGGAGAACTCAATTATGAGAAACTTGACGCTTCGGTTGGTGCTCGTCGCGGCTGCGGTTCTTGTTTTCGCAGCTCCGTTCAGTGCCCAAACTCGAAGGGACTCGAAGAAGAAAGGCCATGCGCAGAGTGCTAGTGCCCAAAAGGATAACAGCGCTGCGAAGCCGACATCATGTCCTATGGCGGCCGGAGCGACTGGTGCTGCTGGCGACATGATGAAGAACATGCCGATGGGTGACATGATGAAGAACATGCCGATGGGTGACATGATGAAGAACATGCCGATGGGTGACATGATGAAAAACATGCCGATGGGCGACATGATGAAGAAAATGCCCATGGGTGGCATGATGGGCAATCAGCCTCCGGCGACTGAAACCAAGAAGCCATAGAGCATTAGCAGTGCTTGGAGTTGGATGTTTGAGCTAATCCTTGCGGCAGGGTAATGCGTTTCCATCAAGCCCGCACTGAGTAAGATATCGGTATTGGGATCTTACTCTGCTGGTTACCAGAGTGCCCACTCAATCAAGGGCACTTCACAAAACGCAAAGGAGACTTCCATGAGCTTAAAACAATGGCCAGATGACGTTAGCTTGCCTGGGGTCAGACCTGGAACGCGATTCAATGGGGATGGTGGTACTTGACCAACCCACCATACTTGACTCGAGACATTGAGTCGAGCTTCCCGGGAGGAAGCTGATAAATTGTATGCCGAAATGGTTCGAGCCGATGTTGCGATGTTTACTGCCGTGAGTCATTACTTCGCAGGAGTGGCCCAAATCCATTTAACGAAGCAAAGTGGCAACGAGAGTGACGGATTTCGTAACGCGGCTCCTGTTTTTAAGCGCGCTCTCGAGCAATTAGCTATAGTGAATGATAGTGAAAAGCGGTTGCTGAAGATTGCTCAGCCCATTGAGTATAGTGCCTACTATGTCCGTCGCCATCAAGTTGCTAGCCATGGAACAGAGGAGTTTCGTCGTGGCTTGAAACTACTGGTTAAGGACTTATCTGAGGGATATTACCCTCTCACGGGTTTCAGTATGTTGAATCCAGTCTTGGCACGTCTCATGGCAAATTGGGATTTGAATGCTCGAGTTGAAGGCGTTGTGACTCGTCTCGAAAGAGCGCAGTCCAAGACAAGTCAAATCTCAAAAAGACGCAAGAAGTAGTGCAATAGAGCTGGTTGCTGACTGTGGTCGGCTGGCCGCCAGATTGGGTTAGGACTGAGGCGTCATGAGGCGGAAACGGTTAGTCCTGCGATCGCGCGGATTGACGCCGTTCGTGCGTCGCCGCTCAAGACGGGACTTGGGTTCTTCCTGCGGTCTCCTTCATCCATAAAGTAACAATGAGGCCCGATACAAAGGTCAGCGCGCCCACAACGCTGATCGCCCACACGAATCCGAAGAAGTCGGCGATCACACCCGAAAGCAACGCGCCGATTGCGTATCCCAAATCGCGCCAAAGCCTGTAGACACCAACTGCTGACGCTCGCCAGCCGGGGTGAACAACATCGCCAATGGATGCCAGTAGCGTCGGGTAAACAAGCGCAGTTCCCAGTCCAAGAAGTACCGAACTCCCAAACCAGAACCAGAAGTTGTCCGCTTGTTTGTGCATCAGATGTGGAGAGCCAACAATGAGCCAAATGGCGATGGCCTGCACCCACATGCCTGTCGCAATCATCCATTTGCGCCCCCACTTGTCCGATAGCGCGCCCGTCACAAGCTGCGAGATTCCCCAAACTGCGGGGTAAGTAGAAGTCAGCACTGCGATACTCCTGACACCAAGACCGTAGGAGGCAAAGAAGAGCGGGAACAGGCCCCACGCCATACCATCATTCAAGTTATTGATTAATCCTGCTTGGCTCACGGAAAAAAGCGTTGCATCGCGGTAGCTACTGAGGGCGAAGATCTCTTTGAAGGAAGGCGGCTGGACATTACCAGCGGAGTGAGAGCGTGCCTCTTGCCTTGCGTGGTCCGTCGTATCGCGGACGAGCGTCAATGAGAGAATGAGTCCGAGGGCGGCGAAGGCGATTCCAAGATAAAACGGTACTGGGCGGAGACCGTAGATGCTTGCAAGGTATCCGGAAGCAAACGCCGCCAGTGCTAACGCGCCATACCCTGCGAACTCGTTCAGACCCATCGCAAGGCCGCGCCGCTTAGGTCCAACGAGGTCGATCTTCATGATCACTGTAGTGGACCAACACAAGCCCTGGTTGATTCCGAGCAAAATATTGGCAGCGGTAATGAAGCCCCATGAGGGAGCCCATATCACTATGAATGGAACTGGAAGAGCAAATAGCCATCCAGCTACCAGCAACCGCTTGCGTCCAACGGTGTCGGAATATCTCCCCGCAAGAAGATTGGCAATCGCCTTGACGATACCGAAGCTGACGATAAATGAAAGAATGGCACTCTTGGAGGCGAGGCCAAAATCGCGCTCGGCAATTAGGGGCAGTACGCTTCGTTCGAGCCCTACCATCCCGCCAACAAAAGCGTTGATTAGGACGAGGAGACTGAACTGCCCGAGGTTGGCCCTTAACCCAAGAATGATAGGGCGACTTTCTTCTGTCGCGATAGGCATCTCCTATATGCGTCCTTGATTGGCGCGGAGAATTGATTCCATCTCGGTTGGTTTTGGAGGTAAGCCACTCGCGATGCTTTCAATGAATGCGGCGCGGTCGAGATGGAGGACTGGATTCCATCGCTTCTCGAAAGCGAGGGTGGACATCGGTTTTCCGCTCATGCCTGCGCCGCAGACAGAGCCAGAGAAATGCGTCGGATAGATTTCCAAAGTCTCGGGTAGCGGAAGTATCTTTTCCTTCAGGCTGTCGTACAGATGGCCTGCGCTTTCTTCGGCTCGCCCGGGAAGGTCGGGGCGACCGATTGCGCCCACGAAGAGCGTGTCGCCCGTGAGCAGGAACCAAGGTTCTGGTCCTCTCGTCTTATCAGTCACGAGCAGACAGACGCTCTCAGGAGTGTGCCCCGGCGTGTGCAGTACTTTGACGGTGACGTTGCCCATGTCTAATTCCTGCCCGTCAGTCAAAGAAGTAAAGTCGAAACCAACGTCTGCTGACTCGTGAAGGCAGTACTGAGCGCCGGTCTTCTCAGATAACGTACGACCGCCAGATAGGTGATCGGCCTGAATATGTGTGTCGATCACATACTTGATTTCCATCCCTTTTGACATAGCAAACTCGAAATAGGCGTCGACATCTTTGGCTTGTGGGTCCACGACCGCGGCCCGCCCTTTGCTCGCTCAACCGAAGACGTAGGTCGCACATCCTGAATCATGATAGAGGCACTGCTTGAAGATCATCAGCACATTCTCCTACCTGAAAAATCCAGTCTTGAGTAAGAGTAGCAAGTCGGCGATAATTGCGAAAATGAATTCTTTTAATCTGTGTCATAGACATCTGCTATCCTGTCTTCCGTGGACGTCCGTGATTTAGAAGTCTTTCTGAGCGTAGCCAAACACTTGAGCTTCACGCGCGCTGGCGAGGAGGTACACCTCAGCCAACCCAGCGTTTCCGTCCGTATGCGGCAACTTGAGAAGGGGCTGGGCGTAAAGCTGTTTGAGCAGGTTGGGAAGAGAGTTGTGCTCACTGAAGCGGGACGCTTACTTGAGCCTTGTGCGCGTCGTGTCGTGGTTGCGATGGAGGATGCTCAACACGTTATCGGAGAGTACCGGGGACTGAAACGGGGATCATTAAGAATAGGAGCCAGCACGACGCCTGGGATGTACCTAGTGCCCAAGATTATCGCCCGATTCAAGCACCGTTATCCGGGCATTAAAATTCATCTCGCTATAAATGACACTCGATCGATTGAACAGAATGTTATTGGGCATGAGTTCGATTTCGGATTTGTCGGCGGTCACCTTATCAGTGGTGACTTAGAAATCCTACCCTGGCTGACGGACGAGATAGTGCTGGTCGTGCCTCCTGGTCACGCGTTGGCTCGCAAAAAGCAGGTTAAGCTCCGTGACCTGTCACGAGAACAGTTTATTTTTCGCGAGCACGGATCAGCTACGCAAGCAGCCGTCGGCGCCAAACTTCAAACTGCCGGTTTCCAAGTTGAAACAGTGATGGAGATGGGTAATCCGGAAGCCCTCAAGCAAGCGATACAGAGCGGCCTTGGCGTCGCATTTCTCTCAAAGTTCGCAATTGAGACAGAACTAAAAGCCAAAACGCTGACGGCTGTGAAAGTCAGGGACTTTGATGTCAGGCGTGAGTTGAAAATTGTCTATCGCAAGGACAAGCATCTCCATCGTGCAGCAAAGGCATTCATTGAGATCGCGAGAGGAAAATCTGAACCCACTGGTGAAGTGTAAACAAGTTACATCAACGAGGGCGCCGAGATAAACGGCCTCGTTACGGCGGAAAGCCTTGGCGCCCGCTTAGAAGTTGTACTGCAAGAAGATATTGACGCGGTTGTCGACTGCCGTTTTGAATCCTAAGAAGTTTGTCTTCCAACGCAAGTAGTCGGCGCCAAACAGAAAATTACCGCCGGGCGTAATCCGATTTGCAATAAAGAACGAGCGGTTACGAATGCGGCCTCCACTAGGAATGTCCGCGTTTACAGGATCATCAGTAGAGAATCCAGGATTGGTCGAGAAGTAACGTGAAACCTTGATGTTTGCCTCACCCCATCCGCCGCGACCGCGTATCTCACGCCCGGTGGAAACGTTTACTCCCTGGCCGGCGCCACCGCGAACGTCGCTCATATTGCGTCCCCACCAGGCTTCACCTTTGAAGGTCAGCCGGCTTAGAACAGGCAGCGTGAAATCCACATTAATCAGCTGGCTGTGAAAGTCTGTACGCCCAACAATTGGCCTAACAGTTTTCAAGAATCCGTAGAAGCCAGATATGCCGACGCTTGCAATCCTTTCCTTGCTGCCGAACGGATGCGAGAAACCGACGCGCCCTTGAAGGTTTGGGCGACTCGACTCCTCACCATCACGAACACCATTCGCGTCGAGGTCAGCCGCGTCGATTGCGCCCGTGAGTCCAATGCCTCCGACGAAGGAGAATTTGCCGCTACCAACCTTGGGTTCGTAACCAACACGTAACTGGGGTCTGCGATCTCCCACGTTACCGGCATTCCACTGCAGAGTGTCGGCGTTTACTGTCGGGAAGAGCGGTGAGACTATGTCCCAGGTCTGGCCGCCAAGCAGCCAGAACTTCTTCCAATCCAAGCGCAAGTACGCATGGCGAATGCGTATGATCTGGCGCGACTCGGTGCCGCCATTTTGGAAGTCAGTCTCCAGTTGACCCGACAGTTTGGCGTCACCCAATTTAGCGATCCGTGGCCCGGTGTAGTTAATCCCAAGCCGCGTTAGACGCGGATGCATCGTGAAGTTGCCATCCGTCGTGTTGCCAGTGCGCGGGTCGGGCGACGGAATGAAGAGAATCGACTGTGCGTTGTTAGGACGCTGGCTATCGAGAATCATGTCCAGTCTCAGAAAGCCGTAGAACTTGATCTTGTTTCCTTCACCCAACAATTCAGACCACCGCACTGG
>CAAGKR010101937.1_pt1 | contig 12333 bp, 9 predicted proteins | sample 2556971 | NCBI WGS metagenome assembly CAAGKR01 (sample SAMEA5207829, study PRJEB30636) | soil metagenome | biome: forest; feature: boreal; material: soil | place: USA | collected 2011-09 | depth 1 m | reverse complement strand
CCTGCAGGGCTACGGCCTGACCGAGACATCCCCGGCCTCCAACCTGAACCAGCCCCATCCTCCGGTGACGACGGCGACGGCCGACGAGCAGGTGGGAAACAAGCCGGGCACCGTGGGACGCCTGCTGCCCGGGATGGCGGCGCGCGTGGTCGATCCGGACTCATGGAAAGAGGTGGAACCGGGCGGGACGGGAATCCTCCTTCTTCGCGGGCCGAACGTGTTCTCCCATTATCTCGGCGACGCCTCACCCGGCGCGTCCCTGCGCGACGGCTGGTTCGTCACGTGGGACCTCGCTCGGATCGACGACGACGGGTTTGTGGCGATCGAGGGAAGGCTCGCCCGGTTCTCCAAGATCGGCGGCGAGATGGTCCCGCACGGGGCGGTGGAGCAGGGAATCTCCGACGCATTCGGACTCGACCCGGCGGAAACCCAGTCGGTCGTCGTCGCCGGGGTCCCCGACGAGGCCAAGGGCGAGGCGCTCGTCGTCATCACCACGCTTGATACGTCGGCGGGCGAAGTGCGCGAGAAGCTGTCCGCGGCAGGATTTCCCAACCTCTGGATCCCAAGGGAGCTCCGGCGCGTGGCCGCAATTCCTGTGCTGGGCACCGGCAAGCTCGACCTTGCCGCGTGCAAGCGGCTCGCCCTGGAGGGCCGCCCCGAATGAATTTGTGCCGATGAACGAGGCAGGGATCGTTGACGCGCACGTGCACGTTTATCCCGCGGAAGTCGCCGCGGGGCCGGCGGCCTGGGGCCATGCCCACTCCGAGGACGCATGGGCACGATGCGTGGCGCCGGCGGGAAGACGCTCCATCCAGGGTTGGGCGGATCCCGACGAGATCGTCGGGCATATGGACGAGGCCGGCGTCGATGCCTGCGTCATGCTCGGCTGGTACTGGGAACGACAGGAGACGTGCGACCTTCAGAACGGATGGCACGCGCAGTGGATCCGGCGGCACCCGAAGCGGCTGCTTGCCTTTGCTGCGGCCCAGCCGGCGGCGGGGCCTCGCTCGCTCGAGGCCCTGGAGCGCGCGCTCGATTCCGGTCTCTGCGGCATCGGTGAGATCCTTCCCCAGGCCCAGGGATTCTCGCTGGAGGATTCAACCTGGCGAAGCGTGGTCGAACTGGCGATCCGCCGCCGGCTCCCGATCAACCTCCACACGACCGATCCCGGGAAAGGCCCCGCGGCCGGCCCAAGGACCCCACTTGACGCCTACGTCCGCCTTGCAAGGGAATACCCCGAGGCGACGCTCATCCTTGCGCACTGGGGTGGCGGCCTGGCGTTCCGCGGGTCGGCCGGAGACGAACCCCTCCCGCCCAACCTCTATTTTGACACGGCCGCGTCGCCGCTCCTCTACGACCCGGGCGTTTTCCGGCAGGCCGTGGACCGCGTCGGCGCCGGGCACATCGTGTACGGCTCGGACTATCCCCTGATGCTGTACCCACGCGAGGCCCGGAAGCCCGGCTTCACGCGGTTTCTGGGCGAGATCGCCGCGGCTGGACTCACGCCCGCCGAGCGTTCCGAAATCCTCGGATCAAATATCAGGAGGCTGCTGTCACCGGGTCTTGCCCCCGCGAGCAAGCACGTGTAGCGGGGACAGCAATCGATGAAATTTTCCGCCGCAACGAGGCAGTTGAGGGCCAAGCTGGGCCCAAGGGTCGTCCGAACCGACGCGGCATCGACATGCGCGGCTTCGTTTGACAGCAGCAAGATCGCTTTCGCCCCTTGCGCGGTCATTTTTCCGAGAAGCCGGGACGATATCGCCGAGGTTCTTGCGCTTGCGAACCGCCGACGCGTTCCCGTCACCGTCCGGGGCCGTGGCACGAGCCTCACGGGGTCCGCCTCGCCCGCGAGGGGCGGATGGGTCCTGGACCTCCACCGTTGGAACGACATTCGGATCGACGCGCAGGCCGGCATGGCCCACGTACAGGCGGGCGCGACCGTGGAGAAGATACAGGCCGCGGCCGAGGGGAGGGGATGGTTCTACCCGCCCGACCCGGCCTCCAAAAAGTACTGCACGATTGGCGGCAACATCGCCTGCAACGCGGGCGGGATGCACGGGGGCAAGTACGGGGTCACGCGCGACTTCGTCCTCGCGCTCAAGGGATTCCTGCCCACGGGGGAGTGGGTCGAGTGGGGCACGTCGACCAAGAAGTTCTCGGCCGGGTTCAACCTGCGCGACCTGTGGATCGGGAGCGAGGGGATGCTGGGGATAGTCACCGAAGCGACGCTGAAGCTTATCCCGCAGCCCGCGAAGCGCTGGACGCTCCTTGTCTCGTTCCGGACGGAGTCGAACGCGTTTCGTGCGGCACTCGCGCTCTTCGCGCTGCGCGTCCAGCCCGCGATCTGCGAATTCCTCGACCGCTATTCCGTTGACTGCGCGGAACGCGCGACGGGAAAGGTTGTTTTCAAGGGGCAGGCGGGTCGGCCCCTGCTCCTCATCGAGCTCGCCGGGGGCGCGGCCGAGGTCCGCGAGCAGCGCGCCCAAGTCCTCAAATGGGCCGCGGGTCACGGGCTGGCCCACCGAGAGGCGCGGACCCGGGCCGAGGCCGACAGGCTCTGGGAAGTGCGCCGAGCGTGCTCCAGCGCAATGTTCAAGATGGGCGACTCGAAATTGAACGAGGACGTGGTCGTCCCCATGGCCAAATACGTCCAGTTTGCGCGCTTCCTTGAGGCGCTGCGAAAGGAGTCCCGGCTTCCCATCCCGACTTTTGGCCATCTGGCCGACGGGAACCTCCACGTGAATATCATGTACCACCGGGACGATCCCAAGGAAACCCGCGCTGCCGAGCGCGCCGTCGTGAAGCTCATGAAGTCCGTGGTCGGATTGGGCGGGGCGATTTCGGGCGAGCACGGCATAGGACTGGCCAAGACCCCCTTTCTGCGCCTTCAGCATTCTCCGGCGGCGATCCGGGCCATGAAGGCCGTCAAGCGGGCCCTCGATCCCCGCGCCATACTCAATCCCGGCAAGATGTTCGAGGTATTCCGTGTGTGGGAAAGCAAGCGCCTGGAGGTACGGCTGCCTTGGGATCACGCATGATTTCGCCTTTTCCGTTTGCTCGCGCAAGCGACGCACTCTCCACTTTGAAGGCTTAATGTATTTAAAGGCCCTAAAACTCCACGGCTTCAAGTCATTCGCCGACCCAACCACCCTTCATTTTGAGCCCGGCGTCACCGCCGTGGTCGGGCCAAACGGGTGCGGGAAATCCAACATAGCGGATTCGATCCGCTGGGTTCTCGGCGAGCAGAGCGCGAAGGCGTTGCGCGGTGGAAAGATGCAGGATGTCATCTTCGAGGGGGCCGATACGCGCCGCGCCGCCCAGATGTGCGAGGTATCGCTCCTTCTGACAGAGTGCGAGAAGCAGCTCGGGAGCGAATTCCACGAGATTGAGATCACCCGGCGAGTCTACCGGGACGGGCAGGGGGAATACCTGTTCAACGGGCAGGCCTGCCGCCTAAAGGACATCCACAAGCTTTTCATGGACACGGGCGTCGGCCGGACCAGCTATTCAATCATGGCTCAGGGCCACATCGACCAGGTCCTCTCGTCGAAACCTGAGGAGCGCCGCGCCGTTTTCGAGGAGGCCGCCGGCATAACCAAGTACAAGAGCCAGCGGAGGGAGGCCATGGGCAAGCTTGGCCTGACTGATCAGAACCTCGCGCGTGTCGCCGACGTGGTGGGCGAGGTTTCCCGGCAGATCGGAAGCCTCAGACGACAGGCTGCCAAGGCCATGCGTTACAAGCGCTTGGGGCATCGCCTGCGGCACATGAGCCTCGCGTGGAGCTCCCTGCAGCACAGCAAGCTGACCGAGGCCCTCGGCGCCCTTGAGCTCATTCTTGCCGGACTCCGCTCAGAGGCGGAGAAACGCCGCACGGCGCTTGACGCCCAGCAGTCCGGGCTGGAGTCGAGGAAGGCCGACCGCAGCCGGCTGAACCAGCGTGTGCAGGACGCCCAGCAGGCCGTTTTCGATCTCAGGAGCCAGAAGGAGCATGCCGAGAACACGGCGAACATGGCCAAGATTCGGCGCTCCGGTCTATCCGAGAGGCTCGCCGGAACCCGCGACACGCTCGGCGAGCTGGAGATGCAGCTACGCGAGGTGGCGGCCCAGGTGGACACGGGCTCACAGGACAAGCAGCTGCAGCTGGGCCTGCTCGGGAGCAGCGATGCCGTTTACCAGCAGCACAACCGCGAACTGGCCGTATCCGAGGGTGAACTCGGCAAGCTCGACCGCGACCTCCATCAAGCGAAATTCGAGCTCCTCCAATTCGACAGCGCGGTCGCCAGGCTGCGCACGGAATCGTCCGGCCACGAGGTCGACCAGAAGACAAGCATCCATCGGCACGAGGCCCTTGCCGGCGAATTTAAGAACGCGTCCGAGCAGGCGGCCTCTGCAGGCAACGCTGCGCAGGAGGCGCTGGCCAAGGTCGAGGAAACCTTGGCGGCCAGGACGCGCTCAGCCGAGGCGGCGACCGAGGCGCAGCAGTCCGTTGCGGATGCGACGCGCGATTTTAGGGATGTGCAGCGCAAGATACAGGAGACCGACCGGCTGATGGCGCAGCGCGGCGCACGGCTCCGGCTGCTCCAGCAGCTCCAGGAGCGCTGGGAGGGCTTTGGCGAGGGCGCGAAGGCGGTCCTCCAGGGAAGGCTTTCCGCCGCGCTTGCCGGGTCCAAGGCGACGCCGGTTTCGCAGGGGATCGAGGTGAAGCCCGAATTCGGACGCGCCATCGAGGCGCTCCTCGGCTCCGCCGTGGAGGCCATCCAGGTGAGCGACCTGGCGACCGCGCGGCGCATCTTCGCCCAGCTCGAGCAGGAGCAGATAGGCTCGGTTGTCCTTCGCATATCCGAACTCGGAACCGCGGGGGCGCCCGCGGGCGGCCTGCCGCCCGGTCTCGCCCCTGCGGCGTCGGCGCTCGCCCAGATCGACGAGAGCCATCCCGCTCGGTCCATCCTCGCGTCGTGCTATGTCGCCGACGACCTTGGCGCGTTCCTGGATTTCTGGAGCGCCCATCCGGAATTTCCCTTTTTGTCGGTGGCGACCCGCAAGGGCGAGGTCGTGGATCGACGCGGAATTGTCTCCGGCGGCCACGCCAACCCGAAGAAACAGGCAAACAGCATCGTCCAGCGCGAAATCGACCTTCGCGAGACGGCCAAGGCGCTCGCTGACGACCAGCGCCAGCACGACGAGCTCCGCGTCCAGAGCGACGCCCTGAACGCGAGGATAGCGGCTGCTGAGCAGCAGCTCGAGGAGAGGCGCGCGGCGGTCATGAGCTCGACGCAGGCGCTCGCCTCGGCCCAGGCCGAGGAGCGCAATGCCCGCAAGGGATCCGACGAATCGTCCGCGCGCGCCAGGAGAATGGAACAGGAGCTCGCCTCTCTGGAGCAGGCGCGTGCCGAGGCGCAGGCCCGCTGGGAGAAGGCCCGGGCGGGTCTTGCTCAGTCCGAGTCCGCGTCCGCCGCGCAGCGAAAGCGCATCGACGAGATTGAGACGCGGCTTGCGGCGGTTCGCGCGGAGCGCGACGTCAAGCGCGAGGTGCTTGCCCAGGCGCGGCTTGAGCTCGCCGAGCGCCGGCAGAAGGTCGAGGTCCTTGACAAGGGCCTGGGCGAGATGGAGCGGCGCAGGGAGCAGATCGGCGAACTCCTGATCGAGCGCCAGCAGGAGATCGAGGCCTGGACAGGCCAGATAGCCGAGCTCGAGCAGGAGGAGTCGCGCCAGCGCGCGAATTCCGGGCGAATCGGCGAGACCCTCTCGGTGGCGCAGGAGCAGGTGGAAAAGATCCGCGTGGAGCTGGTCGGCGCGGAGCGGGAGATAGGCGCCCTCGAGGCCGCGCAGTCCGCGCTCCGGCAGGAATCCGACTCTGCCCACGAGAACCTGAGCGCCCACGAGGTCCGCCTCGCGGAAACCCGGCAGCGGGGCGTGTTCCTCTCAGAGGACGTGTCGCGCGAGTTTCAGGTGGACGTGGCGTCGGTCAACTGGAGGGAGACGCTCTGGCACGCGGATGACGAGCCCGAAGGACTCAAGCAGCTCGACCTGGACGAGGAGGAGGAGCCTGACCCGGCGCCGAAGCGCCCGAGGAGGAAGCGCCCTGAGAGCCCGGGCGAGGCCGACCTCGGCGCGCTGGATTCGACGGACTGGGACGCGATCAAGGCCGAGGTGGATGCGCTCCGCCTGCGGATGGGCGGCATGGGCGCCGTCAACCTCGTGGCCATCGAGGAATACTCGGAGCTGCGCCAGCGCCATGATTTCCTGAAGAACCAGAGCGACGACCTCACCCGGGCGAGGGCGGAGCTCATCGCGGCGATCGACGAGATCAACCAGACCTCGCAGAGGCAGTTCGAGGTCACGTTCGAGCAGATCCGCAAGAACTTCGAGTACACTTTCCAGACTCTCTTCGGGGGCGGCCGCGCCAACATCGAGCTTGTCCAGACGGAGGACGTGCTCGAGAGCGGGATCGACATCGTTGCGCAGCCTCCGGGCACCAAGCTGAAGGGGATATCGCTGCTCTCGGGCGGCCAGCGCACGCTCACCGCGGTCGCGCTCCTCTTCGCCCTCTACCTCGTCAAGCCCTCGCCGTTCTGCCTTCTGGACGAACTCGACGCCCCGCTTGATGAGTCAAACATCGGCAGGTTCACCGACCTGCTGAAGAAGTTCGTGAAGGACTCGCAGTTTATCATCATCACGCACAACAAGCGCACGGTGGCCGCGGCGAACGCGATCTACGGCGTCACCATGGAGGAGCGTGGCGTGTCGAAGACGGTCTCCATGCGCTTCAACCACGAGCACGGCGAGCCCGAGGCGCGCCATCCCGCGCCGTTGTCGGAGGCGGTGGCGGGCGCCCTTTCGCCTGCGCCGGTCGCCGCGGGCGCCTGAGCGCGCACCCAACGTCATGGCGAAGTGGCTCCTCGTCGACGGCTTCAACCTTGCCTACCGCTGCTTCTTCGCAATCCCGGAGCTCGCCAGGGCCGACGGGTTCCCGACGAACGCCCTCCACGGTTGGGTAAAGTCGATCTGGCGCCTCTCGGACCAGGAAAAGCCCGACGGTTCGCTCGTGTTTTTTGACCTGGGGGGGGCCCAGGACAGGCTGGCGCTCCTTCCCGAGTACAAGGCGCACCGGGAGGAAATGCCCGAGGCTTTGTCGAAGCAGATCCCGATAATAAAGGAGCTCACCCGCGCGATGGGGCTTTGGGGCATCGAGGTCGACGGGGTCGAAAGCGACGACCTTCTTGCGTCGCACGCATGGGCGTTGGCGAAAAAGGGCGACGAGGTCCTGATCGTGAGCTCGGACAAGGATTTCGCGCAGATTGTGGGGGACCGGATCAAGATGATGCTGCCGCCGCCGACCGCGAACCCCAAGCTCGGCTGGCGCGTCCTGGATCAGGCGGGGGTTGCCGAGAAATTCGGTGTGCCCCCGTCCAAGATGGCCGACTACCTGGCCCTTGTCGGGGACACCTCCGACAACATTCCCGGACTGGAAGGGGTGGGGCCGAAGACCGCATCCAAGTGGCTTGGCGAGCATGGGACCCTCGAGGGGGTCATCGCCGCCGCCGACCGGATCGGCCCCGAGCGCTTCCGCGTCCCGCTGGCGGCTGCGGCTGAACGCCTGAGGACGAACCTGAAGATCACCACGCTCAACCTGGCGCTGCCGCCACCCAATCCGGAGCATTCGGTAGCACGCCCGGCCGAGCTTTTTGCCATCCTTGGGAGGATGGAGATGAAATCCGCCCTGGCCGATGCGCAGAAGCGCTACGGCGAGCCCGAGCTTTTCTAGAAGCCCTTCTTCGAGACTTTCTTCGGGTCGAAGATGTAGCCGATGCCGTGGACAGTGCGGAAATCCGCGAGGTCGAGGCCCTTCTTCTTGAATATCTCGCGCACCTTGACTACGTACTGGTCAAGCGAGCGGCTCCTGACATCGGCATGCTGCCCCCATACCGCGTGGATCAGGGCCTTGCGGGTGATCACCTCGCCCTGGTGCTCATTCAGATAGGAGAGGATCCCTAGTTCCTTGCGCCCGATGGCAATGGATTCGCCGTCCGGAAACGAGATTTCGAGGCGCACCGGCGTGACCCGCGCGCCGCAGAAGTCGAAGGGCTCCGTGTTCACCTTGACGTTCTTCGTGAGGTTGAGGTCCTCCTTGTAGTCAGCCCTGCGCAGCACCGCCTTTATTCGCGCCGTGAGCTCCGCGTAGCTGAAGGGCTTCGTGATGTAGTCGTCGCCGCCCTGCTCGAAACCGTGGACCTTGCTCGCCTCCTCGAGGTTGGCGGTCAGGAAAATCACCGGTACGTTGATGTTCGCGGCCTTCATGTCCTCGTGGAGCTCGAAGCCCCCCTGGTCGGGCAGGATGAGGTCCATGAGGACAAGGTTCGCGAAGTTTCGCTTCAGGAATTTAAGCGCGTGCGCCGCGCGGTTGCAGACCTGGACGCGCATTTCCGCGCGCTCAAGGTGTTGACCGATAAGAGCAGCCAAGTCCGGCTCATCTTCCACTACTACGATGAGGGGCTTGGGATTGGGCCGCGTCGACTGTGTATCTGGCATATCTGTTCTGATATGGTTTTTACAGTTGACGGCGGGGATGTCAATCAGCGTGAGCCACAAGCATTTTGCTTGAATGGCCCGGGCGACAGGCGACGCTGGGGACCCCGTGCCTGACAAGAAGCCGATTTTGATGCTCGGGTTGCCCAAGGGCAGCCTGGAGGAGTCCACCCGCAGCCTTTTCGCAAAGGCTGGGTGGAAGATCACGACCGATTCGCGGTCCTACCGGCCGACGATCGATGATCCCGAGCTGGATGGACGCTTTGTCCGGGCCCAGGAGGTCAGCCGCTATGTGGAGCAGGGATTCTTCGACTGCGGCCTGACCGGCCTGGACTGGATCCAGGAGAACGACTCCGATGTGGTGGAGGTCTGCGACCTGATCTACAGCCGGGCCTCCGCCGCCAAGTCGCGCTGGGTGCTCTGCGTGGCGGAGGATTCGCCCATTCGCACGCCGAAGGACCTCGCGGGCAAGCGGGTCGCGACCGAGCTCGTGCAGACGGTGAAGCGGTATTTTGCGGCAAAGAAGATTCCGGTGACGGTTGAATTTTCATGGGGCGCGACCGAGGTGAAGGTCCCCGACCTGGTCGATGCGATCGTGGACATCACCGAGACCGGCTCGTCGCTGCGCGCCAACAAGCTCCGGATCGTCGACACTCTCCTTGAGACCAACACGAAGCTGATCGCGAACAAGAAGGCCTGGGCGAATCCGGCGAAGCGAAAGAAGATCGAGACCATCGCGCTCCTCGTGCGGGGCGCCCTGGAGGCCGAGTCGAAGGTGGGCCTCAAGATGAACGCCCCGAAGAAGTCCGTTGACGCGATCATCAAGGCGGTGCCGTCGCTGCGCGACCCGACGATTTCTCCTCTCAGCAACAAGGACTGGGTCGCGCTTGAGACGATCATCGACGAGAGCGTGGTCCGGGAGATCCTTCCGCAGCTCAAGTTGCTGGGCGCCGAGGGAATCGTCGAATACCCGCTCAACAAGGTCGTCTATTGAGAGATGGCAAAGATCAAGATCGGGCTCCTGCAGCACGCCTGCTCTGCTGATCCGGCGGCCAACCTGAAGTCGGCGCTGGCCCTCGCGGACGAGGCCGCCCGCCGGGGCGCGAACATCATCTGCACGCAGGAGCTCTTCCAGTCGCAGTATTTCTGCCAGAGCGAGGATCATCGCAATTTCAAGCTGGCCGGAAAGATTCCCGGGCCCGCGACCGACGCTTTCCAGAAGCTGGCCAAGAGGCGCGGCGTCGTCGTGATCGCGTCGCTGTTCGAGAAACGCGCGAGCGGACTCTACCACAACACCGCCGCGGTCATCGACGCTGATGGATCGCTCCTCGGCATCTATCGCAAGAGCCACATCCCGGACGACCCGCTCTACTACGAGAAATTCTACTTCACGCCGGGCGACACCGGCTTCAAGGCGTGGAAGACAAAGTTTGGCAAGATCGGAGTCCTGATCTGCTGGGACCAGTGGTATCCCGAGGCTGCGCGCCTCACGGCTCTCCAGGGGGCGGAAATCATCTTCTATCCGACCGCGATCGGCTGGCACCCGGGGGAGAAAAAGGAGCACGGAGCGACCCAGCACGACGCGTGGGAAACCATCCAGCGCTCGCACGCGATCGCCAACGGCTGCTTTGTCGCCTCCTGCAATCGGATCGGGCGCGAAAAGCCGGCGGGGGGAGCCGGCATCGAGTTCTGGGGCCAGAGTTTCGTTGCCGGGACAGGCGGCGAGATACTGGCCCGGGCCTCCGCCGCCAAGGAGGAGATCCTCATCGTTGCCGTCGACCTTGACGAGGTGGACGCGACGCGCACCCACTGGCCCTTCCTGCGGGACCGCCGGATCGATGCGTACGGCGACTTGACGAAGCGCTTCCGGGACTAGGGGCGCACCCATGCAGGCTTTGACCCAGACGCCGGCCGCGCTCGGTTTTCGGATGCCCGCCGAGTGGGAGAGGCAGGAGGCCGTGTGGCTCTCCTGGCCGCACAACCGGGAGACCTGGCCGGGGAATTTCCGGCCCATACCGGCTGTGTTTGCGGCCGTCGCCGCGCAGATCAGCCTGCGCGAGAAGGTGCGGATCAACATTGCGGGCCGGCACCGGAGGCGGGCGCTTCCGCTGATCGAAAGGGCGGGTGCGGACATGGCGAACGTTGAACTCTTCGACCATCCGACGAACGACGCGTGGTGCCGCGACCACGGACCCATCTTCGTGCGGAGCGGCCGCACGGGCGAGGTGGGTGTCACGGATTGGAAATACAATGCCTGGGGCGGAAAGTATCCGCCCTATGACCTGGACAATCGCATCCCGGCGCGCATCGCGCGCGCGCTGGGACTTCGCCGCTTCGCGAGCCGGATGGTCCTCGAGGGCGGCTCGATCGACGTGAATGGAAAGGGGCTTCTTCTCACGACGGAGGCGTGCCTTCTGAACCGGAACCGCAGCCCGCGGCTGACCCGCGAGCAGATTGAGGATAGGCTCGGCGCATTCCTCGGGGTCGAGCGGGTGCTCTGGCTCGGTGACGGGATCGCCGGCGACGACACGGACGGACACGTCGACGACCTATCGCGTTTCTTCAGCGACGGCGGGATCGTCACCTGCGTGGAGCGGAACCGCCGCGACGTGAATTTCAAGGCTCTCGACGAGAACCTTCGGCGGCTGGGCGCCTTGCGCACCGCCTCCGGGAGGCCGTTCAGGCTTGAGGAGCTTCCGATGCCGGCGCCCTGCGAGCGGCTAGGGCGCAGGCTTCCCGCCAGCTACGCGAACTTTCTTGTGATCAATGGCGCGGTGCTCATGCCCGCTTTCCGCCAGCCCAGGCGCGACCGTGCTGCGGCCGAGGTGCTCGGGTCGTGTTTTCCCGGGAGGGAGGTGATTCCCATTGATTGCTTGGAACTCGTCTGGGGTCTGGGCACTCTGCATTGCATCTCCCAGCAGCAGCCCGCCTCCCAGCCATGAAAACCGTCCCCATCCTAGCAATCATCTGCGGATCCGCACTCCTGGCGGGATGCGAGTCCGGATTCTCGGACGAGGTTCACTCCGTGCTCGGTCCGCGCGAGGCTCCGAAATCGCGGGTGTTCCAGGCGGACCAGAAGGCGACCTTTGCAGCGGTGAAGTCCGCGGCAGATTCAATGGGCTACCGGATCGTCCATGGGGGGCCGGCCGAGGGCGAGCTTGAGGCGCTGAGCGGAATCACCGACGGCGAGGATGCCGGTAGCTCCCGCCAGATTTCGATGAAGGTCCACCTGAGCTCCAACGGGGATTCTGGGACTGTGGTGGAGGTTTCCTTGACCGAGATGATCGAGAATCGCACGCCCGACCAGCCGGCGATGGCGACCCAGACGCCACTTCGCGACACCCCGCTGTATGAGGTTTTCTTCCGGGACGTCCAGGCGGCTCTTGGCAGCGCGGCGACCCATTAGGGTATTTTAGTTACTTTCAGTTAGATACTTGCGTGATACTTTGGGTGTATTCGCGCTCCCGGGCGGCCGGGTTTCGGGCGCCCCTGGCAGCAATTTCACGGAATTTGAGCTTGCCCGGTCGGCGGCCCAGATGGGATTCTGACCGTTCGCGGCATTTTTATCGGTCAGACTGGCGTCGCCGCGATGCTCCCGCCGGTCCAAAAATACAGTCAAACAAGTCAACCCGTGGCCGAAAGGCCTAGCGAGGTGGCCGAAACGCTCCGGAGCAGGCGTGCCGACCCCACGCATCCCCTGATCATGAGTTCATTAATGCAAGAGCTGCTGGCTCAATCCTCCTTCGACAAGCTCAAGGAGGGCGCAATCGTCCCCGGCACCATCACCGAAGTCCGCCAGAACGAGGT
>CAAGKR010155776.1_pt1 | contig 12335 bp, 14 predicted proteins | sample 2556971 | NCBI WGS metagenome assembly CAAGKR01 (sample SAMEA5207829, study PRJEB30636) | soil metagenome | biome: forest; feature: boreal; material: soil | place: USA | collected 2011-09 | depth 1 m | reverse complement strand
TCGTGGCACTACTCCAATACGAACTACCTGATCCTGGGCATGCTCGCCGAAGCCGTCGGCGGCACGTCTGTCGCGCACCAGCTCCGCGCCCGTTTCCTGACCCCGCTCGGGCTCGATCACACGTACTACCAGTCGGTCGAAGCGCCGCTCGGCCCCGTCACGCACGCGTATCGCTTCAGCGGCGCCAGCACCAAGCTCCCGGCGATCGACCTCTCCGACGGCACGAAGGTCGTGCCGTTCACCTCGGTGGTCACCGCCGCCGGCGCCGCCGGCTCCATCGCGACGACATCGAGCGATCTCGCGCGCTGGGCGCGTGAGCTCTACCAGGGCGGGGCACTCGATCTCGCGTCGCGGTTCGAGATGGTGGCCGACGCCTTCCAGACGGCGCCGTACAAGCCATCCGTCGCCTACGGCCTGGGTGTGCAGGTCGTCCGCATCGACGGTCACCCGACGTTCGGCCACTCGGGACGATTCCTCGGGGCGGAGGCGGTCGTACGCTGGGTCCCGGACGAGCAGGTGGCCATCGCGGTGATGACCAACCAGAGCCGCAGCGATCCGGGCGTCATCGTGGCTGCCCTGCTGAGCCTCGCGCTCCTGCCGCCGGCTGCGACCGCGATCCGCGCAGGGGGGCCCTGACCGGCGCGACCGGTGCCCGCGGGAACCGGAATCGCGCCGACCGGTACCAGCGCCCGGTTCGAACGGTACCGACGGGTCTTCCCGCCGCGGTCGATCGCGCGGAGACTCCGCCCACGCCGAGGGGACAAATGGCGATCCGGGTCGACGCATATACGAGCGGGGGTATGGCCAGCGGGACGCTGGTGCGAGCCGGGTCCCTGCGCGACGCGCTCGAGGACGGCGGATCGCTGCGGCTCGATGGCGCCGCATGGCAGGGACTCGACGAACCGATCGCCCAGCCCGCCGGCTCCCTCTCGATCCCGAGCGATGACGTGCTCATCGCGGTCGCCGACGACGACCCGGGCGGGCCGGTCCACGCGGCGTGGCACCACATCCACCTCGAAACCGGCCCCTACACGGTCGAGGGCGAGCTCGCGACGCTGCCGGGCTTCGACCCCGGCCGCGCTCTTGCGCGGCCCTCGGGCGAGTTCCTGCTGCTGCGCGACATCCGGTTGTCGGTGAGCGCGAAACCCGAGTCGGGCGTGGCCGTCGGAGACCACGCGCTCGTGAACCGCTACACGGTAGAGCGCGTCCAGGCCGACCTGATGCTCGGCTTCTTCTTCCCTGGCGCGGCGGTGGACCCGAGCCGCACCGCCGAGAACCTCGCCTAGCCGCCGCTCCCGGCGCCGGCGCGGCGGCGCACCGGCTTGCGGTGCGCATGGTGCTCGGGTGCCACGCGAGCGTGACCGGCCCGTGCTCCCAGCGGCCGCGGCTCGGTATCGCGATCGGGGATGAACCCATCCTCGACCGTCCATGGGATCGCCTGCTTGAGCATCCGCTGGACGCCGCGCAGGAGATCGGTCTCGTCGATGCAGACCAGCGAGATCGCCTCGCCGGTCGCGCCGGCCCGACCGGTCCGCCCGATCCGGTGGATGTAGTCCTGCGGGTTCCACGGCAATTCGAAGTTGACGACCGCGGGCAGGTCCTCGATGTCCAGGCCACGGGCGGCCACGTCGGTCGCGACGAGGACCCGGATCTCGCCCGTCTTGAAGCCCTCGAGCGCGCGCGTTCGCTCGGGCTGCGAGCGATCGGAGTGGATCGCGACTGCGTCGAGCCCCTCCCGGTCGAGGCGGTTGGCGAGCCGCGTGGCGGCCAGCTTCGTGCGGGTGAAGACGAGGACCTGGCGCATGTCGTTCTTGCGGATCAGGTGGGCAAGCAGGGCTTCCTTGCGGTCGCGGTCGACCGGGTAGACGAGCTGGTGGATCGCCTCCAGGGTCGTGTTGCGCGGCGCAACCTCGACCGTGGCCGGGTCGCGCAGGATCCCGCCGGAGAGCCGCCGGATGTCGTCGGAGAAGGTCGCCGAGAACATCAGGTTCTGGCGCTTGGCCGGGAGCAGCGCGATGATCTTCTGGATGTCGGGGAGGAAGCCCATGTCGAGCATCCGGTCCGCCTCGTCGAGGACGAGGATCTCGACCTGGCCGAGGTTCGCGACCTTCTGCCCGACGAGATCGAGGAGCCGGCCCGGGGTGGCGACGAGGATCTCGATCCCGCCGCGGAGCGCCTTGATCTGCGGATCCATCGGGATGCCGCCGTACACGACGGTGGAACGGAGCGGGACGGTCCGCCCGTAGGTCCGCACGCTCTCATCGACCTGCATCGCGAGCTCGCGGGTGGGGACGAGGATGAGGACGCGCACCGGGTGGCGAGCCGGCGAGAAGCTCGTATTCGCCTGCGCCCGGAGCCGGTCGAGGATCGGCAGCACGAAGGCCGCGGTCTTGCCGGTCCCGGTCTGTGCCGCGGCGAGGACGTCACGTCCCTCGAGCACCAATGGGATCGCGGCTGATTGGACGGGTGTCGGGGTCTCGTACCCCTCCTCGGCGACGACGCGCACGAGGTCGGCCGATAGGCCGAGTGAATCGAAGGTCAAGCGTTTTGCTCCTGTGTGGTCCCGCCGCGGGCACCGTTGGGAGCGCGACGGCGGCCCGCCTGCCGCGCGTCGATGGACGCGGACGGATGGTGGGCCATCGCGAGCATAGCCGAAATGGCTACGATCGGGCCGTGACCACTGTCGGGACCCGCGCGCTCGAGCTCGTGACCCGGGCGGGCGTCGCGCATCGCGTCCATGCGTACGCGTCGCCGGAACGTCACGGCCGTGAGCGCGACGAGCGCCCGACCTACGGGGCTGACGCGGCGTCCGCGCTTGGCGTCGAGCCGGCGCGCATCTTCAAGACGCTCGCCGCCATGGTCGATGAGCGGCTCGTGCTCGCCGTCGTCCCGGTCGATCGCGAGCTCGATCCCAAGCGGCTGGCCGATGCGTGCCGGGGTCGGCGGGCCGCCCTGGCCGAACCGTCGGTCGCGGAACGAGCGACCGGCTATGTCATCGGCGGGATCAGCCCGCTTGGCTCGCGGCGGACGCTGCCGGTCGTGATCGACGCGTCGGCGCTCGGCTTCGAGACCATCTTCGTGTCGGCCGGAAGACGCGGGCTGCAGCTCGAATTGGCGCCCGCGGACCTGGTGCTCCTGAGCAGCGCCCGTTCGGCCGCGATCGCGCGGGACCATGGTCCGGGCTGACAGCTCGTGCCGGGACTGGCATACTCGGGACGGCTCCCAGGCAAGCAACCGAAGACAGGCTCAACAAAAGAACGCCGCCCCCACCGCAGGAAACCTGTCCCAGGGTCGGGTCCCCACCCGACCAGCCGATCGATCGTCTCGATCCCCTCCCGGCATCGTCGCGTCCGCACGCGCCGTCCGACGAGGACCGCCGTCCGTCATCCCTCCTGCCCGGGCGGCACCACCCACCGTCATCGCGTGCCATTGCGCGATGTTCTGGCGGACAGGAGGCATGGATCTTGCGAGTCGCAGAAAACGGCGCCCAGCGGGCGTCCTCCACCCGGTCAGTCCGGCTGACCGCGCTCAGTCTCGCGTTCGCACTCGTCGCCTTTGCCGGTGTGATCAACCCTTCCCCCGCGACGGCGGCAGGCATGAAGGTCGTGATCATCGTCGGGCCCGTCGGCTCGAGTACCGCCAACTACATCTACAACGCCAAGCGCTACGCCGCGCAGGCTCGCTCCTACGGGGCCACCGTGGTCGAGATCTACAGCCCGAACGCGACGTGGGCAAGGGTCAAGGCGGCGGCCCAGGGCGCGAAGGTCCTCATCTACCTCGGACATGGCAACGGCTCGCCCAGCCCGTACGGCGTTTTCTCCAAGTACCAGCGCGACGGGTTCGGCCTCAACGCCGCGGCCGGCCAGGGCAACGCCAACACGAGATACTGGGGCGAGTACTACATCGATACCCAGATCAGGCTCGCGCCAAACGCAGTCGTCATCCTCAACCGGCTGTGCTACGCGTCCGGCAACTCCGAGTGGGGCCGCGCCAACCCGACCAAGTGGGTCGCGATGCAGCGCGTCGACAACTACGGGTACGGCTTCCTGCACGCGGGTGCGCGGGCCGTCTTCGCCGAAGCCATCACCAACGCGTCGTACATCCTCTACGGCCTGTTCCGGACCACGAGGACGTATGGGGCGATCTTCCAGAGCTCACCGTCGTTCGTCGGGGCGTATGACTTCCAGTTCCAGTCGATGCGCACCCCGACGGCGCGGGCGTGGATGGCCCCCAAGGCGCCCGGCGGGTACTACCGCTCCGTGATCGGCTACCTCGGGATCAGCTCGAGAACCTTCCGCACGAGCTGACCGGCCGATACCCGATCGGACCCGATCCCCGGCCCTCGTCCTGGCAGCGATGCCCGGCCGGGGGCCGTTCGATTTCCCAGGGACTACCATGCGCCCATGACGAAGCCCACCTCGCTCCCGTTCACGGGCGACCCCGAAGCCGACCGACTGCTGGCCGAGGACCCGCTCGCCTTGCTGATCGGTTTTGCGCTCGACCAGCAGGTGACGGTCCAGAAGGCCTTCAGCGGGCCGGCCGAGCTCAGGCGCCGGTTAGGCCACCTCGATGCCGCCCGGATCGCCGCGATGGACCCAGCCGACCTCGAAGCGGTCTTTCGCGAGCGTCCCGCACTCCATCGCTTCCCGGGTGCGATGGCCGCCAAGGTCCAGGCCCTGGCCACGCTGATCGCCAACGAATACGGCAATGACGCCGAGCGCGTGTGGAGCGAAGCGATTGACGGTCCGGGTCTCGAGAAGCGCCTGCTGGGCCTCCCCGGGATCGGCGAGATGAAGGCCAAGTCGCTGATCGCGGTCCTCGGCAAGCGGTTCGGCGTCCGGCCGCCCGGCTACGACGCCGTCGCCCCGACCTGGCCGACCCTCGGCGACGTGGACTCGGCCGAAGCGCTCGCCGCATATCAGGCGGGGAAGCGCGCCCACAAAGCGGCGATGCGCGAGGCCGCGGCGCGCTGAGGGCCACGCTTGCGCGACGGGGCGGTCCAGGCGTACCTTTAGTTGCATAAGCAACTACACCGGAGCCGACCATGAACGAGCAAGTCCGACGGGCGCTGGCCAGGGGCCACGTCATCGACATCACCACCATCGGACGCCGATCCAGCGAGCCTCGTCGCATCGAGATCGTCTTCCACAATTTCGCCGGCCGCCTCTACATCACGGGGATGCCGCGGGCCGGTCACACGCGGGCCTGGCTGCGGAACCTCGCCGACGACCCGCACTTCACGTTCCACCTCAAGGGCTCGGTCGCGGCCGACCTCGCCGCGACCGCGCGGGTCATCACGGACGAGGACGAGCGGCGTGCCATCTTCAGCGACGTGGTCAAGGTCTGGAACGGTCAGGACCTCGAGACGATGACCACGTACAGCCCGCTCGTCGAGATCACGCTGGACGACCGCGCCGCCTGATCTCGAAGGGGCGTTAGACTTGCGCCCCCGTGCCCGAACCCGCTGATCCCGCCACCCCTGCACGACCGCCCCGACCGCGCCGAGCGAAGAAGTTCGTCCTCCCCAAGCACCATCGCGATGAACAGGACGACGAGCGCACCGCCGAGCACATCGAGGCGTTCCTCGACGGCCCGGTCGGTCCGGTCCGGCAGCCCAAGGGACCCGAGCGCGTTCGACGGCCGCTCGTGCTCGATACCCGCCAGGATTGGATGGCCGCGCTCCACCAGGAAGGCGCTCGCCACGCCCGCTATGCGCGACCGGTCTCGGTCGTGCTCCTCGGTCTCAGCGTTCACCACGACAACGGGGCGCTCGAGCGGAACGCGCGAACCCTGGCCGACGTCATCCGCACCCAGGGCCGGGAGACGGATCGAGCGGTGCGCATCGACGCCCACGGGTTCCGATTGCTCCTTCCCGAGACGGGGATCCGCGCCGCGCGTACCCTGGCCGAGCGCCTCGAGCGAGCGTTCCTGACGATGCCCGACGGAAGCCCGGACACCGTCGAGCTGTGCATCGAGGTCACGACGGCCCAGCGCACGAAGACCCTCGAGGACGCCCTCACCGACGCCGAGACGCGGCTCGCCGCGAGGACCCGCGCCGGCTAGTCGACGAGCGTCGCCACGAGGTGGTCGAGCTCGGCCGCGGGGTCGTCGCACAGGCCGGTGTGGACCGCCGAGGGCTGGATGATCGTGCTCGACGGCGCGACGAGCCAGTGGAACCGCTCCGCCTGGCCGAGTCTCGCGATCGGGCCGGCCGTCGGGTCGCCCGCCGCGATCCGCTCGATCGCGTCGAGATGCGGCCGGATCGTGGCATATCGAGTCGCGATGACGGTCCGCATCACGCGGCAGCGTAGCCGACTCCCGGCGGCGAGACCGGGCATCTGCAGGTGCGCACACGTCTCACGGTGTCCTCGCGTGATCACGACTACGCTGCTCCGATGACCGACTATGACGAACGATCACTCCTCAATGAACTCGAGCCCGAGGCGGGCCGACTCTATGACCGACACGCATCGGTCGCCCAGGAATGGTTCCCGCACGATTACATCCCGTATCGCCTTGGGCGCGACTTCGACAAGGAGCCGTGGACGGCTGATCAGCCACGGTTGACCGGCGTCGCCCAGACCGCCTTCGAGATCGGCCTGCTGACCGAGGACAACCTGCCGAGCTACCACCGGCTCATCCACGGCATGTTCGGAAAGGGCGATGGGGCGTGGATCAACTGGGTGGGACGCTGGACCGCGGAGGAGGGCCGGCACGCCATCGTCCTGCGCGACTACCTGACGGTCACCCGGAACATCGACCCGGTCATGCTCGAGCGCGGCCGCATGACCCAGCTCCAGCAGGGCTACGACCACGACTCGCCCGACACGCTGCGCGGTCTCGCCTACGTGGCCTTCCAGGAGCTCGCGACGCGCATCGCGCACCGCAACACCGGGCGCTACTCGAACGATCCGGTCGCCGACAAGATCATGATCAGGATCGCGGCCGACGAGAACCTGCACATGGTCTTCTACCGCGACATCCTGGCTGCGGCGCTCGTCCTCGAGCCGTCCGCGACGGTCTGCGCGATCGTCGACGAGGTCCTCGCGTTCAAGATGCCGGGTGCCGGCATCCCGGGCTTCGTCCGCAAGGCGGCCCAGATCGCGAAGGCCGGGATCTATGACATCCGCGTCCACCGCGACGAGGTGCTGATGCCGATCCTCCGCCACTGGCGCATCTTCGAGCTGACCAACCTCGACATGAAGGCCGAAGCCGCGCGGACGCGCCTGGCCGAGCATCTCGCCAGGCTCGACGAAGCGGCGAAGCGCTTCGAGGAACGGATGGCAGGCTCGACCGTGCCGAGGCTGTCGGTCGGCGGCTGACGCCGGCCGCCTCGAGGTCCGCGCCGGATCGCTCGATCAGCCCCGCGGTCCGGCCAGCAGCACGTCGAGCCGCGCGATCGACTGGTCGATCCGCGCTTCGGTGATCCGTCCGGAGTCGATGTGCGCGACCACCGTGTCGACGACCTGCCTGGCCAGGTCGGGCACGTAGGACGCCTGGTTCGCGAACACCAGCAGGTCGTTGCCGGCCTCGATCGCGCGAGCGATCGCCTCTTTCTGGGTGAAGCGCGAGGTGATCGCGACGGCACCCAGGTCGTCGGTGACGACGGCGCCCGTCCAGCCGAGGATGCGGCGCAGGAGTCCGTCGACCATCGCCGCCGAGAGCGACGCCGGCCGGCCGCTCGGGTCGAGCGTGCGGTCGACGATGTTGCCGCTCATGACGGCATCGACCACGCCGGCCGCGATGAGCTTGCGGTAGGGGACGAGCTCCGTATCCCGCCAGGTCTTCGTGACGTCGACGACGGCGAAGTCCGTGTTGGCGGCGGCGCTGCCGAGACCCGGGAAGTGCTTGAGCGCGGTGCGCACGCCCGCCGCGTGGAGGCCGCGGATCTCCGCCTCGGCCATCGCCGCGACGACGGCTGGATCCGCAGAGAAGCTCCGACCGAGGGCGCCGATCGCCGGGTTCTTCGGGTTCACGTTGACGTCGACGACCGGCGCGAGGTCGAGATCGATCCCGGCCGCCGCCATCGTCGCGCCCATCGCCCGGCCCGCCGCGAGCGCGACCGCGGGGTCGCCGGTGGCGCCGATCTGCGCTTCCGTCTTCGTCGCCGGGAACCCCTGCGCCGGGTTGAGCCGCGAGACGTTGCCGCCTTCCTGGTCGATCGCGATGAGCAGCGGGCCGGAGGCGGCGGCGCGAAGCGAGGCCGTCAGCGCGGCGAGCTGACGCGGTGACTCGATGTTCCGAAGACCCCCGGTCGTCTGGTCGCGATCGAACAGGATCACGCCACCGAGCCCAGCCCCGAGTGCCGCTGTGATCGCCTCTCCCTGGTGGATCGTCAGCCCCCGGAAGCCGACCAACAGCATCCGGCCGATCTTGGCGCGCAGGGCGGCTGGATCCGACGTGGGCGACGCGGTCGCGGGCGCTTCGCTGGGAGGCGTCGCCGTGGGCGTCGGGGCCGTGGGGCTCGGCCCTGCGGGAGTCGGCATCGGGAGGGAACCGGTCGGTGACCCTGCCAAGGACGGCGTCGTCGCGCCACAGGCGGCCAGCCCGGCCGCGACGGAGCCGACGGCGAGCGCCCGGAGCAGCGCCCGACGGGAGAGCGCGATCTCGTTGGTCACGCGAAGAACGATATCGGTTCCGCGGCACGGGGCCCGCGGAGGCTCAGATCGCGCCGCTCGTGTCGCAGGCGGCCGGGTCGCCCTTCTGATATCCGGTCCCGAACCATGTCTGGCGCTGGGCGGACGATCCGTGGGTCCAGGCATCCGGGTTGACCTGCCCGCTGGTGGCCTGCTGGATCCGGTCGTCACCGACCGCCTTGGCGGCATCGAGCGCATCGGCGATCTGGGCATCGGTCAACGGCTGGAGAAAGCCCGTGCTCGCAGCGTGGTTCGCCCAGACGCCGGCAAAGCAGTCCGCCTGGAGCTCCGTCCGGACCGATCCTCCCTGCGCGCCGGTGCTGCCACCGTTCGCATCGAGCATCCCGAGCTGGTCCTGGACGTGATGGCCGTATTCGTGGGCGATGACGTAGCCCTGCGCGAGCGAGCCGCCCTGCGCGCCGAACCGTGTCTGCAGCTCCTTGAAGAAGTCGAGGTCCAGGTAGACCAGCCGATCGGTCGGGCAGTAGAACGGCCCGGTCGCGGAACTCGCGGTGCCGCACCCGCTGTCGGTCGCGCCTGAGAAGAGGACGGTATTCACCGGCTGGTAGGTCTGGCCGGACGCGGAGAACTGCCCGTTCCAGTAGCTCTGGATGCTGTTGACGTAGCCGAGGATCCGGCAGTCGTCACGCGTGTTGGCGTCCTGGCCCGTCTTGCAATCGGTGGCGAGCGCGGAGCTCCCGGGACCGGTGGCGGCACCGGGCTGGATGACGGTGCCGAGGTCGCTCGGGTTGCCGCCGAGGAGCGTGTAGGCGATCAGGATGATGATGCCGATCGCCCCGCCGCCACCAAGGACGACACCACCGCCTCGGCCCATGCCGCGGCGGTCGGTGATCTGGCCTGGATCGAGCTGGGAGCCGGGGTTGAAGGTCATGTGGATCTCTAGTGGGCTGGGAACCGATCGTATGGCGGCGACCATCGCGGCCCCAACACCCCGGTCGCGCGGCACCGTCGCAACCGCATTGCGAACGACGCGCCGGTCCGAGCCGGGTCCGGCTGCGGCCTACGGGCGCGCCGCGCCGCCCTGATCGCGCAGGAACCGCTCGATGTCGGAGATGAGGTCGTCGCCTGAGGGCAACCGCTGCTCGTCGTACATCCCCTCGAGCCGCTCGACGTAGCCCCGGGTCGTCTCGTCGAGGCCGGTCGCGGTGTCGAGCCGCGTCCGCAGCTCCCGCGCCTCCTCGGTCAGCTCGCCGGCCGGGATCTCGACGCCGAGGTGATTGCCGAGCGTCCGGAGCAGCTCGAGTGCTGCCGTGGCATACGGTCCCGAGACGTAGTGGGGGACCTGGGCGAAGTAGCCGAGCGCCGGGATCCCGGCGGCCGCGATCTCGATCTCGATCGCCGATACGAGTGCCGAGGGGACGCGCAGGATCCCGACTGGGCCGGCCGCGATCTGGCCGCGAAGGAGCCCGGCCGACGCCTCGGTGCCGATGATCGGGACCGGTCGGGTATGCGGCACGGCGGCGGGGATCGCGCCGAGGCTGATCCACTGGACGACGCCGAGCCGGCCGGCAAGGTCGATGACGTCCGCCGTGAACGCGCGCCAGCGGTAGTCGGGCTCCGGGCCGACGAGGACGAGCACGTCGCGCTCCTCGAGTCGTGTGCGGCGCAGGACCAGCTCGGGCCAGGTCAGCTCGGTCAGGCGCCCATCGACGATCTCGAGCGGCGGACGGCGTGCCCGGTAGTCGAAGAGCCGGTCGGCATCGAACGTCGCGACTGCCTCGCCGTCGTCGGCCAGGACGCCGAGCGCCGTCGTCGCCGCGGAGCCGGCATCGACCCAACCGTCGAAGGCGGCGACGAGGACCGGTGCGATGAGGTCGCGCGTGTCGTCGAGCGTGTAGAGGCTCACGCGCGAAGGATAGGCGACAGCCGATGCGGGGGTCTCCGGCCCGCCGTCGGGTACACTCGCCCGAACGCATCCCTTGTCGGTGCATCGAAAGGACGGACCGTGGCGAGGCATTCCAAGCACGAACGCGAGCGCCGCAGCGCCGAGACCGAGCGGGTCAAGCAGATCGAGGCCGCCTGGATGGGCAGCCTGCCGACGGCGGCCGCCAAGGCATTCGCCGAATCCGTCGCGGCCGCCCGCGCCCGTGGTCCCGAGGAGAAGCGGCCGGACATGGCCCCAGGCACCGCCCCGCGCCCGCCGCGCCCGGGCCGCGAGCCGCGCCCCCCGAAGGACGAGCGTCCCCGCCGGTCGAACCGCGACTAGGCTAGGTCCGGCTCGGGCGGTCGATCAGCTCGGCGATGCCGAGGTCGAAGCGCCCGGAGCCGTCGAAGCCGGCGCGGCCGACGGTGCCCCCGACGACGCGGCCGACACCGGTGGCGCCGCCAACGCGGCGGTGGCGATCGTCTCGTCGCTGGTATCGATCTCGTACACGAGATCGCCCTTGACATAGAGGTAGCTGAACGCGTAGCCCTCGCCGTAATCGCCCTTCGTGACCGCGTGGCCGCCGAGCGTCAACTGCGTGATCTTCACGTCGGCCGCGAGGCCCTTCCAGGCCTTGATCACGGCGTCCCGCAAGGGCGTCGCATCGGTGCTGATCCCGGCGATCCGGTAGACGCCGACCTGCAGGTCGAGGGCGCCGTTCGGATCCGAAGCCGACGCGTACTGGAGGTCGGGCGACGTCTTCGAAACGCTCGTCAGGTAGGTGGTCATCGCCGCGCTCCACGCGTCGTCGGAGAGCAGGCTGTCGCCGGTCACGCTCGACGTCGTCAGGGCCGTGCCGCTCACCTGGGCCGGGAGGAACGCCTCGAGGTCCGGGACGTCGTGGGCGTCGGCGACGGCCGACGCGTTCGGATCGACGCTGGCGTTGGGGTCGAATGAATCGGTCGGGCTCGCAAGCCCGGTGGCCGGGGAACCCCGGAGGGCGATCACCCCGACCGTCGTCCAGCCCGCGGTCGCAGCGACCAACGCCACGATCGCGAGCACCTGCCAGAAGTTGCTGCCGTCGCGCGGCGGCGGACCCGGCCGACGGGTCGGTTCGACAGGGCCTGCTTTCACGCGCCGCGACTGGACGCCTCGTTCCCGCACGATCCCTCCCTGATACGGCCGGCAGAGCCGGCCAACTTCGCGAGCCTGCGCGCCTCGGGTGAGAGTCCGCTGAGAACGGCTTGCAGGCGGGCGGCTTCGCAGCGGCATGTGTCTTGCGGCTTCCTTGCATTCTCCCCCAAGTACTGGCGGAACGTCTGGAGCGTTCCCTACACTTGCCCATCGACCCGATCCGCGATCGAGACTGCATGACGATCCGAGCCCGACCCACCGCGCTGGAGCAGGCCCCCGCCGCACCCGGTCCGATGCTGGACGGCCACCTGCTGCGCATCTTTGCCGGCGGCAACGGGACCGCGGTCGGGCCGGGGGCGCAGTCGGCCCGGCGGCGCGCCGATCGCTACCGTCGGTTCCTCGATGCGCTCGGCGTCGCGGTCTACACGACCGACGCCGACGGCCGGATCACCTTCTTCAACGCCGCCGCCGCGGAATTCTGGGGGCGCCGTCCGGCCCTGGGCGAGGAATGGTGTGGGTCGCTCCACCTGCTCTGGCTGGACGAATCGCCGATGCGCCACGACGAGGGTCCGATGGCGATCACCCTCAAGGAAGGACGGCCCGTCCGTGGCGGCCAGGCGATCGTGGTCCGCCCGGACGGCTCGCACGTCTCGTTCATGGCCTATCCGACCCTGTTGTTC
>CAAGKR010516028.1_pt1 | contig 12338 bp, 11 predicted proteins | sample 2556971 | NCBI WGS metagenome assembly CAAGKR01 (sample SAMEA5207829, study PRJEB30636) | soil metagenome | biome: forest; feature: boreal; material: soil | place: USA | collected 2011-09 | depth 1 m | reverse complement strand
TCCAGGTCGAGGTCGTAGAGGTCGTATCGGGCTTCGCGACCGATCTCCAGCACATCCCGAAACCCAGTCGTAGTGACCAGCGCCGTGCGTGCGCCGCGACGCTCGATCAGGCTGTTGGCGACGAGCGTGGTGCCGTGGATGATCCGCAGGATCTCGGGAAAACTGATTTGCTCGCGCTCGGCGAAATGCACAACGCCGTCGAGCACTCCAACAGACGGATCAGACGGGGTCGTCAGATGCTTGAAAACGGACACCACCCCGTCGTCGATCGCTATGAAGTCCGTGAAGGTACCGCCGACGTCGATTCCGACTGAGAGTGTCACGACGTTTCCGACGCAAGATCGCCAGACACCGCGCGGCTCATGGCGGACAGCACTTTCCTCACCCGACCGGCACGGCTGCCAGCTTGCTGACGACCGATCGGGCGATCCGAATGGCGGCTTCGGTCGCATCGTCGTCGATCTCGTGGTGAGTCATCATCTTGAAGGCGTAGGGCTCGCGGAGTGTCGTGAGCAGCCCTTCACGCGCCAGCGCGTCGACGTAGTCCTTAGCCGGGCGCCCGCCGGGTTCGGTTGAGACCCTGACCTGGTTGGTTTCGGGATGATTCACGTCGATCGACGGCAAGCCCCTGATCGCCTCAGCGATCGTGCGCGCCCGTCGATGATCGTCGGCGAGTCGTTCGACCATGTGGTCCAGCGCGTACAGCCCCGCGGCCGCCCACAGACCGCCACGATGCATGCCGGACGCCCCGAGCCACTTGAGTCCTTTGTGCCTCGCCGTCTCGATCGCCGCGGCCGAACCGCACAGCAGCGCGCCAACCGGGGCGCCCAACCCCTTGTTGAGGCTCACCGTCACGGTGTCCAGGGTCTCCGTGAAGCGTCTGACCGGGAGTCCCGTGGCGACAGCCGCGTTGTGGATCCGGGCGCCGTCCATGTGGATGCGGCAACCGTGCGCGTGTGCCAGTTCGGCGAGGGCACGGATGGCTTCGGCCGGCACGATGGTGCCGCCGTGGTCGTTGTGCGGGCTCTCCACCGCGATCAGGCTCGTGCGGGGGTGCGCCGGACCTCGCCACTCCTCCAGGACCTTCTCCACCTCGGTGATGGGCAGGCTTCCGGTCTCGGTCTTGATCAGGCGCGGATATAGACCGCCTATGTAAGCGAGGTTCCAACCCTCGATCCAGACCTGGTGCGAATCGGCTTCGAACACCACCTGGTCGCCGCGCGAAGTGCCCACCATCAACGCGAGCACGTTGGCGATGCTGGCCGTGAACACGTAAACGGCCGCCTCCAGGCCCGTGAGCTCGGCCGCCCGGCGCTCCAGCTCGTTGACGTTGCGGTCGTCGCCTCGCTGGGGCCAGCCGATCTCCGCCCCCTGCATGACGGCCCACATCTCGGGCGTGGGACGGGTCACGATCTCCGAGCGCAGATCGACCGGCCCCCCTTGCCAAGGCATTACTGGAAGAGCATTCTAAACTGCATCAAGGCAGTGTCAATGCTACCGCCGGCCGAGCGCGTTACGGAGAACCTACCCATGACCGAGCGGGCGCTTCTGATGGCGATCATGGAACCCGTCGCCGACAGGGAAGACGAGTTCAACGACTGGTATGACCTCGAGCACCTCCCGCAGATGGGCGCCATCCCCGGAATCCTCTCCGCCACGCGGTTCGTGGCGGTGGACGGGTGGCCGAGGTATCTCGCCGTCTACGACCTTGCCGACTTCTCAGTGCTCAGGAACCCTGCCTACCGCGCCCTGACTGGAGCGGGCTTCACCCCTTGGAGCCGGCGCAACCTCAGTGCCGTTCGAGGCTGGCAGCGGCTGACCTTCATCCAGCAGCCGCCCGGCCCCTCCGGTCTGGCCGCCGGGTGTGGAGCGCTGCTGGTCTGCGTGTTCCGGGAGACCCCTGACCTGAGGGCGGCGGCGGCGGCGATGTCCGCCAAGCCGGGCGTGATCCAGTCTCGGGCGTTCGGCCCCGGCGACGAGACCCACGAGGGCGCCGCACTGCTGATCGAGGCCGGCGCGCCGGCTTCGTTGCCGGCGGATGCGGCGCTCGATTCCGGAGCCGTCGACCTGAGGCTGATGCGGTTCTCGGCACGGTATGTGCGCTACGCGCGGCGGGACCCGTTCGCGGGCTTTCACGCGATCGAGTCCGGTCGCGGCTGACGGTGGCGCTGCTCTACGCAGTCCGCTCTCGATTCATCGGCACGGAGGCTGCGGAAGCCGAATGGAACCGTTGGTACCACGGCCACCTCGAGGTGCTGATGGGCGTAAACGGGTTTCGGGCGGCCCAGCGCTTCCGCACCGCCGCATCACCTGACGAACGACCGTATCTCGCGCTGTACGAGCTCGAGAGCGCTGACGTTTTCACCTCGCCCGAGTATCTGAAGGTCTGGGGCTTTTCGAACTGGCGGGACCAGATCGACAACTGGACGCGTGATCTTTTCGAGCTCCACCGCGGCTCGGATCTCGATTTCGGCACGAACCGGACCGAGCGGCTGCGAGCGGCCTTCCTCCTCCCCGCCGACCTACCAGTCGAGCAGAGGTCCGAATGGCTGGCGCAGCAGAGCGCCGGCGTTCGCGGCGCGATCACCTGCGGCCTCGACCGCTCGTGCGCAGCCGTCGCCTGGCTCCGCGGCTCGAGCGGGCAGGTGCCGGAGCCCCTGGCAGGGTGGGCCGGCGAGCCCGTGGTCCAGGCGGTTTACGCTCCCTTGACCTCCTGCTTCACCCGGTAGTCGCACCTGCGCCCGGGTCCGGGCTCTTCGCGTGGTGCGCGAACTCGTCATCGCTGACCGCTCGCTTCTCCGCCAGGGCGACGGCATTGACCCAGGTGGCGAGCCGCTGCGCTGTGGCGTCGTCGACAGCCGGTAGACCAAGCTCCGCCAACTTGGCCTGAGCGGCGATCGGACCGGTGCCGATACCCAGGCGCAGCCGCCGGCGGTTGCCTACGAGCGCTGGGGAATACGGTTCGAGAAGCGAAGGATCCGACCTGGTCAGCGCCACGTGCATGTCCAGCTTCTGGCTGAACACGTCGGCTCCGACGACGGCCTTGGCCGGTGGAATCGGCACCCGCGCAGCCCGGCTGAGGTACTGAGCCAGCGCCGTCATCTGGTCCAGGCGGACACCCGTGTCGATCCCGTAAAGCTCCTCCAACGTGAGCGCCAGCTCTTCGATGCAGCAGTTCCCGGCCCGTTCGCCAAGGCCGAGAATCGAAGCGTCGGCAAGGACAGCACCCGCGGCGATTCCCGCCAAGGTGTTGGCCAGGGCGAGCCCAAAGTCGTCGTGGCAGTGGACGCCCACAGAACCGCCGCCCGTGACCCCGCGAACCAATTTGACCAGCTCGCCGATTCGCTCCGGTGTGGCGACGCCCGTGCTGTCGGCGATGCCAAAGTGATCAGAACCGGCCTCTGCCGCCGTCGTGTAGGCGGCTTCCAGGAATGCGGGCTCGGCCATGGTGACGAAGCTGGGATCGAACGAAACGGTCGGCACCAGCTCCTTGCTCAGAGCCACTGCCTCTCGAATGCGCGCCAGGGCGTCGCGTTGCGAAATGCCCATGGCCGCAAGCTGGCTTGGCGCGATGCGGTACAGAACCATGATCACGTCAACGCCTGCGGCGGCGACGCTCGCAGCCGCCGTCCGCCAGTCGTCTCGAAACGCGACCAGGAGTGCGGAAGCTTGCAGGTCGGGTATTCCCTTCAACGCCCTCACGGTTTGATCGTCGGAGCCCGCGTCCCCGGCCTGGATGCGGGTGATGCCTGCCGCCACCAGCCGTTCGGCCAGCTCGCGCTTCTCGTCCAGGGCCAGGGCCACATCGGCAGCCTGCTGTCCCTCGCGCAGCGTGATGTCCTGGATCGTGATCCTGCGCCTCGATCTCACCGCGGGGCCATCTTAGCGGCCTGGGCGGCTTCGATAGAACGACGTTCCAGCCAACTTGACCGGGTGGGTTGGGAAGCCTATTCTCAGCAGGCTTTGGTGCGCGGTGACTGCCGGCCGTCAGGGGGTCGCCGGGTTTGAGAAAGCCGATCCCCGTCAGCGGAGACATTGGCGTCGGCGACTTCAGCCCAACAGAAGTGCGCCCGGCCGACTTCCGGCGCATTCCGGAATCCACCCTCAAGAAGCTGCGGCAGATGACCGGCGTCAGCGCCACCGCCTCAGACGTGCTCGACGAACTCGGGTTTTCTCTGACGGTCTCGTCGAGCGTCCTTGGCCTGCGCACCACCCCGTCATTGGTCGTCGGTCACGCCTTGACCGTTCGCTATCTTCCGGAGCGGAGAGCCTCATCCAATCCCGGGCTTCGCCAGAGCCCTAGCCGGCTCACCCACCACACTGTGTTCGCCATGGCAAGGCCCGGCGACGTCGTCGTGGTCGAGGTGGGAGGCGCGAGCACCGAGTCGGTGATGGGCGGCGTCGCCGCCCATGGTGCAGCCAAGGCAGGACTCTCAGGCTGCATCGTCGACGGGGGAATCAGGGACGTGGAGCAGATCCGCTCGATCGGCTTGCCGGTCTGGTCGCGCCTGGTCACGCCTCGAACCGGCAAGTGGCGCGTCGAGGCCGTGGGCATCAACGTGCCGATCGCCTGCGGAGGCGTCCAGGTCAATGCGGGTGACCTCGTGATCGCGGACGAAACCGGCCTGTGCTTCGTGCCCTTCGACGTGGCCGAAAGTGCGATCGAGCGAATCCTCGAGGTCGGGGCTCAGGAGAAGAAGCAGCTGGTCTCCGCCCCCTCCGCTTCGCGCAGGAGCTGAAGCGATCCCGCCGTCAACCGTGACCGCCGCCCAGAGGTTGAGCAATTTCGCAATCGGCCTTGATTGGGCGGCCATTCCGCCGCCCGTGATCGCCGCCGCCAAGCTTCACCTACTCGACACCATCGGGTGCGGTCTCGCTGCGCACGCGATCGGGGAAGGCGATGAGGCGGCCGACTTGGTCATCGAGCAGGGCGGCCGCCCGGAGAGCAGCGTCATCGGCAACCGCGACCTCCTGCCGGCACCCAGCGCCGCTCTGGCCAACGGGATGCTCTGCCATCGCCTTGACTACGACGACACCCACACTGGCGCAGGCACTCACGTGAGCGTGACGGTCGCGCCTGCGGCGGTCGCCGCAGCCGAGGCGGCTGGCGCGGACGGGCGTGCGCTGCTGATCGCCCTGGTCGCCGGCTCGGAGGTCGCGGTGCGAATCGGGATGGCCGCCCCGTTTGAGTTCCACCATCGTGGTTTTCACCCAACCTCGGTGTGCGGGATCTTCGGCGCCACCGCTGCGGCCGCCAGGCTCCTGGGATTGAGCAGCGCCGAGCTGTCGAATGCTTTCGGCATCGCGGGGAGCATGGCGTCCGGGTTGTTCGAATACCTGTCGGACGGCTCCGCCACCAAGCCCCTTCACCCCGGATGGGCGGCGCAGGCGGGAATCCAGGCGGCCCGCCTGGCCCAGCGGGGCCTGACCGGCCCGAGCACGGTGCTCGAGGGCCGCTTCGGCCTCTATGCGGCCTTTGTCGGTCCCGCCGAGACCAGCCTCGAACGGCAGCTCGATGACCTGGGTGCGAGGTGGGAAACCCCGAACACCGCGCTCAAGCCCTACCCGGCGTGCCATTACTCGCATGCGAGCCTCGATGCGGTTCGCTCCCTGATGCTGCAGGAGCACATCGTCGCCGCCGACGTGATCGAGGCGGTGGCGCTCGTTCCGGCTGACGCAGTCGCATTCGTTCTCGAACCCGTCAACGCAAAGCTCAAGCCGCGCTCCGACTACGAGGCGAAGTTCAGCCTGCAGTTCTCGATCGCGGCGATGCTGCTCGACGGGCGCGTCGGCGTCGACACCTTCACCGCCTCGAAGATCGGTGACCCTTCGATCCTCGAGCTCGCACGCCGGGTCAGCTATGAGGTCAAGGCGTACCCCACCTACCCCGAGGCCTTTCCGGGCGGCGTCCGGATCACCACCAAGAATGGCCGTTCGCTCGAGGCCGACCTCGCATACCAGCGGGGTGGGCAGGCAAACCCCATGAGCGACGAGGACGTCCATCAGAAGTTCGTGGACAACGCCTCCCTCGGGATGGCAGCGGACTCGTTCGATGCCCTGGAGACGGCGATCATGGAGCTCGATGAGCAGTCCGACCTCGTGAAGGCCTTCGCCCCGATGCGGGGTGCTTCGAGGATGCGCTCCTAGTCGAGCCTGGCGCGGGCTGCGTGGATGCCGGCCCGGAGGCCGGTGACCAGGGATGCGGCGAGGCCTCCTGCATAGCCCTCGTAAGAGATCCCGCCGACATCGACACCGGCAATGTAGAGACCATGCACCTGGCGGCCGTCGCGGTCGAGAGCCTGACAGGTTTCGTCGACGCGCAGGCCTCCTTCGGTGAACGTGATCCCGCTGCGGACCGGCACCGCATGAAAGGGTGCTTTCACCAGCCGGTGCAGGTTGGCACGACGGGGTGTCTCGAGGCCGGCCGGCGTGCCGGCAACGGCCGCACGATCGTATGTGCGCATCGTGGCCTCTGCAACCGACGCGGGGAGCCCGAGCTCGGCGAGGTTGCCGGCAAGCTCCGCGAGGGTTCCGGCCGACACTACGACGCCACCTGCGGTGCGAATCGCGTTGAGCGGATCTGCGTCCGGCATGTCGGGCAGATGGGATTTGGCGACGTGCGCATGGTGGCAGTCGTCGTCGAACACGAGCACGCCCATCGCCTCCGGCTGCCGGCTGAGCGCAAGCGCCGAGAACGCGTCTCCACGACTCTCGTCCGTGAACCGCCGGCCTTCGCGGTTCAGCAGGATGGCGTGCGGACTGTAGAACTGAGCCAGCACGCGAAACAAAGCAGGCACGATCCGCGTGGGAGGTGCCGGCAGCAGGTGGCCGTAGAAGGCGCTCAAGCCCGCGCTCGCGCCCACTCCGACCGCAGTCGCCATGTGGAAGCCGTCGCCTGTGCTGCGAGGATTCGAGCGCAGGTAAAGGCGATCCGCCCACGGGGTGATGTAGCGAGTGACGAGATCCACATCTCCCTGGAAGCCGCCCGTCGCCAGCACCACGGCTGAGGCACGGATTTCCCGGGTCGACCGACCAGACGAGCGGCTGACGACGCCGGCGACGCCATCCGAGTGGCCGGCGAGCAACGCAACGCCGGTCGTGCCGATGGAGAGTTTGCCTCCCGCGGCTTTGAAAGCGTCCGCCAGCGGGGTGACACCTGATGAGACCGTGTCCGGCTCTATGCGATACCCGACCCCCACTCCGTCCTCGCCGAAGCCTTCAACCAGGGGGCCGAACCTGACTCCGTGGTTTCGCAGCCACGCAATCCCGGTCTCGAAGTCCTCGACCACCAAACGCCCCAACGTCGGGTCGCCAAGAGGCACCAACTCTCGATACTTTTCGAATGACGGCATGGTCCAGACATAGCCGCCGGCGAGCGCCATGGATCCGCCCGGCTCAGGTCCTTTCTCGAGCAGCTCGACCCTGGCCCCTTCTTCGGCGGCCGCGGTCGCCGCGACCAGGCCGCCCATGCCAGCGCCGACCACCACCACATCCACGACATCCCCCATGCCGGTCATGTGAACGGTCAGTCTGTCGGACGGATTCGAGCGATGGTCGGCGCCTGTCCCCGCTTGTAGACGAGCACGGTGCGCTTGAACGTCAACACCACCTTGCCATCCTGGTTGAAACCCACCGTTTTGACGGTGACAATGCCGACGTTGGGACGCGATTTGGACTCACGCTTCTCGAGCACCTCGGATTGTGAGTACAGCGTGTCCCCTTCGAACACGGGGTTTGGCAGTCTTACCTCATCCCACCCAAGGTTGGCCATCACGTTCTGGGAGATGTCCGTCACGCTCTGACCCGTGATCAGTGCCAATGTGAAGCATGAGTTGACCAGGGGTTTCTTGAACTCTGTCTGCGCCGCGTAGTGCACATCGAAGTGCAGTGGTGCCGTGTTCTGGGTGAGAAGCGTGAACCAGCTGTTGTCGGTGTTGGTCACGGTGCGCCCGAGCGGGTGCTCGTAGACGTCGCCGATCTCAAAATCCTCCCAGTAGCGGCCATGCCAGCCTTCCTTCAGGCCCATATCAACCTCCTCAATTGATTACTCCAGCCTCGCGCAGCTCGGCCAGCGCCTCGTCGGACAATTCGAGCAGGTCGCGCAGGACCGACGCCGTGTCGCCACCGATCTGGCTCGCGCTCACTGCCGGAATCGGCGAGTGGGATGTGAAAAACACCGGCGAGGCCGAGAGGCTGGAAGCCCGTGGATCGTCCCGCACCAGCTCTTTGAAGGTGCGGTACGGCCCCCACAGCACCTCGTGAGCATCGAACGTGGCCCGCACGTCGTCAAAGGTGCGACCGGCGACCCAAGGCTCGACGAGCGCAGAGATTTCACCCCTGTGGATGAAGCGCGCTCCCTCGTCACCGAGGTCAACCTTGTGCAAATCCTCCAGGCCGGCGATCGCAGCCGCCAGGCCGGTGGCTTCGACAAGGCACTTCCATTGGCGGCGGGTGAGGGCGCACACCATCACGAACCGGCCGTCGCGAGTTCGGAAATCACGCGCATAAGTTCCGTAGAGGTCATTCCCGAACCGGCCGCGTGGCTCGTCCACTAACGCCGCCTCGGCGATGAAGCCAAGGTGCGACGCAATCGCAATGGCGACATCGGACAGCGCGAGCTTGACGAGCTGACCTTCGCCGGTCCGCCGGCGGTGGCGCTCCGCCGCCAGAATCGCGGTGCAGGTCATCAGGCCCGTGGCGACATCCCACGCCGGCAGCACATGGTTCACCGGGTTCGGCCAACCCTCGGGACCGGTGACCCATGGAAAGCCGATTCCCGCATTGACCGTGTAGTCGACTGCCGCACCGCCATCGGGCGTTCCGGAGATCAGGACCATGATGAGGTCTCGGCGTGCTTCCACCAGTCGCTCGTAGGACATCCAGCCTTTCGCCCCGAGGTTGGTGACCAGGATTCCACCATCTTCTCCCGAGCGCGCGATCACGTCTGCCACCAGCTGCTGGCCTCGGGTCGAGCGAAGGTCGAGCGTGATCGAGCGCTTGCCGCGGTCGAGGCCGGCGCGGTACAGGCTTCGCCCTTCGTGAACCGGCCATCGTTGCGAGTCGATGCCACCTCCGATCTGTTCGACACGGATCACTTCGGCCCCGAGCGCCGCGAGCGTCGCTCCTGCAATCGGAGCCGCGACGAAAGCCGAAACTTCGACCACTCGCACGCCGTCGAGAATGCCGCTGACCATGACCATTCAGGGTATGTCGTTTGGCATCGTGACGTCTGTTTCGGGCGTTTGGCTAAGCTGAAACCGTGAGCGACTCGATGCAATCGCTGCTGGAGCTGAGGGCCGCGCGGGACGAATTGCTGCACCGCGTGCGAGCTTTGATTCCCGACGGAGACGTCGACACGAACCAGGTCGCGGCCAGCGAGCTTGCCTGGTCGTACGCGCGCGTGGAGGCGGCCGAGGCATGCGCGAGCTGGGCCGTTGACACCGGCGATCCGCTTGCCCGTGCAGTGAGCGAAGCGGCCATCGCCGATGCGCTTGCGGGCATTCAAGGATTGTCTGCGGATGGGGCGATAGACCACGCCAGGCTCCTCGAACAGATCGCCGCCGAGTACAGGCCGCTCGAAGAGCTTGGAGCCACAGAAGAGCAGCGGCTCCTCAGGGCCAGCTTCCGCGACTTTGCGCGCAGCAAGATCGCCCCCCATGCCGCCGCCATCCATCGTGGGGACCTTGACGTGCCCGAGGAGATCATCAAGGGGCTGGCCGACCTGGGCTTGTTCGGGCTCTCCGTCCCTGAGGCGTACGGAGGTTCGCAGGGGAAGGATGAGGACTTCGAGTCGATGCTCATCGTGACCGAGGAGCTCTCTTCTGCCTCGGTGGCAGCCGGAGGGAGTCTGGTCACGAGGCCGGAGATCCTGGTGCGGGCGATCGTCCGCGGCGGGACCGAAGAGCAGAAGCGGCAGTGGCTGCCGATGATCGCGAGCGGGCGCTGGCTGGTCGCGGTCGCGACCACCGAACCCGACTTCGGCTCCGATGTCGCGAATCTGCGCTGCGGCGCCGAGCGGGTACCTGACGGATGGCTGGTGACTGGCACAAAGCTGTGGTGCACCTTCGCCGGGCGCGCAGAGCTGCTCATGCTGCTTTTGCGAACCGGGCCCAAGGGTCATCGCGGTCTGTCCGTTTTCGTCGCCGAGAAGCCCGCCTTCGCGGGCCACGACTTCACATACACGCAGCCTGGTGGAGGCGTGGTCACAGGACGTTCGATCCCCACGATCGGCTATCGAGGGATGCACACCTTCGAGCTGGTCTTCGACCGCTACCTCCTTCCCGAGATCTCCCTCGTAGGTGGAGATGAATGGTTGAATCGCGGGTTCTACTTGCAGATGGAGAGCTTCGCCATGGGCCGGCTGCAGACCGCGGGGCGGGCGGTCGGCGTGATGCAGGCGGCGATGCGGGCCGCTTTCGAATACGCGAACGCCCGAATCGTATTCGGGCGACCGGTTGCTGCCTACGGCCTGTCGAAGGCCACCCTCGGCCGGATGGTGATGCGGGTGATTGCATCGCAGCAGCTCAGCTATCGGGCGGCTCGCCGCCTCAGCCAGGGCCAGGGCCAGCTCGAGGCATCCCTGTCGAAGCTGTACGCCTCGAGGGCGGCCGAGCAGGTGACCAGGGACGCCATGCAACTGCACGGTGGCACCGGCTACGCGGAAGAGTCGAACGTCTCCCGATACTTCGTCGACGCCAGGGTGCTCAGCATCTTCGAAGGGGCGGAGGAGGTCCTGGCGCTTCGGGTCATCGCCAAGAACCTGCTGAAGCCGACCGAAGCGCCGGACGCATAACCCGATCAGGTCTGCGGTCGTGACGCGCTACATCAACCCCATATCTCGGCCGATTAGAAGTCGTTGGATCTCGGACGTTCCTCCACCGATCTCAAGGTACTTGGCGTCGCGATAGTGGCGCGCCACCGGGTATTCCTCCGTGAACCCGTAACCACCGAAGACCTGCACCGCATCGCGGGTGGCTGAGACGTACGCTTCGCTCGCGAACAGCTTGGCGATGGCGGCATCGACCATCGACGGCTTGCCCGCGTCCATGGCCGCCGCCGACTCGATCGTGAGCAGGCGCGCGGCCTGGGCCGCCACCCGCATATCGACGATCTTCTGGCCCAGCATCTGAAAATGGCCGATGGGTTTTCCAAACGCCTGTCGCGCGGTGGCGTGCTCGGTGCACAGCGCGATGAGCTCCTCTTCGGCGCCAACACATATGGCGGCCAGGAATGTGCGCTCGGCCGCGAAGCCGGCACGGAGGTTCGGCCACGCCTGGCCTGCCGCACCGAGCACATCTTCCTTCGGAACCACAGTCCCATCGAAAAACACCTCGCACAGGTCGAGCGCTCTGATGCCCATCTTCTCCAGCTTGCGAACCTGGACTCGAGGCGCCTTGGGGTCGATGAGAAGCAATGACAGGCCGTCGCGTGGCGATTCGCTCCGATCAGTCCTGACCACCGTGATGATGACGTCCGCCACCGCCGCCCCGGTGATGAAAAGCTTCTGGCCCGACACGATGTAGGCGCCGTCGTGGAGGCGGGCTGAGGTCTCGAGAGCCGACGCGTCCGAGCCGGAGTTCGGCTCTGTGAGCGCAAAAGCCACGGCCGCCCGACCCTGTGCGATGCGGGGCAGCCAGCTGCTCTTCTGGGCCGGGCTGCCCATGCGCGCGATCGCGTCGGCGCCGAGAACCCAAAGCGAGTAGTAGGCCTGGGCGACCGTGAGGGAGTGCCTCGCCAGTGCGATCAAGACAGTTGCGATCTCGACCGCGGAATTGCCTGTTCCACCGTACTCCTGGGTCACCGCCATGCCCGAGAAGCCGCCGGCGGCAAGTGCTCCCATGGCTTCGAGCGGATAGCGGTGTTCTTGGTCGCACCGCCGCAGGTAGTCCTGCTTGATTTCGCGGCGGCAGAGGTCCGCGACCGCCCGATCGAGCTCGCCAAGCGCGCCGTTCAGCACGCCACATCGCCCTCCGTAGCTCGCAGCGACGGCAGGATGTCCGCGGCCAGGCGGTCGATCTGGGCTCGAATGTCCCTGACGTTGTCGGCCGGCAAGTTGAGGATTGCGTCATCGATGCCGATGCCCTGAAGCCCACGGAGGCGATCGAGAGCCAGCGCCGGGTCGTTCGGCAGGCCGGCCGACGTACTGAAGTTCAGGCGGCTCGGACCTCGGGACAGCTCACGTGCGAACTGGTCCAATTGCCGCCTGCCGTCGGCGAGAACGTCGACCCGAGAGCCCACGGCGTGCCAACCGTCGCCATATTCGGCCGCTCGCCTGAGCGCGGAGACGCTCGTGCCGCCCACCCAGATCGGCGGGCCCCCGGGCTGCTTCGGTTTCGGCT
>CAAGKR010485935.1_pt1 | contig 12338 bp, 10 predicted proteins | sample 2556971 | NCBI WGS metagenome assembly CAAGKR01 (sample SAMEA5207829, study PRJEB30636) | soil metagenome | biome: forest; feature: boreal; material: soil | place: USA | collected 2011-09 | depth 1 m | reverse complement strand
GTTTGGCAGGGGGCGCGCGGCCGCCGGCCTGCTGCGCGGCGGGCTTGCGCCGCGCGAGGTCGCCAAGGCTGTGCGGCTGACGGGAGCGCGGGTCGTGCATGCCCACAACCTGAACCCGCTGTTTGGCTGGCGTGCGCTGGCGGCCGCGCGCGCGGAGGGGGCGCGCGTGGTGCTCCATCTGCACCAGTACCGGCTCGTGTGCGCCACGGGCGTGTGCTTCACGGCTGGCCAGGAATGCACACGCTGTCACGGGCGCAACACGCTGCCGGGCGTGATCCACAACTGTCGTGGCAGCCGCTCGCAGGCGCTGGCATACGGCGCCTCGCTGGCGATGTGGCAGCGTCGCCTGGCAAGCAACGCCGACGCGGTGATCGTGCCTAGCGTGTTTGCTCGGGAACGGTTGCGTGAGCTTGGGGCGCCGCTTGACTTCGAGCGCGTGCATGTGCTCGCCCCACCGGTGAGAGTGCCGAAGGAGAAGGTCGGCGTGGCGGACGGCGCCTATGCGCTCGTCGTCTCCCGCCTGGCATCCGAGAAGGGGATTGACGTCGCGATCGACGCCTGCCGGATCGCGGGTGTGCCGCTCGTGGTGGCCGGCGACGGTCCCGAACTCGACGAGTTGCGTGCCCGTGTGGGGAACAGTCCCAAAATTGACCTCCCTCATGTGCGCGTGGGGCACGACGAATTGGATGGTCCTGACGAGGGTATGGAGTGCGGCGAAATGGATACCCCCCATGCGCGCGTGGGGCACGCCGAAGTGGATGACCCGCCAGGGAGCATCGGATCCCGCGAAATGGACGTGCCCCCCACACGCGTGGGGGGCGACGGAGTGCGGTTTGTCGGGCACGTAGACGATGCTCGCCTGAGTGCACTCAGGGCGGGCGCCGCGATCGCGCTGGCGCCGTCGCGCTCGGCCGAGACGTTTGGGATGGCCGCCGCCGAGGCCATGGCGGTTGGGTTGCCGGTCGTGGCAACGCGGGTAGGGGCCCTGCCGGAGCTGGTCGAGGAGGCGGCTCTGGTCGAGCCCGCGGACGCGGTGGCGCTCGCCGAGGCGATCGGGCGGCTATGGGGGGACGCGCATGCTGGAGAGCGTGGACGCATGCGGGTGCGCGAACTGTGCTCCCCGGCGGTTGTGGCGGAGGGTCTTGCGGCCGTATATGGAACGAGTCGATCCACCGAGCGTCGGGACTGAGCACTAGGCTTCCCCGCCGTGGAGGCATCGGAGGCAACCGACATCGAGCGGGAGCGCCCGGTCGGGGAGATCCTGAGCGTGGCGCTCGCGATGTATCGACGCTATCCGCTGCTGTTCGCGGCGTTGGCCGTCGGCGTGATCGCCCCATATGAGCTGGCGAAGCTCGCGCTCACCGGAGCAGGGCCATTTGGCGGTGGCGGGAGTGGAAACGCGGGGGCCATTGTCCTGTTCGAGTTGCTCTACTACGTGCTTGTTGGGCCGCTGATCTCGGCACTGCATGTGCATGCGGTGGTCGAGATCGGGGCCGGCCGCGCGCCGAGGCTCGGACCTGTCGCTCAGCGGGGTCTGCGCGTACTGCCCGTCGTGGCGGCAGCGCAGGTTGTCGCGGGCATCCTCATCGCCCTCGGTTTTCTGGCGCTGATAATCCCCGGAATCCTGCTCAGCCTCGGGTGGGCGGTGGTCGCTCAGACGGCGGCGATCGACAATGAAGGCTGGATGCCGGCGCTGGGTCGCAGTAGGAAGCTCACGGCGGGTCACTACATGCACGTTTTCGGTCTGCAACTGACCATCGGTCTGCTGACGGGCCTTGTGGGCTTCCTCGCGGGTGTCGCGACGACCGGCAACGCAACGAGCGTGGCCTCGGTGCTGATCGGGATCGCCGTGTACACCGTCCTTGCATCGTTCACGGCGCTCGCGCTCGCGATCCTTTACTTCGACCTGCGTGCCCGGGAGGCGGGGCCGGCACGTGACTCGCCCGCCGAGTATGAGCACGTGCGCGACCTGGATTGACCTCGCGCGGCGGGGCGGACGCGTGGGAGAACGTAAGCTGCGGGCGTGGAGACGCAATCCAAGCGCGCCCTGATAACCGGCATCACCGGCCAGGACGGGTCGTTCCTCGCCGAGTTGTTGCTCGAGAAGGGCTATCGGGTGACCGGACTGGTCCGCGGCGGGGGAAGCCGGGAGCTTGGCTGCTCCGAGCACCTGCGTGAGCGGATCGCGTTGCTACCGGGCGACTTGCTCATTGCAAGCGACTTGGTTAAGGCGGTCGAGGAGACTCAGCCCCACGAGCTCTACCACCTCGCCTCGCCCTCGTTCATACCCTTCTCTTGGGAACGTCCCGCCGAGACGCTGAGGGCGATCGCGGGCTCTACCGCGACACTGCTGGAGGCGGCGCGCGACAGCGATCCGCGGCCGCGGGTATTTGTGGCCGCGTCGGGGGCGATGTTCGGTGAGGCGCCGGAGAGCCCACAGCGCGAGAGCACGCCGTGTCGGCCGACGTCGCCCTATGCGATCGCGAAGCTGGCCTCGCACCAGCTCGTGGGGGCGATGAGGGGCCACGACGGGCTGTATGCGTGCTCGGGGATCATGTTCAATCACGAGTCCGAGCGCAGGCCGCGCCAGTTCGTGACAAGGACGATTACTCGGGCGGCGGCTCAGATCAAGCTGGGGCTCGCGGAGGAGGTGACGCTCGGCGCACTCGACGCGGTACGCGACTGGTCGTTCGCCGGTGACGTGATCGAGGGCGCCTGGCTGACACTCCAGCAGCAGGAGCCTGGCGACTACGTGTTCGCGAGCGGGATGGGCCGCACGGTAGCGGAGCTTGCAAGGACGGCGTTCGCGTGCGTGGGCCTCGAGGCGGAGCGCTACGTGAGGGTGGACCAGAAGCTCGTTCGCGCCCCTGAGGCGACCGCGAGCGTGGGGGATCCGAGCAAGGCGCGGCGCGAGCTTGGGTGGGAGCCGCAGGTGAGCTTCGAGGAGCTTGTGGAGCGCATGGTGGGGGCGGACATGCGCGCGCTCCAAGCCGTCGCGGGTCCCGCGTAGGGCCGTTTCGCCTACTCCTCGCGGGCCTGGGGCGTCGGCGTCGGCGCCTCTTGGACGGGCCGCGCGCGGCCCTGACGCACCCTCCCATCGGGGGCGGTCCCTAGACTGCCGGTGAATGACGACCGTCGGCATTATCGGGCTCGGCTATGTCGGGCTGCCACTCGCGGTGGTTTTCGCCGAGGAGGGTTGCGACGTCGTTGCCGTGGACGTCGACGCGCGCAAGATCCAGCAGCTGGCGGGGGGTGAGTCCTATATTGAGGACATCCCATCCGAGCGCCTGCGGGCGGTGCTCGATCGGATGACCGTCACGACACGCTACGAGGAGCTCGCCAGCGCCGACGCTGTGCTCGTGAGCGTGCCGACACCGCTGAGCGCCAATCGTGAGCCCGATCTGGCGCCTCTGGTCGACAGCATGCGCAGGCTTGCCGGTGTCCTGAGGGCGGGCCAGCTCGTGGTGCTCGAGTCGACCACCTACCCGGGGACGACGCGCGAGCGGGTGGCGCCGCTGCTCGAGGAGTCGGGGCTGAAGGCGGGTGGGGACTTCCACCTGGCGTTCTCTCCCGAGCGCGTAGACCCGGGACGCACCGACTTCACGATGCGCACCACTCCGAAGGTGCTCGGCGGGCTGACCGAGGCCTGTGCGGATAGGGCCCAGGCGTTGTACGAGCAGGTGTGCGACCGGGTCGTGAGGGTATCGAGCCCCGAGGCCGCAGAGCTTACGAAGCTGCTCGAGAACATCTTCCGCTCGGTGAACATCGCGCTGGTGAACGAACTGGCGATGCTGACCGACCGCATGGGGATCGACATCTGGGAGGTGGTGGAGGCTGCCGCGACCAAGCCCTATGGGTTCATGCGCTTTGAGCCGGGCCCGGGGATGGGAGGGCACTGCCTGCCGGTGGACCCGTTCTATCTGAGCTGGAGGGCACGCGAGTTCGACATGAGCACTGAGTTCATCGAGCTGGCGGGCAAGGTCAACCAGCAGATGCCCTATCACTGCGTGGCCAAGGTGCAGCGCGCGCTCAACGACGCGGGGCGGGCGGTGAAGGGCGCACGGATCGCGGTCATCGGTGTCAGCTACAAGCCAGGCGTCGGCGACGTGCGCGAGTCGCCTGCCTTGAAGATCGTCGAGCTGCTCAAGGAGCTCGACGCGGAGCTCGTCTACCACGACCCACATGTGAGGACGCTCCCCGAGTTTGGCCTCCAGAGCGTGGGGCTGGAGGAGGCGCTCGGCGACGCCGACCTCGCCCTGATCGTGACCGCCCATCCGGGAATCGATTACCAGACGATCGCCCAGCAAGCGCGCATCACGGTCGATCTGCGCGGTGTAACGCGCGGAAGTAGCGCTCAGAGCGTGGTGCGACTGTGAGCCCACGCGCGCCGGGACTCGTCCTCGGTGAGAACGTGCGAATCGGCGACGGCGTCACATTCGGGGCGCACGTCGTCGTGCACGACGGCACCGTGATCGGCGACGGTTGCCTCATCGAGGACCACGCGGTGCTCGGCAAGCGCCCCCGCCTCGCGCGCGGATCCTCCGCCAAAGGGGACGTGGGGGACCTCGAGCTGGGCGCGCGCGTGACGGTGTGCTCGGGCGCGGTGGTGTTCGCGGGCGCGAACGTCGGCGAGGAGGCGATCCTCGGCGACCAGTCATACGTGCGCGAGCGCTCGCGGATCGGGGCCGGCTCTGTGATCGGGCGCGGGAGCGTGGTCGACAACGACGTCACCGTGGGCGCGCGCGTGAGGGTCCAGACGAGCGTCTATCTGACCGCTTTCACTGTCGTCGAGGACGACGTGTTCGTCGGCCCGGGGGCGACGACGACGAACGACAACACGATGAACCGCCATGGTCCGGAGACCCCGTTGCGGGGCGCCACGCTGCGGCGTGCTTGCCGCGTGGGGGGCGCCACCGTGCTCACCCCGGGCGTGGAGATCGGCGAGGAGGCGTTTGTCGCCGCCGGGGCGGTGGTTACGAAGGACGTGCCGGCCAGGGCCGTCGTGATCGGCGTCCCCGCACGCGTCGTGCGAGAGGTGGGCGAGCTGGACCTGCTCGAGCGCTGGCGCTGAGAGCGATCTCGATTGGGCTGCGCAGTGTAGTGCCAGGGGCGAGCGGTTTGAGAGGCTGACGCGAAAGCTGGTCACCACCCCCAAGGCGGACGTTGACGGCGGGTCGGGTAGTACTGGCGGATAAAGCGGCGGTATTCCGCCGAGAAAATCCATTGCAGGATGTTGACCTGCGATGGTGGCTCGGGACGGAGCGCTGGCGGATCCACGCCAAGCGGTGCCGATACGCCCCTCCTTTTCCACGTGTCGGCCTGCATCCGTTCCCAGTCGACAAAAAGCCTTGGCCGTTCGTACGTTAACCGCAGTTCATGGATCAGCCTCTCGCTTGATTTCCAAAGCTTCTCTACGTAGACACCCAGCAGCTCGGCCGCCACGTCTCGGTCGAGGGCCTTGCGGTTGTAGAGATACGCCACCTCCTCGATGAGGTTTGGGAGCCGCATCCATTCGGCTTGCTCAACCTCGGTGAGTGCGGTGAGGCTGACGACGGTCCATCGGGGCCAGCGCTCGTTGTGTCTCGCGGATGCACGGAGCAACTCCATTCGATTGAACGCGTCGGCGTAGTCGTAGACGCGCGCGCGGCGGGCTGCTGCCCGCGCGCTGCGAATCTGCACGTAAGCGAACCCGACCGCAAGCACCCCCGTAATTGCGAACACATATTGGGCGATGTCGGCCCAACCGGCCATCGAGAGGGCTGAAATCACGGAGGCTCAAGTCTAGTACCACGTGGGGGCCGAGAAAGGCTTGATCTGGCGTCGACCGACCGCTAAGATTGACCCATGTCCGAAGGTATCCTCGTCAAATAGGACGCCGCCTCATTGGCGGATTCCGGCTGCCGCACAAGCCGACCTCATTTCAGAGCGCGCCTCGGATCGTCCCCACGACCCGCTCGGCCTCCTCGCGCGAGAGCACGGGGCTGATTGGGATGGCCAGGTGCGTGGCGGCTGCCTCGGCGGTGCCGGGAAGATCGAGGCCCGCGCCCCACTGGCGCATGGCGGCCTGTTCGTGGACGGGGGTGCGGTAGTACGCGCGGCAGCCGATGCCCTTCTCGCCAAGCGCGGCGGCTAGGCGGTCGGCTTCGGGGTGGCGCACCACGTACAGGTGCCACGCCGGCTGGGAGCCGATCGTCGGGCGGGGGAGTGTCACGAGCTCGCCGAGGCCCGTCTCGGCGTAGTGCGCGGCCGCACGGCGGCGACCGTCCGACCAGCCGTCGAGGTGTGGGAGCTGCACACGCAATATCGCCGCCTGCAGCTCGTCCAGGCGCGAGTTGTAGCCGACGAGGTCGTATGTGAGCTTGTCGTGGGAACCATGGAATCGCAGCACGCGCGCAAGCTCGGCGACCTCGTCCTCAGAGGTTACGATCATGCCCCCGTCGCCGAAGCAGCCTAGGTTCTTGGAGGGAAAAAACGAGAACGTGGCGGCCGTGCCGAGCGAGCCGGGTCGCCCGTGTGTGCTCGTCGAGCCCGCCGACTGGGCGGCGTCCTCGAGCACGGGCACCCCAAGCGCTTCGATCTCGCCGACGGGCGCCACGTTGCCGAACAGGTGCACCGCTATCGTGGCCTTCGTGCGTGGCGTGAGCACGTCCGCGACGGTTTCCGCGTTGATGCAAAACGTTTGCGGGTCCACATCGCAGAAGATCGGCTTGGCCCCGGTCGGAGGGATCGCCTCGGCCGAGGCGTAAAAGGTGAATGAGGGAACCACCACCTCATCGCCCGGCCCCACGCCCATCGCGCGCAGGGCGATCGTGATCGCCTCGGTGCCGTTGGCCACGCCGATCGCATGCCGTGCGCCGCAGTAGGCGGCCATCTCGCGCTCCAGCGCCTCGACCTCGGGGCCAAGGATGTAGTTGCCCGAGTCGAGCACCCGCGCGACCGCCTCGCGAAGCTCGTCACGCAGTGGCTCGAGCGCCGTGGAAGTGTCGAACAGGGGGACGGTCATCGTGCGGGGAGGGCCTTCATCGACTCGGGAGAGGACCGGACGCGCACACGGCCTGCTTGAGTCCTCCTTGCGACATCTCGCCCACGGTCAACTCGCCAGCAGGTCGATGTCTGAGCGGGTCATCAGCCGGATCAGCTCCTCGAAGCTCGTCTTCGGCTTCCAGCCCAGATCTCTTTCGGCCTTCGCGGGACTGCCGATCAAGTGGTCCACCTCGGCGGGCCTCACGAACGCTGGGTCGATCGTCACATACCGCTCGAAGTCGCCAAGACCGGCCTCGTCGAATGCCACCTCGCAGCACTCCCTCACCGAGTGCGACTCGCCCGTGGCGATCACATAGTCCTCGGGCTCGTCGCGCTGCAGCATCAGCCACATCGCCTCCACGTAGTCCTTGGCATAGCCCCAGTCGCGCTCGGCATCGAGGTTGCCGAGTCGCAGCTCCTTGGTCAAGCCGTGCTTGATAGCGGCTGCATGCCAGGTAATCTTGCGTGTAACAAACTCAAGCCCGCGGCGGGGCCCCTCGTGGTTGAAAAGTATTCCCGAGGTCGCGTGCAGGTTGTAGGACTCGCGGTAGTTGACCGTTATGAAGTGGCCGTACGCCTTCGCCACGCCATACGGGGAGCGGGGGTAAAAGGGGGTTGTCTCGGTCTGGGGGACCTCCAAGACCTTGCCAAACATCTCGCTGGAGGAGGCCTGGTAGAAGCGGGCCTCGGGGCACACTTCGCGCATCGCCTCGAGCATGCGGGTGACACCCGTGCCGGTGAACTCCGCCGTGAGCGTGGGTTGGATCCAGGACACGGCCACGAACGACATCGCGGCGAGGTTGTAGATCTCATCCGGTTTGGCGGCCCTCATCGTGTCCACGAGCGAGCGCTGGTCGAGCAGGTCGCCCTGGTGCAGGGTGATGCGGTCGCGGATGTGCTCGATGCGCTCGAACTTCTCGGTGGAGGCGCGCCTGACCATCCCGTGTACGTCGTAGCCGTGCTCCAAGAGCAGCTCGGCGAGGTAGGACCCGTCCTGGCCGGTGATCCCGGTGACGAGCGCGGAGCGTTTGTTGTTCATGGTCGGGGACCCTATATATCCCCGCCGTCAGATGGCTCGAGGACGCTCACGAGCCGACGCGTGGATCGCCGGCGGTGTCGGGCAGGGAACGCAGCCACTGAACGGCCGAGGCGATCCCCTCCTCGACGGCGATCTTCGCCTCCCAGCCGAGCAGCTTCTTGGCCTTCTCCACCGAGGGCCACCGCCGTGGGACGTCTACCTCGAACGTGGGCAGGTGCTTGAGCTCGAACTCCATGGGGTCCTCGCCGCACGCCTCCCAAATAATGCGCGCCGTCTCCGCCACCGTCAGCTCGCGCGAGGCGGAAATGTTGAAGTCCTCGTTCAGTCCCTTCGGTGATGACATCGCCGTGACGACCCCGTCGGCGATGTCGTCGATGTGGGTGAGCGTCCGCGTCTGCTCGCCCGAACCGAAGATCTCGAGCGGCTGTTGACCTGAGAGCACCTTCTTGATGAGGTCCGGAACCATGTGCGCGATGCCCGGCTCCTCATCGGGCATCTCGCCGGGGCCATACGCGTTGAACGGGCGGCAGATCGTGTACGGCAAGCCGTGCTCGGCGTGCGCCGCGCGTGCGTATACCTCGCCGGTGAGCTTTGAGAAGCCGTACGCCGACTGGGGCGTGGGGCAGTCGACCAGGTGGGCCTCGGTCGTGGGGAACTCGGTCGCGCGCTCAAACACCATCGAGGAGGACACATACGTGAAGCGCTCGACGTCGTGGTTCAGGGCGGCCCTGAACACGGCGTTGTACAGACCGTTGTTGACCTCTGTGAGGGTGTGCGGCAGCTTGTGGAAGTTGCCGATCCCGCCGACGATCGCGGCCAGGTGGATGACGAGCGGGCAACCATCCATCGCCATGCGTGCCTGCTCGTATTCGCGCAGGTCGCCGGTGTGCACCTCACACCCCTCCCGCATCCACTGCGGCGCGGGGCGCTGGTCCGATACCCGCACCTCATAGGCCGGGTCGGCGAGCAAGCGCCTGACGACCGCAGCGCCGATCGTGCCGGCGCCGCCTGTGACGAGCACGCGGCTCATCGCGCGATGCCGCCCAGGTGCCTACGTCCCCTCGCGGGGACCCCCCATGACGCGGGGAACCCCCATGACGCGGGAACCCCCCATGACGCGGGGAACCCCCATGACGCGGGGAACCCCCATAACGGGGGGCAGGCACGCGCGCGCGTGGGGCAAGCGTTTTTGCTCATGCCTGCGCCGCTCCCAGTGTTACGAGCTCGCCGGCGTAGGCAAACACCTGGCCTGCGCCCCAACAGTTCCACGGGTCCACGACCAGGCAGTCCGCGCTTGCCCCCCGGGCGATCGCGGCAAGCGCCAGCGGGTCGCAGAACTCGGCGTGGTTGGCTGCCACGATGACCACGTCGGCGTCCTCGACGGCCTTCTCGAAGGACACTGTGGGCGTGCTCACGCGTGGGTCGTGCGCCACCACGTCGGCCAGCTCGCGCTCGAGCAATCGGATCAGCTTGTGCGCGAGCGAGTCGCGCTCGTCGTCGGTGTTGGCCTTGAACGCCAGCCCGAGCACCGCCACCTTGCGTCCGGAGAGCGAGCCGAGGCCCGCCGCCCCGTCGGCCGGGCCGAGCCTGCGCCGGACCCCTTCGACGAGGAACAGCGGCACCGACTCGTTCACGCGCGACACCGCCAGCAGCATCCCAGGGGCGTTGGAGCGCTCCTCGGAGAAGGCGAAGTCCTTGCGTAGGCAGGTTCCCGCGGTGAGGCCGGGCTGGGCGAGCCCTCCTCGCGGGTAGTCGCGGTTGACGAGGTCGATCGTCTCGAACACGTTGGCCCCGTATCGCTCGCAGTCCATCATCAACAGGTTGGGCAAGGCGAAGTGGGTGTAGCGCAGTATGTTCGCCCAGATCTTCGCGAGCTCGGCCTGCACCGGCGTGGTCTGCACGATTGGCGCCCTAAACGCCCCGAACAGCTCGGCCACCACCTCGCCGGAGCGGGCCCCCACGCCGCCGACGATGCACGGCAAGGAGTCGATCTCCTCGAGGAAGCGCCCCGCGGCGATCCGCTCGGGGGCGTGCGCAACGTATACGTCCTCGCCGATGCGAAAGTCGCGGTGCTTGGCGAGGTAGCCCGCCACAAACTCGGTCGTGCCGGGCGCCACGGTCGAGCGCAGCGTGAGCGCGTGCCCGGGCCGCAAGGCCCCCAGTAGGTCGTCGAGCGCCGAGCGGATGTCGCGCATGTCGATCTCGATGTGCGAGAACGAGGGGGTGCCGAGCGTGATCACGATGTGCCTGGCGTTCGCCGCGTCCACCACTCGCTCCGACAGCGACAGGCGCCCACCCGCGTGCACGCGGTCGAGCAGATCCTGGGTGCCGGTCTCCTCGAAGGGCATCGTTCCCTCGCGCACCGACCCAAGGCGCGCGGCGTCGTTGTCGATCCCGATCGTGCTCAGGCCGCGGTCGGCGAACGACAGCGCGAGCGGCAGCCCCACGCGTCCGAGGCCGATCACCGAGACATCGGCGCTTGTCTGTAGGTCGCTCATGGCAGGCCAGAGGTTATCGGCGCTCGCGCAGGTACTGGCGGGCGAAGCCGACCACGAAGCGTGGGTTTTGGGAGGCGTAGCGCCGCCACAGCCGCCGCGGTTCGCGCGAGAGCCGGTAGATCCACTCCAGGCCACCCCGCTGCATCCATGACGGCGCTTGGGAGACGATGCCGGCGTGGAAGTCAAACGCGGCGCCGACCCCGACGAGCAGTGGGGCTTGCAGCAGCGGGCGCATTTCGCTCATCCACAGCTCTTGCTTGGGCTGGCCCGTGCCGACCCACACCACCTTCGCGCTCGAGTCGTCGATCTCGGCGATGGCGCGCTCGCGCTCGGTGGGGGTGAGCGGACGGAACGGGGGAGACCAGCCACCCGCGATGCGCAGGCCCGGGAAGCGCTCGCATAGCCGCTTGCGGAGCAGGCTGAGCGCCTCCGGCGAGCGTCCCCCATACAGGTAGATCGGGGTGCCGATGGCGGCGGCGTGTGCGCAGTAGTGGGCCATCAGGTCCGGCCCGTACACGCGCGTGGCTCGCGTGTGGCCAAGCAGGCGCAAGGCCCACACGAGCGGCTGGCCGTCGGGCACCGCCAGCGTCGCCCCGAGCACCGCTCGCATCGTGGCGGGATCGTCGTGGGCGCACATGATCAAGTTGACCGCCGCCGCCGTCACCCAGCCACGCGCGCCCGATTCGACCATCGCGTCCATCCAGGCGACGACCTCGTCGTAGTCGGAGACCGCGAGCGGCACGCCCAGGATTCGGGCGCGCCGCGGGGGCGCCGGTGCGGTGGATGTCGAAGGCCCAGAGATTGGTTGAAAGCCTATCCGCGGACTGTGTCCTTCTCGGTCCGCCTATACGATGGATCTTGTGGTATGATTCGTATGATTCGTAATCTTCGGGTCTCAAGGGCCCCCCACGGCGCGTGACACCACCCGGATTGAGCCGCTACCGCGCCGAGCGCCTCTTGCGCAAGGACTTCACCGGGCTGCGCTCCAAGGTGCTCGGGATCGTTCGCTCGCAGCTGCGAGCGAAGGGCATCGCGCTCGACCCATCCGACCTTGAGGCCTGCTACGCCCAGGCGTGGCACGGCCTGTATGCGACCGTGCTCGAGGGTGAGACGGTCGAGAATCCCTCCGCGTGGCTCGTGACGGTGACGTTCCGTCGCGCGATCGACGAGCACCGCTCGGCGGAGCGAGTGGGGCTGTTGGGGCGGGAGGACAGGGACACGTTCCCGGGGCGATTGGACGCTCGCGCACCTGACATTGCGGCCGAGCTCGACAATCGCGCCCGTCTGCGTCACGTGTTTGAGGGGATGCGCGCGACCCTCTCAAAGCGCGAGTGCGAGGCGGCCTCGCTGTGCTACTTGCAGGGCCTCTCGCGTGCGCAGGCAGCCGAGCGCATGGGGATAAGCGAGGCGCGCATGGGCAAGCTGATGGAGGGCGTCGGTGCTGCCCGGCCGGGCGTCGCGAGCAAGGTGGGGGCGCTGGTGGACACGATCAAGGCTGGGGGCTGGTGCGAGCAGCAGTCTTCGCTCATGCGCGCGTATGCCTTCGGCGTGCTCGACCCCGAGGGCGAGCGGCACGCGCTCGCGGTGGTCCACACTCGCGAGTGTCCCGCCTGTCGCGCCCACGTCGCCTCGCTGCGAGGGCTGGCCTCGGTGTTGCCGCTGCCGTTGCTCTCCCCGCTCGCGCTCGCCGGCGCGGGTGCCTCGGCAGGTGCGGCCGCAGGTGCGGCCGGCGGTGGCTCGGTCGCCGCGACACGCCTCGCCGCGACCGGCTTGCGGTT
>CAAGKR010150488.1_pt1 | contig 12340 bp, 8 predicted proteins | sample 2556971 | NCBI WGS metagenome assembly CAAGKR01 (sample SAMEA5207829, study PRJEB30636) | soil metagenome | biome: forest; feature: boreal; material: soil | place: USA | collected 2011-09 | depth 1 m | reverse complement strand
GGGGCAAACGGCGACGTTCACGGTGGCAGCGGGAGGAACCGCGCCACTGAGTTACCAGTGGCAAAAGAGCGGAGTGAACATCGCAGGGGCGACGGCGGCCAGCTACACGACGCCGGTAACAGCGACGTCAGACAGCGGATCGACGTTCGATGTGGTGGTGAACAACACGGCGGGAACGGTGACGAGCGCGGCGGCGACACTGACAGTGACCCCGACCCCGACACCAGGTATTCAGGTGAGTTCCACGTCCATCAACTTTGGGAACGCTGTCGTCGGTAATAATTTGTCCCAAGCGCTTATCATCACGAACAACGGCACGGCGACGTTGAGCATTTCCCAAGTGACTCCATCTGGCTCAGCCTTCAGCGTCAGTGGATTCGCGCTGCCGTTAAACGTGAACGCAGGGCAGCAGACAACAATCACAGTAGCGTTTGCGCCGACGGCGGTTGGCGCTGCATCTGGCGGCATCTCCATCGTGAGCAACGCGCCTACTTCGCCCACTTCGGTCGCTCTCAGCGGTACGGGAGTCTCGGCGAGCCTGACTCTTAGCCTCACCCCGACAAGCCTGAGCTTCGGCAACGTATCAACGGGCACTTCTTCTGCTTCGCAGAACGTGACCATTACGAATACGGGCAATACGAACGTCACGATTTCGCAGCTCACTGTGAGCGGAGCAGGCTTCTCTGCGACTGGCGGAAACACGCCAGTGACACTCTCTCCTTCACAAAACCTCACCCTCGCCGTGCAATTCAGCCCGACGGCGAACGGGAGCGTGAACGGAAGCATCTCGATCGTGAGCAATGCAACCGGGTCCCCCGCGACGGTGGCTCTATCGGGTACTGGAGTAACGCTGGTACAGCATTCGGTGGCGCTGACCTGGAATGCGAGTACTTCGACGGTGGTCGGATATAACGTCTATCGCACCACGGTCAGCGGGACAGGGTACACCAAGATCAATTCGTCGCTGGTCGGCGTACTCAATTCCACGGACTCAACCGTGCAGAACGCCACTACGTACTTTTATGTGACCACCGCGGTAGACGCGAATGGTAACGAGAGCGCTAATTCAAACGAGGTATCCGCGCCTATACCCTGAGCAAGGGGATGAGGCGTATGGCGAATAGCCTGAGCCAAAAACAGTGGCTCAGGCCGTAGCACCCCGGTGAGGGCTGAAGAACTGCAGCCCCTGGGGATGAATCGCCGAGATTTCGATGACTTAACTCCCGCAGGGCCTAGAAGATCCGGGCGGTATGCTTCCCGCCGGGAACCTGGCTGGTGGGTAGACGACCCGTCAATCTCCTGAGATGTGGTGCAGTTGAGTCGGGGAGGGAACCTGAACGTATGCTGACCCCCAGGGGCAGGGTAAATACCTGTACCTAATTTGGACTTCCAATCAGTATCTCTGAAATCGTCCTAGGCGTACTCTGACGTCCAGCGTGAGAAGGACTGAGGGGCCTGGACAATGAGATTTGAACAAGGCAGAGGCCGGGTAGACAGACTAATCTACTCGCATATTCGAGAGTTTCTCGGGCAAAAATTTCTACTCTTTGTAGCGATACTACTGCCCGTAGTATTCCTCGCGGGATGTTCCGGTCTCGTCAGCGGGCAAGGTACCAATACAACTCCGCCTCCGCCCACGACGTTCAGTCTTTCAGGAACGATTAGTCCGACGGCAGGAGGTAACGGGGCGACGGTTACCTTGAGCGGAGCAGCAAACGCGACGACGACCGCCAACAGCACAGGCAGTTTCACATTTGCGGGATTGAGCAACGCGACATATACACTTACGCCGAGCCACACGGGTTACACCTTCAACCCGGCCAGCCAGAATGCGACGATTAACGGGGCCAATGTAACCGCGGTCAATTTCATGGCCACCGCACAGGGAGGCCAGACGTTCAGCATCTCCGGGACAATTAGCCCGACAGCGGGCGGGAGCGGAGCGACCGTGACGTTGAGCGGGGCAGTGAGTGCGACGACGACGGCCAACAGCTCCGGGAACTACACGTTTACGGGATTGAGCAACGGGACTTATGCAGTCACGCCGAGCCACACGGGCTACACCTTCAACCCGACCAGCCAGAGTACGACGATCAACGGAGCCAATGTCGCAGCAGTCAATTTCACGGCCACCGCACAGGGAGGCCAGGCGTTCAGCATCTCCGGGACAATCAGCCCGACAACGGGTGGGAGCGGAGCGACGGTGAGGCTGAGCGGCGCAGCAAGCGCCTCGACGGTCACAAACAGCGCGGGCAATTATTCTTTTGCAGGGCTAGCGAACGGGAGTTATACGGTAACCCCGACGAACACGGGGTTTACGTTCAGCCCGGTCAACCAGAGCGTGCCGGTCAACGGCAGCAATGTTGGGAATGTTAATTTCACGGCAACCGCGCAACAATCGCACACCGTTGCATTAACCTGGAACGCAAGCACATCCGCGGTGACGGGTTACAACGTGTATCGCACCACGGTGAGCGGGACAGGATACACGAGGATCAATCCTTCGCTCGCCGGGGCTCTCTCATACACCGACGCGGCCGTGCAGAACGGCACAACCTACTTCTATGTGACCACCGCGGTGGACTCGAATGGAAACGAGAGCGCGTACTCGAACGAAGTACCCGCTGTGATTCCGTAGCTGGAAGCCGGATCCCGGGTGGTTCCTTCACTCTAGTCGGGCGGAGATCAGCCGCCTGAAAGCTCACTCAAGGCACGGGAAGCTTTTTCGGCTGAAGGTGTATTCGGCGCGATTCGAATCGATTTCTCAAATTCCATTCGTGCCCGCTTTAGGTCATTCAGCTTTTCGTAGGTCATTCCCAAATGATAACGATAGGTTGGATTGGAAGGCGCGGCTTTTACGGCTTCTTCCAGTAGCGGAGCCGCCAGAGAATAGGCGGCATTCTGATAATACGCCCACCCGAGGGTATCCGCAGAGTTGGGAACATTGGGAAAGCCGCGGCGCGCCGTTTGTGCCAATGTCAGAGCCACGGTGACGTTGCCGTCATGCTCGAGCAAGAGAAAAGCGAGGTTGTTCGCGGCGACGGCTTCGTCCGGTTGGATCGCCAAAGCCCGCTGGTAGAGCGATTGGGCTTCTTGCCAACTGCCCTGACGCTCATAGAGGGCTCCCAATATGGTAAATAGCCCAGCATTACCCGGCGCAAGGGCGATGGCACGCTGGTAGTGTGTGATTGCTTCCGTCACATCACCCAGAGCCTGCTCGACCTGGGCAAACATGACGAAACATGTCAGATTCTGCTTGTCGAGGTCCACGCAGCGGGACAAGGACTGCTTGGCCTCAGCCGACTGTTTGATCCCCAGGTAGGATTGACCCTGAAGCAGGTAGAGTGCGGCATTATTTGGGTCCGCATTGATTTTCGCTTGAATGAATTGAAGCGCATCCGTGGGCTTTCCGCGACGAAAATCGAGGTCGACCATTCCCTGAATCGCATCGAAGAAGTTCGGCGAGCGATTGAGGGCGTCCCGATAGAGGCTCTCCGCTTCATTCCAACGCTTCGTCAAGGCGCGGAGCTGCCCGAGCCGTGTGTAGCCCATAGGGCTTTCAGGGGAAATTTGAATCAACTGTTTCAAATCGGCTTCAGCGCCGGTTGCATCCCCTTGATTCATCCGGGCAGTAGCATGAAAAAGATATCCCCCCGGACTGCTGGGCGCGATCTTGAGTAGTTGCACTGCTATCAGCTCGAGATCGCCCCAATCGCGACGATCGATGGCACTCTTGCCCAAAGCAATCCAAGCATCAATGAGATCCGGACGGAGCTGGACGGCTGCTCGCCACTCACTCTCCGCCTGATTCGTATTTCCCTTGGCCAGGTAGGCCATGCCGAGCTGGTAGTGCCCCACTGCATTCGCGGGATTATCTTTCACTCCCTGGTGCAAAGTGTGGAGGGCGTCGTCGGTTTTTCCAGTTTGGAGCGAGATCTGGCCCTTCAGGATGAGTCCCTCGTCATCCTGAGGTGAGCCTTGCAGAATTTCATCCGTCAGCTTTTCTGCTTCGCTCAACTGATGATCGAGAATCAGAAGTTGGACGTACGATTTGCGAACCCTGAGGTCATTAGGATGGTCCTTCGCAAGGGCGGCAAATTCCATAAGCGCTTTTGCGCTGTCACCAAGACTGAGGTAGTAATCGCCCAGCATTCTGTAAGCGGCGGGGTCGGTACTCAACTGTGCCTTGGCCTCTCGCAAAGCCGTCTCCGCCAAGTCTCTCCGTGCTTGAGCGATATACATTTGTGCGAGAGCAGCCCGGGGACTCGGATTTTTCGGAGCGATCGAGATCGCTGACCGAAAAGCAGTCTCTGCATCTCCCCAGCGCTTTTGCACCGCGTAGAGATTCCCAAGAGCCATCGCCGCGGGCGTGGAGTCCGGGGATAGTTTTCTGGCTTTCAACAAATTTGCTTCTGCGTCTTCAAATGCCGAAGCTCCTTGTTGAATGACTGCGAGGTTGACATAAGCATCCGCGTTATTGGGAGCCACGCTGACGACATTGGCCGCTTCGCGCAACGCATCTTCCAGGTTGCCCAACTGAGCATCAGCGTTTGCCAGAAGCATCTGCGCACCAAGATCGCCGGGATTGCTTTTCAAAATCAGCAGGGCTTGGTCTTTTGCGTCCACCGCCTTGCCGCCGGCCAAGTAGAGCTGGCCCAGATCCAACAGGGCATTCCAGTTTTGCGGTTCGAGCACGATCGTGCGCTGTAATTCTTGATAGGCAGCCGCCCAGTGCGACAGCTTGAGGTGACACTTTGCGATCTTGTAGTGAACCTCAGCCGATTTGGGATCAACCTGGAGGGCGCGACCGTAGGTTAGCAACGCCTCAGGAAATTTTTCCTGGGCGGCATAGCGGTCTCCTTCAGCCACAAACTTCTGTTTTCGTTCGGCGGGTTTGAGGAAACATCCAGCTGAGACGAAGCAGAGTTGCAGAGTAACCGCAAGCAGAAGAGCGGTGCGACGGGCATACGAAGGTGGTACTGAGCTCGGTTGCTTTCCAAAATATTTCATAAGCGGCAGTTTTGAGAGCAATTTTGCATCCGCGGAGAACATCGGGCAGCGATCGCAGAACACCATTGTAAGTATATGAAATTAAAGACTATATAATGGCTCAGAGGCCCAGGTCTTGACCAGTCTGGTCGTTTCCATTTGCGGCATCGTTTATAAGGAAAGGTAGATGGCCAAATTCAGGGATATTCTGGATACAAAAGTTCCACTTTTCGAGGGTGCGCGAATTAATCCAGAGTTTCCTCTCCCTGTGCAAAACGGTAAGGGTCGTAAGTCGTTGAAATAAAGTACATTACACGGTTTTCGCCATTTATTCGGTTGGGGGGCCATGGCAATTTGCGTGCTCCACTCGCAGTGGGATAGTCTGAGCTATTCAAGATGGAGAGCCATGCATGGTTCATAACGGCGAAGTCAGTACTGCAGACATAAAGAGAGTGATGCGCAAGCGTTGGTGGATCCTCCCCGTGTGCGCATTGAGCATCGGGACGCTCGCCGTCGTGATCGCCATGCAGCTTCCGAAGCAATACACTTCCCAAACACTGGTACTCGTGGCAAAGCCGGCCGTACCGGAAGACTACGTGAAGCCAGTGGTGACCGAGGATTTGAGCCAGCGCCTGGCCTCGATGAAAGAACAGATTCTGAGCCGGAGCCGACTGGAGCCAGTCATTGAAAAGTTCAATCTTTACTCCAATGAACGATCCAAGCTCCACTTGGAGGACTTGGTTGACCGCTTGCGAAAAGCCATCCTGATTTCGCCCCTTGAAGCGATGCCCGGCATCCAGGATCGAAGCTTGCCCGGCTTCTCGGTGAAGGTCACATTCAGCACTCCGCAACTCGCGCAGCAGATATGCACGGACATCACCTCGATGTTCATGGAACAAAATGCGCGATCTTTGGAGCAACAGGTCAGCCGCACAACCACGTTTATCGGACAGCAACTGGAGGAAGCGAAGGGGAAGCTTGATGAGCAGGATGCCAAGCTGGCTCAATTCAAGCGCCAACACCTCGGATTGTTGCCGGAACAGGACCAGCACAACCTCAGCCTGTTGGGGAGCCTGAACTCGGAACTGGACGCCACGACCCAGGCGCTTACCCGAGCACAGCAGGATAAATCCCTTAATGAGACTCTCCTAGCTCAGCAGGAGGCGACCTGGAAGGCATCTCAGAAGGGGCAGAACCCTGAAAGCCTTGAGGAACAACTGCGGGCCCGGCAGGAGCAATTAACTGTTCTGGAATCGCGGTACACGGAAGAGCATCCAGATGTGGTCAAACTGAAAAATGAGATTGCAGATCTCAAGAAGAAGATTGACCAAGCACCGGGGGCCGATGATACGACAGCCAAATCCCGAAAGGTGACGGAACCTCCTCAGATCCAACAACTTCGGGCAAGAATACGACAGGAAGAACTGAACTTCGGAGAGCTGCAAAAACGGCAGGCGAAAGTCCAGGATCAGATTAAGGTTCTTGAGAGTCACATAGAAGCTAGCCCGATGGTCGAGCTGCAGTTGAAGGAATTGACGCGCAATTATCAGAGCGCGCAGGATTTTTACAACGAGCTTTTGAAGAAGCGGGACAATTCTGCAATGGCAAGAGACCTGGTTCATCAGCAGGAGGGTGAGCAGTTTCGCGTGCTGGATCCGCCGAGCCTGCCGACGAGCCCTTCCTTTCCCATCATGCTGAATTTCGCGGGGGGAGGACTGGGAGGGGGGGTGGTATTGGCTGTGGCCATCCTGTACATGTTGATGGCAATAGACAAGACTTTTCACACGGAGAGTGAGGTTGAGACGTACCTGAAGCTCCCTGTCCTTGCCAGTCTGCCCATTCTTGGAGCTTCGGCTGGAAGGGCTGGAAGTGCGGGAGTTATGAAGCGGTCCGTGGTTGCAAGGGATTGAATCCAGGAGAGGGACATCAGAGGAAACGATGAGTCGCATCCATGAAGCGTTGAAGAAGGCCGCTGAAGAGAGATCCGCGCAACTCGCGGCCGGAGTCGAAGCCGGCGTTGCCGAAGTTCCAGTCGAACTCCAGCTCCCCCTCACCCCGAAACCAGAGGCAGCGCGGCCTGGGCTAGCACCTACCCCCCCGGCCACGACCAGCAGCAATCAAGATGTACCCTTTAGCTACGAAGAGCTTATCAAGCGCTGTGCACAACCGGAGTGGAGGCTCGATCCGCTCAATAGCGTGTTTCTAAACTCGAAACCGGGCGAAAGCGGACCAGAACGCTTTCGTACTTTGCGCTCACGCCTGTATAAAGTTGCGGCTACGCGCAAGCTGCAAAAGGTTCTTATAACCAGCGCAGTTGCCGCTGAAGGGAAGACCTTTGTCACAGCGAACCTTGCTCAATCGATTGTCCAGCAACCGGAACTGCGGGTCCTGATTATTGACGCAGACTTGCGTTCGTCGCGATTGCACTTGCTGTTTGGAACGCCGGGCGGTCCAGGACTCACGGACTATCTGCGAGGTGAGGCGGATGAGTATGCGGTAATCCAAAAAGGGATGAAGGAAAACCTTTTCTTGATTCCCGGTGGGAGCCTGGCATCCAACCCCAGCGAGCTACTGCTGAGCGACAGGATGAAACACTTGCTCAATCTCGTCACTCCGAACTTCGATTGGATCATCATTGATTCTCCGCCAGCTCTGCCGGTCCATGATGCAAGCGTTATTGCAGATATGGTGGATGGAGTTTTGTTTGTGATCCGGGCGGGCTCAACGGATGCCGAGATTGTCGAGAGAACAGCGTCGGAATTCCAGGGCAAGAATCTGCTCGGAGTGGTGCTCAATCAAGTCGAAAAAAGCGATTCCTATGGCAACGAATACCAGAATTACTATGCCGAGCGGGATTGAAGAGCGCACGCGAAGCCAAGGAACCAGGAAGCTTACCTACGCTGCAGCATGAATTCCAAAGTGGGTGGCCGATCCTTCGTATGGGGAATTTGCAGCCCACGGCGGCGCATTAGGAACCGAGTGCGATCCGGATCTTTCCCATTACGCGTCAGATGACTCGTTTGAGATCATGCGACCGGCTTTTTGACTGGCGCCAAGTAAAGATCAGTGGGTACTTCAGGAGGATTCTTATTCCATTCGGATGAACTGCAGGATCATGAGGTCTGTGGTGGTTTTGCAGCCACAAGCCGCTTGGATTCCCTTTGCTCCAGGAAGAAGAGAAGGGGGAAGAGCAAAAGCAAGGCCAGCACAAAAAAGATGACTCCTCCTTGGTGATGCAATCTTCCAAAAAGAAAACCCGGATCGACGTACATGGCAAGAAGTGTGAGGGTGGCAATGCGGATTCCGTTTTTCACGATCATCATGACCAGGCCGCAAGCGATGAACAGAATCTTGTTCCAGAAATTTTTGAGACGAAAATGGGAAAGGAGCAGCGCAAGGATGAGCAAGGCCATGCTTGAGCGGATGCCACTGCATTCCCTCGCCACCTCAATATTGACTCGCGCGAGATGAAAGACCAAGCCCTCGCGCAATGCAGGGACTCCGACAAGGTCAAAAAAAGCTCCCGTTATCCAAGCAGAGCCTTCCTGGAGGGAGTAGATGATGCGGTCGAGAAGGAAATTGGGGAGCGGAACCATCAGGGAGAGAAAGAGAAGTGGGAAGTGCGCTGCCTTCAATGCGGCTCTGCCAAATAGAAGGGCAAACCCCGCCACCCAAATCAACACGAGGGAGAGAATCCAACCTGAGAGTTGCAAGTCGAGCGATGAACTATCCCGCGCAAGACGTGAAGCGAGCGCTACGCAGCCAGAGAGAAAAAGGAAGGTAGTGCCTAGCGTTTTATCGCTGGAAAGATGCACAAAAATCTTGTCACGCTCCACGAAGAGAACCCAAGAGCTGATGAAGGGAATGAGCACAAGATAGGAGCCATCGTCGTGGGAAAGAGACAATCGGACGAGAGCAATCACAGGTCTTATGAAGATCAAGGACGAGAGAAAAATCCAACAGGAATACAGCAACCACCGCTTTGTCCAGTCTGTATGGGAGTCACTCATTTCGGTTGTCTGAGGCTGTCGGTGCGACGTGCTGCCCGCAGCCCGCCAGGAAGTGTATATGATTTCGGTTTCACAGTGAGCGGGCAAGTTTGCCGGAGGGGTCGAGAAGGTAGTGCAGCGAGATGGAGATCAGCGGGGCCTTGAGGCCACCCAGGGCGGGTTGAACGCAGAAGGATAATGGCCCGAGGGTCGGGTATCCAAACACAGGATCCAGGTTGGACAGGCGAAAACCCTAAACCGGGACCTAAAGGTGCCGAAAAAGCTTGCACGCAGAGATGGGGACAGGTCAGAAAGGGCGAGCTGAGGGGTAGCTAACCTGGTGGGGTTCTCAGTGCAAGCCGGTAAGGCGCATAGCTACAAAGAGATGCAAAGGATTGCCATAGGTGTGCAACCGAAGTCCTGACGTGAGCAAAGGGCCCCGGAGAGAAAAATGGCAAGTCGTTGAAAAAAAACATGTTGCAGATTTTAAAGATCCGGTATATCAATTGCACGTTACAGCGGCGTAAGTTTCAAGACTGCGCCGATTTACGTGAGGAAAAGTATGCGTTTTAGAGCTTTGGCGTGCGTGCTGAGCCTGTTGGTCCTGTCATTTGCAGGTACTGCGAAGGCCGACACAGTGAGCGTCGATGGCACTTATGCCTTCGGAAGCAATGGTTATGGGATCCCGCCGTACGGGGGAACCTTGAATGGCGTGGGTGGGCAGGCTTTTTATTGTGTGGATTTTTCGAGTACAATCGCGGCGGGCAATACTTGGCAAGTAACCTTGACGAGCCTCACGGGATCGAGTTTCTCCTCAACAAAGTTGGGGAATCAAACCACTTACCTTGAGATGAATTGGCTGATTACGCAGATGATGGGCACCACTAGCCAACTCCAGCAAGCGCAGGATCAGTTCGCGATCTGGAGCTTCACTGGTGGGCCAAACCCGTTTGGAACCAATAGCACTCTTGTGGCTGCAGCGCTGGCTGCGGTGAACGCGGGATTCACGGGACAGGGTTGGGAGATTTTGTCGCCAACGGGCAGCCTGGGCCAGGAATTTTTGATCTTTGTAGGTGTGCCGGAACCAGCTATGTTGCTGATGCTGCTGATCGGCATGGGAGTGCTGATAATTGCCATGCGAAGGAAGGGTATGGCCAGCGCACACGCAGTCTAAACACGCGATAGTTCAACATTTTAGAGGCTCGCCAGAGTGATAAACCTGGCGAGCTACATTTTTTATACAGATTAACGAAGAAAACCAACCCCTCCCAGGGTCCGGAACTCGGGAATGCAGCTGCAGCATCAAGCGACCTCACACCTGTTGCAGGGACGTGACTTCGAACTTCTTCTTTCGGAAAAGGGCTTTCTACAAGCCGGAGCCTGGCCCCCGGCAGTTTTGACCCCTACAAGGCTGCACTGAACGCCAGCAAGCCCTCCCTTAAGCAATTTGTCCCTTGGAAGGACCCTACCTAGCTTCAGAGATAGCGGCCGTGTACGGAAAATGAGATGGGATAAGAATTTGGCACTTCATGGCACAGAATTGGGACTCCGGCCGCGACCTCGCATGATCGATGACTCCCTAGCATCCAGTTAACTTATTGAAATGACACATCTTAACAAAATCCGGCGACCTTCTCGTAGTCTTTCCTCCTGGAAGGGGATTTGCTTTTGCTCTATGTAGAGAATTATGAGCCCGTCTCTCAATGACGCTGTGTTGTACCCCACGAACACTGCCTTTGTTCTAGGCCACTCCCCTGCGATTCAGAGCTTGAACGAGATCGTCGAGGAGCTTGCCCGTACAAGCATTCCGGTGCTCTTGGTGGGAGAGAGCGGAACGGGAAAGGAAGTTTACGGACGAATGATTCACCAGCTTTCCAAGCACGCCCACCGGCCACTGAAGAAAGTGAACTGCCGGGCGGTGGAAGTGGGAGAATTCCCGGTACTCTCCAAGCCCGATCAGAAAGAGAGTGGCGGAAGCAGCGAAGACAGCCTGCGAACGCTTTTTCTGGATGAGATCGATGAACTGGACCTTGGGAGCCAAAGGATGCTGCTCTCGGTCTTGCCCGATGGGGAGATCGAGGAGAACAGTCCGAACCGCGTGCGCATCATCGCCTCCACTTCCCGGAATCTCGAGAAAGAAATCGAATCCGGGAGATTTCGAAGGGAACTCTATTTTCGAATCAACGGAGTTTGCCTGCGCTTGCCCCCGTTGAGGGAGAGGAAAGAAGATATATTCGAGTTCACGGAGCATTTTCTTGTGAAGCATGCGGCAGGGTTGGGGCGCGAGGCTCCGGTGCTGAGCGACAAGGAAATGGAATTGCTCGTGAAGCATGACTGGCCGGGGAACGTCCGCGAACTGGAAAATCTTGCCAGAAAGATCGTATTGCTTGGAGATTCCCGGAGGACAATTGAAGAACTTCGGGAGATGCCAAAGATGCAAACTACGCTCCCTGAGGAACCGCGAGGTTTTTCGTTGAAAGTGGCAGCCCGGGCGGCTTCGCGGCGGACCGAGCACGACTTGATCGCGAAAGCACTCGAGCGGACGCATTGGAACCGGAAGCGAGCGGCCCAAGAACTCCAGATCAGCTACAAATCACTTCTCTACAAGATCAAACAAACAGGTCTGGAAGGAAAGCAAAAGGAACGGGGGTGAAAAAACAACAATGAGAAACACGATTCTAGTGATTCTGTCGGCCGGCTTGATCGTGAGCGGCGCACGCGCAAACAGTCAGAGCCCCGCTGCGCAAGAAAAGAAAGAAGAAGCAAAGGACTCAAAAAGCCAGGCAACTCCAAGTGCCGCACAGGCAGCCGCGGAGGACCCCACGTACAAGATTGGGGCGCAGGACGTATTGAAAATTGATGTGTGGAGAGAAGACCAATTGACGCGAACAGTCCCGGTGCGGCCCGATGGAAAGATCACGCTGCCGCTATTGAATGATGTTCAAGCGGTTGGACTGACACCCATGGAATTGGCGGGGGTGATCCGCGATGAACTGAAAAAATACATCACCAACCCGCAAGTGACTGTAAGCGTTTCGGAAATCAACAGCCGGCGAATTTACGTCAATGGAGAAGTCACGAAGTCAGGCGCCTATCAGCTCCTTCCGCACATGACGGTCCTACAGGCGCTTTCCGGCAGTGGCGGATTTACAGCGTTTGCCCGGATAAAGAACATTTACATTCTGAGGGCCGAGAACGGCAAGCCCGTCAAAATTCCATTCAATTACAAAGAAGCGATCAGCGGGAAAAATCCGGAGCAAAACATCGAGTTGCAGCCGGGAGACGTGATTGTAGTGCCGTGAGGAAGTGAAATGAAGGTCAGAAAAAAATTAGCGTGCGGGATAATTGTGGCGATGGCGGCT
>CAAGKR010430626.1_pt1 | contig 12353 bp, 11 predicted proteins | sample 2556971 | NCBI WGS metagenome assembly CAAGKR01 (sample SAMEA5207829, study PRJEB30636) | soil metagenome | biome: forest; feature: boreal; material: soil | place: USA | collected 2011-09 | depth 1 m | reverse complement strand
TGGCTGCTCCGCCTGCCGACCTGAGCGTGTTCCACTTCAGCACCGACGCCCTCGACGCCCTGCTGGCCTCCTACGGATATGCGATCGTGGCCGCGTTCGTCGGCATCGAAAGCCTCGGGGTGCCCTTCCCCGGCGAGACGATGCTGGTGGCGGCCGCGGTCTATGCCGGCCAGACCCACCGCATCGGGCTGATCGGCATCATCATCGCCGCGGCTGCCGGCGCCATCATCGGGGACAACATCGGCTTCACCATCGGGCGCTTCGGTGGTTATCCCATCCTGCACCGTTACGGCCACTACATTCGGCTCAACCACCGCAAGCTCAAGGTCGGCATGTATCTCTTCATGAAGCACGGCAGCAAGGTCGTGTTCTTTGGACGCTTCGTCTCCATCCTGCGGACGTGGGCCGCGTTCCTGGCCGGCGCCAACCGGATGCACTGGGCGCGCTTCCTGGGGTTCAACGCCGCCGGCGGGATCATCTGGGCCGCGGTCTTCGCGGTCGGCGGGTACTATCTGGGCGACCGCATCAGCCAGGTCTCAGGGCCGGTCGGGCTGGTCCAGCTGGGAATCGGGGTGGTGGCCCTCGTGGTCAGCTTCCTGGTGATCCGCCGGCAGGAGCATAGCCTGGAGGACATCGCCGAAGCGGCGATCCCCGGCCCGATCTAGCTGGCGCAGGCCTGGGTGCTGACCGCGCCGGTGGAGTGCACGCCCTGCTGCAGGTCGGGGCCGACCTCGGCGTCGGTGAGGGCGTAGCCCTCTGTCGGGTCGGTGGTGCTGTTGGCGAACACCAGCCCCACGACCCGGCCCTGAGAGTCGACCATGGGACCGCCAGAGTTGCCGGGATGGATGTCAGCGGTCAGAACGTAGATCTGGCGGCTGACCTGGGCGCTGCCATAGATGTCGCGACCGACCGCAGCCACCTCAGTCCGAACCGCCGCCGCGGCCACCGTCTCGTTGCCGCCCCCGGGGTATCCGATGGTGGCCCCGGACGTGCCCCGGCTGGCGCTGGCCGAAGGCAGCGCCGACATCCCCAGGCCCGGCACGTAGAGCACCGAAACGTCGCGCTCGGGGTCGAACAGGACGACCGTCGCCGTGAGGCGGCGGCCGTCAGGGGTGAGGACCTGGGTCCCGTGGGTGCCGGCGACGACGTGCGCGTTGCTAACGATGTAGTCGCTGGCCACCGGGAAGCCACTACCAAAGACCTCGCCACCGCAGCCGAGGCTTCTGACCTTGACCGTCTTTTTGGCGGCGGCGACCACCGCCGGGTTGTTGGCCACCGCGGGGTCCACCGACACCGCCCCCGGCAGGTCGGGGTTGGAGATGGCGTCAAAGACACGCGGGTAGGGAACGCCGGCGATGATCTGCTCGGCGCTGGCGAGGAACCCGGGCGGGCGGGGGAAGACGGAGTCCAGGACCCGCAGGATGCCCGACTTCTGGATCGCATCGGCAACCGGCGGGAAGGGGCCGCGGTCGAATGACTGGCCGAGGAACCAAGCCGTCGCCAGCACGGTGAATATCGAGAAGACGGCGCCGGCGATGCAGTCGATCTGGCCGCCCTTGCGCAGCCGCATGATGCGGAGCCGGACCGGCTCGCCCAGGGCGTAGCCGACGCTGCTGCCCACCAGCGCCGCCACGAAGATGAGGCCCAGGCCGATGAAGGGGCCGTTGGTGTTGCCGGCGCTGAAGAGGCGCTCGACGGGTGACGCCAGGAAGGCGCCGAAGGCAACGCCTGCGACCAGGCCGATATAGGAGAGCGCCGAAAGCGAGAAGCCGCGCCGATACCCGTTGCCGAGGGCGCCAAAGATGAAGGCGACGATGACCAGGTCGAGCAGGTTCATGCGCTACAGCCTACCGACGCGGGTTCAAGGCTCGATGGGCTAGTAAGGGAGCTTGCGAAAGATGGTCTGGTCGCGGCTGGCCCCAACCGAGATGATGTCCACCGGCGCGCCGATGATCTCGGCCAGGCGCTCGACGTACCGCTGACAATTCGCCGGCAGGTCATCCCATGCCTTGGCATCGTCGATCGGGGTTTGCCACCCGGGCAGCTCCTCGTAGACCGGCTCGCAGTGCTTCAAGTGAGAGATGTTACTCATCGGAAACCGGTGCAGCTCGCCGCGGAAAAAGTAGCCGGTGCAGACCTTGACGGTCTCGTACTCGCTGAGCACGTCCAGCTTGGTCAGGGCCACCGAGTCCACGCCGTTGATCAGCGATGAGTAGCCGGCGACGGCGCCATCGAACCAACCCACGCGTCGGGCGCGGCCGGTCGTGGTGCCGAACTCCGCCCCCCGGTCTCGCATCCGGTCGCCCTCGTCACCGACGACCTCCGTGGGCATCGGACCGTAGCCGACGCGCGTCGTGTACGCCTTGAAAACGCCGATAACCGTATCGATTTCTCGGGGCGGGATTCCCGACCCGGTGAGCGCGCCGCCCGCAGTCGGCGACGACGATGTGACGTACGGGTAGGTGCCAAAGTCGAGGTCCAGCATTGTGGCCTGGGCGCCCTCGAGTAGGACCTTCTTGTCATCGCGAATGGCGTCCTGGATGATCGGAAAGACGTCCTTGATGTAGGGTTTGAGCCTTTCGCCCAACGCCGAGTACTCGTCCAGGATCGCCTGCTCGTCGAAGACATCGGCGTGGTACAGGTCGCGGAGGATGTCGTTCTTGAGCCGGAGCACGAACTTGAGCTTCTTCTCCATGAAGCGCGGCTTGGTCAGGTCGCCGATGCGGAACCCAATTCGCCGGATCTTGTCTGAGTAGGCGGGCCCGATGCCGCGGTAGGTGGTGCCCAGGCGATCGTCGCCGCGGGCCTCCTCCTCGAGCCTGTCGAACTCCGGGTGATAGGGCATGATCATGTGCGCCCGGTCGGAGATGACGAGGTGGTCGGTCCCGGTACCTTGCTCGTGGAGGCCGTCGATCTCCTGCATCAGGACGCGCGGGTCGAGCACGGTGCCGTTACCGATGACGCACTGGCAGCTGTCGAAGAGGATCCCCGACGGGATCAGGTGGAACTTGTGCGTGACGCCGTCGTGGACCACGGTGTGGCCGGCGTTGTTTCCGCCCTGCGAGCGAATCACCATGTCGGTGCGGGAGGCGAGGATGTCGATGACCTTGCCCTTGCCCTCGTCACCCCACTGGCCGCCGACCAGTATTGCTGTTGGCATCTCTAGTCCTGGCGGGCGATTAGCCCTGCGGCCCCTGTGGCGATTGACGGGTGGTGTTGACGAAGCGGGTCTGGTCCTCGAGGAACAGCAGGGGCACCTCCCCGATTGGGCCGTTGCGGTGCTTGGCCACGACCAGCTCGGCCTTGTTACGGTTGACCTCGTCGTTGTGGAGGCCCTCGCGGTAGATGAACATGACCAGGTCCGCGTCCTGCTCGATCGCGCCCGACTCACGCAGGTCGGACAGCTGCGGTTTGTGGTCGCCACGCTGCTCGGGTGAACGGTTGAGCTGGCTCAGCGCGACGACGGGGATCTCCAGCTCGCGGGCCAGCGCCTTCAGCGATCGCGAGATCTCGGAGACCTCCTGGTTGCGGTTCTCGGCGCGGCCGTTGCCATACATCAGCTGGATGTAGTCGATCACCACCATGCCGATGTTGTGTTTGATCTTGAGCCGGCGCGCGCGGGCCCGCAGCTCAAGCGCGGTCAGCGTGGGCCGATCGTCGATATAGATCTGGCCCTCGGACAGCGTTCCCATGGCGTTGGCGATCTTCTGCCAGTCCGTCTCGGAGAGCTTGCCGGTACGCACCAGCCGCGAGTTGACGCTGGCCTCGGCGCAGAGCAGCCGCGAGGTCAGGTCGTAGCGGGACATCTCCAGCGAGAACACCGCCACCGGCACCTTCTCCTTGACCGCGACGTGCTGGGCCATGTTGAGGGCAAGCGAAGTGTTGTGCGTTGGCACGCAGGCCCGTCCGGCCAGGTACAGGTGGGATGGTGAGTCCACCTGGATGCAGCGCACCGGAACGCTCGGCACCTCCCGGATCTCTGTGATCCGGCGCTCGCGACTGCTTGAACGCGGAGCGACGTGGTGCTGACGCCGCAGCTTCCGCTTCAGCCGGAACACAGGGAGCTCATTCGGCAAGAACCAAACCCGATACCGAGGGCCGCGATCGACTCCGTTCAGCCTTGCCCGGTCCTCGCGCCAAGCCGGCTTGAGACCAAGGCTGCGGACGAGCTCCAGCGTGCCTTCGGCAAGTTCGCGGTTGGTAGTGACGAACTCGGCATGGCCACGAGCGCCGATCGTCCCGTCCGTGTCCATCAATCCCTGTAGCAGCGCCAGTCGCTGCGAGACCGAACCCTCCAGGTAGCCGCGAGGAATGTGCTTGCGACCGAGAACACCGAGGTTGCGCAGGACCGCCTGGACCGACATCTGCCGGCTCGGATCTGCCCTTGTGTGGCCATTGGCCAGCAGGCTGACATTCCCGGTGCTGACACCGAAGTCCTCAGCAATTGCCGCCACGGCGCGGCCCGCAGCCCGCTGCGCCCGAATGTTGAGCACCTCGGTGGTGAGGAGCTTGGAGATGCCGCCGCCTCCCCGGCCAGCCGACAACGAGACCTGAGGGGTTTTGCCGGCAGCGACGGTGCGCGATCGTATGGGGGCGCCCGCCGCCACCAGTTGGTCGACGAGCTCCGGGTCACCGACGGTGATCGTCGCGTTTGTGGTCGTCCCATCGCCCAGCCACGCGCCGAGGACGTACGGGTCGAGGAAGTAGTGTGTTTCGAGATACTCCAGCGGGCCGCAGGTCGCAATCGAATAGTTGAGCCGCGCACCCTTTCGGACCGACGGCGCCATTTCGCCTGTAGCCACGACAACACCACCACCGCGCCGCTTACGGGCGGCACGGGTGCGCACGAACCACTGGTGGTCGTGGTCCGCAATGATCCGCTCACCATCGGACAGGACAACCTCATAGCAGCTCCGGTCGTACATGACGGGCGTGGCCATCGTAACGGTGCACACCTTGCCCTGGTCATCGAAAACCTGGTTCCCGGTCCTCAGTGCACCCATGGTGGTCCACCCCGTGGGCGTCGGGATCGGGGTATCGAGCGCCAGAGCTTTCCCCACACTTGGCCGAGCCGCCAGGATCACTAGCGAGGACGGCTGGAAGCCGCCCGTCATCTCGTCCAGCTGGAAGAAGCCGGACTTGACCCCGATGGCGGAGTCCGGGTCCTCGTGCAGCCGCTCGATCTGGTCCCAGTACTCGCCCAGCGAGGTGCTCAGGGGCACCGCGTCATCGGTGGTCCGGTCGCTGGCGAGCCGGAAGATCTCCTTCTCGGCGGCGTCCAGGGCGGCGTCGACCTCGAGCCCCGGGTTCATCCCCAGCTCCTGGATTCGCGTCGCCGCCAGCAGCAGGCCGCGCCGGACCGCCGCCTCCTCGATGCGCCGGGCGTGGCTCTCGACGTTGGCGGGGATGCCCGCACCCGCCTCGAGGGTGGCCAGGTACTCGGGCCCGCCGGAGAGCTCCAGGACCCCGGTCTTCACGAGCTGCGCCCGGACGGTGATGCTGTCCACGGGCTCGTTCTGCTTGAAGAGCTCCTGGGCGGCGCGGAAGACGTAGCCGTTGCGGGGGTGATAGAAGGACTCGGGCTTGAGGATGTCGACAACCCGCTCCATCGCGTCGGAGCTCACCATGACCGCGCCCAGCACGGCCGCCTCGGCTTCCAGGTTCTGGGGCGGGGTCGCGCCCGATGGCGACTGAACCTCGACGGTCATATCAGCGGCGACACTCGATCGCCATCTCCACCGCGGGGACGCTACTCCGCTTCGACGTTCAGGTTGACGGAGGCGTTGACCCCGTGGCCGAGGTCGACCTCCGCGATCCATGAACCGACCGCGCGGACGGGGTCGCTGAAGCTGATCTTGCGCTTGTCGACGGCGATGCCGTACTGGAGCTCCAGCGCGTCAGCGACATCCTGGTTCGTGATCGAGCCGTAGAGCTTGCCATCCTCGCCGGCCTTGGCGGTGAGGTTGACGTAGGCCGAGCCCAGCTGCTGGGCCAGCTCGTCCGCCTGGTCCTTGACCGCGGCCGCGCGCCGCTCAGAGGCGGCCTTGACCTTCTCGACGTGCTCCAGCCCCTTCGGCGTCACGTGGGTCGCCAGCCGGCGGGGGAAAAGGAAGTTGCGCGCGAAACCCGGCGCGACCTCCTTGACATCTCCACTCTGGGCCGTGCCCTGCACGTCCTTCAGGAACAAAACCTTCATCCGATCCTCCTCTTGGCACGGTACTCCACCGCGGTCTGGCGCGCCCGGTCCAGGTCCTGGTGCCAGAGGCTGTCGCCCCGGGCGATTGCGTCTTCGTGCTCGCGGACGAGGTCCTGGGGCGCCCTGCTCACCGCGATCCTGATCGCCAGCAAGGTGAGGGCCAGCCACTCCATTTGGCCCAGCACCGGGACCGCCTCGGGGATGTTGATGAACGGCGTCCAGATCACGCCCAGGGCGAGCGCGAGCCCCACCTTCCACCAGCGCGGCGTGCGCGGATCGCGGTACAGGCAATAGACCACCCGGCCATACCTTGGCAGTGCGGTCGCCAGTCGCAGAATCAGCGCCATTGTCATCGGGAAACCGGACCTCCCAAAAAACAAAAACCCCTGCACCGATTCATCGGTGCCGGGGAAATTCCTCGGCGAATTATATCAACGAGCTCGAGCGGTTTGATCGGCCCCGTCCCTCTCGATTTAACAGTCGTTGATTTGACCCCCACCACCAGCGGTGTTACGGTCGAAGCATGATCCGGACAGTAGGAACCAAGATCGCCGAGCTCGACGAAGAGGTCTCGGACGCAACCGCCAGCCACCAGCGACTGCTGGCCATGCTGGTTGAGCGGCACGAGGTTCGTGTCGAACCGGACCCCAGCCTCAGCCCCGACGAGTCCGCCGACTTCGACGAGCTCGAGTCGCGCCTGTACGGCCTCTGAGTAAGGCATTCGATTACGCCTCAGACCACCTGGGGCGGTCGATCGAGGAGCTCATGGAGCTTCTCCGCATACCCAGCATCAGCGCGCTGCCGGAGCACGCCTCCGACGTCCGCGCCGGCGCTGAGGCCACCGCCCAGGCTTTGCGCAGTGTGGGGATGGAGGACGTCCACCTGGCAGAGCCCGCCGACGGGGGGTCGCCGGTGGTGCGGGGCGACTGGCTCGGCGCCGCGGGCAAGCCGACCCTGCTCCTGTACGGCCACTACGACGTGCAGCCGCCCGACCCGCTCGACGAGTGGACCTCGCCGCCGTTCGAGCCCGTGGTGCGCGACGACAAGATCTTTGCCCGCGGCGCCTCTGACAACAAGGGCCAGTTCTTCGCCATCCTCAAGGGACTGGAGGCCTTGATGCAGGCCGGCGGCGCGCTGCCGGTCAAGGTCAAGTGGGCGATCGAGGGCGAGGAGGAGATCAGCGGCAAGTCGCTGGAGCAGTACCTCAAGGACAACAGGAAGGAGATGGCGGGCGACGCCGTCTTTGTCGCCGACAACAACTTCCCCGCCCCTGGCCTGCCCGCGGTCCTGACCGGGCTCCGCGGCCTCGTCTACACCGAGATCGAGGCGGTGGGCGCGGCCGCCGACCTCCACTCCGGCACGTACGGTGGCGCCGCGCCCAACCCGCTCAACGCGCTGGCATGGGCCCTCGCCGAGCTCAAGGACCGCTCCGGCCGCGTGCAGATCCCCGGCTTCTACGCCAGGGTCATCGACCCCACCCCAGAGGAGATGGAGTCGTGGAAGCGGCTTGGCATCGACGAGGACAAGCTGCTCCACGACGAGATCGGTAGCGACTCCTTCTTTGGCGAACAGGAGTACGGCATTCTCCACCGCACCTATGCCCGCCCCACCCTCGACGTCCATGGCATCAGGGGCGGCTTCGTCGGCGACGGGCCCAAGACCGTGATACCGGCGCGGGCGCTGGCCAAGGTGTCGATGCGGCTGGTCCCGGACCAGGACCCCCACGAGATCTACGACGCCTACGTCAAGCGGGTGATGGAGCTGCAGACGCCGGGCGTGACGTTCTCGGTGCGCCCAATCAGCCTCGACCCGCCGGTCCAGGCGCCGATCGAAGGTCGCGGGGTGCAGGCGGCGGCACGGGCCTTCAAGCGTGCCTTCGGCCACGACGCCGTATTCGTTCGCATGGGCGGCAGCATCCCGGTGATGTCGGCGTTCCAGTCGGCGCTCGGCGTCGAGCTGGTGGCCAGCGGCTTCGGGTTGCCAGACGACCGGCTCCACTCGCCCAACGAGAAGATGGACGTCGCCCAGTTCGAGGGCGGCATCAAGACGGCGGCCGCGTTCCTCGAGGAGTACGCCGGCTAGGACTCCGGCCTAGGCGACCTCGCTGGCGTCCGACCGGTCACAGTTGAAGGTGCGCCGGTACGCCTGTGGCGACGTCCGGAGGACCCGCTGGAAGTGGATCCGCAGCATCGCCGCCGAGGGAAAGCCACAACGGTTGGCGATGATCTCGACCGGGTCGTCGGTGGTCTCCAGCTGACGCTGCGCCAGGAGAACCCGCTGGCGCATCAGCCACTGGTGCGGGGTGGTGCCGGTCGCGCTGCGGAAGCGGCGGGCGAAGGTGCGCGGGCTCATGTTGGTGCGCGCGGCCATCGTCTCCACTGGCAGCTCCTGGTCCAGGTGGCTCTCCATCCACTCCAGGGTGGAGGCGAAGGGGTCGCGCTCGGGACAGGCCGGCAACGGCTGGTTGACGTACTGTGCCTGGCCGCCGTCGCGGTGGGGCGGCACCACCATCCTGCGCGCCAGCATGTTGGCAACCTCCGCCCCATAGTCCCTGCGCACCAGGTACAGCGAGAGGTCGATGCCGGCGGCGGTGCCGGCCGACGTGAACACCTGGCCATCATCGATGTACAGCACATCCGGGTCTACGGAGGCGTCGGGATACATCTCCTGGAGCTGGTTGGCCCACATCCAGTGCGTGGTCACCCGGTGGCCGTCGAGGATGCCGGCGGCCGCCAAGGCGAACGCCCCGGTGCAGAACGACACCATCCGCGCCCCGCGGTCGAAGGCTCGGCGCAGGCCAATCCGGAGCTCCTCAGGCAGCGGCTCGTCCACCGGGTCCCAGCTGGGGATGATCACGGTATCGGCCTCGTCGAGGTGCACCAGCGTATGCGGGGTGGCGATCATGAACCCGCCGTCGGTCTGGATCGGCGATTGACCCACCGCGCAGACGATGAATCGGTACCACCGAACGCCAAACTCTTTGCGCTCGATGCCGAAGACCTCAGCGGCTATTGAGAGCTCGAAGGGACTAAGGTTTTCGCCCGCGATCGCGGCTACGGTGTGCATGGCAGTAATTTAGCACATATTGGCTTTTCTGCCACTTGTTGAGTTCAGCCAGCACCCCCAAACTGGGGTTATGGCAGATTTGATGATCGCACTCGGCACCGTCGGAATCGTCGTCGTGCTCGAGGTCCTGGCCTGGTTCATGGCCTTTGACTCCCGCGACAGCTCCCCCCGCGAGCAGACCCCCGTGGTGGGGCCCGGGCACCGTCCTACCTGGTTCTAGGGGACCGCGGGTACCGCGACCTCGCGGAGGCGGCGCTCGAAGCGGTACCCAAAGCCCGGCACCGAAACGATGTGCTGTGGCTGCTTGACGTCCTGCTCGATCTTCTTGCGCAGGCGTCCGACGTGGGTGTCGACGGTGCGGGTCTCGACCTCGCCGACGTAGCGCCACACGTCCTGGAGCAGGCGCTCGCGGCTGATCACCTGCCCGGCGTGGGTGGCGAAGTACTCCAGCAGCCGGTATTCCAGCGGGCTGAGGCTGACCGACTCCCCATCCAGCGTGACCCTGTGCTCGGCGCTGTCGATGACGAGGTCGCCGAAGCCCATCGGCTGGTTGACCAGCACCCCACCACTGTGGCGCTTGGTCAGCTCGGAGCGACGCAGCTGGGTCGCCATCCGCGCCTCGAGCTCGCGCAGCTTGAAGGGCTTGATCAGGTAATCATCGGCACCCCGGTCCAGCGCCACCACCAGGTCGGCGGTGTCGCCGCGGGCGCTGATGATGATGATCGGGGTCACCGGGTCGAAGCTCCGGACCGCCCGGCACACCTCGAAACCAGAGATGCCCGGCAGCATCAGGTCGAGCAGCATCAGGAAGGGTCGCTGGTCCCGGAACTGTTCGATCGCCTCCTGGCCGTTGCCGACCACGACGGGTCGGTAGCCCAGCTGGTTGCAGAAGCTCTCCAGCACCGCGGCGATGTCGGGGTCGTCTTCGACGACCATCACGACGACGGTCTCGGCGGAGTCGGCAGCCTGTCCCTGTGCGTTCACACCGCGCAGTGTAACAGCCCTATGACAAATTGGAACCCCCTTCGAAGTTGATTCGCTGTCGCTGTCACACCGGTGTCCTCAGCCCGTCGACGCAACGAGGGAAAAACGGGGCGCGCGGCTCCCGCCGTAGACTACGCGCTAATGTCTCAGCGCTTCGTGATCGTCGGCAACGGGATCGCGGGCACCACCGCGGCCGAGCACCTCAAGGCCCAGGCCCCCGACTCCGAGGTGCTGCTCGTCGGCTTGGAGCCCTACCCGCTCTACAACCGCGTCTCGCTGCCGCGCTACCTCAAGGGCGGCATCCCGCGCGAGCGGGTCATCCTCCGGACCGTGGAGCAGCACAGTGAGCGCGGCATCGAGCTGGAGCTGGAGCGCGTCGCCACCGCGCTGGACGTCGAGGGCAAGACGGTCCGCTTTGACGACGGCTCGGACCGCCCCTACGACGCGCTGATGCTCTGCACCGGCGGGCGGCCCAACCCCTACCCCGCACCCGGCGCCGACGAGGTACGGGACAAGATCTACGGCTTCCAGACCCTCGACGAAACCGAGGCCATCGTCGAAAAGGTCGAGCAGTCGAAGGCCGCGGTCGCTATCGGTGGCAGCTTCATCGCCTACGAGCTGGCGGAAGGCTTCCGCCACCGCGGACTCGACACCTACTGGATCATGCGCGGGCCGCATTTCCTGCGGTACATCCTCGACGAGGACGGTGCCAGCATGGTTGACTTCCTCGCCCGGGAGGCGGGGGTGGAGATGCTCTACAACACCGAGGTCGAGTCGGTCGCCGCCCAGAACGGCCACATCGCGGTGAAGACCACCACCGGGCGGGACATCAGCGCCGACATGCTGGGCTACGGCCTGGGTCTTCAGATGTACGACGAGTGGATCGACAGCACCGACATCGAGCACAAGAACGGGATCGAGGTCGACGAGTACCTCGAGACCAACATCAAGGGGATCTACGCCGGCGGCGACATCGCTCGCTTCACCGACCTGATGCTCAATGGGCGCAAGAACCAGATGGGCACCTGGGACAACTCCGAGGCCCACGGCAAGGTCATCGCCCAGAACATGCTCGGCGGGCGGGTCGCGCACAGAGATGTCCCCACCTACACAACGACCATGTTCAACTCCAACCTCGCGGTGATGGGGATAACGCCCGACAGCGGGGTGGAACTCGAGAAGGTGACCAAGCTGGACGTCGAGAACCGGCTGTACCGGGCGCTCTTCTTCTACCAGGGCAAGATCGCCGGCGCCGTCCTGATCGGCACCCCCAAGGGTCGCAAGAAGCTGATCGACATGATGCAGAACGAGGTCGTTGTGCCCCCCGAGGAGCGCGAGAAGCTCCTCGACCCGCTCAACCTGGTCTAACCGCCGGGTCGCCGCTCGGCGATCACGGCCACCGCGGCCAGGATCAGGAGCCCCAGGACGACGGCGATGATCGCGGCCGCGGTGCTCACGGCTGCCGTTCCAGGTCTTCGGCCGCCAGCGTGATGTAGGCGACGTCGTCCACTGGCGGGTGGGTGAGGCCCGCCCGCGTCTCCCGCACGAAGCGCTCCAGCGGCAGGTGCCGGTCGAGACCGCCGGCGCCGGCGAGCCGCAGGGCCTGGTCAGCGGCCGCGGCGGCGGCGTTGACTGCGGTCACCTTGGCCAGCGCCACCGAGCTGACCAGCTCTTCGCGCCGTGCCGGCGGCAGCTCCACCCATGCGGCGGCGGTCGCGAAGAGGTTGCGCCGCGCGACCATCAGCTCACCCCGCACCCGGCCGAGCCGAACCCTCACCGACTCCAGGTCTGAGACCGACACGTCGCGGCCGCCGGCCGACCGGTTCCGCGCGTACTCGCGGCCGGCCTCATAGGCCGCCTGGCCGATGCCCAGGTAGGTGGCCGCGATGGCGACCTGGAACCAGGTGTTGCCCTCGCAGCCGCGGCGGTCCTCGCGGTAGAGGAAGATCGCCGGGGTGTTCTCGAACTCAACGTCGTCGTTGGCGGCGGCCTTGAGCCCCATCGGGTCCCACCCCTGGTCGACCACGCTGGCGCCGGGTGCCGGCATCTCCACCAGGAAGCGCGCCCCGTAGGGCACTCCCTCGGCCGGCTCCACCCGGGCGCTGAC
>CAAGKR010395777.1_pt1 | contig 12354 bp, 10 predicted proteins | sample 2556971 | NCBI WGS metagenome assembly CAAGKR01 (sample SAMEA5207829, study PRJEB30636) | soil metagenome | biome: forest; feature: boreal; material: soil | place: USA | collected 2011-09 | depth 1 m | reverse complement strand
CTCGCCTCCGCGGCCGAGGTCGACGCCGCCGTCGAGACCGCTGCGGGAGCCTTTCGGGAGTGGCGGGCGGCTTCGCTGTCGCAGCGCACGACCGTGCTCTTCGCATTCCGCGATCTGCTCGACAAGCACCGCGACGACCTCGCTGCGCTCATCACGTCGGAGCACGGGAAGGTCATCTCCGACGCCAGGGGCGAGGTGGCGAGGGGCATCGAGAACGTCGAGTTCGCATGCGGCGTTCCCCACCTGCTCAAGGGAGGCTTCTCCGAGCAGCCGTCGCGCGGAGTCGATGTGTTCTCGATCCGGCAGCCGCTCGGCGTCGTGGCGGGGATCACGCCGTTCAACTTCCCCGCAATGGTGCCGATGTGGATGTTCGCCAACGCGATCGCGTGCGGGAACACGTTCATCCTCAAGCCGAGCGAGAAGGATCCGTCGCCGTCGCTCTTCTTCGCCGATCTGTGGCATCGGGCCGGACTCCCCGATGGAGTCTTCTCGGTGGTGCAGGGCGCGCGCGAGGCGGTGGATCGTCTGCTCGATCACCCCGAGGTCGCAGCGCTTTCATTCGTCGGCTCGACCCCGGTCGCCCGCCACATCTACGAGACGGGCACGCGCAACGGCAAGCGCGTGCAGGCACTGGGCGGTGCGAAGAACCATATGGTGGTCCTGCCCGATGCAGACCTGGAAGCGGCAGCCGACGCGGCGGTGTCGGCCGGTTACGGCTCCGCGGGAGAGCGCTGCATGGCGATCTCCACAGTTGTCGCCGTCGGTGACATCGGCCAGCGGCTGGTCGACGCGATCGCGGCTCGCATTCCCAACGTCAAGGTTGGCGCCGGCGACGACCCGGCATCGGAGATGGGTCCACTGGTCACCCGTGAGCATCGCGACAAGGTCGCGACGTACCTCGAGGAGCAGTCGCTCGACGGAGCCAGGCTGGTGGTCGACGGCCGGGGCAACGCACCCGACGGCGACGGGTTCTTCCTGGGGCCGTCCCTCGTCGATCGGGTCAAGCCGGGTTCCAGGGTGTACGACGACGAGATCTTCGGGCCCGTCCTCTCGGTCGTGCGCGTCGACACCTACGACGAGGCGATCCGACTGGTTAATGACAATCAGTACGGAAACGGTGTGGCCATCTTCACCCGTGATGGGGGCGCCGCACGCAAGTTCCAGTTCGACGTCCAGGTTGGAATGGTCGGCGTCAACGTCCCGATCCCTGTGCCGGTCGCGTACTACAGCTTCGGAGGGTGGAAGGCATCCCTGTTCGGTGATACCCACATGTATGGACCCGACGGGATCCACTTCTACACGCGCACGAAGGTGGTGACCTCACGCTGGCCCGATCCTGGGCCCGGAAGCGTCGATCTCGCCTTCCCCAGCAACAGCTGACTAGATCACAGGCGCCTCGTCGCACCCGTGATCAGCACGCGCTTGTCTGTCCCTCACCTCGTCCTGGCGCGGAGCGCACGTGACGATCGTTGGGCGAAACGACGCGCGCGGCGGTGAGTCGGTGAGGAGCATCGCGGGTGAAGGAGGCTCGAAAGTCGATGCCGATCTCAGCTCGCACTCAGACTTACGCGGCCTGGCAGGTGCGCCCCAGCGCCGTAACCGCGGCTCGATGATCTAGCAAGAACGCCGCCGCCTTCACATGCGCGTGTTCACGGTCGACGGCTGCACGTACATCTGGGCGCTCAACCATCCTGCCCCGTTCTGGTAGCCGACGACCTCGCTCGACGTGCGAATACGCTCAGCCGCGGCAATGCTTTCGGCACGTCCTCCTTGGCCGGTACAGTGGCTGGTACCCCCGTTGCTTGGGAAGTGAACCTTGCGTCAATGGGCCGTTTGGCGCCACGTGGCAGCGGTGCCGCGTGCACTTCATGAGGAACGTGCTTGCCACCGTGCCCAAGGCGGCACACCAGATGGTCGCGGCGACGATTCGCACGGTCTTCGCCCAGCCCGACCGCGTCACCGCCAAGGCGGCCGTGGAACGCGTGTGCCGGCTGTTCGAGAAACGCTTCCTCAATTGTCACCTGCCTGCTGGAAGCCGAGGACGATGTGCTTGCCTACTACGGACTCCCGTCCGAGCATCGCCGCCAGATCTGGAGCCGGCGCTGCGACGTGGTGGGTATCTTCCCCAACCGGCAGGCGCTGCTCCGCCTCGTCGGCGCCGTCCTCGAGGAGCAGAACGACGAGTGGGCCGTGGGCCACCGGTACTTCAGCAGCGAGTCCATGGCCAAGCTCACGCAACCGTTCACGGAGGAAGTGATCGAGACATTGCTCGCGCTGGAGAGCGCGTAACATTCCGGCGTTGCTGGATCCGCACGGATGGATTTACACCAGCTCACGCGACGTGGCCCGAGGATCCCGCATTGCTTACCAACCCGCTCACGGAGGGACTCGTCCCCTAGCTCACCGAGCTTGTGCGAACTCCACCGAATTCACACCACTACCGGGGACTTGACCGTGATCGAATACAAATGCGCCAGATTTGGTCGAGATCGGGTCAGCCTTGATTTAGGCAGACTTGGAAGTGCGCCGTACCGGAAGACTTGTCCGGACCGCGATCCGTCTGACCTCGTCAAGCCGTCGCGCGGAGACGTTCAAATGCACGCCCGTACCTGCGTAAGACTTCCCGTTGGTCGTGCGCGTCAGTGACGGTGGAGAGGTTTAGCATCCCTCTTGGAGCTGCGTAGACACCCTCGAGGAGGAGCGCAAGATGGAGAGCAGCTTGGGCAGTTGGCGGATCGCGTCTCGCCTCGACCGCGTTTCGCGGGATGTCGCCGCGCAAATGGACATGCATGATTGAGCCACTTCGCGTCACGGTCACCGGCAAGCCAGCTTTGCGTCCCTCTAGTTGGATTCCGTCGGCCAACTGCGCACTTGCTTGGTTAAGGGCCTCAACGCGCTCGCGTGTCAACGCCTGGAGCGTCGCGCTCCCGGCCGCCGCCGTCACGGGGTTGCCGTTGAATGTTCCTGAGTGCAGGATTGATCCCGACACGTCCGCGGCGGTGACTGACATCGGCTCACATCTTCCGCCGACGGCCCCGACCGGAAGTCCACCACCGATTATTTTTCCCATCAGTATTAGGTCTGGTCGCAGGCTCTGCGAACCATGCCATCCATCGTAGGCATTCCGTAGGGATTGAACCTCATCCAAGACCAAGAGCGCCCCGACTGACTGGGCTAGTTCTTGAACTCCTTCGAGAAAACCGGGAGCTGCTGGAATGACACCCCCGCTGCCGAGAAACGGCTCCACGAATATAGCGGCTACGCTCGGGTCAAGAACTGCCTCGAGCCGGGTGAGATCGTTATAAGGCACGGCGGAGGTAGACGAAGAGGCGTCGACAAAGTCGGGTGCGGTGCCGTGGTAGCCACCCTCGAACATCACGATCCGTTCGCGCTTGGTCACGGCTCTGGCGATCCGGGCGGCTAAGACGGCGGCCTCCGTGCCCGAGTTGGTGAATCGTACGAGTTCGACCCCAGGAAAGCGGTCCACCAGACACTCGGCCAGTTCGGCCAGTGGCAGATGTGGTGCTGGAAACGCTGATCCTTTTGCCAAGGCATCTTGGGTCGCTTCGATGACGGGAGCAAACGCGTTCCCGTGAACCAGTGACGTGTAGTTGTTGAGAACGTCTAGGTACTCATTTCCGTCCAGATCCCACAGGCGCGGCCCATGGCCTTCGCGGATTGCCACCGGATAGGGGGAGTAGTGGGTCACCGATCGCGTTTCGCCGCCTGGCAAGACCTTGCGTAGGCGGTCATTGAAGATCCCCGAAAGCGGGGTTCGCAGCCGAAACTCGGCGGTGACCTTCTGATCTCCGGTAACGTTCCCGATAGTCACGTCAGCCTAGACGCCACGTCCGCACATGTCAACCCCGGCGCCTTGCATGCGTGCTCAAGGAGCCTGGGCATCCGCTCGGTCCCAGAGTCGAGGCATCCGAATTGACATTCCTCTAGATGTGTGACGAAGACCGATCTGCTTGACAAGGCCATGACAGGAGACTAGCATCACGCCGGTAACGGTACCGGAACCGTCCAAAACATCGCGAAGGAAGAGCCTGTGCCAGATAACGTGAGGCAGGAGCTGGCCGCGAGCCTGGGCGCGGCGCCGGATCGGGGGACCTCGGCGACCCTGTCGACCCCGGATCCCCATAGAGTGCAGCTTGTGTCCATGTCGCCGCCGGTTGGTGCGCCCAATGGGCAGACGCGCCGTTGGCACTCTCTTTTATCAGGTGCCACGGGAGAGCTCGGGCGGACGAAAGGGGACTGCCACCCACCAGCCGCATATTTGAGAGGCGAGGGATGAACACACAGGAAGCCGGCGCGCGCCCCCCCAGAGCTGTCTTCGCACGAGACGCCACAGGACTCGTCCGTGAAATCTCGCCGCTCATGGCGTCAATATTCAACTTTTCAAACGCCCCAGTCGGACTGGTCATTGTCTTCTCGTCGATTGTAGGGTTTGGGTATTTCTCGGGAGGCAACATCCTCCTTGGTATCCTGCTCGCGTTACTGGGAAGTGTTCCCGTTCTTCTGAACTATGCTTTCTTGAGTAGCTCGATGCCCAGGTCCGGCGGCGACTATGTGTATGTGAGCCGGCTGGTACACCCGGCGATAGGTTTTGGCGCCAACTTCAGTTTGACGATCTTCCAGATCATCGGTGCAGGCGCCGTGGCGATCTTCTTCTCTGAGACCGGAATCGTCCCCGCGTTTGCCACGATCGCAAACTTGACCGGAAGTACGTGGTTCATGAGCGCGGCAAACTGGGCAGGCACTCCCACCGGCGCGTTCATCATCGGGGTGGTGGTGTTGTCGCTGGTGGCCCTATTGCTGGCGCGCGGTACCGCCATCGCTTTGCGCTTCAATTCCGTTGTCTGGTGCGTCGGCCTGTTCAGTCTCGTCATCATGTTGGGCATACTCGCTACGATCACGCACGCCACGTTCGTGCAGCGATTCAATACATTCGCCGCGCCGAGTATGCACTCGGCCGACTCCTTCAATAGCATCATCTCAGTGGCTCGCGCAGCTGGCTTTACCCAACCAGGAGGCTTCACCTCGCTCTGGGGCTTGATTGCGGTTGGAATGTTCGGCGCCGGCTGGTTCTTCTGGTCTACCTACATCGGTGGCGAGATCAAAGGCGCCCGCCAGCTCCGTAGCACAGTACGCACAATGCTGTCCGGGCAGCTTCTCAATGGCTTCCTCTATCTATTAGCCGTTTGGCTGATCATTCAAGTCTTCGGTACCACATTCATCTCCGCGGTCACCTGGCTCTTGTTCAACGATCCTTCAAAAGTGCCATTCTTCACAGGCCAGGGAGCTCAGATTGTCTTCTTCACGGCTCTCGGGACACAGGTAAAGTGGCTTGCGATTCTATTCGTGGTCACCTTCATCGCATGGGGGTGGCCACTGTTAGTGACGTATTCGCTGCAGATTCAACGCTGCGCATTCGCGTGGTCGTTCGATCAACTGATGCCTAGGCGCCTTTGCGAGGTCAACGCGCGTACGCACACCCCGCTGCTCCTAATCGGCGTGGCATGGGCGCTCACCGTTGCCGCAGCCGCAATAACCGCCTACACGGGCCTGATCGTAGCAATCTACGCAAGCACGTTCGTCGGTACGGCTCTGTACTCGATGTTCGTATCGTCGCTGGCGGCGGTTCGATTCCCCTATCGCGGTCGCGAAACGTATACGCTCTCGCCCGTATCTCGCCTGAAGGTCGGGCGTGTGCCGTTGATCGTTTTGACAGGCATCTGGAGCCTCGCATTCACGTTGTTCTGGGGTCTGGCGTATGTCTTCCTCGCTCCATTCGGCATGCAGGCCGATGGTGGAGCTTTGCTGATACTGCTATTCGGGGTGTTTGTGGTTGGAGTGATCATCTTCTATTCTGCGAGGGCCATCCGCATGCGCCAGGGAATACCTATGGATCTGGTGTACGCAGAGATTCCGCCTGAATGAGCGTGAGAAATACCAAGCGAGCAGGATGAAAGGAAGAGACGTCAAGCGGATCTTGTACGCTTCCGACTTTCACGGATCCACCCGGACATGGCGGAAACTTCTGAATGCGGTCGCCGTCTATGAGGCCGATGCCATCATGGTAGGCGGAGATCTCACGGGAAAGGGAGTTGTGCCCATCGTGCGGCAGTCCCGTGGATTCAGCGCCCGCTTCTTGGGAAGCGACTGCGTGCTGGCTTCGGAGGATGAGAAGGCTCGCCTCATGGAGCGCATCATTGATGTCGGTCTGTACCCGTACGAGACGGATCCGGACGAAATGACAGCCTTAGCCAACGATCGGTCCGCTGCCGACGCAATCTTTGATCGGCTAATGGTAAGTCGCTTGATGGAATGGGCGGATCTAGCGGCAGAGCGACTGCCGGCGGATGTTCCGCTGCTCATCATCCCGGGTAACGACGATCTTGAGAGCGTCGATCGCATACTCGAGGACAGTGCCGCGTTTACCATGGTTCACGAGCGCGTGGTCGATCTCTTCGAGGATTACCAGGTCGCCGGGATCGGCTTCAGCAACATGAGTCCATGGCATGCACCGCGCGACCTCACTGAGGCAGTGCTCGCTGCAAGCATAGAGAGAACCGTCGCGGGTATCAGAGACTACAGCAAGGCGATCTTTATGTTCCACTGTCCACCGCGAGACACCGCGCTCGACGAGTGCATGGCCATCGACGCGAACCTCAAGCCGCTTGCCGGTGGAACAGTCACGGCACATGTTGGTAGCACCGCCGTGCGCGAGGCAATCACAAAGTACCAACCGATACTAGGACTCCACGGTCATATCCATGAGAGTCGAGGGATATCTCGTCTCGGACGATGCGCGTGCATCAACGCCGGTAGCGAATACTCCGAAGGCATACTCAGGGCGGCAATCGTGCAGCTGCAGCCGTCTGGAAAGATCGGCCACCTTTTCGTTACCTCGTGAGCGACTGAGAAGACGGGGGTGACCGTGTGTCGTCACTGGAGGTGACCGGACGTCCGCTGTCGGGTCGTATTGCGTTGGTGACCGGTGCTGGCAAGGGCATTGGGCTGGCCGTTGCCGATGCACTCGAGGGAAGCGGCGCCAGTGTGTGTGGGTTCGACGTGCATTTTGGACGAGAGAGCGGACGCGCCAGTGCTTCTCGCTTGTCGTTCACCGGTAGCGTCACTGAGGCGGCGTCGATTGCGAGGTGCCTTGAGACTGTGGCGGCGCGCTGGGGAGCGCGTCCCGATATCGTCGTCAACAACGCGGCGGTCACATCCCACGTCCCGTTTCTAGAGCTCACCGAAGATGAATGGTCGCGGGTCTTGGCTGTAAACTTGACGGGTACGTTCTTGGTCTGTCGGGCCACTGCGGGCGCGATGGCTGCCGCTGGCCGCGGGACGATTATCAACGTCGCCTCAGAGTTGGGGTTGGTGGGTGCGCCACACCTAGCGCATTACTGTGCCTCAAAAGGCGGCATCATTGCGCTAAGCAAGGCGCTCGCCCGCGAGATGGCACCTCACGGAGTATCCGTCAATATCGTCGCCCCGGGACCGATCGAGACTGACATGCTCGTAGCGTACCCAGAGGAGTACAACGATGTCACTCTCGCTACCATTCCGCTGGGTCGATGGGGGACTGTCAGGGATGTGGCCTCAACGGTAGCCTTCTTGGCGAGTGACTCCGCATCCTTCTACACCGGTTGGGTGTTCAGCCCGAACGGCGGAGTGGTGATGTGAAGGATTCGTCGGCACCGCCGAACGGTACGTCGCTAGTGATCTACGAGTCTGTGCTTACGCGCGAGCGTGTTGAGATGGTGTGGCCGCCGACGGATCACATTCTCGTCGATGACTTGCGAGACGCGCTGAGGATTCCGGAGTGGGTAGATCTCAGCGACACGATGGTTCGGCAGGGAGTTGCGGGTCTATGGGCTGAGCGGCGCGCGACAGATCCCGCCTCATCCAGCTCGAGGCCGTCATCCGCGCGCCTGCTCGGAGGTGTGGCCTTTAGGCTGCTATGCCCTTCCGCGAACTCGAGCACGAGTTTCCGCCGACCTCTTAAGGATGTTGACTACCTCGTCGGGCGCAGGGCGGCCAAACACTTCGTGGACAGGCTTCAAACGATGGATTCCTGGGCAGGCACCGTGTATCTGCACTTTCTAACCAACGGGGATAGTCAATTCAATGCCCTCCGGGGTGGTAAGCGCTACCGCCTCCACGCGGCTACCCCTCGAATCGCCGTGCCCGAGATCCAGTCACGCGTGACTGACGTGTTCGTCGACGACCTGAGGTTTTGCCATCGCCTGCCGGTGTCGTCCGACAGCTCATCGCAGCTCACACTAGCGCTACCGCTGTTACTACTGACGAAACTGCAATTCATCAAGCAAGTACCTCGCGCTACCGTCCAAGAGGACGCGGAGTATCGGATTGTGCAGGTGCTTGATCGACATACCGTGGCTTTGGGGATGGAGGACAAGGATGTCGTTGACGTCGCCGCGGCGTTCTTGGACGCTCAAGACGTAAGCATCATCGCTGCTGGCCTTGTGGAAGCGATCGAATCCACGCGTGATTGGGGACTTTGGAGGACAGTCAGTCTGAATCTGAGAAACGTTTACGGCGTCGCGGCTGTACTGAAGGAGCGTGGTGTGGACACGAATACGATTGCTTCGATCTCAGGACGGATGATCGCGGCAGCGGATGCAGTGCAGGGTTCTGAGCCGCGCCGCCGGCCGTGGGAGCGCAAGCGTATTTGGTTCGACGAGGTGGACGACTCTTGAGGAAGCGGCAACGCGACATCGGCGATGCGCCGCGGCCGCTGAGGCTGTCGGAGTTATCGACTCTCGCCATCTCACGAGCGGTCGAGCGAGGGGCAGCGATTGCGCTTGTGGTCGGCTCGATGGAACAGCATGGTCCGCATCTACCCCTTGGGACGGACCTGCTCATCCCGGTCGCTCTGGCTGAGCTTTTATCGCAGAACCTGGATTTGGTGATGGCGCCCCCAATTCCATACGGGTGTCGCTCGATGCCACAGGTTGGGGCAGGCGAGTTCTTTCCAGGAACGCTATCGATCGATGGAGGGGTCCTCGGCCGGTTCATAGAGAGCGTCATCAGCCAGCTCGTTGCAACCGGATTCCGAAAGATTCTCTTGCTTAGCTGGCACTGGGAGAACATGCGCGTTATTTGGGAATCGGGCATGCGGGCGTTCGAGGCGTACGAGGGCGAGGGACTCAAGCTAGTTGTTCAGGACAACCCAGGACGACTGATCACGCCCGATACGATCGCCGCGGTCTTCGGCGCCGACTTTGCCGGTTGGGAACTCGAGCATGCGTCGATCGCAGAGACATCGCTGATGCAATGGTTGTACCCCGAGCTTGTGCAATCCGAACTCATCATGGACGACATGCCGAGGGAAGTCGTCCCGTACGACGTCATCCCTGCCGTGCGCGCGCGGGCGCCACGGTCAGGCGTGTTTGGTCCGGCGACGCGGGCATCAGCGACTAGCGGGGAGCTGTTGGCACGAGATCTATCTGAGGGGCTGTCGGAAATGGTCCAGCGCGAGCTAGGTGTAGGCCTGCGCCATGAGACGATGCCTCGCAATTTCGACGGGATAGGAGCGCCCTCGGCCGGCCAATCAGGGCATGTAGGGGGGAATGCCACGACGAGGAGAGTTAAACGATGAAGGCGGAGATTGTTGGCACACGCGTGGTGATGGATGGGCTTCATGTCCCGCTAATCTCTGCTCAGTTCGACTTCTACCGCCACCTTCCGATGTTTTGGGAGCCACTCCTTAGGGAGATACAGAATGTCGGGTTTCCGATTGTGAGCACGTTCGTCTGCTGGGACTTTCACGAAGTCGGTCCGGGAGACTATGACTTCTCGGGGCGGACGGACGCTTCAAGAGATCTCCGACGGTTCCTGTCTCTGTGCAAGAAGTATGGCCTGCTGGTTCTGCTTCGACCTGGCCCTATTATTGATGATGAGTGGCCCACGCGAGGGCCTGCGCCGGATGTCTGTACACTCGAGCGTTCGGATCCTCGATTTCGCGCTCGCGCAGCTGAGTGGTTGCGAGCTGTCGGAAGTGTCATACGCGAGGAGGAGCTGACGGCCGGCGGCGCGATCGCATTGGTGCAAGTTGATAACGAAGTGTTCTATCCACACTGCACCGAGGCAAGCGCCACCGAGGCGGACGCCAGCTACCACATACCGTATCAAGTCGACCAGGTCCTTGGCGACTTCGCGCAGTGGTTGAAGGACACGCCGCTCCCGTCGACGGTGCAAGTGGGATCACCTTTGTTCGATCGCGTTCGGGCGGTCACGAACGGGTCAGCACCTGCGTGGACGCCGGATCTCGCAACGTCGACCGCCGAAGAGAGGACAGTGGCCTTCCGATTCGTGAGCGACCGGATTGGCGAGTACCACGGATGGGTGACCCAGCAACTACGAGGCGAGGGGGTAACCGTTCCGATTGCGGCGAACGTGAAACATGGACTCGCGTACTTTGATTGGAGTACGACAGCTCGTGAGGTGAACATCACGGGCTGCAACAACTACTTCGACGATCCGCGTACGCCCGAGGAGTTCATGAACCTGATGTGGTGGTATGGACTCCAGCGAGCGAGGCTCGGCTACAGTTGGGCTACGGAGTTCTGGTGCGGGAAGTGGCTTGAGCTCGGACAGGATACATCTGTCTTTTACCCGCGCCACTATGAGTATGTAGTCATGCTGGGCATCGCCTGCGGGCTGCGCGGAGCTAACTTCTTCATGTTCGTGGAACGCGACGACTGGCATTACAGTCCGCTCACCGCAATCGCGAAGCCAAGGCCGAACCTGCTTCAGCCATTCTCGCGGATATTGCCGCTCATGAAGGAGCTAGGCGATGATCAACGTCTCGCGAGGATTGGGCTGGTGTGGTCGGGAGAAGAGCATCAAAGCTTCCTCTCTGAACGACATAAGGATTGGACGACTGTGTCGGCGACGTGGTGGGAAGATGACCAACCGAAAGAGCTCCGCATCTGGTGGGACACTCTCCGCAGACTTGTTGACGAAGACTGGGACTTCGTTATCGTCGACGCGGCGGATCCACTACCCGCTGATCTCGAGTACTTGATCTACGCGGGGGAGAACCCTCCGTCGGCTGAGCTGAGCGTTGCGCTTGCTCGTTGGATGGGTCAGGGCGGCGTGCTGCTGGTGACAAGTGAGGCGCCGGTCACCGTGGACTCTCTTTCCGCCATGAGCGACGGCCGGTCTGTGATTGCCACCACCCCTGAGCGTCTCGGACGAGTTCTCGAGGAGCATCAAGTCACGTTCTTCAGCCGGGCGGACCGTCCCGGTATGTGGTCGTCCTCTTACAAAGGGGCTGATTACATAGCACTCTTCGTAGTCAATCGCACGCATCGGCCCTTGCCAGTCACCGTGAAGGTGAGTTCGCTGTTTTGTGCGGCCGTTTCGGAGTGCGATAGTGCTTTGGAGCACATCCAACCCTCGGAGTCCGGCGGGGAGCTCGCTTTCGATTTGGACGCGTACAGCGTCGGAGTGCGCCTCTGGAAGACGTCGCACGCGGCAGCTTATCCAGAGTGAGCGCGAGAGAGAACAGAGGCGGCCAGGTGAAGGTGTCGCACTTCCTGATCGGACCGTTAGTGACGGGCAACGCCCGGGACGGACGGTGCACGTATAGCGACCGGGTCACGATATGACCCGTGGAGCGAAGACAACGAGCAGCCGTCGCGGAGGCAGATCGGCCTCGACAGATGCGACGATGCACTCGGTTGCCGCGGCCGCTCAGGTGTCAGTTTCGACCGTCTCCCGCGTTGTCGCTGGTCACGCCGAGGTCAGTCAGCGTACGCGAGCACGCGTGCTCAGCGTTATCGAGGAACTTGGGTATCGCCCATCGTCGATCGCTCGCGCTCTGGTGGCGGGACACTCGCCGACTTTAGGCCTCCTGATCAGTGACATCGCAAATCCGTTCTACCCGCAGCTGGCGAAGTCCGTGGAACATGAGGCAAGAAGGCACGGATTTGCCGTTGTCGTGTGCAACACAGAGGATGACCCACATCAGACCAGGGACTACGCGAAGATGCTCAAGGATCTGGGGGTTCGAGGCGTAATTCAGGCTTCGGGCGGTCCGGACGACCGATCGCTCATCAGAGAGCTTGGGGGCCACCATCGGGTGGTATTTACGAATCGTCGGCCATCTCTGCGGGGCTGCAGCTTCGTAGTCTCAGACAACGAGGCAGGGGCAGCGAGCCTAACCCGCCATCTGATAGAGCAAGGTCATTCTCGAATCGGGTTCATTGCCGGACCGGATTATGCGTCTAACGCCCGCGAGCGACTAGCCGGATTCTTAGCAGTGATGGCGGATCTGGGGGACAGGGGGTCCGCTTTGGTTGCGGCGGGGGGGGG
>CAAGKR010445732.1_pt1 | contig 12356 bp, 14 predicted proteins | sample 2556971 | NCBI WGS metagenome assembly CAAGKR01 (sample SAMEA5207829, study PRJEB30636) | soil metagenome | biome: forest; feature: boreal; material: soil | place: USA | collected 2011-09 | depth 1 m | reverse complement strand
CGGTCTGCCCAGTGGTGGCCTGAATGGCGGTCCGCGCGATGGCGCTCCGGGCGGCAACGGCTCGCGCGATGGCGCTCTGCGTGACGTACCCTCGGCGCGAGCGCTTTCGAGCACTGCACCCGCGCTGCTTGAGTCCCTCGACCTCGTCGGCTCGCGTGCCCGGCTGCTCGTGCGCGTCGCACGCGAGGTTGCGAGTGGGCGCATCGACCTCCACGACCCCCACCACGAGCGCGCGTGGCGGCGGTTGCGCGCGATTCCGGGCATCGGCCCGTGGACGATCGAGATGCTCGCGCTCAAGGGTCAGGGTCGCCACGACCAGCTCCCGGCCGGCGACCTCGGCCTGCTCAAGTACGTCGGGCGAGCGCTCAGCGACGGCGACCCGTGGGCACGTGCGGAGGAAGCGGAGGTCCGCTCGTTTTTTGAGCCCTATGGACCTTGGCGCGGCCTGGCGGCCGCACACGTTCATGCTGTCTGAGTGGGCCTTGCATCGTCAGCGGTGACCACGCCGGGGGTTTGCTCCCGCGCAGAGTCAGTAAAGAGTCGATCCGAGTTGCACACAAGGGGTCGCAGGGGCGCACGGTTCCGTTTGCTCGGTGGGTTGCGCGGGGTTATATGTATTCTTTTTTTGTAATTCACTATAGTGACTACTATTTGTAGTCACTATAGTATTCCCGTCAAAAAGTGTAAACGAATGTACGCAGAGCCTTGACTGACTCCCGCATAGACCGCTCACACGGCTGACAGTCCCAGATTCCCGCGCTTACCCCCGCGGGGGATCGCGCTCTACTAGCAATGCAAACGTCGGGCATGCCTGCGCCGCGCGCTGGGCGTGGGACACGAGCTCAGGCGAGAGCGGGCGCTCGTCGAGGATCGGGTAGCCCCACTCGTCGAGCGTGATTCGCTCGGGCAGTAGCTCGGCGCACATGCCGTGCGCCTTGCACGTTATGGGGTTCACTCTTATGCGTTCGCTCATAGGATCAGGCCCCCATCGCTCTCATGCCGGCGTCGACTCTCACGCTCATGTCGGCCTCCGTATGCCCATCGCCCGTCATGCTCGCGCCGGTCATCGGGCCATCGCCGCAACGCGGGTGCGGGCCGGCAGGGGCAACTCGGACGGGCGCGCGCATGCGTCGCACGCGCCGTGGCGGGCGTGGTCCGCAAACTCCTCTGAGAACACGCTTGCGGAGCTCATCGCGAAGCGCGCGGTGCCGTCGGGATGGCTACATGCGCCGCGCCTCATCACGAGCGCCGACAGTTGCTCCACGCGTGCGCTCGCGCGCTTGCCGGCGGCGCCTGCTTGCACCTGCTCAAACGTGTCGGCGAGCGCTCCCAATCCGTGCACGCATGGGCCGCACTGGCCCGCGCTCTGGCCCGCCAGCCAGCGCGTCACCCGTGCCGTCTCCGCCACTGGGCAGGCGTCCTCGGAGAGCAGCAGCACGACCCCCGCGCCCAGCGAGGCGCCGTGCGGGGCCAGGTGCGCGTTTGACAGAGCCAGCCTCGGGAGCGCGCCGCCGTCGACCCACGTGCCCGCATACCCGCCCACCAGCGCCGCGCGCACGCGGCTGGTGGTCCCGCCCGCGGCGTCTATCAGCGAGGACAGCGACGCCCCATACTCCACCTCATACACACCCGGATAGGCGAGCGGGCCCGACAGCGTCACGAGCGTCGAGCCCGGCTGGTCCGCCAGGCCGAGCTGGCGAAACCAGCGTGCCCCGTGGCGTGCGATCAGGGCGACGTGGGCGACCGTCTCGGCATTGTTGACCAGCGTCGGGCGGCGTCGCACACCACGTTCGAATGGCATGGGCGGTGAGAACGTCGGCTTGGGCGCCCCACCGTTGAGGTGGTTCACCAGCGCCGACTCGTGCCCGACGACATACCCCTCCGGCGCCGTGCTCAGCACGAGCCGTGGCCAGTGGCCAGCCATGTGCTCGCGCTCGGCGATCGCGCGTGCTGTGCGCTCGAGCCCGACGCCCGCGGACTCGCACACGCACACGATCGCTTCATCCGCTCCGATCGCGCGTGCGGCGAGCGCGGCGCCGTCGAGCACGAGGTGGGGGAGTGTCTCGAGCAGCGTGCGGTCCTTCAGGCTCGCCGGCTCGCCCTCGGTCGCGTTCACCACGACGATCGGCTTGCCGCGCCCGGCGGCCACCGTGCGCATCTTCTTTGCCGTCGGAAACGCCGCGCCGCCGCGCCCGCCGAGCCCGGCCTGTTCGATCTGGTCGATCAGCGCCGCCGCACCGCGCTTGTCGCGCCTGCGGGCTTGGGGCATCTCGCCGTGAATGTCCAGGTGTGTTTGGAGCGTCATCGCCCCCTCGGCGGGCACCCCCTCGAGCAGGCGCGGCAAGCCGGCCGTCGAGGCAACCTCGGTGACGTTCTGAGGCTCGAACTGCGCGTCGAACGTGTCCCTGTCCATATTGCTCGACTCGCTTGTCGTGGTCGTGTGGCTCATCTCATCGACTCGCTTCGGTCGCATTGGAGGACGCATGACTCTGTGAGTGGGGCAGCAGTTTGGAGGGTGTGCCCGACCGGCGTGCCCATTCTTTGCCGAGTGGGCCGCTCGGCAGCCACAGGATCAGTCCGAGCGTGAACACCGTCGCTCCGCCGAGCGCCGCGCCGCGTCGAGCGATCTGGTCGGGCCAGCCGGCCGCGACCCTCACAAGCACAGCCGCTATGACGGCGACCAGGCAGCCGATGCTCAGCGCCAGCATCCACGTGGCTTTGACATCGCTGCCCGTGCCCAATCCGTGCAGCAGTGCGATCGGCCAGCTCGCATATGCCAGCCAGTGCACCGCGCGCCACGTCGCGTGGCCCATGCGCCGGCGCAACAGGCTCGTCACGATCACCGCGAGCATCAGGTCGAATGACAGCGCGCCGAGCCCGAGCCATAGCGGCCTATAGGAGCCCGTGAACGGGATTACCGCGTTGGTGAGCGATATGGGGGCGAAGCTGTCGAGCACGGCGGTGAGGATGTGAAGCGCCAGGAACGCGAGTGCAAGCAGCGACACGTTGCGGTGTAGCGAGTCCACCACAAATCGCGGCCACCTCTCGGTGCTCCAACGTCGCACGTCCACCACGCCGAGCACCAGCGCCAGCGTCAGCAGCACGAGCGCCACCGAGCCGCTCGAGCGGGTCAGGTACCAGTATGCGCTCGGTCCCGCCGCGGCGATCGCCGTGTTCATGACCTCTCCTGCCTTGGAGCGCGCCGATGCTTCGCGGCGATCCTCGCGCGCGGACGACGCTCTGCCTGTCGAGGCGTGAGGGTCCTGCTCATCTCAACTCCCCCTCCCGCGGCCAGCGCCCGACGGCCACCACCTCGCCGTTACGGGCGACCAGGCGCGCCGGAAGGCCTAGCTCGGTCAGCCAGCGTGGCGCCCGCTCGCCGCGCACTATTGCGGCGGTCGCGGCGATGTTGGCGTCGGCGCAGTCTGCCGCCGCGACGCTCACCGTGCGCCACGGGCTCGCGACCGGCTCGCCGGTGGAGGGATCGACGATGTGGTGCATCGTGCGCCCCTCGTGGCGCCATCGGCGGACGGTCGTGCTCGAGGTCGCCACGCCCCCGCCCGCGATCGAGATCCTCTGACCGGGGGCGTCGGGGCCGCCGCGGTGGTCGTCGGTCACGTGGATGGCCCAGCCGTGTGCGGGAGCACTGCCGGCCGTCGAGATGTCGCCGCCCAGGCTCACGAGCACGCCGCACCCGGTCGCCTCGTGAACGGCCCTCGTCGCGCGGTCGGCGGCCCACGCCTTGGCGGTGGCGCCGAGGTCGAGCTTCACGCCGCGCGGGATCTTCAGCGTGGCGCGCTCACGGTCGAGCTCTACCCGCTCCCATCCCGCCCGCACGGTCGCGATCACGCGGGGCGCGTCCGCTCCCTCGGGCCGGTCCTCGTGCCCCACCCCTGGCCGGGGAGCCTCCATGGCGGCGGGCGCCCCAGAGGACGCATCTGAGCGGCATTCGGCGGGCGGACGGGCCAGCAGCCGCCAATCGCGGTCATAGCCGACGAGCTCTATCGCCACTCCGATCGTGGGATCTACGTCTCCGTCTGTCAGTTCGGCCGCGCGCAGCGCGAGCTCGGTCGCCTCGATCAGCAGCGGCGAGACCTGGATGGTGCGCCCCGCTTGGGCGTTGACTCGGGTGAGCTCCGAGTCCTCGCGAAAGCGGCTGCACGCTCGGTCGATCCGCTCCAGCTCTCGCTCGACGATCGAGCGGGCCTGCTCGAGCGCCTCACCGTCGCTCACGACCAGCTCCGCGCTCGTGCCGAGCGCCCGCCAGCGTGCGCGCGTCGCCACCTTCGTGCTTGCCGCCACCTTCGTGCTTGCCGCCACCTTCGTGCTTGCCATCGTCGCGCTCACGATCCACCGGACACGACGGGGGGCGCCGATTCCTGGACCGGAGCTTCTTGTGCCGGTGCCGGTGTCGGCGCCGGTTCTTGGCTGGGCGCCGATTCCTGCGATGGCGCGGATTCTTTGCTGGGCGCCGATTCCTGCGATGGCGCGGATTCTTGGCTGGGCGCCGATTCCTGCGATGGCGCCGATTCTTTGCTGGGCGCGGATTCCTGGCTCGGCGCGGATTCCTGCGATGGCGACGGTTCCGGCGTCGTCGTGGCCTGCGGCGCCTGTGCCGGGGGCTGGATCGAGCTGGAAGTACCTTTGTGGCTGTGTTTGCGAGTGCCTGACCCGCTCGCGCTGGCCTTAATGGTTTTGCCGGGAAATGCGCTGGCCGCGACCTCGGCGAACACGCCGGTCATCGCGACCGATCCGGCCACCAGCCAGCGGTTCACACGGCTCAGTCTGCGTAGCGCCGCGTCGCGGGCGTTTGTCGGTCTATGTGGCATCGCTAGTGGTGGTGGCGTAAGGCCTCGAAGTGTGACCATGCGCCGAAGTGGGGGATCAGCACGATCGCGAGGACGGCGCCCGCGACGAGCGCCCCGACCAGTGCGATCGTCCGTCCGGTCCGTCCGTCCGCAAGAGTGTTGTACTCAACGTGGCCTTCGCGGTCGGTGAGAAAAGTCTTTTGTATGTCGTATAGGTGGCCGAGCACATGCAGTGCCATAAACACGATCCACACGATGAAACTGGCCTTGTGCAGGCCGCGCAAAGTGCCGGCGGAGTTGGGACCCACGAATAGGAGTGCAACGCCTGTTGCAAGCACCGCGACAGTCGAGGCCACCATGATCGGGCCCATCAGCCTCATCGACATCGGTGGCGCTCCCCGCTCGCGATACACGGGGTCGGAGGTGTAGTAGCGCGCGAATCTGTATCCGGTGCTCGCCATCTTCAATGCGACCGGCGGAATCACCATCAACCCGATGAACAGGTGGGGTGAGATCAGCGGGCCGATCCGCACGATCGTCACGCCCAGCGCCGCGAGCAGCACAATCAGGAGAATCCCGGTCGCCGCGGTGAGGCGCTCGTTGCCGATCGTCCCTCCACCTGTCACACGCCCGATGGGCGCTGGGTGTGGAACGCTCGCGCCGCGCGGTTCGGACTGGTCGTGTGGGAGTGGAACGCTCGCGCCGCGCGGTTCGGACTGGTCGTGTGGGAGTGGCGCGAGATCGCGGCGGACGCCGTGCCGGCGGCGCGCCTGCTGGTCGGCGGGCATGCAGGCAGTGTGTTCTTCGTTGCTAAGGGTTCGGTAACAGAATGATGAGAAAAGTCATCGAAACGAGCGGCACGTCGAGTAGGTGTCGCAAGAACGTGTTTGAGAAGCGTCCGCACGTCCACTTCCCAAACACGTTCCAAGAGAACTATCCTCATGCTATGCCCGACTTGGCCGAGCCGGTCTCAGACCCGGCGCTTGCGCCGTCGATCCTGCTGGTGGAGGACGAGCCGGGGATCGTCGACTTCCTCAAGCGGGGCCTCCAGGCAGAGGGGTTCCTCGTCGAGGCTGCCCTCGATGGCGTCGAGGGCGAGCGGCGCGCGCTGTGCGAGAGCTTCGACATGGTCGTGCTCGATCTGATGCTGCCCGGGACCCCAGGCATGGAGGTGCTCTCCAAGCTGCGCGACGTCAAGCCGGACCTGCCCGTGATCGTGCTCACCGCGCGCGGCGAGATCGAGGATCGCGTCGCCGGCCTGGATGCAGGAGCCGTCGACTATCTGGTGAAGCCGTTCTCGCTCGCCGAGCTTCTGGCGCGCGTGCGCGCGCAACTGCGGGTCGCGGCGCAGACCTCCACCACGACCCTCGAGTGCGCCGGCATCGAGGTGAACCTGTTGACGCGCAAGGTGCGCCGCGCGGGCACCTCTGTCGCGCTCTCGACAACTGAGTTCGAGTTGCTCGTCTACCTGATGCGCCATCGCGGGCAGGTGCTCTCGCGCGAGCAGATCCTCAGCGCCGTATGGGGCTATCAGCACGATCCCGCGACCAACGTCGTGGACGTCTATGTCGGCTACCTGCGACGCAAGCTCTCCCGTTCCGACACACCGGCCCCGATCTTCACTGTGCGCAGGGTCGGCTACCGACTCGGCGACGGCGCCTAGAGGCCTACCGTGCGTCGACTCGGCGACCGACTCGGCGACGGCGCCTAGAGGCTTACCGTGCGTCGACTCGGCGACCGACTCGGCGACGGCGCCTAGAGGCGCAGGGCCGAGCTTTCGTCCTGTCGTGGGCGGCGCCGTCGGGCGTGCTGCCGGTCGATCCCGACTGGCGCAGGCTTATTAGCGGACCAAGGAGCCCGTCCCGGGCTCCTTGGTCCTACCTGCTCATTGAAATTGTTCGGCACAAGGACACTTTGTGGCGCAATCTTGCATACTGTGTTGGTACATGTCATCGGATGTTTGTAACTGAAGGCCAATCCAGCGATGTCAGCCAAGAACGCCGTGCTGGGACTTGTGATCGAGCGACCGGGCTACGGTTACGACCTCGCACGCCGCCTGGAGGAGAGGTTCGGCTCCTCGGGCTTTGCCCCAACCGGCGTCTACTCGGCGCTCGACCAACTCAGCTCGGAGGAGCTCGTGCGCAGCGCCGGCTCGAGGGCGGACGCGACGAACGAGCGCGCCGCGCCGCGCACGATCTACGAAGCGACACCCAAGGGGATCGACCACTTCGAGGAGTGGATGCTGGGCTGCTCTTCGCTGGCGCCCGTGCGCGACGAGCTGTACATGAAGATCGCCCTCTCGAGACCCCACAATCTCTCGCGCCTGATCGAGCTGGCACATACACAGGAGGAGGCGTGCCTTGCGCGTCTCGAGGATCTCAGGCAACCCTCAAACCCTTCGCGGCGCGCCCCCCGGGCGTGGTCTGAGGTGGCGATGCTGCTCGTGCACGACGCCGAGATCAAGCAACTACAGGCCAGAATCGAGTGGCTACAGAAGGCGGGCGCCATCATGGACAAGCTGAACGGCGGTCAAGCGCGCGGCATGGTACGGGGAGACGGGGTCGCTTGAGCTCGACGGTACGGCTTTCGTTGGAGCGGATCGGCAAGAGCTATTGGCGCGGTCCGCACGAGACGGCTGTCCTGAAGGACATCTCGCTGTCGGTGTACGCGGGGGAGTGCGTTGCCGTATGGGGACAGCGCGGCTCGGGCAAGACGACCCTGCTGAAGGTTGCGGCGGGCCTCGAGGCCCCCGAAGAGGGCGTCGTGCGATTCATGGACAGGGATCTCGGACGCATGTCCAGGACGGAGTTGGCGCGTCTGCTGCGCGAGGAGATCGGCTGGGCCAGGCGAAGCGGCCCCGAGAGCGACGAGCTCGAGATGCTCGACTATGTGGCGCTGCCTCTACTCAAACGTCAGACCTTGCGCCGTGCGCGCCGTCGCTCGGCGGCCGCCCTCGCGCGCGTCGGTGTCGCCGAATGCTCGAAAGGGCGGTGGGGGGACCTGACCGACGGGGAGCGCACGCTTGTGTCGATCGCTCACGCGATGGTCAGAGCGCCAAGTCTGTTGGTCGTCGACGATCCCACCGCCAACCTCGACGTGCTCCAGCGCGAGGAGGTCATGGGCCTGCTGCGCAGCACGGCCGAGCGAGACTGGCTCGCGGTGCTGATCACGGTGCCCGACATGCCATCGATGGTGCACGCGCACAGGATCGGTTCGCTCAGCGACGGTCGCCTGCTCGTGCCCTCGGGCGTCTCGCCCGAGCGCGACAACGTTGTCGAGTTTCCCGTACGTGGGCGCGCGGCGCCGGGGTGAGATCGTGAATTGGGAGTCCTCCATCGGGTTAGAGTCTCAGGGTGAAAGTCCCATACCGACGTCTGGGCTCCCGGCTGAGCGATCCGTGGGCGAGCGCTCGCTCGATCGAGCCCTACCCGCGGCGGCCGCGCCGAGCGTCTCGATCACGCTCTCGCGCAACCAGGTGGACCACATCGTACGAGCCGCGCTGGGAGAGCATGCCGCGCCGAGCGTGTCGGCGCTCGTCGCCGGGACGGGCTTCCACCGCTCCCACGCCAGGCTGGTGCTCGGCTCTCGCTACCGGGAGCTACAGGACAACAGGCGCCTGTCGCGCTCCCTGCTCGCGGGCCTGCTCGTGCTCTCGTGCTTTCCCCCCGAAGGCGTCGACATGGGGATCAAGGACATATCCGAGCAACTCGAGTTGAACACGAGCACGGTTCACCGCTACGTCTTGACACTGGTGGCCGCCGGACTACTCGAGCGCGACCCGGACACGCGTCGCTACCGGCTACTGCCCGAGTAGCGAGAGCACTGCTTCCGCTTATGAGGCTTTGATCAGGCCGCGTTTGAGGGCGTAGGCGACGAGCTCGGCGCGCGACGAGAGGCTCAGCTTCTGCTGGATGTGGGCTCTGTGGGTCTCCACAGTGCGCACCGACAGGTACAGCTTCTCGGCGATCTCGGCGTTGGTGTGGCCGAGGGCGATCAGGCGCAACACGTCGACCTCGCGCTCTGAGAGGTCGTCCGGCGGCCCGGGCGCCGGCTCCGAGGCCAGGCGCGCGCCGAGGCGCGGGTTGAGGTAGCTCTCGCCTCGAGCGGCCCTGCGCACGGCCTCGACCAGCTCGTCGTCGGCGGCCTCCTTGAGCACATATCCGATCGCGCCGGCGCTCAGCGCGTGGCGCGCGAACGCCGGCTCCTGTTGCATCGTCAGCACGACGATCTGGGTCTCCGGGTTGCGCTCGCGAATCTCGGGGATCGCCTTCAGGCTCGATCCGCCAGGCATATTCAGGTCGAGCACGAGCACGTCGGGGCGATGGCCGCCCACGTAGCGCTCAGCGCTTTCGATGTCGCCCGCCTCCGCAACCACCTCGAAGTCGCTCTCGCTCTCCAGCAGCATCTTCAGTCCGCTGCGCACAACCGCATGATCGTCGGCCAGCACGATGCGGATCGTCTCACGCGCGGTCTCGACGATCTCCGCGCGACGCGCGGTCTGCTGACCCGATTGTGTCACATGCGACACGCTACAGCCTGGGGTTGAGGCCTGCCAGGGGGAAACTACGGATGTTGACGCGGGGCGGTACGGATCTGGTCACCGGGGCCCTCAAATGCCCTGGCCCGGCAGGAACTCGTTGGTAAACGGTGGAAGGCTGGCCCGGTTTGGGTTCGAGCGAATCAGCTTGTGCGAGAACATCCACTGGCCAAACGCGGCCCACGCGGAAGGGTTCTGCCAGCCGTATGGCTTTGAGCGTTCCGAGGGAACGGTCGCGGGCAGCGTCGCCTCGATCGAGGCGATCTGGAGGGCCGATTGGGCGGACGGGTTCGCCTTCACGATAAGCGCCGCCGCCGCCTTCGGGTTCGCGCGCGCCTGCTGCTCGCCGCGCGTGAGCCCCTGCATGAAGGCACGCAAGTCTTGCCCACGCGTGCCGGCCTCGTCTTCGCGCACGACCAGCACCAACTCGTCATACGTGGGCACGCCGGCCCGGTCGACGGGGATTACGACGGGACGCTTTTTCATCTGCTCCAGCTGTAGTGCCTCGTAGTTCCAGTAGCCGCCGAGTGTCGCCGCGACCTTTCCCGAGAGCATCGACGACACGAGGTTAAAGCCCACGTTCGCTTCCTTCACGGCGCTCGGGCTGACGCCCGCCGCTTCCAGCGCCGTGTGCAGCTCGGCCGCCTGGTAGGCGATCCCGGCGGTCCCCACGCGCTTGCCCGCGAGGTCTGAGACCTTGCGCACGTGGGCGTTTGGCAGCGCGACGATCGAGGTCAGCGGGCGCTGCACGAGCGCTCCGATCGACACCAGTTTCAGGCCCTCGTCGCGGGCCAGCATCAATTGCGGCTCGTACGAGATCGCCATGTCCACCTTCCCCGCCGCCAGCAGCTTCAGCGCGTCGGTCGATTCGCCCGGCACGATCGGGCGCACGTCGAGGCCCACCGTCCTGAAGTCGCCGCCGGCGATGGCCGCATACAGAGACGCATGGTCCGCGTTTGGGAACCAATCCAGCATCACGCTGAACGGCTTCGTGGCGGGCGCGGAGAGGGCGTCCTGCTTGGAGCCGCAGGCGCCGAGCGTGAGGCCGACCGCGAGCGTGCTCAGCAGGGCAAGCGCGTAATGGGCGGATCGGCGTGTGGACGGGCTTCGGGTCAAGGTCGCTCTCCTCGTCTGTGGGTCCAGGGCGCCAGCTTGCGCTCGGCGAGTGTCAGGGTATAGAAGCAGGCGATCGCAAACACAAACAGCACCGCCGTGGCGGCGTATGCGCGCGGGGTCTGCAGAGCGGTCAAGTCCGAGGTGATCTCACGCCCGAGTCCGGCGTAGGGGCCGGTCGTGGGGGTGGACGTCTCGGCGATAAACGCCCCGATCACACCCACCGCGAGCGCGATCCGCGCGCCGCTCAGTGCGGCCGGCAGCGCGGCCGGCAGCTCGGCGAAGCGGAATGCCTGCCAGCGCGAGGCATCCAGTGTGCGCAGCAGCTTGAGCTGGTCTGGGTCCACGGCCGCGAGCCCGTCCACGGTCGTGACGACCACTGGGAAGAAGCAGATCAACGCGATCACGAACAGCTTCGGGAAGATCCCAAAGCCCCACCAGAAGCACAGCGGCGCCGCGATCACGGCGATCGGGACCGCCTGGGAGCCGACCGTGTGCGGGTAGACGGCTCTGCGCATCGGCGCCCACAGGTGGATCGCGACCGCCATCGCAAAGCCGCCAACCAGGGCAAGCGCCAGTCCGAATACCACCTCCTTGGCGGTGACCGTGAAGTTCGACCACAGCGGACCTCCGTTGTCCCACAGTTCGGCGAACATCGAGTGGGGGGCGGGCAGCACCAACGAGTCCACCCCTCGAACCTCCACGTACAGCTCCCACAGGCCGAGGACGGCGAGCGCCAGCAGCAGCGGCGGCATGACCTGCGTGAGGCTGCACATAATCGACTGCCCTCCGCGCGCGTGGGGGGACGCTTTTTCGGGCATCACCGCCCACCACCGGTTGCGCTTAGGCGCAGGGCGTCAAGCGCGCGCTCACGCAGCGCGATCACGCCCTCGCCGGTGCGCTCGCGCGGCCTGGGCAGGTCGATCGCCAGCTCTGCCACGACGCGACCCGGGCGGGGGGAGAGCACGGCGACGCGGTCGGCGAGCACGATTGCCTCCTCGACGTCGTGGGTCACGAGCACGACCGTTCGGGGCTCGCGCACGAGCGCCCCGGTCAGCCATTCCTGCATCTCCTGCCTGGTGATCGCGTCGAGTGCCCCAAACGGCTCGTCGAGGCACAGGACCGGCTTGCCGGAGAGCAGCGTGCGCACGAACGCCACGCGCTGGCGCATCCCGCCCGAGAGCTCGTGCGTGCGGGCGTGCTCGAAGCCGTGTAGGCCCAGTTCCGCAAAAAGGGCTGCCCCACGCGTGCGCGCGCGCGCACGTGAGGCGCCCTTGATTCGCAATGCAAGTCCCGCGTTGTCCACCGCGCTCAGCCACGGCAGCAACAGGTCGCGCTGTGGCATCAGCACCGCCGGCTCTGACTCGATCGTGCCGCCGTCGGGCTCCTGCAGTCCGCACACCAGCTCCAGCAGCGTCGTCTTGCCGCAACCGCTCGGGCCCACGATCGCAAGCACCTCGCCGGGCGCGGCGTGTAGGGAGACGCCGTCCAGCGCCGGCACCACCGTGCCGCGACGGTCTCTGTAGGCGCGGCTGACGTTATTGAGGCTCACCCCGTCGCCCGTCGCGCGCGGCTTGTGCGCTTGGGGCTTGCCGGACTTCAGTTGCGTGGCCACTGCGCTCCCTCCGCGAGCATTACCCCACAGGTTCGAAGGGTCGGCGTAGGGTCGTACGCCATCTCAGCCGGCCTCCGCCAGCTCCCCTGGTGTTTGCTGTGTTCGATGCTAGCGCGGGGCGGCTGTCACCGGGCGCGTGAGGGCCTTCACGAAGTCCTCAAGCTGACCGGTGGTCCAGCACTCGAACGCCGTGCAGTACTGCTCGTAGGCGGCGATCACCGAGTCGCCGTAGTTCCAGTACAGGCGCGGCTCGGGGTTCAGCCAGAACGTGCGCCCCGCGCGT
>CAAGKR010308375.1_pt1 | contig 12356 bp, 13 predicted proteins | sample 2556971 | NCBI WGS metagenome assembly CAAGKR01 (sample SAMEA5207829, study PRJEB30636) | soil metagenome | biome: forest; feature: boreal; material: soil | place: USA | collected 2011-09 | depth 1 m | reverse complement strand
TATGATTGCGGTTGAGCGGCCGTAGCCCAATTGGCAGGAGGCACAGGTTTTAGGTACCTGACAGTGTGAGTTCGAATCTCACCGGCCGCACCATAAAGTTGACGAATGGCAACGAACAGCTATGGACCAGGCGGCGATCTCGTTCTCGCGCCCGGCCCGGGGTTTCGCTCAGGGTTCGTTGTCCCGGCCGCGGAGCTGCTCGAACGGTTCTCACGCTCGTCCGGGCCCGGCGGTCAGGGCGTCAACACCACCGACAGCCGGGTCGAGCTGCGCTGGCGGGTCCTCGGCTCACCTGCATTGGCCAGACTCGCCCAGGCTCAACGTCTGCGGGTGGAGTCGGCGTTGCAAGACCATCTGGTGTCCGGGGAGCTCATTATCGTGGCCTCGGAGCACCGGTCCCAGCGACAGAACCGGATCTCCGCACGCAACCGGCTGGCCGAGGCGCTGAGACAGGCGCTGCTGCCACCTCCCCCGCCCCGCCGGGCCACCCTGCCAACCAGAGGCTCACAACGGCGCCGGCTTGAAGCCAAGAAGCAGCGCGGCTCGACCAAGTCCGGCCGAGGTCAGGTCCGCGACCTCGACGCCTAGACAACCGAGCACGCACCCTCCTTGATCGATGCGCGGACCTCTCGTACAGAAAGCGGGCTATCCCGGAACTGCATACAGACCCTCGCTGTGCATCCTCAACCGCGGTCTCGCACAGCGCGGGCGACCTACGTGCCCGGGTGAGTAACTGTCGGACGAGGATCTGAGGAGGACCGGGAAGCCGATGTGGACGCGTTCATTACCAGCCGACGTCGCTTGAACCGGCTAACGTCTAGGGCATTGGCCGCGCGCCTCCTAAGTCGTCCATCCCACGAGCTGGCGAACCCCGATTGGCACTGAGGCAGGTTCCGCATCGCGGGTGTCTTCGCCATCCTGCTCGACGAGCTGTTCCACTGCCCACAAACCCTTACATAGCCCGGAGGACATCGACGATGAAGGCGATCTTCCAGGACACCTACGGCTCACCCGACGTTGTCATGGAGCTCAGGGATATCGACAAGCCGGTGTTCACTGACGACGAGGTGCTCGTGCGTGTCCGGGCAGCCGCGGTGAACCCTCCCGACTGGGCCGGCGTCACAGGCGTGCCGTATGTCGCGCGCTTAGCGTTCGGGCTTCGCAAGCCACACAACGGTGTACGGGGCTCGGATGTGGCCGGGACCGTCGAGGCGGTCGGCAGGAACGTGACGCGGCTCCAGGTCGGGGATGAGGTCTTCGGCGCGGGCACCGGTACCTTCGCGGAGTATGCGGTTGCTGAGGAACAGGATCTGGTGCCCAAGCCAGCCAGCGTCACGTTCGAGCAGGCCGCAGCAGTTCCTTTGGCCGGGCTCACGGCCCTGCGGGGTCTTCGCGATCAAGGCAAGGTCCAGCCCGGCCAGAAGGTCCTGATCAACGGCGCGGGGGGAGGCATCGGCACGTTCGCGGTGCAGATCGCCAAGTCGTTCGACGCAGAAGTGACCGGCGTGTGCAGCACGACGAAGGTGGACCTGGTCCGAGCGATCGGCGCAGACCACGTCGTCGACTACACGCAGCAAGACTTCACCAGGGGTATTGAGCGCTACGACCTGATCCTCGACAACGTCTCGAAGCACTCGTTGTCACGCCTCCTGCGCATGCTGACCCCCAAGGGGATGCTTTTGCCCAATGGCGGCCGGTTCGACAAACGTTGGATGGCCAACACGCCAGTCCTTTTGATCGAGGCGCCCCTGCTGTCCCTCTTCTTGCACCGCAGTATCCGCACGATCCAGCTGGCTCCGACCCAGAAAGACCGGCTTGCCCTGAAAGAGCTCCTGGAATCCGGAGAGGTCACGCCGGTCATCGGAAAGACATACCCGCTGAGCCGAGCCCCTGAGGCTATCGCCTATTTCGGCCAGGGCCACGCACTCGGAAAAGTCGTCATCACCATGTAGAGAGCCGACCATCGCATCCACCCTGTCCGCCCGATGCCCGTGGCAAGGTCCACGGCTGTGGATGTGATGCGGTTCTCGGGAGAAGTTGCCGCCCTCACTTGACCCGATCCTTTGACGGCCAGAACAGGGGCGAAGGGTTGCTCGCGCGCCTCACAGTCAGGCGACAGGGCCTCAGCCGACGTTGACCGTGATGGTGTGCCAACCTGTGGCGCCATCAGGCGCGGGCGGCGACTGCGTCTGGGTCTGGGTCACGCCCTCGGCATCGGTGGCACGCACCGTGATCGTGTGGCTGCCCTTGGCCGCTTGCCAGGGCAGCACCCACTGGCGCCACGAGTCGATCGAGGGCTCATCCGCCAGACGAGCCGGCTGCCACCCGCCGTCATCCACCCGCACCTCGACGGCCTTGATCCCGCGATGCTGCGCCCAGGCGATCCCCGCGACAGCAACCATGCCAGCACTGACCCGGTCGCCAGAACGCGGGACGTCTATGCGGGACTCGGTCTTGACCGGGCCGCGCTCTGACCAACCGCGCGGAGTCCAATAGCCTTGGTCCTGGGCAAAAGTGGTCACCTTCAGGTCGGTCACCCACTTCGTCGCCGAGACGTACCCATACAGCCCGGGAACCACCAGTCGCACCGGGAACCCGTGCTCAAAGGGCAGCGGCTGGCCATTCATGGCAATCGCCAGCAGTGCGTTGCGATCATCGGTCAGCACCGACAGCGGCGTACCGGCGGCCCACCCGTCACTGCTGGTCGACAACACCATGTCGGCCCCTGTTTTGGGCCCCGCCATCTTGAGCAGCTCACGCACCGGCCACCCGGTCCAGACCGCGTTGCCGGTCAGGTTTCCGCCCACCTCGTTCGAGACGCACATCAAGGTGGTCAGCGAATCCTGCATCGGTTTGCCGAGCAGGGTCACCCAGTTGATGGTGACCTCACGGTCGACCATCCCGTGGACCTTCAGCGACCAGCCGGCTGCGTCCAGCTGGGGCACGTCCAGGGCGGTGTCGATCCGGTAGAAGTCCGCGTTGGGCATGATGTACGGCGTGATTCCCCTCACAGGCAACTGCCCACCATCGGGGATGACCACTGGGGTGGCGGCCTTGGGCAGGCGGACGGTAGAGCGGGACTGAGCTGCCTGGCGGGCTCCTTGTCCCAGCGACTGACCCAACGCGGCAGCCGTGATCCCCGCGACGGTGAAGCCTGCTCCTCCCATCAGGAATCGACGTCGGTCGATAGCGGTGCCGGCAGTTCCCTCGGCGGCCCGCTCCCACAAGGTGGACAGAGCCCAGAGACCAGCCGCAGTGCCGATGAGCGTGGGCAAGATGTCGAGGGTGCCCTCATGGGGGCGGGTGGCAACGGCCAGCATGCCGATGGCACCGAAGAACCCAAAGGTCACCATCCCGGCCATTCGCCACCGTGCTCCCACAACGCCGATGAGCGCGCAGACCGCGATCAGGAAAAGCGCCATCCCGACGATCAGGGCCGTCTTGTCGTGGGTGCCGAAGGTCGAGATCGCGAAGTCCTTAAGCCACGGTGGTGTGCGGTCGACGAACGCACCGCCTACGGCGAACACCGGGGATGGCGTGCCCCCCGCGAGCCCGGCACCTGTCATCAGGGCGGCCAGCAGCGTGGCGACACCCACGGTGAAGACTCCAGCCACCACTCCCACGGCGCCTGCCCACCATCGCTTCATAAGGTCAGCCTTACACACCACCGCGTCTCCTGGGAGGATTGCGGAACGCTAGCCGTTGGCGAAGATCTTCCGCAAATCAGCCGCCAGCGCCCGGAAGGCCTTGCCGCGATGAGAGATCGCGTTCTTCTCCTCAGATGTCAGCTCAGCTGAGGTCCGCGAGCCACCATCGACCACGAGAATCGGGTCGTAGCCGAAGCCGTTGTCTCCGCGAGGCTCTCGGGCCAAAGTGCCCGGCATGCGGCCCTCACGAACCAGCACGGTTCCGTCCGGCAGCGCCAGCACCGCGGCGCACACAAACGCCGCGCCGCGGTGTTCGTCAGGGACGTCATAGAGCTGACCCAGCAGCAGCTCGAGGTTGGCCCGATCCTGGCCATGGGTGCCTGCCCAGCGCCCGCTGAACACCCCGGGCGCACCGCCCAGGACGTCGACCGCCAGCCCGGAGTCGTCGGCGAGCGCAGGCAGCCCCGTCGCCTTGGCGGCGGCAACAGCCTTCAGCGTGGCGTTCTCCTGGAAGGTCACGCCGGTCTCGACCACCTCGGCGACGTCGGGGAACTCCCCCATGCCGACGATCTCGAGGTCGAGCTCATCGATCAGGTCCGCAAGGATGGTCTGGAGCTCGCGGACCTTGTGGCCGTTGCGCGTGGCCAGGACAATCCGCCTCACGCGGTCATCCCTGTGAGATCTGAGAGCGCCGCCTGCTGCAGCTTGGTCAGCTCGGCACAGCCGGTGATGGCCAGATCGAGCAGCGCATTGAGCTGTTCACGGTCGAAGGGCTCGGCCTCCGCGGTGCCCTGGATCTCGACGAACGCGCCCGTCCCGGTCAGCACCACGTTCATGTCGATGTCTGCTGTGGAGTCCTCGGGATAGTCCAGGTCCAGGACCGGCGCACCCTTGACCACTCCGACGCTGACCGCCGCGATCGATCCCTTGAGCGGCTGGGCGTTCTTGCCGATGGCACCATTGCGGCGGCCGGTCTCGATGGCGTCGGCGAGGGCGACGTAGGCGCCGGTGATCGCAGCCGTCCGGGTCCCCCCGTCAGCCTGAAGCACGTCGCAGTCGAGGACGATCGTGTTCTCTCCCAACGCCTTCGTGTCGATCACAGCGCGCAGGCTGCGCCCGATCAGACGCGAGATCTCGTGGGTTCGACCGCCGATACGGCCCTTGACCGACTCACGGTCGGAACGGGTGTTGGTGGCCCTGGGCAGCATGGCGTACTCGGCGGTGACCCAGCCCTCGCCGCTGCCCTTGCGCCAGCGCGGCACACCTGGGGTGAACGACGCCGCACACAGCACACGGGTTTTACCAAACTCCACCAAGACGCTGCCCTCCGCGTGATCGAGCCAGTTACGGGTGATCACAATGTCGCGAAGCTGATTTGGGGCGCGGCCATCGTGACGAGCATCAGGTGAAGTCATGCTCCCAAGGCTAGGCGCAAGGCCTCAGAGCTCGTAGACGGCATCTGCCTGGGCAACCTCGACCTCACCGGGCCACACTGACTCAGCCTGGGCCCGGCATACAGCCGGATCGTTCCACGGGGGAATGTGAGTGAGCATCAGCCGGCGCACTCCCCCGGCGTCCACCGCCGCCTGCGCCGCCCGGCTGCCGGACAGGTGGATCCCCTGCGCGTCGTCGCGACCGTCAACGAAAGCCGAGTCCGCCAGGGCCAGAGTTGCGTCGTGGAACAAGATGTTCAGGCCATCGCAGGTGTCCGTGTCGCCGGTATAGGCCAGCACCTCGCCGTTGGCCTCGACCCGGATGCCGTAGGCCTGCGCCGGGTGGCGGACCAGGTGCGCAGTGACCGTGAAGGGTCCGATCCGCACGGCCTGACAGTCAACGAGCTCATTGAAGTCAAACTCGTGGTCCATGCCGTCCGGTGGCGTCATGTCATAGGCGCGAGCCATCCGTTCGCCCGTGCCTGCCGGGCCATAGACGGGGATGCGGCGCGGCGCTGTGAGCGTGGGGCGGTACTTCTGGGCCACGTAGAGTCCGCAGAGATCGAGGCAGTGATCGGCGTGCAGGTGGCTGAGCACCACGGCGTCGATGTCCCTGGGGTCAAGGTGTCGTTGGAGCGCGCCCAGTGCGCCGCTGCCGAGGTCGAGAACGAGGTTCCAGGTGCGGCCCTCATACTGGGCCTGGACGAGATAACAGGACGCAGGTGAGTTCGGCCCGGCCAGGGAGCCGGAGCAACCCACGATGGTCAGCCTCATCGAACCCAAGCCGGCTCGGGGTGCGCGCACACGACCTCGGGGCCGAGGAACCGGCGGGCAAGACGCTCGAACTCCTGCGGGTCACCGGTGGTGACGAACTCGTGCACCGGAGCTGGCAGGTCATCAGGGCGCAGCATCCCCCGATCTGCCAGCACCCGGAAAACATCCTTGGCGGTCTCCTCGGCCGAGGACACCAAAGTGACGTCCTGGCCCATCACGTAGGAGATGACGCCTGTCAGCAACGGGTAGTGCGTGCAGCCGAGGATGAGCGTGTCAACGCCTCGCTCCACGATGGGGTCGAGATAGGAGTGGGCGACGGCGAGCAGCTCGTCGCTGGAGGTGACACCGGACTCGACGAACTCGACGAACCGGGGGCATGGCCGGCTCATAACCTTGATCTGAGGGGCGGCCGCGAACAGGTCGACATAAGCCTGGCTCTGATGCGTCGACTGGGTGGAGATGACGCCGACCTTGTTGTTGCGGGTGGCTGCGCCAGCTCGGCGGACTGCAGGACGGATGACCTCGATGACAGGAACGTCATAACGCTCGCGGGCGTCGTGCAGCATCGCGGCCGAGGCAGAGTTGCAGGCGATCACAAGAGTCTTGACCCCGCGGTCGACGAGCCGGTCCAGGCATTCGAGGGAGAACTTGCGGACTTCGGCTATGGGGCGCGGACCATAGGGCGCCCGGGCGGTGTCACCCAGGTAAAGCACTGACTCGTGCGGCAGCTGGTCCAGCACCGCGCGGGCAACCGTCAGTCCGCCGAAGCTGCTGTCAAAGATCCCGATCGGTGAGTCTGGCACGGGTCCGAGCGTAGCCGTCCAGTCCGGCCCCGCCCGTCGATCCGGTAACTTTATGCCGTTGGCTCGGTCACATACCCATCAGAGCCTGGATGAGAGACTCCTGTAGCCACGTCAAGAAGTCGTAGTACGCCGCGAGATACAGCTGAGGATCATCTTGCGAAGCGGCCTCAAACCGATCCTGGAGTTCATCCGCATCCTCATCGGTCCGCAGCCCCAACCGCTCTCCGAGCAAAAGCCGGACGTCGGTCAGCGCGACCACCATGGCCTGCGCCTGCTCCTGGTCCAGCCTGATCTTGTCTCCGTCAGCGTCCTGCAGCGCGGAGATCGCAGTGGCCAGATTGGCCGCCTTGCGCTCACGCAGACCGTACTCGGTCAACCGGCGGAACTCGGCTGCCAGTTCTGGGTCCTGGCGATGGGCGCTTGGCAGGAGTCGCTCTAGCGCGGGATCACGCGGCCCCTGTGAAACTTCGTCGCCCAGGTCCTTCAGCCGGGGCATTCCAAGCCTGGAGACGAGATCCTCGAAAGGGTCCCCGGTCGGATCACGAGGAACCGGCGCGAGCAGCTCGTGGGTCTGCTCCATGAGCCCCACGACGACCTCGCGCTCATCTGCATCGAGTTGGGCAACGAAGCGAGCACCTTTGCGCTTGAATGCCTTTGCCACTCAGTCGTCCTTCTGCAACGTGGCCCACAGCCCGTAGCCCTGCATTGCCTCGGTGTCGCGCTCCATCTTCTCGCGCGGCCCGTTCGACACCACGGCCTTGCCCTTCTGGTGCACGTCGAGCATCAGCTTCTCGGCCTTCTCCAGCGAGTAGCCGAAGTAGGTCTGGAACACATAGGTCACATAGGACATCAGGTTGACGGGGTCGTTCCACACCAGGGTGATCCAGGGTCGATCCGCCGACATGTCCTGCTCGATGTCGGTGCGAGAAAGCTCGGCGGGGGCGATTGACACGGTTCCACCATAGGCTGCCCCACGTGACCAGTACCGCACTGCTGACCGACCACTACGAGCTCACCATGTTGCAAGCCGCCCTTCACAGCGGCGCTGCGCAGCGACGATGCGTCTTCGAAGTGTTCACCCGGCGGCTCCCGGACGGCCGCCGGTACGGCGTGGTGGCGGGCACTGGACGTCTGGTCGAAGCGGTCCACGCTTTCCGGTTCGGCGACGCTGAGATCGAGCGGTTGCGCGCCGCTGACGTCGTGGACGGCCAAACCCTGGACTACCTGTCGGGCTATCGGTTCTCGGGAAACATCAGCGGCTATGGCGAGGGCGAGTGTTACTTCCCCGGATCACCTCTGCTGGCGGTCGAGGGCACGTTCGCGGAGTCTGTCCTGCTGGAGACCGTGCTGCTGTCGGTCCTGAACCACGACTGCGCGATCGCCTCCGCCGCCTCCCGGATGACAAACGCTGCCGGCGGCCGTCCCTGTATCGAGATGGGCTCACGCAGGACGCACGAGTGGGCGGCCGTGGCGGCAGCCCGGGCGGCCTACATCGCCGGGTTCGCGACCACGAGCAACCTCGAGGCCGGGCGCACCCACGGGATCCCCACCGCAGGCACCAGCGCACACGCGTTCACCCTGCTGTACGACGACGAGCGGACCGCGTTCGAGGCTCAGGTCGCCTGTATGGGTCCAGGCACCACGCTGCTGGTCGATACCTACGATGTCCCGGCCGCAGTCAGACTCGCCGTCGAGATCGCCGGCACGGGTCTCGGCGCCGTGCGACTTGATTCGGGGGATCTTCTCGTCCAGGCGCGTGAGGTCCGAGCCCAGCTGGACGAGCTGGGAGCAACCAAGACGCGCATCATCGTCACCTCGGATCTTGATGAGCATGCCATCGCCGCACTTGCCGCCGCGCCCGTGGACGCCTATGGCATCGGGACCTCCCTGGTGACCGGATCCGGCGCACCAACGGCCGAGCTCATCTACAAGCTCGTCGCCCACCAGGACCACAGCGGGCATCTGGTCAACGTAGCCAAGCACAGCAAGGACAAAGCAACCATGGGAGGCCGCAAGTGGGCGCTGCGCCGGCTCGACGCTATGGGCCGGGCCGAGGCCGAGATCATCGGTACCGGCGAGATGCCCGACTCCGGCGGCAAGGATCGACCATTGCTGGTCGACCTGATTCGACACGGCGAGACCGTCGCCGACCTGAGCCTGAATTCAGCGCGTAACCGCTACGAGCAGTCTCTCGCCGAGCTCCCGGCCCGGGCCCGGCAGCTATCGCGCGGCGAGCCGGTCATCTCGACGATCTACGAGAATGAGCACCACTGACCGACTCTTGCAGCCTCTTGGCCTAGCGTAAGAGCATGTCCGACAACCTCAGACATGGATCCGTGGAACATCGAGCCCTGATCGTGGTCGACGTACAGAACGACTTCTGCGAGGGCGGGTCTCTGGCCGTGGACGGGGGCGCTGAGGTCGCGCGCAGGATCAGTGAGCACGTTCTGGGCCACGCGAACGAATACGCCACGATCGTCGCCACAGCCGACTGGCACGATGACCCAGGCGAGCACTTTGCCGAGCATCCTGACTTCGTCGACACCTGGCCCCCGCACTGCAGGATCGGCACGGACGGGGCTCTCTTCCACCCTGCGGCCGAGCCGGCCTTCGAACACGTAGAGGCGGTTTTTCGCAAGGGAAACCACGCAGCGGCCTACAGCGGCTTCGAGGGCTTCGCAACGCAGGACGGCAAATGCGTCGCACTTGCCGAGTGGCTGCGGAACAAGGCGATTGAGCAGGTCGAGATCGCCGGGATCGCGACCGATCACTGTGTCCGGGCCACAGCCCTGGACGCAGCCAAGGAAGGCTTCGAGACGACTGTGCTCCTTGATCTGTGCGCCGGGGTCGCCCGCGCGACTGTCAAAGCAGCCCTCGCAGCCATGAGAAAAGCCGGGATTCACCTCGTCGGCGCGCAGCCGATGTGACTAAGACGCGAAGGCGTCCGCCAGAGTGATCGTTACCTCGGGCTCCGAGGTCAGCGTGTTGTGCACGGTGCAGTGGGTGGCCACGGCCAGCAGTGCGTCAAGGCGCTCGACCGGCACGCCTTCAGGGACGATGAGGCGCATGCCGATCCCTGCGACGCGAGCTGGTTTGGCACCCATGGCGAATGTCGCCTCAACGGCCAGGCCTTCGGTGGGCAGGTCGTGTCGGGTCAGATAGCGGCGCGCGTAGAAAGCCACGCACGACGCGAGGCTCGCGATGAACAGCTCGGTCGGGGTGGGCGCAGTGTCCTGGCCACCATCCTTGACCGGCTGGTCGACCCTGACGAGATGGCCACGGATGTTGATGTCGAACTTGTCACCGCCGCGGTGCTCGACCCGCAATGGTCCTGCGTCGATGGATTCGGCCTGTGTGGGGCGGGGCGCGGCGGTCATGACGTGACGGTAGCGCCGATGGGCTGACGCAGCCAGCGCAGGCTCTCGGTGTCGCCGAGCAGCTCCAACCGGCGCCACAGAACGCTGCTGGGCAGTGCCTGGCTCACGTGGGCGTGGCTGGCCAGACGCTGTCTGGCACGGTCGACGGTTACCCGCAGGTCGATCTCCTCATCCTGATGACCGATGAAACTCGCGCCGAGCTCCTGGTTCAACCGTGCCGCCACGGCTTGCGGAAGGGTCCATCCCAGGACCGGCAGGTGGATCATCTCCGCTGCCAGCACCCCCGCCGCGGTCGCGGCCATGTGGTCGCAGTGACCGGTCACCCCGGCGGTGTCGAAGACCAGCAGCCCGTCAGCGCCACAGGAGCGGGCCGCGGCGACAACCTCGGCGGCCAGCATCGCACCGGGCAGGTCGCTCAGGCCCCCGTCCGCATGGTTCTTCAGTGTGGCCCTGCTCACCCCGAGCAGATCGGCTGCCGCCGCCAGCTCAGCCCCCCGCAGTGAGGAGAGGTCTCCAGGGGTTCCATGCAGGGTCGATGCCTCACCATGTGTCAGGCACAGCACCTCGACCCCTGCTCCCGCGCGGGTGAAAACGTCAAGAATGGCGCCGAGACCGAACGACTCGTCATCCGGATGAGCCACCACCGCCAGCACCGACGTCCACTCGGGCAGGGTGCCAGCACTGGTGCTCGTCATCGTCATGTAGCCTTTATACCCCTCCGGGTATTCTTCGGCAAGGTTTGCCCCCCGGATCTCGGCGACCGCGGCGACCACCGCGACCACGCGGCATACGCTCCAGGGATGAGCGCTGGTATGCCGATCTCTAGTTCGCTGCTCGCCAGGGTCCGACGGTCCGTCATAGGCGACGACCAGGTGATGCCCGGGCCGTATGGACCACGGCGGGTGACCTATGCCGACTACACCGCCTCTGGCAGGGCCCTGACGTTCATCGAGGACTTCATCCGGACCGAGGTGCTCCCCCGCTATGCCAACACCCACACCGAGTCCAGCGGCACCGGGCTGCAGACCACCCGGCTGCGTGAAGACGCGCGCCAGATCATCCACGAGGCGCTCGGCGGAGACCAGCAGACAGTGGTCATCTTCGCCGGCTCGGGATGTACCGGCGCCATCGACAAGCTGGTCGGCATACTCGGACTGAGGATTCCCTCGAACCTGGACGACAACTTTCACCTCAGCGGCGCCATCGCGGCTACCCAGCGCCCCGTCGTGTTCATCGGGCCCTTTGAACACCACTCCAACGAGCTGCCCTGGCGCGAGTCGGTCGCCGACGTCGTGGTGATTCCCCAAGATGGCGACGGTCATATCGACTCCGCCGCGCTGGAGGCAGAGCTACTGAAGTACGCCGACCGACCACTGCGCATCGGCTCATTCTCGGCGGCCAGCAACGTCACCGGCATCGTCAGCGACACCCATGGCATCTCGGCGCTGCTCCATCGTCATGGCGCCCTGTCCTTCTGGGACTTCGCCGCGGCCGCTCCCTACGTGAACATCGAGATGTTTGGCGGACCACAACGAGACCCACTCTGCTACAAGGACGCCGTCTTCCTGAGCCCGCACAAGATGATCGGCGGCCCCAGCACACCAGGTGTCCTGGCCGTGCGACGCGAACTGCTGGGCAACCGGGTGCCTGACGTTCCCGGTGGCGGGACTGTGGCGTACGTCAACCCGAGCGAGCACCGATACCTTGACGACCCGGCCCAGCGCGAGGAGGGCGGCACACCAGCCATCGTGGAGTCGATCCGCGCAGGGCTGGTCTTCCAGCTCAAGCAGTCAGTGGGTGTCGACGTGATCCGCTCCCACGAGGAGCACTACCTCCAGCGCGCCGTCAGCGCCTGGGTGAAGGAGCCTTCCATCGAGATCCTGGGCAACCTGGATGCGGAGCGGCTGTCAATCGTCTCATTCGTCGTGCGCCGACCGGGCGGACGATACCTGCACCACAACTTTGTCGTTGCCTTGCTCAACGACCTGTTCGGAATCCAGTCCCGGGGCGGCTGCTCGTGCGCGGGTCCCTACGGACACCGACTGCTGGGCATCGACCTGGACCGATCGCGCGAGTTCGACCGCGAGATCGCTCATGGGTGCGAGGGCATCAAGCCCGGCTGGGCCCGGGTGAGCTTCAACTACTTCATCTCCGAGACGGTGTTCAGGTACATCGTCGAGGCGGTCCTGCTCGTGGCAAAGGATGGATGGCGCCTCCTGGGTGACTACCGGTTCGAACCCACCACCGGCTTGTGGCGGCACCGTCGCGGACCGGCCGAGCCTCCACTTCGCCTGAGCCAGGTGACCTACGACGCGCAGGGAC
>CAAGKR010456075.1_pt1 | contig 12357 bp, 12 predicted proteins | sample 2556971 | NCBI WGS metagenome assembly CAAGKR01 (sample SAMEA5207829, study PRJEB30636) | soil metagenome | biome: forest; feature: boreal; material: soil | place: USA | collected 2011-09 | depth 1 m | reverse complement strand
AGAGCAGCTGCCTTCTAAGCAGCTGGCCGCACGTTCGAGTCGTGCCAGGCGCGCCAACTTTTTCAGCTACTTAGCCACCCGCTATCCTTACCTTATGAACTGCGCGCGTTGGGGATGGCTTCATCATGCCCTGTCGCGAGCAGATAATCTGTCCTTCATCATCGGTTGACCGACTTCATCGTCTCGGCCGGATACCGCAACCCGGAAACCGACGCGGAAGGTACGGCCGCCTCGATCCGGACCAGCACCGCCATCGCTCCCACGGTTTCCTCGATCGGCGTTTCCGGGTCCCTTCCTTAAGGGAAGGGCGGTTAAATTTTCAGCCGCTCCGCCATCCAGCGTATGGGATAAATGATCAGGAAGTAAGGGAACATGTATAACACGGCCAGCAGTGTGGGATCGGACCCGAAGAAACGGGCTGCGAACACCGCCACCAGCACGTTGTTAATGCAGGTGAGCCCCAGGGCCCCGGACAGGCCATCGAGCCGGAGAAGCCGTAAGCGCGACATGCCCAGGCCGAAAGAAGCGAAGGTCACGGTCAGCAGGGTGGCCATGCCCAGCGAGGCCAGCACCCGGTCGACCTGTCCGGTGACCTGCCCGGCAAAAGGCGCGATGATCGCGAGGTTGATGAAGAAGAAAAGGATTATCCCCAAGGGCACCGACAGCCGCTCCAAGCGGAGCGCCAGCCGGGGGGAAAATCGCTTGAGCAGGAATACGAGGATCCCCGGCGGCAACAAGATGAGAGCCAACAGGCGCGCCATATGGGAATAGGGTATCTCCAGGTGCTGGCCCAGGAGCAGGCTGACCAGGCCCGGCAAGGTTAACGGTACCAGGGCCGAGGTCAGCACCGACACTTGCAGCATGCGGTGCGGGCTGGCGCCCAGAAGAGTCGCGATGAAGGGGGCGGTGACCCCGGTGGAAACCCCGCTCATCAAAAGAACCGGAAGAGCCCACCCGGGGGCCAGCCATGCGGCGATCGCCCACAACAGGACAGGAACGAAGAAGAGCTTCGCCGCGCTGATCACCCCCACCTCCAGGGCATCGTCGGGACGCAGCCGACCCAAGGCCTGGAAGTCCACCCCGAGGAAGCTGAAGAAAAGCTGGGCCATGAGCAGGTGTATGGTCCAGGGCGAAAACATGAGCCCGAACTTTGGGAAAGCCACCCCCGTGGCGAGACCACCGAGGGCCAGGACCACCAGCATGATGTCTCGTGTACGCATCAACCGATCGTCGCCCTCCCGGTATCCTGCAGGGATACGATTCCCTGGAAGAATTTCATTGCGTGGGGACTCCGACGGTCATCTGAAATTGATGCCTCGGGACGGAAGAACAAAAAGTGCGCGGAATATTTCCCTGTTACAGCAACATCCGGTAAGGCTCTTCCAGAATCAACTTGATCTCGTCCAGGAAAGCCGCCGCCGGGGCGCCGTCAATGGCACGATGGTCAAAAACGAGGCTTAACGGCAACACCGGGAGAACCTGCACTTTTTCATCACGCACCACGGGTTTCCGGGCCGCCCGGCCGACGCCCAGAATGGCAACCTGTGGCGAGTTGATCACCGGCATGAAGAAACCGATGTTATATCCACCCAGGTTTGAGATGGTAAAGGTGCCCCCCTCCAGGTCCGTAAGCGCCAGGGAACCTTGGCGGGCCTTGGTTGCGAGTTCCTTGACTCCGGATGCGATCTCGATCAAGCCCATGCGGTCGGCATGTTTCAGCACCGGGACCGTCAAACCCCCTTCCAGGGAGACCGCAACCCCTATATTGACCTCCCCTTCAAAGAGACGAATCGCGCTGCCCAACCAGTGGGCGTTCGCCCTTGGATGAGCCCTTAACGCGATCCCGGCGGCCTTGACGATGAGTGGCAGGTAACCGGTCCTCCCATCGACCTTCTTCTGGAATTCCGAATCAAGTTGTGCCAGCAGTTCATCGGCCCGGTCCATGACGACTTCCGCCGTGAGCAGCACGGGCACGCTGCTGTGGAAGCTTTGCGCCATGCGATCGGCGACCACCTTCCGGATCCCTGTTACCGGCACGTCATGGTATGCGGCGGCCGGCGGGGCGGCCGCCAGAGCCGTAGGAACCACTCGTGCCGCCTCGACGTCGCGGGCCTGGATCCGTCCGCCCGGACCGGTCCCCCGCAGGGAAGCCAAATCGATTTCGTAAGCGCAAGCCCTGGAACGCGCCGCGGGGGTGGCCCGAACCCGACCTACCGACCCGGAGGAGAGTTCGGGCGCAGCGGTTGCCGGTGTCGGCGTCGGCTTGGGAGTATCCGCCCCGACGGGAACAACGAGCGCTGCGGAGGTCTTCGAACCGGGAACCTCCTCGCCGGCCTTACCCACCCAGGCAAGCACGGTTCCTACCGGCACTTTCTTCCCCTCAGGAACGACAATAGCCAGAAACTCACCATCCGCATCGCTGGGAACCACCACCGTGACCTTGTCGGTCTCGATCTCTACGATGGGCTCCTCTTTGCGGACCGTATCTCCGATCCGCTTCAGCCATTTGAGGACCGTGCCTTCTTCCATGGTCACGCCCATCTGGGGCATTACGATTTCGAATGCCATACCGATCCCTCCCCCCCTTACGCGAGGACCGCCTTGCAGGCGGTGATAATCTTTTGTTCGTCAGGAAGAAAGAGGTCCTCCAGGAATTTGCTGAAGGGAACAGGCACCTCGGCGCCGGCCACCCGCTGGATCGGAGCGTCCAAGTAGTCGAAGGCGTCGCTTTCCGCAACAATCGCCGCGACCTCGGCTCCGAAACCGAACCGCTTGATGGCTTCGTGTACGGTCACAAGGCGCCCGGTTTTCTTGACGGAAGCGATAATGGCCTCCTTGTCCAACGGCCAGAGCGTCCGGGGATCGAGCACCTCTACGTCGATCCCCTCCTTTGCCAGCTTCTCCGCGGCGCCCAAGGCAATGGTGACCTGCCTGCCGGTGGCCACCACCGTGACATCCTTACCGGCGCGCTTGATGTCCGCCACTCCGAGCGGGATGGTGTACTCACCCTCGGGCACCGGGCCTTTCTGGGAATACAAGTGCTTGTTTTCAAGAAATATGATCAGGTTATCTTCCCGGATCGCGCTCTTCAGCAAGCCCTTGGCATCCGCAGGCGTCGAGGGCATTACCACCTTCAGGCCCGGTACGTGGCAGAGCCAGGCCTCCAGGCTTTGGGAATGCTGCGCCGCATTTGCACGCCCGGCGCCGAAAGGCATCCGGAGAACCATGGGTACCCGGGCCTTGCCGCCGTACATATACTTGACCTTGGCGCCCTGGTTCACCACCTGGTCCATCGCAATGGTGATGAAATCCGTATACATGAGTTCAGCCACGGGGCGCGCACCCACCAAGGCGGATCCAACGGCCGCGCCGGCGATAGCGGCTTCCGAGATCGGGGTGTTGCGCACGCGTTCCGGCCCGAAACGCTGGAACAACCCCTTGGTCACCGCGAAGGCACCCCCATGAAGACCGATATCCTCTCCGATCAGGAAGACCCGGGGGTCGAGCTCCATTTCCTCTGCCAGCGCCTCGTTAACCGCCTGCGACAACGTCAGTTCCTTCATGCAGGATTCCCCCCTACTCTGAATACACATCGGTGAAGAGTTCGGAAGGATCGGGGTCCGCGGAAGTCTGGGCGAAGAGAACGGCCTCGTCCAGTTTGCGGGCGATGTCCGCATGGATCCGGTCCAGTTCGGTCTCCGTGGCAACACCTGTCTTTATCATGTGCACCCGCTGGCGGAGAATCGGATCCCTGGCCTTCCAGTCCTCGACCTCCTCTTTGGTGCGGTAGACGACAGGGTCACCGATGTAGTGACCTTCGTACCGGTAAGTCTCCATCACAAGAAGTGTCGGCCCCTTGCCGGTGCGGGCACGCTTGACCGCCTCCGCGGTAACCCGATGCACCTCGCGTGCGTCCATCCCGTCGACCTTTACACCTGGCATGTCGTAGGCGATCGCCCGCTTTGTCAAGTCCGGCTGGGCCGAGGCCTCGACCAGCGGAGTCGTCATTCCGAACTGATTGTTTTCGCAAACAAAGACAACCGGGAGCTTCCATAAGGCAGCCAGGTTCAGCGCCTCGTGGAATGCCCCCTGGTTGGTAGCCCCGTCACCGAAGAACGCGGCCACTACGTTGGGTAACCCAAGTTGCCGGAAGCCCAGGGCGGCGCCGGTTGCGATGGGAATGCCCCCGCCGACGATCCCGTTCGCTCCAAGGTGGCCCAAATCCAGGTCGGCGATATGCATGGAACCGCCCTTGCCCTTGCAGTAACCGGTGACCTTGCCCAGAAGTTCGGCGATCATGAAATCCATGCGCGCGCCCTTGGCAATCGCATGGCCATGTCCCCGATGCGTGCTCGTTATGCAATCGCCGGGCTCCAGCGCCGCGCAAACACCCGCCGCCACCGCCTCCTGTCCGAGGCAGAAGTGGACGGACCCGCGCAGCACACCCTTCCTGGAAAGCTCCTGAAGCTTCGTTTCGAATGACCGGATGGAAACCATGGTTTCGTACATCCAGCGATCCAAGTCACCCATCTTTTTCATGCCCTCATCCCCCGTAGCTGGTGCGTATCGGCCGGAAAAACGAACGACATATTGCCCAATAATCACACACACCGTCCCGAATTTGAACACACATCCGCTCGAGGCTAAATCATCAACCTCCCGCCGTTGACATCCAGGGTCGCGCCGGTCATGTACCGAGAGCGTTCGGATGCAACGAACAGCACGACGTCGGCGATATCCTTCGGCGTACCGTAACGCCCCATCGGGATGGCCTTGACGGCCTCCTCCCGGATTTTCGCCGGGAGGTTCAACATGAACTCCGTCTCGGTCGACCCCGGGCAGACCACGTTGACCGTGATCCCCTCCGACGCGAGCTCCTGCGCCAAGTGCCGGGTCAGGCCCAGCAGGCCGGCCTTGGAGGCGGTGTAATCAGAGCCCATGAAGACACTGACCGAACGCCCCGCCAGGGAGGAGATGTTGATGATCCGGCCGCCCGGCCCCCGCTTGCGCATATGAGGAAGTACCGCCTTGGCGAGGAGGAAGGGGCCTTTCAAGTTCACGTCGAGGACGGTATCCCACTGGGACTCGGGCACGTCGAGCACGGAAGCGGACGCCCGGGCAAAGCCGGCGTTGTTCACCAGAATGTCGATCCCGCCGAGGGCTTCCACGGTTGCCTCTACGGCCTCCGCCACCTGCCCCGCATCCGAGACGCTGGCGGTCACGGCGATGGCCCGGCGCCCCAAACCCCGCACCTCGTCCGCCACGGCGGCGGCGGCGTGTGAGACCAGGTCCAGAACCGCCACATCGGCCCCCGCTTCCGCAAAGGCGAGCGCGATGGCCCGACCGATCCCCGCGCCACCGCCCGTCACGAGGGCGACTTTTCCACTCAGTTCCATCGCCTCACCTTCCTTGAGGGAGTAGAAGCACCTTCCCGGCGTCCCCACCCCGTGATAACGCAAACCCGCGTTCAAATTCCGCCAGCGGCAACCGGTGCGTCAGAATGGGCCCGAAGTCCGCCCGGCCGGCCGCCACCAGTCCCTCCAGCATGGCCCAGGTCCGCCACATATGCCGGCCGTGAATCCCCAGAATCGTCGCTTCCTTGAACACGATGTCCCGGGCCACGTTCAGGGGGACATCGCCGCCGGGCAGGCCCATGAGGACCATCCGGCCCCCCTTGCGCAGGTAACCAAAGGAGGATTTTAGCGCCCCGCCTGCGCCGGACACCTCCAGGATCACATCGACGCCACGGCCGTGCGTCGCATCCGAAATGGACCTGACCGCGTCGGTCTCCCCGGGATGGATCAGGTTCGTGGCCCCCACCTTCTCCGCCAGCGCGAGGCGTCCCGGGACGACATCCAGGGCGAAGATGCGTGCGGCGCCGAAAAGCCGGGCGAACAGGATCGCAAACAGGCCGATCGGCCCGCAGCCGATCACGGCCACATTCGCTCCCGCCACGGCACCGCGCTCCACGCCGTGCAGGGCCACCCCTGCCGGCTCGAACACAGCGGCCGTCTCCAACGGAATCTCCTTGGGAATGCGCCGGGCCACGACCACGGGCACGGCCGCGTACTCGGCGAAGCATCCGTCCGTGTGCAGCCCGAAGATTCTGAGATTTGCGCAGATGTGCTGGTCGCCCGTCCGGCACTGGTAGCACCTGCCGCAGGGGATGTGGGTCTCCACGGAGACGTGGTCGCCCATCGCGAGGTCGCTCACCCCGACCCCCAACGCGACGATTTCGCCGCTGAACTCGTGCCCGATGATGCCCGGGACCTTCAAGCCGGCCCCCTGCGCCCAGGCGTTCCATTCGTAAATATGGTTGTCGGTCCCGCAGATCGCGGCGGCCGCGACCCGCACCAGAACCTCTCCCTGCCCCGGATCCGGACGTGCGGTCGTGCACAGAGAGGCCCCCGGTCCGGGCTGGAGTTTCATGACTGCCAGCATGCCGCCTCTATCCTTTCCTGGCCGGACGGGGCAGGTGAATGAACCCGCCGTGCAGCCCGTGGGCGGCCTCCATCAAGGCCTCCGACATCGTCGGGTGGGCGTGGATCATCCGGGCGAACTCGTCCACCGTACACTCCAGCGAGAGTGCCACGACCGCTTCGTGAATCAGATCACCGGCATGGGCGCCGACGATGTGGACGCCCAGGATCTCTCCGAACTCCTCCCCGGCGACGATCTTTGCGAAGCCCTCCGTGTGCCCTGCCGCCATGGCGCGGCCGTTGGCCGTGAAGGGGAACCTTGCGACCATTACCTTGTGTCCGCCCGAGCGGGCAGCCTCTTCCGTCAGGCCCACAAAAGCGATTTCCGGGTCCGAGTAGACCACACCGGGAACGAATCGCCCGTCGTAGGACCGGGAGGTCCCGGTCAGGGCGGACTCGGCGGCCACGACGGCCTGGGCCGAGGCGGCGTGCGCCAAGGCGGAACCGGTCACGTCTCCGATGGCGTAGATGCCGGCAGCCGTGGTCCGCATGAATTCATCCACCCGGATGGCGCGGCCGTTCATGGCGATGCCGGCGCCCTCCACATCCAGCCCACCGAGGCTGGGCCGCCGGCCCGTCGCCACCAGGACCTGTCCGGCCTGGAACTCCTGCGTGGAGCCGTCCGGCATCTGGGCGTCCACCACGAGGCCGGGCCGGATTCCCTTGACCTTGACCCCGGTGTGAATGGCGATCTTCTTGCGATGGAAGAGCCTTGCGGCCTCGGCGACCACCTCGACGTCTTGGCCCGGCAGGATGCCGGGCAGCATCTCCAGCACGGTAACGCTTACGCCGAAGGCGTTTAGATAAGAGGCGAACTCCATGCCGATGACGCCGCCGCCCACGATCAGCATGGAGGCCGGCAGTTGCTCGAGGGCCAGGGCGGAGTCCGAATCGAGCACGCCTGGCAGGTCGATGCCCGGCAAGGGCGGCACCGCGGGCACGGAACCCGTGGCAATCACGATGGTCCTGCTCTCGAGGACTTCCGTCCGACCACCAGGATAAGTCACGCTTACGCGCCCCGCCCCGGCGAAGCTCCCCCGCCCGGCCTTCACCTCGACGCCGTTGGACGCCAACAACTGCCCCACGCCGGCCCGCAGGGCACCGGTGACCTGGCGCTGCCGGGCCACCACGGCGGGGAAATCCACGGTCACGCCTTCGACCTTCAGGCCGAACTTTCCGGCTTCACGAATCTCCGAATAGCGGCGGGCGACCTCGAGCAGGGCCTTGGTCGGAATGCAACCCCGGTTGAGGCAGGTGCCCCCGAGGGCGCCCTCCTCCACCAATGCCACGCGCCCGCCAAGCTGGGCGGCACGGATGGCGCACACGTAGCCTCCCGGGCCGCCGCCGATCACGGTCAGGTCGAACACGGCTACACCCCTCTCATCTTCGCCGCGAGGTGGGGCAGGAACAGCGACAGGTCCGGCCACGCGGAGATCAGGATCAGGGCGACAAGCGACGCGATAATGAACGGGAAGACATATTTGAGGATGTTCTTCAGCGGCACGTTCGCGAGGTTACAGGCCACATAGAGGTTGATGCCCACCGGCGGCGTGAAGAGCCCGATGGCCAGGTTGACGGACATGATGATGCCGAAGTGGATGAGGTCGAACCCCATTTCCTTGGCCACCGGCAGGAAAATCGGGATGGTGATATAGAAGATCGAGATCGCATCGAGGAAGCAGCCGGCAATCAGGAGCAACACGTTGACGGAAAGGAGGAACGCCAGCTTCGTGGTCGAGAGCGACAGAAGCAACGCGCTGCCCTTCATCGCGATCCCCTTGGCAATGACGACCCAGGCAAAGAGGCCCGCCGCCCCCACAACGAACATGACCACGGCAGAGGAGGTGCCGGCGTCGATGGCGATCTCCCAAACCTTTTTCAGGTTGAGCGTTTTGTAGATAAAGAGGCCCACGAGGAGGCCGTATACCACGACCACGCCGGCCGCCTCTTCCGGCGTGAAGAAACCGCCGTAGATGCCCACCAGGAGGATCATCGGCGCCATGAGGCCCCAGATCGCCTCCTTGAAGGCCGTCCAGATCTCCCGGGGCGTGCCGCGCTGCTCCCCCTTGTGGTCGTGCTTCCTTCCGTACATCCATGCATAGATGCCCATCACGAGGCCCAGCAGAAGCCCGGGAATGATGCCCGCCAGGAACATGTCCGCGATGGAGACCTCCGCCAGCACGCCATAGACGATGAACGCGATCGACGGAGGGACGATGATCGCGATGGAGCCGGCGCTGGCCATGAGGCCGGCGGCAAAATTCTTGTTGTACCCCCGCTTGACCATGGCCGGGATCAGGATGGCGCCCAGGGCAGCCACGTCGGCCGGACCGGAGCCGGAGATGCCGGCGAAGATCACGCCGACGACCACGGTCACCAGCGCCATGCTGCCGTACACCGGGCCGATGACCAGGCTGGAGAGCTTGATCAGCCGGTCGGATATGCCACAGCGGTCCAGGATGATCCCCGCGAAGACGAAGAGGGGAATGGAGAGCAGGCCGAACTTCTCCGTGGAGGCGAACATCATGGTGGAGACCATGCCCAGGGGCATGTCGGTAATCAGGAGCGTGATGATCGCCGAGGCGCCGAGCGAGATGGCGATGGGGACGTTCAGGAACAGGAGGACGAAGAAAACGAGAAACAGCAAGGCGGCGACCACGCCGGTTGTGATCATACCGCTTCCTCCCTGGCCTTGCCGCCATACAGATCTTCATAGGCGACCTCGAGGAAGCGAATGATGGTCAGGAGGGCGGAGAGGGGCACGACCGCGCCGAACGGCCAGGCAGGCAGGCCCAGGGAAGGCGTGGTCTGAGCGGTGTTGTACTCCAGGATGGTCATTTTGACGCCGAAGTAGCCGAGGAATCCCAGGAAGAAGAGCACGGCGGCGAGCGTCGCCAAGGTGGCGTACCGCTGGGCCTTCGGCGGCAAGGCATCCACCAATAGGGAGAGACCCAGATGCGCCTTGCGCTTGGTGGCCATCGGGATGCCCAGGAACGTGATCCAGACGAACATCAGCAGCATGACCTCCTGCGCCTCGCCCGTCGGAATGCCGATTCCGCGCGTCACGATGGACACGAAGTCGATGACGACCACAATGAGGATCGCCAAAGCCACCAGCGTCTCCTCAAGGTAGCCAAGTGCGTGGAGAACTTTTCGCATCAACCTCCCCCCTGCGGAACATTGGGATTTTGACTCCTGAAGAGAAGACACCGATGGTATGGACCATGGGGCCGGGAGGCGGATCCGCCACCCCGGCCCCGCGGGAATATAGTTTTACTTCGTCAGGTTCTGGAACTTCTTGAGGAGGTCGGCCCCGACGATCGGCCTGTACTCATCGTAGACCGGGGCCACCGCCGCCTTGAACTTCGCCAGATCTCCCTTGGTGGGCGCGTAAACCACGACGCCCTTGTCCTTGATGGTCTTGAGGTTCGTGGCGTCCTTGTCACGGTTCAGCTTGATCTGCAAGGCCGCCGCCTCCTTGATGGACTTGACGACGACTTCCCTCAGCTCCGGTTCCCAGCTCTCGAAGTTGGCGGTGTTGACACCGTAAATCAGGGCGTCATACGAGTAGTTCCAGGTGGTCATGTATTTCTGGACTTCATAGAGTTTGGAGGAGGCGATGATGTCCAGCGGGTTCTCCTGGCCGTCCACAACCTTCTGCTGCAGGGCCCCGAAGACCTCACCGAAGCTCATGGACAGGGGGTTGGCGCCCATCGCCTTCCAGGCCGAAATGTACATTTTGATGCCCGGGATGCGGATCTTCAGACCCTTGATATCCTCGGGCGTCTTGATCTCCCGCTTCGAGTTGGTCACCTGGCGGAATCCGTTCTCGCCCAGAGCCAGACCGGTGATGCCCTTCGGCTTTGCCAAGGCCAGGATTTCCTGCGCCAAGGGGCCCTTTTGAAACTTGTCCACCTGGGTGTAGTTGGAGAACAGGAACGGCATGGTGAGGACGGTAAACTTCTGCTCCAGGTTGGTGTAGAAGATCGTCGAGGTAACGGTAAAGTCGATGGCGCCGTTCTGGAGCATCTCCAGCTCCTTGATCTGGTTGCCCGAGGCCAGCTGGCTGTTCGGGAAGATGCCGACCTTGACGGCGCCTCCGGTCCGCTGCTCGACGAGCTCCGCGAACTTTCTGGCGGAGACGGTCCAGGTGGAGGTGTCTGAGGAGGTTACACCCATCTTGAGTTCACGGGGCTTGAACTTCGTGGGACCGGCGGCGACGGAATGGGAGACGGCGATGCAGATCACGAGCAGTGCGGCAACCACGGCAAGAACGAGAGACTTTTTCACGGATTCAACCTCCTTTGTGGTGTATGACAGCGTCAAGCAGCTATATGTGCAATAAACAAATTTGGTTATTAGGTTTACCGCGAACCCTCGTTGGTTTCCGGCAACCACTCCTCAAGCGTCACCTCAAAGGTCATGCAAATCGGATTCAGGCCCGATACAAACGGACCGCCGTATACTTTTCCTTCCGGATCGGCGACCACGCCGGAGAGTGAGGCACATGGCGTTCCATTCGCATCGGAACGCACTTCACCCGCCAGGCTTACGATTTCTACGGCAGGACCCTTGACTTCAATTACCCCCCCGTCACATGCTTCCAGACATGCGTCCACCAGGCTTCCAAGAGCCCCTCGCACAAAAGCGTTACTAAACCCCTGGGACAGGCAAAGTTTTTCAATACCTATCACCAGGTCTTCATTGGGAGCAATACGTGCATAGGCTACGCGCCCCATCTTTCCGCTCTCCACAGAAATGAAATCAGCCATGGGGTTCGCCCCCATACGGTTGTAGCAAAGAAACACGGGTTTCTTCATCAAAGGCTTGGCGCAGCTCGATACCGACTATCGAGGTAACCAGAACGGAAATCGGTTTGCTGCCTACAATGCTTTGTTCGGTGATGATATGTCCTCCCATCACATCCCCACTTGCCGTTCGGATCACCGCATGGCAATGAACAAGAGGTTCTCCTTTGATGGATCTGCCCAATGTCGCATTTCCGAAAATCATATAGGCACGACCGGCATCCCTTGGTTTTGAATAGGCGATTACGGCATGCTTCTCCGGATCCGGCGGTGCCACGCAATAGTATAGTTGCTCGAACGCACCGCAGAGGATGGTAGTTGAGGCATCATGTATATTGAGTTCTGCCAGGGGTTTGACAATTGCGTCAAACAAAGATTCACCGGGCTTGAGGGATAAACGTATATGTATGCCATAGGTAGATGATTCGGCCTTGATTCGTACCGGGTTGAACGTGCCCGGGTGACGGAGCAGGCGTGGTTTATGGGTCTTCATTCTGCTGGCATCCCCCGCCTCGCAGGATTGGTTACATTCGACCGATTTCCTTCCCCCGCATATAGCAAGTGTCATGCCGTAAATTCATGTCCCCACCTGTCGTGGCGGAAGGGGAAAATATGAGTTCCAATCCACCTCTTCCCCTTACCGACAGCCAAAGGATCGAATATCCGCTGCTCAATATCTGCACATGCCGTCCTGAACATGAACACTCCGGGACGAAATTGAACAGGGGTGACCAGATTTATAGTCCAAACCTCCGGATCTTGCTATACAGAGTATTGCGGCTGATCCTCAAGACTCTCGCCGTCCTGGTAATGTTTCCTCCAGTGGCCTCCATGGCGTTAACGATGGCCATCTTCTCGATTTCCTTCATGGATGCTCTTCCCTCGCCCAAAGCCACACGCGTCTCCTTGGGTTTCCACAACGTCTTGGGCAAATACTCCACGTCGATGAAATCGTCATGGCTGACATTCATGGCGCGCTCCAAAACGTTTTCCAGCTCGCGGACATTGCCGGGCCAGGAATGCCCTCTGAACCGTTCCATTACCGGCGGTGTCACCCCTTTTGTTGCCTT
>CAAGKR010419989.1_pt1 | contig 12359 bp, 10 predicted proteins | sample 2556971 | NCBI WGS metagenome assembly CAAGKR01 (sample SAMEA5207829, study PRJEB30636) | soil metagenome | biome: forest; feature: boreal; material: soil | place: USA | collected 2011-09 | depth 1 m | reverse complement strand
CCTACCGGAAGCGCCATCAAGTCTCTTTTGCTGCTCCCTATCCAGAAAAGCGGCTTTTCTGATATACGCACAAGCTAAGTATACCAGAAAAGGTATGACATATGAAGCAAATGGGAATGATTCATTTGTAGGCAACATAGACCTGGATCGGGCGGCTTGCTTCACTTTTCCCTGGGTAAAGTCGATAGAATAGAAGATTGATCCAGGGATTGTGACTATGAAGCTGTTTACCAGGTGTTTTCCGCTGCTTTTGGCTCCGGCGCTGCTTGTGCTGGCCGGTTGCGGGAACAGCATGGTCACGGCAACTTCAGCAAATTCAGTCTTTTCCGTCTCTCCCCGCACCGGCGCTATCGACACCAACTGCACCGGCTGCAACGCTGCCAATGCGCAGGGCAGCTCGGTTCACCAGTTTACAGCCACGCTGGCCGGAGGCGGCCCAGCCGAGGTCGTCTGGTCGGTTGCCGGCGGGGACGCGATAGCCGGGCCGGGAAGCATCAACCAGAGCGGCCAGTACCCTCCGCCCGGCTACCTGACCGCCGACCACGCCGAGGTGGTGGTCACCGCGATCTTGGCTGCAAACCCCAGCCTCCCGGCCTACTCCGTACTGACCGTGACGCCGGGATTCCTGCAACCGCTTTCGCCAGAAAATGCGGCGCTGGGCGCCAATGGAACGGTTACCGTCATCGGAGTGCTGGCCGAGGCGGGCGGCACCGCCGGTATTCACTTCGAGCTGGCTGGCTCGCCAACCGGCCAATCTGGCGGACAGGGTTCGTTAAGTGCGGTAACGTGCCAGCGCGATAGCCAGAGCTTCACTTCCTGCACAGTCACCTATTCGGCGCCATCTTCGGTGCAGTCTACCGGCGCAACCTATGTGGTGGCCACGGTGGGCGGAGCTTCGTTGGGGCCTGGATCCAGAACGGCAGCCGTGGTGCTGGTGAACTCGGCCGGAGTGACCAGCAACCCCGCCACCCACCAGTCCCAGCCGCTTGCGACGGTTCTGCTGGGCAGCTCGGGCGGCAACAACACGGACTACGACACCCGCGGCAACCAGATTGTGGACTGCTGCAGCGGCACGCTGGGCGCGCTCATTGAGGACGCGGGCAAGCGTCCGTACATCTTGAGCAACAATCACGTGCTGGCCAAAAGCGACCACGCCGCCGTGGGCGACACGATCATCCAGCCAGGGCTGATCGACAACAACTGCTCGCCGCTGGAAGACGGCCCCGGCGTTCAGCCGGTGGCGTCTCTGACCAGCTGGCTGCCGCTCCGCTCGAAGCAGACCAACGTGGACGCTGCGATTGCGCAAGTCACCTCGCGCGCCGTGGACCCCGGTGGCAACATTCTGGAATTGGGCGGTCGTCAGGCCGACGGCACTCTCGCTGCCGCCCCTCCCGGAATCAGTTCGACCGGCGGTCGTGGCGAGGCCGCAACTCTCGATTTACAAGTAGCGAAGAGCGGCCGGACGACAGGGCTAACCTGCGGCGGCATCTCAGCCATCGATCTCGATGTGACGGTGGATTATTACCTGGACTGCGCGGAGACCCGGCCCTATCTGACCAAGACCTTCACCCATCAACTGGGGCTGAGCGGCAACCAGTTCAGCGACGCGGGTGACTCGGGCGCGCTGGTGGTGGATGCGGCAAATTCCGAGCCGGTGGGCCTTTACTTTGCGGGCGGAACGGACACTTCGGGAGTCAACCAGGGTGTGGCTAATCCGGCGGCAGAGGTACTCGCTGAGTTAGGAGCGCAGTTTGGTGGGAGTTATACCTTTGTGGGCGCGGCCGACCATGCGGTCAGTTGCCTGAACTACGGAGACAATACTATCCCCTCAGCGCAGGGCCGCACGCTCAGCGATGCGGAGACGGCGCGCGCCCAGCAGGCCCTCGGGCAGGCTCGGATGCTGGTGGGTTCGGCAGCAGGAATTTTAGGTGTGGCCACCGGCAAGAGCAGCGACCATTCCGGCGAGGCCGCGGTCATTCTCTACACCGACGAGAGCAGAACGGTGAACGTGCCTTCCACGGTGGACGGCGTGCGCACCGTCGCGATTCCCACCACGGCCCGCGCGGTGACTTACGGCTCGGTACCACAAACTCCATTCGAGACCAGCGTTCCATCGCTCAGCGCGGCGGCGCGGGCGCAGGCAGTGGCCGTCAAGAAACAAGTAGCCGCCAATCTGATGCGGCAGAACGCGGCGTTTTTCGGCGTGGGCGTAGGCCAGAGCCTGGACAATCCGCGCGAGGCGGCGCTGGTCATTTATGTGGACCGCAATCGCCTTCCCGCCCAACTGCCCGCGACCGTCGACGGTCTGCGCGTTCGTTATGTAGTTATGGACCGGCTGCATGTCACCCGCTCCTATGCGACAGCGACGCCGTCGAGGCTTCACTGTATGGCCCATAGGCCGGCGCACTTCGATTTGCTCGATGCGAACAAGCTGCGTCACCTGAAGCAGAACTGAACCAACAGCCAGCCTTCACTTGGCCGTGAGCGCGGCTGCAATCTGCTGGCCGTGGAACCGGCCGTTCTCGATAAATATTTCGTTGGTGCGAGAGCCGGCTACGATGACCCCAGCGAGATAGATGCCGGGAACGTTGCTTTCCAGCGTCTCGGGGTTACAGACGGGTCGGCGTTCCTCTCCTTGAAAACAAATTCCCATAGACTCCAGGAACTGGAAGTCGGGGTGATAGCCGGTCATGGCGAAAACGAAGTCGTTTTTGAGAGTTTTCCGGCCCTGGGGCGTCTCGATGACGACGGTGTCCGGCGTGATTTCGACCAGTTGGGAGCTGAAGTAGGCATCAATTTGCGCATCCTGGATGCGTTTTTCGATGTCCGGTTTGATCCAGTACTTCACGTGCGGCTGAATCTCCGGCCCGCGATGGACCAGCGTGACCCGCGCACCGCCGCGCCACAACTCGAGCGCGGCAATAGCGGCCGAGTTCTTGCCGCCGACGACCAGCACATCGGCGCCGAAGTAGGGGTGCGGGTCGAAGTAGTAGTGATGGACCTTGCTCAGGTTCTCGCCGGGAATGTGGAGGTAGTTGGGCAGGTCGTAGTAGCCGGTGGCGATGACCAGCTTGCGGGCATGAATCGCGCCAGCGCGGCCAAAGCGGTCCATTGTGTGCACGGTGAAAGCGCCGTCACTGCCCTCGACCCGCTCCACGCGATGATACTGGCGGATGTCCAGTTTATAGTGGTCCGCCACACGCCGGTAATACTGGAGCGCCTCGTTGCGGTTGGGCTTGGCGTGGGGGCTGGGAAAGGGGATGCCGCCGATTTCCAGCAGTTCGGGCGTGGTGAAGAAGGTCATGTGCGCGGGGTAGTGAAAGAGCGAGTTGCAGACGCATCCCTTGTCCACCATCACGGCGCTCAGACCGGCCTTCTGTGCCTCGATGGCGCAGGCCAGACCCGTGGGTCCGGCGCCCACTACTAATAAGTCGAAGATTTCGCTCTGCGTTGCCGGCTTTTCTTGCGTGAGGTCGCTCATGGCTTTAGATTAGGGCATCTGGGCGGGGATTTAAATAGCCAAATGGCCGATCCATTGAATCTTGTTGCGTTACAAACTTTTGCATTTCGATTACCCTTGAGTTCAAGGAGCACCATGTCCATCATCCGGCAGGAAGATTTTGTTTCGAGCGTTGCGGCGGCGTTGCAGTACATCAGCTACTACCACCCGGTGGATTACATCACCAGTCTGGCCAAGGCGTATGAGCGGGAGGAGTCGCCGGCGGCGCGGGATGCGATTGCGCAGATTCTGATCAACAGCCGGATGTGCGCCGAGGGGCACAGGCCCATCTGCCAGGACACGGGGATTGTGATTGCGTTTCTGAAAGTCGGCATGGACGTGCAGTTTCAGACGGCGGCGGGCGAGGAGCGCAAGGACATTCAGACGATGGTGGATGAGGGCGTGCGGCGGGCTTATCTGGACCCGGATAACAAGCTGCGGGCCTCGATTCTGGCCGATCCGGCTGGCAAGCGGACCAACACCAAAGACAACACGCCTGCTTGCGTGACGGTGGAGCTGGTGAAGGGCGCGACGGTGGATGTGACGGTGGCGGCCAAGGGCGGAGGGTCGGAGGCTAAAGCCAAGTTCGTTATGCTGGACCCCGGCGATTCTGTCGTCGATTGGGTGCTGAAGACGGTGCCGACGATGGGGGCGGGATGGTGTCCGCCGGGAATGCTGGGGATCGGGATTGGCGGCACGGCGGAGAAGGCGATGCTGCTGGCCAAGCAGTCGCTGATGGACCCCATCGACATTCAGGAGCTGAAGGCGCGCGGGGCTAAGAATCGCGCGGAAGAGCTGCGGCTGGAGCTGTATGACAAGGTGAACCGGCTGGGGATTGGCGCGCAGGGGCTTGGGGGCCTCACGACAGTGCTGGACGTGAAGGTGATGGATTATCCGACGCACGCGGCCAACCTGCCGGTGGCGATGATTCCCAACTGCGCGGCGACGCGGCATGCGCACTTTGTGCTGGATGGGAGCGGGCCGGTGTTTCTGGATCCGCCGAATCTGGACCTCTGGCCGAAGTTGAAGTACAACGTATCAACTGCGCGGCGAGTAAACCTGGACACGGTGACGCGCGAAGAGGCCGCGACGTGGAAGCCGGGCGAGGTGCTGCTGCTGACCGGCAAGCTGCTGACCGGGCGCGACGCCGCGCATAAGCGATTGACGGAGATGCTCGACCGGGGAGAGAAGCTGCCAGTGGATTTCCGCGGGCGGTTCATCTACTACGTTGGTCCGGTGGATCCGGTGCGCGACGAGGTGGTTGGTCCTGCGGGGCCGACGACGGCGACGCGCATGGACAAGTACACGCGGCAGATGCTGGCGGAGACGGGCTTGCTGGGCATGGTGGGCAAGAGCGAGCGCGGTCCGGCAGCGATTGAGGCGATCAAGGAGTTCGGCGCGGTCTACCTGATGGCGGTGGGCGGCGCGGCCTATCTGGTGTCAAAGGCCATTCACGGGTCACGGGTCGTGGCCTTTTCCGACCTGGGAATGGAAGCGATTTATGAGTTCGACGTGCGCGACATGCCCGTGACTGTGGCCGTGGACTCGAAGGGAACCAGCGTTCACACGACGGGACCGGCGGAGTGGAAGAAGCGGATTGCGGGGATTCCGATCTTACAGTGAACAGTGGACAGTGGTCAGCCGATGGCGCAGAGGATTGCGTCGACGGCTTCATCCGGCGTGAACGCATCGACGGCAATGGAGACGTGGGCCATGCGGTAGAGCGGCAGGCGACGCTGGTAGCGGCTTTCGAGGTTTGCCTGATCGGCGAGAATGGGCCGCGAATGCTCGGAGCCCTGGCAGCGTTTGAGGGTTGTGGATAGCTTCACTTCGAGGTGGACCAGCAGCGTGCCGGGAGCGGTGAGCAGCAGCGCGCGAGTCTCTTCGTGCTCGACGGCGCCTCCACCAAGAGCCAGAACCAGAGAGTCGCCGGCGGCAAGGCGCGCGATGGTGGCGCGCTCGCGCTCGCGGAAGGCAGCCTCGCCATGGCGGGCGAAGAGCTCGGCGATGGTCACGCCGGCCTCGGCCTCGATTACATCATCCACATCGATGAAGCTCCAGCCCAGGCGCGCGGCGAGAAGCGGGCCGAGAGTGGTTTTGCCCGAGCCCATGAAGCCGGTGAGAACGATGCGACGCGGCGCGATGGAATTGGAAGAGGCTTTCACAGTCTTAGTGTAACGTTCAGCCAACTCCACTCCTAAGAACCAGCGCGAAACCTGCTTGATTTTGCTGAAAAGGGCTCTCAATTGCTGTCCGTTGGTTTTGATAGGTCGGCATAGCCGGAGCATTGGGTACCCCCACCCGTATTTTGGATGCAAATTCCTTGTTTTCTTTAGCTTACAGGCAGGGTTTCGCTGTAAAATTTTGAAAACAATGAAGTTCCCTGCAAAATCTTCCTGGATAAGGAGTTACGCGAGGTTTCGGCCTCTTCTGACAGCTTGCGGCTGCAAGGGTGCGCGAAAAGGAGGCGCCGGGACGATGATGTGAAGAACGACTTCTGTGATGATTGTGTGCCTGGAGTGGGTAATTATCTGCAAGGGACTGGCCGTCTAGGCAGAGGCCCTCTGTGGGCGGAGCGAAGTGGGTGCGTTCGGTCAGCCCATTGCGATGACCACGGCTCCGGCGGTGATGAGCAGGCCGCCGATGAGGGTTGGAGGGGTGAGCTTTTCGCCGAGGAGGAGCCAGGCGAAGAGGATGACGAGGGGGACGCTAAGCTTGTCGATGGGAGCGACGCGCGAGGCCGGGCCGAGTTGGAGGGCGCGGAAGTAGCAGAGCCAGGAGAGACCGGTGGCGAGGCCGGAGAGCGCGAGAAAAAGCAGGGTGCGGCGGTCGAGGGAGCGAATTTCGCTGACGCCGCCGATGCCGGGCTTGGCGAGCGCGAAGACGATAGCCCAGGCGAAGACCAGGACGACGGTGGTGCGCAAGGCCATGGCCAGGTTTGAGTCCACATGCGCCACGCCCACCTTGGCCAGCAGGGCGGTGGCGGCGGCAAAGATTGCGGAGAGTATTGCCCATCCAATCCAGCTCATGGGGAATATGGTACAGCGAGACGCGCAATATAGAGACAATTTGGTTTAGGGAAAGGCCCGGGCCTGAAGGCCCCGCGTAAATTCGCTCTCATTCAGGGGGTTGAAACCCCCTGCTCCCTCCGGATTGACGCAGGGGCTAAAGCACGACATTTTTTATTGCGCTTACGGCACGACTGAAGTCGTGCCCTGACACAAAGCGGATTAAGGATTGTGGCAGGCACTACACTCGAATTCATGGAGATGGGCAGGGCGAGCAAGACGGCATTGGGCGTGGCGATTCGGCGCGCGGCGCACCAGTTGGTGGACGTGCCCCCGGTTCTGGATGATCCGATTGCGGTGCGGCTGGTTGGATCGGGCTACAGAGGAAAGATGGGGCGCGCCTCACACCGGGTGGGACGGGACTTGCGAGCATTTGCGGCGGCGCGCAGCCGGTATGCGGAAAACCAACTGGCGGAGGCGGTAGCGCGGAGCGTGTCGCAGTACGTGGTGCTGGGAGCCGGGCTGGATACGTTTGCCTATCGCAATCCGTATGCCGGGCTGCGGGTCTTTGAGGTGGATCTTCCCGCTACGCAGGAGTGGAAGCGAGAGCTGCTGGCCGAAGCGGGGATTGATTTGCCCGAGGGGCTGAGGTTTGTTCCGCTGGACTTTGAACATCAGACGTTGGGGGATGGGCTGGCGGAGGCGGGATTTGACCGGGAGGAGGCGGCGTTTTTGGGCTGGCTGGGCGTGGTTCCCTATCTGACGCTGGCGGCTTTCAGGGCGACACTGGGCGTGATTGCGCAACTGCCGGCAGGGAGCGGGGTGAGCTTTGATTACGCGGTTGCGCCGGAGAGCTTGAGCGCGGTGGGGCGCAAGGCATTTGATGCGCTGGCCGGGAGAGTGGCCGCCGCCGGAGAGCCGTTTCAGCTCTTTTTTACGCCGGAGGAGATGGAGGCGGAGTTGCGCCGGGCGGGATTCAGGCGCATGGAGCAGTTGGATTCCGACCATTTGAACGAGCGCTATTTCAAGGACCGGGCCGACGGGCTGAAACTTTCGGCGGTGAAGCTGGGGATGCTGGCGACGGCGTGGGTGTAGGATTGCGCGATAAGATGAGTCATGCGCAAGTTTGCTTGTTTGCCTATCGCATTTGCCCTGCTGGGGCTTGCCGGCTGCGGCTACCACACGCTGGGCGCGGCGACCCACCTGCCGGCCGGCGTGCAGACGCTGGCTGTGCCGATTTTTGCTACGCATACCGAGTCGTATCGCACTGAGACTGTGATGACCCAGGCGGTGATCCGCGAGTTTGCCACGCGCACGCGGCTGCGGGTGACGCCGGATGCGGGCCCAAATGCGAATCCGGCCCCGGACGCGGTGCTGCATGGAACGATTTTGAAGGAGACGGTGGAACCGCTCACCTACAACTCCACGACGCAGCAGTCTTCCAGTTTTTTGATCACCGTGGTGGTTTCGGTTACACTCACCGGCCGGGACGGCAAAGTTCTTTACGAGAACAAGAACTACGTTTACCGCCAGCAGTACCAGTCGACCACCGACCTGGCCAGCTTCTTCGAGGAGAACACGGCGGCGATGGAGCGGCTCTCGCGGGAGTTCGCGCGGCAGTTGGTGGCCGATGTGCTGGAAGGGTTTTAAAGACAGGGACTAAGGGACTAGGGAATAGGGACTAGGGACTAGGGCGCTGGGAAGTATATTCTGGAGGCGCATGAAGGACAGACTCATTGGCGGCGCTGAACAGGGTATGAGCTTATGAGCGGGGCGCGCTGGGGAGCGGGCTTCACCGCCGTGGGCCGCTTTGTGGCCGAGATAGAGGCCGCGGCGGCCGGCAAGGGAGCGCTGAAGCCGGGTTACGTGCTGGCCGGCGACGAGGCATTTCTGTTGGACCGCTGCCGCGAGGCCGTCTTCAAAGCCTATGTGCCGCAGGAGTTGCGGGATTTCTGCCTGTCCGATTTAGATTTGGCCTCGACCTCGATCTTCGAAGTGCTGGACCGTGCGCAGACTCCCTCGCTGATGGCGCCGTTCCAGGTAATTTTTGTGCGCAATGTGAAGCAGCTTTACACGCGCGGGGCCAAGAAGGACGAGTTTGCCGCGCTGGAGCGCTACTTTCGCTCGCCCAACCCGCAGGCGCTGCTGATTTTTCTGGCTGACTTCATCAGCATTCCCTCTGACACGCGGCGCATGGAACTGGACGACAAGAACCGCTTTGAGCGGTTGACCGAGACGCTGGGCGAAAACTGCGGCATGGTGGAACTGGCGCGGGTGAACGAGGAAGACGCGATGCGCTGGGTGGTGGCCACGGCGCAGGAGCAGGGCGCTCGCGTGGAGGCCGACGCGGCCCGCGAGCTGGTGGATGCGCTGGGCGCGGACATGATGCTGATCTCATCGGAACTGGAAAAGCTGCTGCTCTATACGCTGGGCAAGGGGCGCATCACGCTGGGCGACGTGGAGACCATGGTGCTGGCCGCCAAGCAGCGTTCGCTCTACGAGCTGACGGACGCCATCAGCGCCCGCGACCGGACGCGCGCGCTGGCGCTGCTGCAGGGCCTGCTGAACAGCTCCGACGCCGGCGAGGACGCGGCCATCGGCCACCTTTATATGCTGGCGCGAACCTTCCGGCAGATGCTGGTGATTCTGGAAAAGAACGTGCGCGACTCGCGCGCCATTTGGCAGGCGCTGTGGCAGGGCTTCAGGATGCCGCCGTTTGCCGCCGACGACCTGATCCAGCAGGCGCGGCGCTACAAGAGCCGCCGCGACCTGACGCGCGCGCTCAAGCTGATTGCCCGGGCTGATTTAGAATTGCGCTCCTCGCCGCCCGACAAACGGCTGGTGCTGGAGCGGCTGGTTTACGAACTGGCCTCGGAGCCGAAGCCGGCCGCGCCCATTTTTACGACCGCTCAGCTCTCTTTCGAGGGATAGACGAAAAGTCACGGATAAATTTTGCTGGGCGGAGCGCCGTGGGTGCCTATTCGAGGAAGATGGCCGGTTCCGGCTGGTGGCCGCGCGTGGTGAGGGCCACGGCCGCCGCCAGGATGAGTCCGCCGCCGGCCCAGGCATAGGGGCCGAGGTGCTCGCCGAGAAGCCGGACACCCAACCAGGAGCCAAGAGCGGGCTCGATATTGAGAAAGACGCCGGCGCGGGAGGCGGGTACGTGATGGATGCCCCAGTTCCACAGCAGCGTGGTGGTGGCTGTGCAGAGCAGGCCGCTGATGGCCAGAGCCACCCAGGCGGTAAGGCTGACGTGAGCAAATGGAAGCGGCGTGACGTTGGCGCGGGTCAGCGGAGCAAACAACCAGGATGCCAGCGCCCAGACGGCCAGCATCATGGTACCGGAGAGAATGGTGTAGGCCGTCACCACCGACGGGCTGTGCGTTTGCATTAGTTTCTTGCTGAGCAGAATCCATGCCAGCGCAATGAAGAGCGAAACGACGACCATCGAGTCTCCGATAAGCGACGGGTCGCCGTGTGTAACCGGACCCCGGCTGCCGCCCAAGACGATCAGCACCGCACCTGCTGTGGAAGCAAAGAGCGCCAGCCAGCCGAAGAGATCGAGCCGCTCCACTTTGGACCCCTTGGGGGCAAAGAGCGCTGCGGCGGCGGCCAGCAGAACTGGCATGGCGCCCACCATGAGAGAGGCATGGCTGACCGTGGTGCGCGTCAGGCCGTGAAACTGGAGCAGAAACTGGAAGGGCACACCGAGGAAGGCGCAGAGAAGCAGCAGACGCGTCTCGGCGAGGGAGAGCCTGAAGCTGCGGCGATGCAGGAAGGCCACAGGCAACATGCCCAGAGATGCAAAAAGGAAACGGTAGAGCACCATGTACTCAACGCTCATCTCGTTGAGTGCGATGCGGCCCCAATAGAAGCCCGTTCCCCAGAGGCAACCGGCGACGAAGCAGGCGCCGTAACCGAGAAACGCGAGGCGAGGAGCAGCTATTGTGGTTTTTCCCATCCTTCTTTACTGTCGCACATGGGCGGAGCTTGCCGTATCACTGCTAAACCTGGCAGCCCACTCGGTCTGAAAAATCCGGACCTGGGGCACACGCCGGCCATCCGCCCTTGGTCTGACCCGAAGACCCGCTCATCGACAATAAGGCCGCGATGAACGGGGCACAGCTTCTTAAGGCTCATGGTGATTCTTCCGGGTTGATGAGCGGGCCACCTGCCTAAAGCCGCTTTCATTGCAAGGTGAGCGTTCAGTGGCCTGAAGGCCACTGCTCCCTCCGTCAAACCGGAAGGCTGCATGCGTTCTCAAGAACAGCCGCATCGGCGAAAATATAAATGGATGGCGAAGAGGTTGATAGCGGCGGGATGGGGTATGCGCGCGGGAGTGTGCCTGGCGGCAGTTGGGGCGGCGCTGTGCACGGTTGCAGCCGCGCAGGGCCAGATGCCGGATGCGCCGGCGCCAACTCTCGTCCCCCAGGAGCGCGCGCTGCCCGACCAGGTTGCCGAAAAGCCCTCTCAGCCACCGGCGTTTCAGATTGTCGTGGCGCCGCTAGGCTTTTCAGGGCCGGGGGCAATTTACCTTGGCCAGCGGAACAGCTCTTTTTCGCTGGATTTTCTGGATGAAAATCGATTGCTGTTCACCTTTCGCGTGCCGGGACTGGTGCACCGCGAAGCCGTAGAAGGCGAGGAGCGGCAGATTCGCGCGGTGGTTCTCAAGCTTCCGGAAGGCACGGTGGAGACAGAAGCCCTTTGGACGGTTCACGACCGGGCGCGCTATTTGTGGGCGCTCAACGGCGGCCGCTTCCTGCTGCGTGACCGCAACAATCTTGAACTGGGCGACGCGGCGCTGGAGCTGAAGCCCTTTCTGCGCTTTCCGGGACCGCTGTTGTGGCTGGAGATGGACCCCGCGCAACAGTTTCTGGTGACCAACTCACGCGAGCCGGTGGCTACAAGCAGCAAAACCGGCGAGGCGGGCAATCAGGCTACGGTGAAAGAGTATGGGCAAAAGTCCGACGGCGAGTCCGATCTGGAGGTGCGCATCCTTCGCCGGGACACCGGCCAGGTGGTGCTGGTCAGCCACGCCGGCTCCACGGTGCATCTGCCCATCAACTCCGACGGCTACCTGGAGAGCCTGCGCGACATGGGCGACGAGTGGGTGCTGAATCTGAAGTACTTCAGCGGCGGCAGCAGAATTCTGGGTCATGTGGAGTCGAGCTGTTCGCCGCTCTTTGATTTTCTGTCGCAGCGGGAGGTGCTGGTAACGACGTGCACTCCTCAGGGCGCGGGCAAGCTGGTGGCGATGACCACCGAAGGACGCCGCCTTTGGGACGCGGAGACTTCTGCTGCGACGGTGTGGCCACTGGTGGTGAGATCACCGGACGGATTGCGGATGGCGCGAGAGGCTTTGGCCGTCAGCCACCCGGTCAGAGCCGGTTCGACCCTCGATCAAAGCGACATCAAAGGACAACTGGTGGAGGTTCTTGACGCGGCGGACGGCAAGGTGGTGCTGGTGACATCGGCCAGCCCGATCCTCGATGCGGGCGGAAATGTGGCCATTTCTCCCTCGGGACGGCGCGTGGCCGTGCTGAAAGGCGGGGCAATCCAGGTCTTCGAGTTGCCGGCGCCGACGCCGCTCCTGGAGCCTTCATCCCTGGCCCCCTTGGCTCACCCGCCCGGCCGCTGACCGGAGATACACCGCCCATCACGCCTGCCCGTGTAAACTGGGCAGCGGGAGAGATTTCTTGTCCAAGACTGACGTTCGCTACGCGGTTGCTGCGCTTACCGACTGCGGCAGCGTGCGCCCTTCCAATGAAGATACGTGCAAGTACTCCGCCGATCATGGAGTCTATGTTGTCTGCGACGGCATGGGCGGCGCGGCTGCCGGAGAGATCGCCAGT
>CAAGKR010056610.1_pt1 | contig 12359 bp, 9 predicted proteins | sample 2556971 | NCBI WGS metagenome assembly CAAGKR01 (sample SAMEA5207829, study PRJEB30636) | soil metagenome | biome: forest; feature: boreal; material: soil | place: USA | collected 2011-09 | depth 1 m | reverse complement strand
TGTGTCAGGGGAATGACCGTCCTCGAGCGCGTCGACACCGATCCCGCCAATGCCGAAAAGTCCGGTGGCGTGAAGTCCGGTGTCGAGCAGCGCGCCATCGAGGCGCTGCTCGTCTGCATCGCCCGGTTCGGGCTGTCGAAGACCACCCTCGACGACGTCGCTCGTGAAGCGGGGTGCTCACGGGCCACGCTCTATCGCTATTTCGACGGCAAGGGCACGCTCGTGCGTCGCACCGTCGCTGTCGAGCTCGAGCGTGTCACCGGTTGCGCGGTCGCGGCGGCATGCGAGCAGTCGACGCTCGCCGACGCGGTGGTCGCACTCGTCACCACTGCGGCGCGTGGTCTCGTCGACCATGGCGCGCTCCAGTTCCTCCTCGCGCACGAGGCCGAGCAGATTCTCGGGCAGCTCGCGTTCGGTCCTGGCGACCGCGTGCTGGTTCGCGTCGGCGACGCCTTCGCACCCGCCTTCACGCGGTGGCTGACGGCCGACGACGCGCAGAGCGCAGGCGACTGGCTCGCGCGCATCCTCCGGTCGTACGTGCTGATGCCGGAACCGTCGATCGCTCTCACAAACCCCGTCGAGGCTCGCGGCTTCCTGCTGGAGCTCGTGATCCCCGGCCTCGAACAAGCGTAAGGAGCCCACGATGGCAGACCACTCAGAGCTCATCGGCCGTGCCGACGTGAACGATCTCGAAGCCATCCTCGCCATCACCAACCATGATGTCGACGAGATCTCACACGCGGTGCGCGCCGAAGCCGACGCCATCTTCACGTGGGACTATGAGCGGAGCCGCCCGGCGCTCGCCAAGCTCTACGAAAAGGCGAAGACGTCGCAGTGGAATGCGAACGACCTCCCGTGGGACATCGAGGTCGACCAGGAGAAGGTCGCGGCGGAGAACCAGAACCAGAACGGCTTCAACCGTCAGGGCGACTTCGCCGACACCCCGTTCGAGAAGTGGGGCGACAAGGAGTGGATCCGGTTCGGCGTCGAGTCGCAGAACTGGACGCTCTCGCAGTTCATGCACGGCGAGCAGGGTGCGCTCATCTGCACCGCGCAGATCGTCGAGACCGTGCCCTGGGTCGACGCCAAGTACTACGCGGCGACGCAGGTGATGGACGAGGCCCGCCACGTGGAGGTCTTCGCCCGCTACCTCGACACCAAGCTCTCGGGGCATTACCCGATCAACGCGCACCTCGAGATGCTGCTCGATGACATCATCCACGACTCGCGGTGGGACATGACCTACCTCGGGATGCAGATCATGGTCGAGGGGCTCGCGCTCGCGGCGTTCGGCTTCCTGCACCAGATGACCACTGAGCCGCTCCTGAAGAAGTTGCTCCGCTACGTCATGAGTGACGAAGCCCGTCACGTCGCGTTCGGTGTTCTGTCGCTGAAGGAGTACTACCAGCAGCTCTCCAACACCGAGATCCGCGAGCGCCAGGAGTTCGCCTTCGAAGCCGCGGTCCGCATGCGGGACCGCTTCCTCCAGCAGGAGACGTGGGAGCGCTTGGGCGTGGACGTGAAGGAAGCGGTGAAGGTGATGATGCGCGCACCCGACCGTCCGATCTTCCAGTCGATGCTGTTCTCGAAGATCGTGCCGAACTGCAAGAAGCTCGGCCTGCTCGACGCCGGCGATGGCTGGCTACGCGAGCGCTTCACCGAGCTCGGCGTGATCCAGTTCGAGGACTGGGTCGACACCGGCGAGGAGTACGCGCTGCTCGACGAGGTCGCGAAGGATCGCACCGGCGCCTCAGCGTGACGAATCTGCGTCATCGGCCTGCGTGATCGGCCTGCGTGACCCCAATCTGACCACCCTGCGCGCGGGGTAGGCCCGGTGGGCAGTACCTTGGCGCTAATGAGCGAACCGGTCTCGATCGTCTTTTTGGGCGGCCTCGGGGAGATCGGGCGCAACTGTTTCTGTCTCGAAGTCGACGGTCGCATCCTCGTGGTCGACTGCGGGCTGATGTTCCCCGACGTCGACATGCCCGGCGTCGACCTCGTCCTTCCCGACTTCACGTACCTGCGCGAGAACGCTGATCGGGTGGAGGGTGTCTTCCTCACCCACGCGCACGAGGACCACGCCGGTGGTCTCGCGTTCCTGCTGCGTGACGTGTCCGTCCCGATCTACGGCTCTTCGCTGTCGCTCGGCCTTGCCCGGAACCGCATCGAAGAAGCAGGGATGCTCGGCCGCACCGAGCTGATCCCGGTCCGCGACGGCGAGCGGCGCTGGATCGGCCCGTTCGACTGCGAGTTCATCCCGGTGACGCACTCAGTTCCGCACGCGTTCGCGACCGCGTATCACACGCCGGCAGGCACGATCCTGCACAGCGGCGACTTCAAGCTCGACCTCACACCGGTCGACGGCCGCAAGACCGATCTCGCCCTGATCGGCGAGATCTCGAAGCGGAGCGGTGGTGTGAAGCTCCTGCTCTCCGACTCCACGAACGCCGAGCGCCCCGGGTTCACGCCGTCGGAGACCACCGTCGGCTCCACCATGCGATCGACGTTCCGCGACTACCCCGATCGCCGGTTCATCATCGCGTCGTTCGCGTCGCATCTCCATCGCGTGCAGCAGGTGTGCGAAGCGGCCGTCAACGCCGGCCGCCGGATCGCGTTCCTCGGGCGGTCGATGACCCAGAACGTCGCGCTTGCCCGCGAGATGGGTCTCCTCGACATCTCGACCGAGCGCGTCATCGACATCGAAGAGGTGCCGCGCTACGCGCCGGGTGAGGTGTGCATCGTGTGCACCGGATCGCAAGGTGAGCCGCTGAGCGCGCTGTCGCTCATGGCCGCGCACGAGCACAAGTACATCAAGGTGAGCGACGAAGACGTCGTCGTGATCTCCGCACACGCGATCCCGGGTAATGAATCGAACGTCTCTCGCGTGATCGACTCGCTGCACCGCGCGGGCGCCGAGGTGATTCACGGCGGCAACGCGGGTGTGCACGTGTCGGGTCACGCGTCGCAGGAAGAGCTGAAGTTCCTCATCGACATCGTGCAGCCCGAGTGGTTCGTGCCGGTGCACGGCGAGTACCGACACCTCGTGCACCATGCGCGCCTCGCGCGCGAAGTGGGCGTCGCTTCTGACCACGTGCTGGTGTGCGAGGACGGCGACGTGCTCAGGATCTATGCCGATGACGACCATCCCAACGGCATCGAGGTCGAGCGCCGCGCGGTGCCCGCCGGCTACCAGTACGTCGACGGCATCGTCGGCGACGTCGGCCGGGGAGTGTTGCGCGATCGACGCAACCTCGCGGAGGAGGGGCTGGTCGTCGTCATCGTCACCGTCGACTCCATCACCGGCGAGCTCGTCACCGGTCCCGAGATCGTCACCCGCGGGTGGGTCTACGCACCGGAGGCCGAAGAGCTCCTCGAGGAGGCCAAGGCCGCCGTCCGTGAATCGCTCGCCGAGGCCGCCGTCGAGGGCGCCACCGACTTCGAGACCATCCGCCGCCACGCCCGCCGTTCGCTCGGAAAATTCATCAACGAGCGCACGCGCCGCCGTCCCGCCATCATCCCGGTCGTGATCGAGGTCTGAGAGCGGCCGCTGAGCCACATGGGCGTGTGTCCGGATGGGCGCGGGATGCTGCTGTGGCTGGTGTTGACGGTGTTAGCGTGCGGGGATGCCTGCCACGAAGACGCGGGGTAGGGGTCGCTCGCGCTCCAAAGCCAAGAAGCCCACGCGGAAGCGCTCCCAGAGCCGGTCCGCGGCGAAGTCCCGTCCGGAATCGCAGGAGCCCGGGGCACTCGCCAAGGGTCGCGCCGCGGCCTCACGGCAACTCGCGGGTCACGGCTCCGACGCTGCGGCGGTGGGTCTCGTGGTCATCGGCGTGCTCTGCGCCCTCGGTCTGTGGACCGACCTGGCGGGTCCGGTCGGCCAGGCGCTGGCCGACGGCACCGGCGCGGTACTCGGTCGTGCCCGGGTCGCGATCCCGGTCGCGTGCATCGCCTTCGCCGTCGTGCTGCTGTGGCCGCGTCGCGGACCGAGCCCCGACGACGACGTCGACGACGCTCCGGAGCCCGAGGAACCGGGCGAGCGCCCCACGGTACGGATCGCGATCGGCGCGCTGCTCCTCCTGATTGCCGACGTCGCGATCCTCCACCTTGTGTACAGACAGCCCTCGCTCGACGGCTCGCTCGACGCGCTGCGCGACGCGGGAGGCGTGCTCGGTGGCGTGTTCGCCGTGCCGGTGACCGCCGCCACCGGCGTGGTGGGCGCAGGTGTGATCTTCGGCGCGCTTGCTCTACTCGGCGTGCTGCTCGCCCTCGGCCTCTCGATCCGCTCGGTGGCGGCGGCCGCCGGAAGCGGCACCCGCCGAGCGGTGAAACTGGCGCGCGCTGGGCTTGGTCTCGATGCCATCGGTGCCGGCACCGAACTCGAGCCCGAACCCTTCCTGGACGACGAGCCCGCGGTCGTGCCCGAACCGGAACCCGAGCCGGTCCCCGTGGTCGCGCACGAGGAACACGTGGAGATCGAGCTCCCAACCGTCACGGAACCCGACGGGCAGATGACGATCGACCTCGGCGACGACGCACACGCGCGCGTCGGCGGCTGGAAGTTGCCCCCGCTGACGCTATTGAAGCGGGGGAGCGGCAAGCTGGCCGACCGCGGGCTCGTGGAGGAAGGCGGCCGCGTCCTCGAGGCCACGCTCGCCCAGCACGGCGTGGACGCGCGCCTCATCGGTATGACGATTGGTCCGACGGTCACGCAGTACGCCCTCGACCTCGGTCCCGGCGTGAAGGTCAACCGTGTCACCGGGCTGAGTCACGACATCCAGTACGCGATGGCGTCACCCGATGTGCGGATCCTCGCACCGATCCCCGGGCGCAGCGCGATCGGCGTCGAGGTACCGAACCGCCAGCGGGAGCTCGTCACGCTCGGCGACGTGCTCGCCGCGCCCGAAGCGCAGCAGGCCACACCCACGCTCGCGGTCGGGCTCGGTCGCGACATCGCGGGCAAGTCGGTGATGCTCGACCTCACCGCGTTGCCGCATGTGCTCATCGCGGGCGCGACCGGCGCTGGCAAGTCGAGCTGCATCAATTCGCTCGTCACCTCGTTGCTCATGCGCTGCACGCCCGACCAAGTGCGCCTCATCCTCGTCGACCCCAAGCGCGTCGAGCTCGGCGCGTACAACGACCTCCCGCACCTGCTCACTCAGGTCGTCACCAATCCGAAGAAGGCGGCGAACGCGCTCGACTGGGCGGTCCGCGAGATGGACGTGCGCTACGAGCTGCTCGCAGAAGTCGGTGTGCGTGACATCACGGGATACAACGCGGCGTTCGACCGCGGTGAGCTGCCCACCAAAGACGAGCCCGATCCCGTCACCGGCCACGGTTACGAGCGACTGCCGTTCATCGTGATCGTCGTCGACGAGCTGAACGACCTCATGATGGTCGCGGCGCGCGACGTGGAAGCCAGCATCTGCCGGATCGCGCAGATGGCGCGCGCCGTCGGGATCCACCTCGTGATCGCGACGCAGCGGCCGTCCGTCGACGTCATCACCGGAGTGATCAAGGCCAACGTGCCGAGCCGGCTGGCCTTCTCTGTGAGCAGTCTCGCCGACTCGCGGGTCATCCTCGACCAGGCAGGGGCGGAGAAGCTCATCGGCCAGGGCGACATGCTGCTGCTCGGCGCCAGCTCGAGTCGGGCGCAGCGGATCCAGGGTGCGTGGGTCGACGAGGAGTGCGTGCGCAAGGTCGTCGCCCACTGGCGGAGGCAGGTGTCCACCCCGACCTACGTGGACGGCATCGCGGGCGGCGAGTCCGTTGCGGGCGGCTCTATCGACGACGGCTCCCCCGACACCGACGAACTCCTCGACGAGGCCATGGATCTCGTGGTGCGGAGCGGCCTCGGATCCACGAGCATGCTCCAGCGCAAGCTGCGGGTGGGCTTCGCCCGGGCCGGGCGTCTGATGGACCTGCTGGAGCGCCGGGGAATCGTGGGGCCGTCGGAGGGCTCGAAGGCCCGGTCGGTGCTCATGACCGTCGAGGAGCTCGAGGAGTTGCGCGCCAAACTCTGAGTCGCTCAGGCGGATCGGGGATACCCCGATTCGCTTCCTTCGCTCCTGGTGATTCAAGCGGGTGACCGGACTTGCCGACACCTGTGCATGCTCTCGAGGCTGAGCTTCCGAGCGAAGCTCCTGCTCGTTCTCTTCGTGCCGTTCCTCGCGCTCGTCGTGATCGCGGGAGCGGGCCTCAGCGATCGGTTCACCGCGCTGCGCGCGCAGGAGCAGTACGGCGGGCTCGAGCACCCGCTGACGACCTTGCACGGCCTGAGCGGCGCGCTCGAGCGCGAAGCGGTCGTGAACCAGTGGTACGTGAGCACGAACCACGACGGGTCAGTGCCGATCGCAACCGCGCGCAGTGAAACCGACGATGCGGTCGCGCGTTTCCGCATTGCGGAAGCACAGTTCCGCAACGCGGACATCGGAGTATCGGCCGCGACGTCGCTCGAGAAGGTCGACGCGGGTCTGATCCAGCTCGACGCCGAACGGCGACGCATCGAACGCACGGAGCTCGACGTTGTGACGCCACCGCTCCTGCTCTTGGCCATCGACGACAACATCCTCGCGTTCGGACAGGAAGTCGCACGGAACCTGCACGACCCGGAGATCGCGTCGAGCGTGACGGGCGTGTTCGCCCTCGAGCAGGAGCAGACGCAGCTCGCACGCGAAGCGTCGGCGCTGATCCCGGTGCTCGCTACGGGTGAACAGGCAGGTTTCCCGAGCTGGTTGCGGGCAATCGCGGCTGAGGCGCGCGACCGTCAGCAGTTCCTCGCGACCGCGAGCCTGGCGGACATCGCGGCGTTCGAGTCCACGGTGAGCGAGATCGAGTCGACACCGAACCTCTTGCGGCCGTCGGATTCTGCGGCGTCCTTGCCATCGGCGTTCCCCACTGCACCGAACATCGACACTCCCGCGCACTACTTCGTTGCGTACGAGCAGCAATCGCGGAACCTCGACCACGCGATCGACGCGATCGACGGGTCGATCGCCACGCGGTCCGCCGCACAAGCTGCGAGCGCCCGCAAGGATGTGTGGATCTACGGCGGGGCCACGGTCTTCGCGATGCTCCTCACCATCGCGCTGATCTGGATCGTGGCTCGTGCGGTTATCCGCCCGCTGCGGAAGCTCACCGAAAGCGCCCGTGAGATGTCGCAGAAGCAGCTGCCGCAACTCGTCGAGTCGATGCGAGCGGGCGGCGAGGTCGACGCGGTGGTACTTCCGCCGATCGAGATCAACTCTGACGATGAAATCGGCGAGCTCGCGCGCGCCTTCAACGACATCGAAGCCGTGACGGTGCAGGTCGCGCGCGACCAGGCCCAGCTGCTGCGCAAGGGCATGGGCGATCTGTTCGTGAACCTCGCACGCCGCAACCAGAGTCTCCTCGAGCGTCAGCTCGAACTGCTCGACGAGCTCGAGCGCAACGAGAACGATCCCGCGGCCCTCGACGCGCTCTTCAAGCTCGATCACATGGCCACGCGCATGCGCCGGAATGCGGAGAGTCTCCTCGTCCTGTCGGGTGCCGAGCAGCCGCGCCAGTGGCAGCAACCGATTGGGTTGCTCGACGTCGTGCGGTCGGCGTCGGCCGAGATCGCTGACTTCCCGCGCGTCGAACTTGTGGGCGTCGACGACGAGCTCGCGGTTTCGGGCCGAGCGGTTGCCGACCTCGCGCACCTCGTCGCGGAACTGCTCGAGAACGCGACGTCGTTCTCGCCACCGGACGCTGCGGTCGTCGTGTCGGGCGCCACCACCGCGTCGGGTTTCGTACTCGCGATCTCCGACCAGGGCATCGGCATGCCGGCTGAGAAGATCGCGGAAGCCAACCAGCTGCTGGCCAAGCCACCGGTCGTCGGCCTCGCCCTCTCTCGTGCTCTCGGTCTCCACGTGGTGGCGTCGCTCGCGGCTCGCCACGGCATCACCGTCGAACTGCGGCCTGGCGCCCCCGTCGGGCTCGTGGCGCTCGTCACGTTGCCGTCGACGATCCTCGAGCGCGAGGCCGCCCCAACGGCTGCCCCGCCGGTATTCGCCCCGCATTTCGGGCCCGACGGTCAGCCCACGACGCTCGGCGCGCGTCGCGTCGCGTGGCGTCCGCCCGACGAGCCGCCGGTGGAGGAGTGGCGCGCCGAGGGTCTCGCGGATCCCGAGCCGGGGCACGCGCCCACGGTGACGCTCCCGCTGGTCGACATCGCGCCGAGCCCTGAGCCCGAACCGATCACCGTCGAGCCCATCGCCAGTGCTGCGGATCCGCGCGTCGAAACGCCTCCCGTCGAAGAGCCGCCCGTCGAAGAGCCGCTGGTCGATGGACCGCTGCCCACGCGCGTGCCCGGCCACCACCTGAGTCACCAGCCGACCGTCGTCGGCGACGAGCAGGTGTCCGAGGCCGATCCGCTCCGTCCGTACCGCGTGCACGAACTGCTGACGCGCCACGACCTCGGCAAGCGCCGCGGGCGCGCCGAGAACGACGGCGATCCACGCGAATCGCAAAGCTTCCCAACCCCCACTTCGCCCGACCAGCAGTGGCCAGATCGGTACCCGGAGGATGAGCGATGACTCAGCTCAGCTCAGACGCTCGCAATCTCAACTGGCTCGTCTCGAACTTCGTCGAGCGCGTCCCCGGCGTGAAGGAGGCGACCGTGGTGTCGTCCGACGGCCTCCTCATCGCGCTGTCCGACGGTCTCGACCGAAGCTCGGGCGATCGCCTCGCCGCGGTGTCGGCCGGGCTCATCAGCATCGCCAAGGGCGGCTCGGCGCCGATCGGTGGCGGACGGGTGCACGAGGTGATCGTCGAGATGGACCTGGCGATGCTCTTCGTGATGCGCGTGAGCGATACCTCGGTGCTCGCGGTCACTTCGGAACGGCCGTGCGACGTCGGGCTCGTCGGCTACGAGATGGCGGTGCTCGTCGAGAAGTGCGCGAGCGCGCTGACGCCGGGGCTCGTCTCCGAACTGCAGACGTCGCTGCCGCGATCGGCGATCCGGTGACCGGCGATCCGGTGACCGGCGACGACCGTACGGGGGACGCCTCGATGGGCGAACGAACAATGCAAGACGAGCAAGACGCGCAAGACGCGCAAGACGCGCTCGACCTTCCACGCCGCGGCGTCGTCCGTCCCTACGTGCTCACGCGCGGACGCACGACCTCATCGCTCGGGATCTTCGAGCTCCACGCACCCGTGCTCGCGTTGATCGCGACCGAGGAACTGGGCCGGCACGCCACGCCGGAGGACCGCAAGATCGTCGAGCTGTGCCAAACCCCCACGTCGGTCGCCGAGCTCTCCGCCCGACTGGGCACGCCCGTGGGTGTGATCCGGGTGCTCGTCGGTGACCTGGCGGACGCGCAGATGGTGCAAGTCCGTCAGACAACTGAGGAACGCGCCGAGCACCGCGACGTGCGGCTGCTCGAGAGGTTGCTGGAGGGTATCCGTGCACTCTGACCTTCCGGTGTCGATGAAGATCGTGGTGGCCGGCGGTTACGCGGTCGGTAAGACAACGTTCGTCGGCACCATCTCCGAGATCGAACCGCTCACCACCGAGGCCGACATCACGGTCGAGAGTGTGGGCGTCGACTTCCCGGGCCCCGTGACCACGAAGACGGGCACGACCGTCGCGATGGACTTCGGGCGGATCACGCTCGGGCCCGACATGGTGCTCTATCTGTTCGGCACGCCCGGGCAGGATCGGTTCCTGTTCCTGTGGGACGAGCTCGTGCGCGGCGCGGTCGGCGGGATCGTGCTCGTCGACACGCGGCGTGTCGAAGACTGCTTCCCGGCCGTCGACTACTTCGAGCACCTCGGTATCCCGTTCGTCGTCGCGGTGAACCTGTTCCACGGTGTCTACCGCCATCACCCGCGCGAGGTGCGCGAGGCGCTGTCGGTGCCGGCCAACGTGCCGGTCGTGCTTTGCGACGCACGCAACCGTCTCCACGTGAAGGAGACGCTGGTGCTCCTCGTGGAGGGTGCGCTCCGCCGAGCACAGATGGCTGGCGCCACGACGTAGAAGGTGGTCGGGCGCAAAGCCGTCCATCAGATGCAGCCAAGCCAGAGTCCGCCGCCCAAGTATCCTGCGCCGCAGTGACGAAGCCACATTTCTGGGTCGAGACGCTCGGGTGTCCGAAGAACGCGGTCGACTCCGACAAGGTCGTCGCGTCCCTGCTGGCCGACGGCCTGACTCCGGCCTCCGGTCCCGACGACGCCGACGTGGTCGTGGTGAACACCTGCGCGTTCATCGAGGCGGCGCGGCAGGAGTCGGTCGACACCATCCTGGCGCTCTCGGCCGTCCGCAAGCCCGGGGCGAAACTCGTCGTGACCGGCTGCCTCGCCGAGCGCGCCGGCGACGAGCTCGCCGCCGCGCTGCCCGAAGTCGACGCGGTCGTCGGGTTCGCGGGCGAGGGCGCGCTGGCGCAGGCGGTCTCGTTGGGCCCACCCCGCCGCAAGCCGACCGGCGTGCGCGATCTCCTCGAGTTGCCGCGGGCCGCACCCTCCGTGCCTTGGGCCTACGTGAAGATCGCCGAGGGCTGCGACCGCGCCTGCGCGTTCTGTGCCATCCCGTCATTCCGCGGGAAGCAGCGGTCGCGCACGCCGGAGTCGATCGAAGCCGAGGTTCGCGGGTTGGTCGACGGCGGCGTCGCCGAGATCGTGCTCGTCGCGCAGGATCTCGCGTGGTACGGGCGCGACGCGGGCGAGCCGGGCTCGCTCACACCGTTGTTGCGCCGTCTCGATCGCCTTGAAGCTCACGGTCTGGAGCGCGTCCGACTCCTCTACCTCTACCCGAGCGAAGTGCGCGATCCGCTGATTGCGACGATGCTCGAACTGCCCACCGTCGTTCCGTACTTCGACCTCTCGCTGCAACACGCCGACCCCGCGCTGCTGCGCGCGATGAAGCGGTGGGGGAGCGGCGAGCGCTTCTTGGCCATGATCGAATCCATCCGAGCGCAGGAGCCCGACGCCGCGTTCCGATCGTCCTTCATCGTCGGCTTTCCCGGTGAGGACGAATTGCAACACGATGCCCTGCTCGCGTTCCTCGAGGGCGCGCAGCTCGACTGGGCCGGATTCTTCGCGTTCTCGCGTGAGGACGGCACGGCCGCCGCCTCGCTCCCGGACGCGGTGCCGGAGTACGTCGTGGGGGAGTGGCTGCGCGAATGCGAAGACGTGCAGGAGCCCATCACCCGCGCCGCGCGCGACGCCCTTGTGGGCGCGGAGATCTCCGTGCTCGTCGACGGGCGCGACGACGAATCCGGTTCGCTCATCGGTCGTACCTTCCGTGAGGCACCCGAGATCGACGGTGTCGTGCACCTCGACGCCGAGTGGGCCCGCCCTGGCGCGCTCGTCCGCGCCCATGTCACCGACGCCTTCGGTACCGACCTCGTGGCCAAGGGTTTGCCATGAGCGCGACGTCGCCGTCCGACGCTCGCGGCGACCGCGACCGTGCCGGTGATCGAAGCGCCGTGAATCCTGTATCGCGACTCGCGGAGAGCGCGCCGCTCAAGAGATTTTCTGAGTCAGCGATCGCCACCCCGGCGAATTTCATCACCGTCGCGCGCTTGCTCCTCGCGGTGCCGACGCTCCTCCTCATCGAGGATCGCGGCTCCACGTGGCTCACGGTGTCGCTGTGGTTCGTGCTCGCGTGCACAGACCGGCTCGACGGTTGGCTTGCCCGCCGCGACGGCGCCACCCGTTCCGGCGCGTTCCTCGATCCGCTGGCCGACAAGTTCCTCGTCATCGGGGGGTTCTTCGCGCTCGGCCTTCGCGGCGACTTCTCGTATGCCGCGGTCCTCATCGTCGCGGTGCGTGAGGTGGGTATCTCGGTGTACCGGTCGTTTGCCGGCCGCCGCGGTATCTCGCTCCCCGCGCTCAAGATGGGGAAGTACAAGGCGTTCTTCCAGTTCCTCGCCGTCGGCGTCGTGCTGTTCCCGCCCACGTACGAGTGGGCAACGGTCCACGACATCATCTTGTGGATCGCCATCGGACTCACGGTGATCTCGGCGCTCGACATCCTGCGTCGCGGCTGGCAACAGCAAACCCACCGAGCCGCCGATGCGAGTTGACGTCCTCGCGATCGGCACCGAGCTGCTGCTCGGCCAGATCGTCGATACGAACAGCTCGTGGATCGGCGAACACCTCGCGGCCGCAGGCCTCGACACGTGCGAGCACCGCAAGGTGGGCGACAACCTCGGACGCATGGTCACGTGCCTGCGGGAACTGCTCGACCGCGCCGATGCCGTCGTCGTCTGCGGCGGCATCGGGCCCACGCCGGATGACGTCACCCGAGAGGCGATCGCGGCAGTGATGGGGGTCGAGCTGGAGCGTCGCGAGGAGCTCATCGAGCACATCCAGCGACTCTTCGGCGGGCGCGGCCGCCC
>CAAGKR010230057.1_pt1 | contig 12361 bp, 13 predicted proteins | sample 2556971 | NCBI WGS metagenome assembly CAAGKR01 (sample SAMEA5207829, study PRJEB30636) | soil metagenome | biome: forest; feature: boreal; material: soil | place: USA | collected 2011-09 | depth 1 m | reverse complement strand
CGAGTGGCGCTCGTACGGTGCGGCATCGGGATCGGTCACCGCCATCACGATGAGGAACGCCGCCATGTCGGCGAACGACGAGAACCACTTCTCGCCGTTGATGACCCACTCGTCGCCGTCCTGCACTGCCGCGGTCGTGAACACCTTCGGGTCCGCGCCGCCTTGGGGCTCGGTCATCGAGAAGCAGGACACGATGCGATTGTCGAGCAGCGGCTCCAGGTACCGGGCCTTGAGCTCCGGGGTCCCGTAGTGAGCGAGGATCTCGCTGTTGCCGGAGTCGGGTGCCTGCGATCCGAAGACGATCGGCGCGCACTCCGATCGCCCGAGGATCTCGTTCAGCAGCGCGAGCTTCACCTGCCCGTACCCTGGCCCACCGAGGTGGGGCCCGAGGTGGGTCGCCCAGAGACCGCGCTCCTTGACGATCTGCTGAAGCGGCGGGATGAGCGCCTGGCGCACCGGGTCGTTCAGGTCGTGCGACTCCTCGATGATCAGGTCGAGCGGCTCGCACTCCTCGCGCACGAACGCCTCCACCCATGCCAGCTGTTCGGCGTACTCGGGATCAGTCGAGAAGTCCCACGACATCGGCTACCTCTTCACGCTCTGGGTTCGTTTGGCGCCGACTGTGCTATGGATTCTGGAACGAGGCCAACCCGGGAGAAGAGCATCCATGAGCTCGGACCGCATGTGTGAAGGGCGCGTTTGCATCGTGACGGGCGCGGGTCGCGGGCTGGGACGCGAGTACGCGCTGTCCCTCGCCCGCCACGGCGCCAAGGTCGTGGTCAACGACCTCGGTGGCGATCGTGACGGTACGGGCGCCGACACGGGACCGGCGCAGGAGGTCGTGGACGAGATCAAGGCCGGAGGCGGCGACGCCGCCGCCAACACCGACGACATCAGCTCTTGGGACGGTGCCGCGAGCCTCGTCCAGCAGGCGATCGACACGTTCGGCAGTCTGGACGTCCTCGTCAACAACGCCGGCATCCTTCGCGACCGGATGCTGTTCTCGATGACGGAGGACGAGTGGGACGCGGTCATCCGCGTCCATCTCAAGGGCACGTTCGCGCCCAGTCACCACGCCGCCGCCTACTGGCGCGAGCGCTCGAAGGCGGGCGAAGCAGTCGACGCGCGACTCGTGAACACCACGTCGGTTTCGGGTCTGTACGCCAACGTCGGCCAGACCAACTACGGCGCGGCCAAGGCCGGTATTGCCGCCTTCACGCAGATCGCCGCGCAGGAGCTGTCGCGGTACGGCGTGACGGTCAACGCGATCGGTCCGGGCGCGCTCACCCGACTGACCGGCGATCTCGAGATGACCGACGAGCTCCGCCGAAACTTCGCGCCGACGTGGGTGGCGCCGGTGATCACGTGGTTGGCATCGCCGGACTCCGCCGACATCACCGGTCAGGTCATCGAGGCCTCCGGACTCGTGCTCGCAGTGGCGGAGGGCTGGCACCGAGGTCCGTCGACCGAGCCGGTCGAGTCGCCTGAGGAGGTCGGCCCGCTCGTGCGGAAGCTCGTGGCCGATGCCCGTCCCCGCACCCTGTTCCACGAGGTGAACTAGTGGCCGACGCTTGGATCCTTGATGTGGTCCGCACGCCCCGTGGTAAGGGGCGTGCCGACGGCGCGCTGCACGACGTCCATCCCCAGGAGCTGTTTGCCCAATGCCTCCGGGCGCTGGCGACGCGAGTGGGGTTCGACCCGGCCGAGGTCGACGACGTGATCGCCGGCAACGGCATCCTCACCGGTGACCACGACGCGGTTGGTCGATTGGCGACCCTGCTCGCCGGATGGCCGGAGACCGTGCCGGGCATGACGCTGAACCGCTTCTGCGGATCCGCGCAGCAGGCGATCACCGTGGCGGCCATGGGCGTGGCGAGCGGCTACCAGGACCTGGTGGTCGCGGGCGGCGTCGAGTCGATGTCCCGCTGGGACCTGACGGCCGGTTCCGTCACCATCGACGGTGGAAACCCCGACTTCCGGGCTGCGTTCCCGACCGTTCCGCAGGGCATCTCGGCCGACCTCATCGCCACGCTCGAAGACTTTGATCGCGCAGACGTCGACGCGTTCGCGGTGGAGAGCCAGCGCCGCGCCGAAGTCGCGCTCACCGAGGGTCGGTTCGACCGCGGCATCGTCGCGGTAACGGATGCGCAGGGGGACGTACTCCTGGCGCGCGACGAACATCCCCGCCCCGGCACGTCGCTCGAAGGTTTGGCGAAACTGCGCGCAGCGTTCGCCGAAATGGGCGCTACCTACGACGAGATGGCCCTCGAGCGCTACGCACAGGTCGACCACATCGACCACGTCCACCATGCCGGCAACTCCTCCGGTGTCGTGGACGGGGCGGCGGCAGCCGTCGTGGCGTCCGATGCGTGGGTCGACGCTAACGGGGTCACGCCACGGGCGCGCGTGCGCGCCACCGCGGCCGTCGGCTCGGAGCCGGTGATCATGTTGACCGCGCCGGGTCCGGCCGCCGAGCGCTGCCTCGCCAAGGCGGGGATGAAGACCGGCGACATCGACCTCTGGGAGGTCAACGAGGCGTTCGCGGCGGTACCGCTCAAGACGATGCGCGACCTCGGTCTCGATCCCGAGCGCGTGAACGTCAACGGCGGCGCGATCGCCCTCGGCCACCCGATCGGGGCGACGGGCGCGATGCTCATCGGGACCCTCCTCGACGAGCTCGAGCGCCGGGACCTCACCACCGGCCTCGTGACGATGTGCACCGGCGGCGGCATGGGCACGGCCACCGTGATCGAGCGGGTGTGACCGCGGCCAGCACGCTCGCCGTCGAGCGGCCGAGCGATGGCGTCGCCCTCGTGCGGCTCAACCGCCCCGAGCGACTCAACGCGATCAACGAGGTCCTCCTCGGCGAATTGAAGCAGCTGTGCGCCGACCTCGCGCTCGACCGCGACGTCCGGGCCATCGTGCTGACCGGCGCGGGGCGGGGCTTCTGCTCCGGCATCGACCTGCGCGACTTCGGGCCGAGCATGCTGGACGCCACCGACCCTGCCATCGACCGCCTCCGCTTCCAGGAGACCATGGCATCGCTTCCCCAGGCGATCCGAGCGCTGCCCCAGCCGGTCGTCGCCGCCGTGAACGGGCCGGCAGTGGGCGGCGGCTTCGCGCTGTGCCTCGCGGCCGACGTCCGGATTTGCGCCGCGTCGGCATCGTTCGCCAATGCGGCCATCGCGATCGGTCTCTCGGGGGCGGAGATGGGCATGAGCTACTTCCTCCCTCGCATCGTCGGATTGAGCCTGGCCGCCGACTGGATGCTCACGGGCCGCACCGTGTCCGCCGAAGAGGCGTACCACCGCGGGCTGGTGAGTGAGTTGACCGACGACGACCGCTTGCTCGAGCGAGCCGTCGAGCTTGCGGGTCAGATCGCGGCCAACTCGCCGCTCGGAGTCCAGATGACGAAGCGCGCGCTCCAGGTGAACGCGGACGCGCCAGACCTCTTCGCTGCGATCGAAGTGGAGAACCGCAACCAGGTCATCACGCATGCGACAGAGGAGGCCGCCGCCGCGCGCGACCGGTGGGCGAAGACATGAGCGAGCGTCGCGAGGCGGGTATCCCGCCGAGCAGCGAGCGGGGCCTGAGCGGCCCGGCGCGAAGCGCCGAGAGCGGGGAGAGATGAGCGGGCCGCTCACCGGGATCCGCATCGTGATGATGGGCGGACTCGGGCCGGGTCCCTTCTGCGGAATGTTGCTCGGCGGCCTCGGCGCCGACGTGGTGCGCGTCGACCGGGTGACCGAGGTCGACCAGCCGCCGCCGATCGACACCGTGATGCGTCGCAGCCAGCGTTCGATCGCCGTCGACATGAAGCACCCGCGTGGTCGAGAGCTCGTGTACGCGCTGACGGCGGATGCCGACGCCTTCGTCGACGTCTACCGGCCGGGCGCGGCCGAGCGGCTCGGCATCGGGCCGGAGGATCTGCTCGACCGCAACCCTCGTCTCGTCTACGCCCGCATGACGGGTTGGGGTCAGGACGGGCCGTACGCGCAGATGGCGGGGCACGACATCAACTACCTCGCCCTCGCCGGCGCGCTGCACGCGATCGGCGAGCCCGAGACGCCGGTGCCCCCGCTCAATCTCGTGGGTGACTACGGCGGCGGCGGCATGCTCCTCGCGGTCGGCCTGCTCAGCGCAATCATCGAGTCTCGCCAATCGGGCGTCGGCCAGGTCGTCGACGTCGCCATGTTCGAGGGCGCGGCCATGCTCATGACCGCGTTCTACGGCCTGTTCGCCGAAGGTCGGTGGGAGGACCGCAGGGGAGCGAACGTGATCGACGGAGCCGCGCACTACTACCGGACGTACGAAACGGCCGACGGCAAGCACTTCGCGGTCGGCGCGATGGAGCCGCAGTTCTACGCGGAGTTGTGCGCGCGGCTCGGTGTTTCGGTGCCGCAGGAGGACACGCTCGAGGCCTGGGCGGCACATGGCGCGACGATGGCGGCGCGGTTCCGCGAGAAGACGCGCGCAGAGTGGGAGGCCGAGCTGGTCACGCCGCAGTCGTGCGCGTCGCCGGTGCTCGGACTGGCCGAGGCACCGGACCATCCGCACAGTCGCGCGCGCGGCACGTTCGTGACCGTGGACGGTGTGGTGCAACCGGCGCCGGCGCCGCGCTTCTCGCGGACGGCCGCGGTCGAACCGTCGCCGCCTTCGCTGCCCGGCGATCACACGCTGGCGGTCCTGGTCGAGCTCGGTCTCGAAAGTACCGAGTTGCTGCAAACCGGTGTCGCCCGCCAGAGCGCGGCTGGCTGAGGAGCGCGTCGAAACAGTCGCTACCGCTGTCGCGAGGCCCAGTCGGCGACGCCGAGGAGGATCTCGGCGACGGCGTCGGGCCGCGCGCGTCTCAGACGGCAGCGACCGCGTCGAGCGCGTCGAGGTCGCGGATCGCGGCGCACGACCGGCGTGCCATGGCGAGGAACATGCGGTCGGCCTGCTCGCTGCGCTCGGCCGTCGCGTACATGCACCCGATAGTCGTGATCATCGGTGTCTGGAGCTGCCCGAGGCGGTAGTCGTCGAAGCAGCGGTCGAGCGTGTAGCAGTCGACACCGCGCGCCACCAACTCGGCGTGGTACCCGGCGACGAGGTCGCGTTCGGCGGCGCGCCGGTGCGCGACGTTGACGCTCGTCGCGAGGAAGTAGGCGAGGTCGCGCGCGGGCGACGCGACCGAGAGCGTTTGCCAGTCGACAGCCACGACGCCCCCGCCGTGGGGTGGGAACATGAGGTTGTCGAGGCGGTAGTCGCCGTGGATCGGCGCGAAGTGCTTCGACTCGCTGAGCAGCCAGCGCTCCATCACTTCGGCGGCGGCGCGCAGCGTCGCGACGTCGCCCGCATCGAGCTCGGTCTCGTAGCGCTCGACGAAGGCGTCGGTCGCGGAGGAGGCGAGGTCGGCGAGGAAAGCGGCGCGGTCGTCGGTCGGCCGCTGCAGGAACGCGAGGTCGAACAGGGAGTCGTCGTCCCAGCGCGGCGCGTGCAGCCCCGCGAGGTTGCGGACGGCGTCGTCGGCCTGCTCGAGCGAGCACCCCGCGGCCTGCACGCCCGGCGCATGGGGTGCGAGGTCCTCGAGCAGCAGGGTGAAGCGGGTGCCGTCGTCGTCGATGGCGGCGTGCCAGCAGCGCGGCGTCCGGATGTCGACGGTCTCCGCCAGCTCGACGTAGAACCCGACCTCGGCGCGATATCCGTTCCTCACGCGGTGCCGGGCGTCCTCGTCGCCGGCGGCAATCTTGGCAACGAGGGTCGTGGGGCCGCCGTCGCTGTCGAGCGCGAGGCGGTAGGCCGCGCCCGTCACGCCGCTGCCGATTCGCTCGTGCACGACCGACCGCACGTCGGTTCGCATTGCCTCGGTCAACCACGCGGCGGTGAGCTCCGCCGCGTGGTCGACGACGCCACTCACCGGCTGCCCCAACCCGGATTCGCCGGGAGTCCCGCGAGGTGCTCTGGTCGCGCCGCTCGGTAGGCCGGGAGGATGGGCGCCAGCTCGCAGGGCGTCGCCCCGTGGAGGATGACGCTGTCGACGCCGAGGTCGAACTGGTGGAGGACCGCCTCGACGCACTGCTCCGGGGTGCCGGTTGCCGCGACCGACATCCACTCGGCCGGTAGCAGGGTGGCGAGGTGCTCGAGTTCGGGCGTGGTGGCCCGGGCGTCGAAGGCGCCTCGGAAGTCCTGCACGAAGGGATCGGCGCGGAACCGCTCGAGGACTGCGGGATCCCAGCCGTTCACCTGCACGAGCAGGTCGCCGTAACCCCGAAGATACGACGCCAACCGGCCGACAGTCTTCTTGAGTCGCAGGTCCTCGTCGATGTGATCGCCGACGGTGGCGAGCACCGACCATGTCCGGACCGACGCCGGATCGCGCCCTGCCTCGTCGGCGCCGCGCCGCACCGCGGCGACGGCTCTGGTCACGGCTTCGTCGCTGAAGAATGTGTGGAGGACGACCGCGTCCATGCAGCGCCCCGCGAGCTCGAGAGTGCGCTCGCCCATCGCCACGAGCAGCAGCGGGATGTCCTCGTCGAACGCGGCGTCCTGCTGGAGGAAGGCGAACCTCCCCGCGGGGCCGTCGTGGCCGACGACGGCCTCCCCCTTCCAGAGGCGACGCAGGATTCCCGCTACGTCCTCGAGCTGCGCGCCGGTCACGGGCGGCAGGCCCATGGCCATGAACATCCGGTCGAAGCCCCGCCCGAGACCGAGCGCGAAGCGCCCGCCGGAGAGGCGGTGCATGGTGGTGGCGAACGTCGCCGTCACCAGCGGATGGCGAGTGTTGTGATTGGTTGCCGCGGTGGCGATGCCGATCGTCTCGCTGACCGCGGCAGCAGCGCCGGACAGCGTCGGCGCGTCCTTGGTACTGAATCGCTCGGAGATGAACGCGGACCCCAGCCCGAGACGCTCCGCCTCGCGCACCTCGTCGAGCAAGTCGCGCGGGGAGTCGCTGTGTCCGGCAAGCGTGTAGAAGCCGAGCTCGGTGAGCAGTACGGGCGCGTCGATGACCGGATCATCGCACGACGAAGGGTCGTGCACTCGCATCGACTTTGACGTCGAGTAATGGTAGAACGTAGGATCAGCAACGTGCAGGGTCCGCTGATCGAGTCGCGATGACCGGCCGTCTCGAGGGGAAGGTCGCCGTCATCACCGGAGCGAGCACCGGGCTCGGGCCGGTGATGGGCGCCATGTTCGTGCGCGAGGGCGCGAAGGTGCTGCTGGCGGCGCGGCGAGAGGAACTGGTGCACGAGGCGGCGGACGCCGCCGGCGAGGGTGCCATCGCCATGCGCGCCGACGTCACGAACGAGGACGACGTGGCCGCCATGGTCGCCCGCGCCGTGGAGGCGTTCGGCCATGTCGACATCATGTGCAACAACGCCGCAGCACCCGGCACCGACACCTGGGTGTGGGAGCAAACGCTCGAGAACTGGAACGCCACCATCGCAATCGACGTCACCGCGGCGATGCTGTGCACGAGAGAGGTGCTGAAGCAGTCGATGCTCGAGCGCCGGTCGGGCGTGATCCTGAACTTCTCGTCGACCGCCGCCTACAACGGCATGGTGCGCAAGACGCATTACGTCACGGCCAAGGCGTCGCTGCGGGCCTTCACCAAAGCGGTCGCCCTCGAAGTGGGGCCGTACGGCATTCGCTGCAACTGCATCGTGCCCGGAAGCATCGACACCGAGCTGTGGCAGAACTGGGTCCGCCGCATGGCCGGCGAGCAGGACGTCGAGTACGAGTCACTCCGCGAGCGGATGCTCCAGGGCAGCCCTCTGCGCACGATCTCCTCGGTTGAGGATGTCGCCAACCTCGCCTTGTTCCTGGCGAGCGAGGAGAGTCGAACCATCACCGGACAGTCGATCCCCGTCGACGCCGGGGGGTACATGCAGGGATGAGCACGGCAACCGTTCAGTTGTCGGTGGGATCACCGATCGTGACGTCGGGCGCCCAGTGGGCGGACGATGGGTCGATCGAGGATCTGGCCCGGATCGCCGAGGCTGCTGACCGTTTCGGCTACCACCACCTCACGTGCAGCGAGCACATCGCGCTGCCGGCTGCGGAGCTTGCGCGGCGTGGGGCGCGGTATTGGGATCCGCTGGCCACTTTCGGGTTCCTCGCGGCTCGCACGGAGCGCATCCGGTTCGCCACCTTTGTATTGGTCCTCGCGTATCACCATCCCCTCGAGCTCGCTAAGCGTTACGGCACCCTCGACGTGGTGAGCAACGGCCGGGTGATTCTCGGTGTTGGTGTCGGCACGCTGAAGGAGGAGTTCGACCTCCTCGGTGCCCCGTTCGATGACCGGGGGCCACGGTCCGATGATGCGCTGAAGGCTTTGCGGGCGTCGCTTTCCACGCGTGTGCCGGAGTACCACGGCGCGTTTTACGACTTCGAGGGGCTCGTCGTTGATCCGTGTGCCGTGCAGGAGCACGTGCCGATCTGGGTTGGTGGACGGACGTTGCGTTCGCTGCGGCGCGCGGCCGCCCTCGCCGACGGCTGGTGCCCGTTCGCTGTCGCGCCCGGAGAGGCTGCCGAGTGGCTCCAGCAGGTGGACGTCGCGCGGGGCTTCGAGGTGGTCCTCCCGCCGACTGAGCGTCTCGATCCCATCAACGAACCCTCGAAGACCGAGGAGATCCTGGGCGAGACTGCGGCGTTGGGGGCGACGATCATCATGAGCGGGTTCGCCAGCGAGTCGTTGGAGCATTACCTCGAGCAGCTCGAGTCGCTCGCCGCCGTCCACGCAAAGATGTAGGCGCGCCGACAGCGACCAAGGGGAGACATGGACGGGAACGGTCGGCCGGAAGGCATGTCAGACATCGAGTGGCTTGTCGCGCTGGAGGAGATCAGGCTCCTCAAGGCGCGACGCGACCGCTACGCCGACGCGCATGACTGGGAGGCGTACGAGGCGCTGCACGCGCCGGATCACGTGTCGCACAACGACGGCCAGGAGCCGTGGACGTCGTCGAAGGAGATGATCGAGAACGTGAGCCGCCTCATGGGTGACATGATCACCGTCCACCACTCCTACGACCCGGAGATCATCTTCGACTCGCCCACCACGGCGCGCGGGATCTGGGCGATGACCGACGGAGCGGTCTCGAAGAACGAGGATCGCGACAGCTGGTCCATCGGATACGGCTACTACTACGAGACCTACGAGAAGCGCGATGGCCGCTGGATGTTCACCACCCGCCGTTGGCACAACTACTTCTCCACCGGCTCGGACGGCGTGAACTTCCCCAAGGACGCGCCGAAGGGCTCGAGTGCGTTCGAAGACACCAACTTCGGAGGTACCGCGTCATGATCAGAGTCAAGGCGGCGTTCTTCAGTTTCACGCCGCCGGCACCTCCGGATGACGATGGCAGCTATCTGCGGTGGCACTTGCTCGACCACATGGTCGAGCAGTACCAGTTGCCCGGCATCCAGTACGCGCTGCGCTACATCGCGGACGGCGACTACCTCGACAGCCGCATCGTCGCGACCGGGCATCTCGAAGAGGTCGGCAACGTCGTGAACTACCTCGTCGGTGACCCGGTGGAGCAGACGCACGACGACTTCATGCAGCTCGGGCCGCGCCTCGCCGAGGTGGGGCGGTTCCCCGAAGTGCGACCGTACCTGCAGCTGCGCATGCCGGCGCTGCTGCACTGGTACGCGGCCCCTCAGGCGCTGATCTCTCCTGAAGTCGTGCCGTTCCGGCCTCACCGAGGCGTCGTCGTGATCGTCGAAGAGCCTGTGGGCCAGGATGTTGCCTCGTGGTTGCAGTGGCTTCACACCGACCACTACCCGGCCGTGCTCGCGACGCCCGGTGTCGCAGGTGCCTGGATGTACGGCTCGACGAACACGTGGAACCTGCACCCTTCGACGCAGGGCGACCCGCAGTACACCACCGTGATCTACCTTGACGACGACCCATTGACGACGACGAAGGTGCTCGCCCCCCTCGTCGAGGAACGCTGGGCAACCGGAGCCGTGCGCCCACTGTTCGCCGGCCCCCTCAGGACGATGATCCACTGGGACGCCTGGCCCGCGACCACCAGCTAGCGGATGAGCGGTAGTTGAAGCCATAGCCGCGCGTCCGAACAACGGTACGGTAGAAGTCCGGGTGAAGCGAGGAGCCTGCGCCAAGTGCCGAACACGGTCGAGGAGAACGTCACCAAACCAAGTGCGCCGCAGACGCCCCGCGGAGCCAAGACGCGAGCGCGCCTCGTCAGCGCGGCCAAGGAGATCTTCGAGCGTGACGGGTTCCTCGACGCGAGGATCACCGACATCGCGAAGCGCGCGGGATTCTCGCACGGTGCGTACTACCACTACTTCACTTCGAAGGAGGAGCTGTTCCGAGAGGTTGCCGAAATCCAGGAGGAGCGGCTCACCGCGCCTCCCGAGGATCCAGGGCTCAACGATTCTCACGGCGATTCCGCGTTGGAACGCATCCGCAAGGCAAATCGACGGTACCTCCTGCGCTACCGGGAGGAAGCACGGATCATGGGCGTGATCGAGCAGGTTTCCCGCTACGACGCCCCCGTGAACGAGGTGAGAATGGCCCGGCAGAAGCATTTCGCGGAGCGGTCGGAACGAGCGATTCGGCGCTGGCAGCGCGAAGGCCTCGCGGACCCAGGCATCGACGCAGCGCTCGCGGCGGACGCGCTCGGGGCCATGGTCGGCCGCTTCGCGGAGCTCTGGCTGGTGCAGGGTTATCGGGAGTACGACTTCGATCACGCCGTCGAGCAGCTCACGCGAATCTGGGCGAACGCGCTGCAGCTCAAGGATGAAGCATCCGGCTGAGATTCTCGCGGAAGGCCGGCTCGTCGAACGACGCGGTCTCGGTCGTGAGCGCACGCTCGAGCACGGCGTCGATGGCGTTGTGCACCGCCCGGTTGAGCAGCGCCTTCGTCTCGCGTACGGCCTGGGGTGGCAGGGTCGCGATCCGACCGGCGAGCTCGAGGGCGGCCTCGACCGACGTTCCCGTGGGTACCACCCGGTTCGCGATACCCATCTGGACTGCCGCCTCGGCGGGGAGGCGGTCCCCGAGGAGGATGTACTCCTTGGCGCGGAGGAGGCCGGTCAGCAGTGGCCACATCACAGCCCCGCCGTCGGCAGCGACGAGCCCGAGGGCCACGTGCGGATCAGAGAAGTACGCGTGCTCCTCGACGAGCACGATGTCGCTCATGGCGGCCAGGCTGCAGCCCAGACCGACGGCGGGTCCGTTCACCGCGGCGATGATCGGAACGCTGACGGCGGTCATCCCGCGCACGATGGCAGCAGCCTCTTCCATGATGGTGGCGCGCAATGCGAGGTCGCCCGTCATCCGGTCGAGGAGGTGAAGGTCACCCCCACCGCAGAAGGCTCGGCCGGCGCCGGTGATGACGACGGCGCGCGCCTCCCGATCCGCCTCGAGCTGCGGCCAGATGTTCGCGAGTTGACCGTGCAACGGCTCGTTGGCGGCATTGAAGGCTTCGGGCCGGTTGAGGATCACGAGCCGCACCGGGCCGTGCTCCTCGACAATGAGCTCCTGGTGCGGACCCCCGGCGTTCTGCGTCTCCATCTGCTTCCTCGCTTCGATCTCCAGAGCCGCGCCACGGCCGCTCGCATCGTGAACGTCCAGACTGTAACTTGACGTCGACGTCACTACCGCAGGGGAGAGGGCCAAGATGAACCAGCAGGAGATGGCGGACCTGCTCGAGATCCAGCAACTCGCGGCCCGCTACATGTCGTTCTCAGCCCGAAAGGAGCAGGACCGCTGGCGGGAGGTGTTCACGCCTGACGGCGTGTACAACGCCTTCGGCACGCCGTACGGTCTTGAAGACTTCCCCGCACTGCTCAACAGCGCGCCGCCGGGGCAGTACATCGGCAACGTGCCAGTCGTTGAGTTCGACGGTGACACCGCGAGCGGCACCCAGCACTACGTGTTCATCGAGCAGACCACGCACGAGATGCGCCTGGGTTGGTACAACGACGAGTACGTGCGCACGCCCGATGGTTGGCGCATCCGCAGCCGGTCCACGACGTTCATGCGGCGCAGTGGCGGCTTCGACTCCGGCAATCCGCACGATCCGTCGCGCTACGTCGCCGGCCAAGCGATCGAGTCGTGAACGCCGCTCGGAAGATCGAGAAGGACGTGTTGCGCCCCCGGTCGGCGAGTCAGCGCGCGTAGTCATGGACACCCGGTACTCGCGCGAGCAGCTCGAGCTACGGTCGGCGACCGCCGCGCTGCTCGCCGACCTCGCGCCCCGCACGGTGGCGGATCTGGACGACGAAGGCCGGCGGGCTCGCCTCGCCAAGGCCGCGGAGTCCTCGGGATGGTTCGAGTTGCGCGGTTTCGGCGACGACGACGGCCCGCTCGCCTCTGGCGTCGAGGTGGCGATCGTGGCCCGGGAGCTGGGGCGGG
>CAAGKR010535680.1_pt1 | contig 12366 bp, 12 predicted proteins | sample 2556971 | NCBI WGS metagenome assembly CAAGKR01 (sample SAMEA5207829, study PRJEB30636) | soil metagenome | biome: forest; feature: boreal; material: soil | place: USA | collected 2011-09 | depth 1 m | reverse complement strand
TGTAAAATAGCAGATGTCATTCGCGGTGCCGAAGAATTGTCCCACCGACAGTCTCAGACCGAAGCCGCTGCGTAGATTATTCAGATGAGCCAACACACATGCGCCTGGATTCTGCTCCAGTCTCTCAATGACAAGGTCGAGCGCGTCTGTAGTGATCCGGTTGAAGGCGATTCGCGATACTGCGCGTGGCAGGTCAGGCAGAGTTGGTTGACGTTTGCAACGCGCAAGTTGTTATTTCCAGACCCACCATGCGGATCGTGGCAGTCCTCGCAGCTCATCTTTCCCTCTCGCAGAGGGTGATGGTAAGGGAGGCTCATCTGCCCGCGCTGCTCCTGGTGGCACCTGAGGCACGCATCGTTCTTTTGCCAAAGCGGCTCGGTTATGACCCTGGCTTCGGGGACCAAATCCTCCACGGTTTCAACCCGGCCGAGACCTGTCGTGCTAAAACTCGGACGCGCGGAATCCCTCCCACCTTTTTTCAAAGCGTGGACTTGATGGCAATCGGTGCAGCGAACGCTGTTGGAAGCGTGCGGGCCGGACATCCAATTGCGCACTTTCTCGTCCTGGGCGTGGCAGCTCAGGCAGGCTCCGTTGGCCTCTCGCGGGGAACGATTTCGGTAGCTGACAATTTTCGTGACGTCTCCGCCGGCCTCGACATGCAGGCTGCCGGCGCCGTGGCAGTCTTCGCACTCGATCCCTTGCTGGGCGTGAAAGGCATGGCGAAAATTGCTGCTCACGTCCGAGTGGCACGCTTCGCACGCCTCCGAGCCCACTCGCGTGGCGCCGGAAATCGTTACGTATTTAGTGAAACTGGCGATCTGCCAATTGTTCGATTTTTTCTGTGCTAGGGAGGATTGGGAGGCGAAGAAGACCAGCACCAAAGTTAACGCGCCAACTGAGAGAAGAAGGAGGTACTGGTGCCGCATGTGTCCTCGCTCCCGACTTAGAAAATGTACTGGACTGAGAACGTGGCCGTGTTCCCGTTGAAGTCCTGAGAGGAAAACGGCGCAGGCCCAGTGAAGTTCAGAGGGCGTGAATAGCGCACGCTATCGTATTTCGTCTGTGACAGCGATCACAGACAAAGATGATTTGGGTAGGTAGCTTTGCCCTGAATTGACAGGGGAGCGCGGTTCCAAAAGGTGCAATCATGCTGCATGGATCGTTGCCTCAAGCTCTAAAGTCCCGCGGGGTTTCACGCCGGGAATTTGTCACATTCTGCAACAGTATGGTCGCGGCGCTGGCGCTGCCCCCACGATATTTCGGGGCCGTGATGGAAGCGTTGGAGCGCAGGGACCGCCCGGTCCTGGTGTGGCTGGAATTTCAAGATTGCGCCGGGAATACGGAGTCGATGCTTCGGTCGAGCGCCCCGCCGGTGGCCGACGTGGTGCTGGATTTGCTTTCCTGGGAATACCACGAAACGATCATGGCCGGCGCCGGCAAGCAGGCTGAAGCAGCGCTCAAACGAGTTGTCCAGCAGGAAGCGGGTAAGTACATCGCAATCGTCGAGGGCGCGATTCCGACGGCAGACGGCGGCGTATATTGCACGATCGGCGGCCGCACGGCGCTGGACATCGCCACCGAAGTCTGCACGCACGCGGCCGCAGTCATTGCCGTGGGCGCGTGTGCATGGGATGGAGGACTGGTGCGAGCCAATCCGAACCCGACGGGCGCGGTTGGATTGCAGGAAGCCGTGCCGGGAGTGAAGGTCGTGAATCTCGGCGGCTGCCCGCACAACGTGGCGAACACCGCGGCTGTCCTCGTCCATTATCTAACCTTCCATGAAATGCCGGCGCTCGACCAGTACAATCGCCCGCTGTTCGCGTACGGCCAGATCATCCACGATCAATGCGAACGCCGGGCCCACTACGACGCGGGTCAGTTCGTCGAGGAATGGGACGATGACGGGAGCCGCAAGGGCTGGTGCCTTTACAAAATGGGTTGCAAAGGCCCGGACGCAACCTACAACTGCCCGACGGTCCGGTGGAATGGCGGAACGAGTTGGCCGGTGAAATCCGGGCACGGCTGTATCGCCTGCGCCTCCTCTCGATTTTGGGACACGATGTCGCCTTTCTATAAGCCGCTGCCGAAGGTTCCCGGGTTTGGCGTGGACATCACTGCAGAAGAAATCGGCTGGGGGGTTGTCGGGACGGTGGCGGCACTGACTGCGGCTCACGGAGTGGGCAGCGTGATTCGTGCGAAGAAAGATAACGGAGATGTTCAAAAGGAAGAGACGAAATCGAATACCCCGCAATCCTAGGAGGCTCCGATGGCCCGCATTGTAGTGGATCCCATCACCCGGATCGAAGGGCACCTTCGAATCGAAGCTCAGGTGGACGGCGGCAAGGTCTCGGACGCGTGGAGTTCCGGGACGATGTTTCGCGGCATTGAATTGATTGTTCGCAATCGCGACCCTCGGGAAGTCTGGCTCTGGACACAACGGATCTGCGCAGTCTGCACCATGGTACATGCCTTGGCATCGGTTCGCGCAGTTGAGAATGCTCTCGGAATCGAAGTCCCGAACAATGCGCGCCTCGTGCGCAATATCATTTCAGCTAGTCAATACATTCAGGACCATGTCGTGCACTTCTATCACTTGCATGCGCTCGACTGGGTCGATATCACCGGAGCGCTGAAGGCTGATCCGGCGAAAACCTCCCAACTCGCTCAATCCCTGTCCGAATGGCCCAAGTCGAGTGCAACCTACTTCAAAGGCGTGCAGGGTCGGGTAAAGGCGCTGGTTGAGAGCCGTCAGCTCAGCCTCTTTACCAGCGGGTATTGGGGACATCCGGCCTACCGGCTGCCTCCCGAGGCGGACCTGATGGCTGTGGCCCACTATCTCGAAGCGCTTGAATTTCAGCGGGAATTCATTCGAATTCATGCGGTGCTCGGGGGCAAGAATCCTCATTTGCAGAGCTTCCTGGTCGGCGGCATGACGACTTCGCTCGATCCGAACGAGCCGCAGGCGCCACTCAATCCCGAGCGGATCGACTTCCTCGTCCAGGTGGCTCAGACGGCCAAGACATTCGTGGATCAAGTGCTGATTCCGGACGTGCTGGCGGTGGCGGGTTTCTACCAGGACTGGTTCGGCCTGGGCGAAGGGCCGGGAAACTACCTGAGTTACGGCGCGTTCCCGCAGGGCGGCATCAAAGATACCGCGCGCTATTTCCTGCCGCAGGGCATCATTCTCAATAACGATATCTCCAAGGTGTATCCGGTCGATCCGGGCAAGGTCGCCGAATACGTCACCCATTCCTGGTACGAATACGCCGAAGGGGATCAGGTGGCGAAAGCGCCGTATGAGGGCGAGACAAATCCCAAATACGCTGGGCCGAAGCCGCCTTACGAGTTTCTCGATGTCGACAAGAAGTACTCCTGGGTGAAGGCGCCTCGGTACGAGGATCGCGTCATGGAGGTTGGGCCACTTTCGCGAATGCTGGTGGCATACGCTTCGGGGCAGCCGGAAGTGAAAGCGATGGTGGACGGCGTCCTGGCGAAATTCAAGGCTCCGCCCACAGCGCTGTTTTCAACCCTGGGCCGCATTGCCGCTCGCGCACTCGAGACGCAGTTGCTGTCCAATCACATCGTGGGCTGGATCGAAGAGTTGCGAGCCAGCATGCACAGCGGAGACCTTCGCATGCACAATGGGGAGAAGTGGGATCCGAGCACTTGGCCTAGCTCGGCGAGGGGATACGGCTTGTTCGAAGCCCCTCGCGGCTCGCTGGGCCACTGGGTCGAGATCGAGAATTCCTTGGTGAAGAATTATCAGATTGTGGTGCCGACCACTTGGAATGCGGGGCCTCGCGACGCAAAGGGCCAGCGTGGTCCATACGAAACGGCGCTGCTCAAGACGCCCGTTGCCGATCCGGAACGCCCCCTGGAAATCCTGCGCACGGTCCACTCTTTTGACCCGTGTTTGGCCTGTGCCGTTCACGTGGTGGATGCGCGCGGGCGAGCCTATGCTCGCCGGGAAGTTTAATGAGAGCGAGGGAGCTATGACTACTGCATCTCATTCCATTGGCAGGACGAGCTCTTCTGAAGTGGAAGAGAATCTCGTTCGAGTCTGCGTTTGGGAATGGCCCGTGCGGATCGCTCATTGGGTGATTTTTCTCTCCATCGTAGTGCTCAGCTTCACTGGCTACTATATGTACGATCCCTTCATCATTTCGAGAGGCAGCGGCGCATTTGTCATGGGGAAGGTACGTTTTATTCACGAGGTCACCGCTTCCGTCTTCATTGCCGCTTTTCTGCTGCGCGTCTACTGGTTCTTCAAGGGAAACAAGTGGGCGCGGTGGCGTCAATTCCTGCCAATCGGGAGACAGCAATGGCAGGGCTTCATCGGGCAGCTTCAATACTATTTATTTTTGCGGCGGAAACCGGCCTTCCGAATGGGTCACAATCCGCTGGCCGGCGCCACGTATTCGATCATATACGCTCTGATGCTGATCGAAATCCTCACAGGGCTGATTCTCTACAATCATATACTCAGCAGCAAGGTGCTGGGCTTTTTCGTCGGTTGGCTTCCGTTGCTCGTCAGCGTGCGCTATCTGCGCGAGATTCATTTCCTGATCATGTTTGCCTTTGGGGCGTTCGTCATTCACCACGTTTATAGCGCAGTGCTCATTGGGATCGAGGAGCGCAGCGGGCTCGTGGGCGGAATATTCTCCGGAGACAAGTTCTTCACTGAGAGCAGGGTGAAGGAAGACGCCTCGCACGAATAAGACGAAGGTCCAAGTTACGAGAGGCGAAGCTCGCGGTTTCAGTGCAAGCGGCGATGCAGGCGGCAGAAAATGGAGCCGAAACCAGCGCAAAAAATCGTTGTGGTAGGGGTGGGCAACACCATCCATTCCGATGACGGTGCCGGTGTACATGCGCTCGAGCGCCTCCAGCATGACCCGCGCTTGCCGGACGATGTTACGTTCATCGACGGAGGCACGTTCGGAATCGAGCTCCTGGCTTACCTGTACGAGTGCACACGCTTGCTATTACTTGATGCCGTGGACGTTGGCGAGCGGGCGGGAACCTTGGTACGCATGGGCGGCAGCGAGTTGCGGGGCCTGCCTTGCGGCGCAAGCGTGCACCAACTCGGAGTGGCTGACCTGCTGGCGACCCTGCCTCTGGTTTCCGAAATTCCCAGGGAAATTGTGCTTTTGGGAATGCAACCAGCTTCGACCGATTGGGGGACGGAGCTATCGGCTCCGGTGGAAGCGGCGCTCGGGCCGCTGGTGGAAGCCGCAGTCGAGCAGTTGCTCCGCTGGTCGCAAGAAGCCGCTCCGCATCTAGCGGGGCGCATCGACACCGGCACCTGAGCTTTTGTACTATCGGACAGATTAGTTTTTCGATCTTGGAGGATGTAAATGTGCCTTGCGATTCCAGGAAAAATCCTCAGCAGCGAAATCAGCAATGGAATCCACGTCGGCCGAGTGCAATTTGGCGGGATTTCACGAGAGGTTTGTCTCGATTTCGTGCCTGAAGCCGTCGTCGGGGATTATGTAATCGTCCATGTGGGTTTCGCCATCAGTATCGTCGATCGCGAAGAGGCCGAGCGGAGCTACGAACTGCTGGAATCGATGGGAGTGCTCGAGAGAGAGTTGGAGTCTGATTTGGAAGCTTCGTAAAGCTGCCAGACCACGATTCGGGAGATCACGATGAAATACCTGGACGAGTATCGCGATGAACGCATTGCCCGTGGGCTGGTGGCCCAAATTGCTCGCCGGGCGACTCGCCCGTGGGTCCTCATGGAGATTTGCGGAGGACAAACTCACACGTTAATGCGGTTTGGAATCGATGAGCTGCTGCCGGCGGGGGTTGAGATGGTCCATGGCCCCGGCTGTCCCGTGTGCGTCACACCGCTCGAGACCATTGACAAAGCCATTGCCATCGCTTCCCAACCGGGCGTCACGCTGATTTCCTACGGCGACATGCTGCGCGTGCCGGGTTCGCACACCAACCTGTTTCATGTGAAGGCGAACGGCGGAGATGTGCGTGTGGTCTATTCGCCCACCGAGGCGCTGAAATTCTCGCGTGCAAATCCCGATCGGAAGGTGGTTTTCTTTGCGGTAGGTTTTGAAACCACGGCGCCGGCAAACGCCATGGCAGTCTGGCAGGCAAAGCGGGAAGGCCTGACGAACTTCTCGATGCTCGCCTCGCATGTCCTAGTGCCGCCCGCGATTCGCGCTCTTTTGAGTTCGCGCCGCAACCGGGTGCAGGGATTCATCGGGCCGGGACACGTCTGCACCGTAATGGGCTACCACGAATATGAAGACCTCGTCCGCGAATTCCACGTGCCGATTGTGGTAGGTGGATTTGAACCGGTGGATCTGTTGGAAGCCATCCTGATGCTCGTCACGCAACTCGAAGAGGGCCGGGCAGAAGTAGAAAATCAATACGTCCGATCGGTGACCTACAACGGCAATCTGGCCGCGCAAAAAATCCTGGGGGAAGTCTTTGAAGTTTGTCATCGCAAGTGGCGCGGGATCGGCGGAATTCCAGACAGTGGACTCAACCTGCGGGAAGAATATGCGGAATTCGACGCCGACCGCATATTTGGGACGCAGGAAATGACGGCGGAAGAGCCCTCCGAGTGCATCAGCGCGGAGGTGCTCCAGGGTTTGAAGAAGCCCATGGACTGCCCCGCATTTGCCGTACGATGCACGCCGGAAAATCCATTGGGCGCGCCAATGGTATCGTCCGAGGGCGCCTGCGCCGCGTATTACCAGTACCGGCGCCATATGGTTGCCGCCGGACCCGGAGGACGATGATGCCGCAGGACTCGAAACTCGATATCGGTCTCACGTGCCCTGTTCCCATGCCCGCTCGCGATTCGGTGCTGCTCGGCCATGGCAGTGGCGGCAGGATGAGCGGCGAAATGCTTCGCGATATCTTCCTTCCGGCTTTCCAAAACCCCGTGCTGGACCGGTTGGACGACCAAGCGATTGTTGAAGTGAACGGTAGCAGACTGGCCTTCACCACCGATTCTTTCGTGGTGAAGCCGCTGTTTTTTCCTGGAGGGGACATCGGAACCCTGGCGGTGAACGGCACGGTAAACGATCTGGCCATGGGTGGCGCCGAGCCTTTGTTCCTGAGCCTGGCATTCATCCTGGAAGAAGGGCTCCCGATGGAGGTGCTCCGGCGGGTCGTTGAATCGGTGCGCGTGGCTGCGGCGCTGGCCGGCGTCATGGTTGTGACCGGCGATACGAAGGTCGTAGAAAAGGGCAGCGGCGATGGCATGTTTGTCAATACTTCGGGTATTGGTTTGGTTCCGGGAGATTTGCGGCTTTCGGCGGACCGAGCCCGCCCCGGCGATCTTGTGCTGCTGAGCGGCACCATCGGCGATCACGGAATCACCATTTTGTCCCAGCGCGAAGGACTGGAATTCGAAAGCGAGATACAGAGCGATACCGCGGCGCTGCATCGCTTGGTAGCGGATATGCTTGCGGCAAGCGCCGAAATCCGTTGTCTGCGTGATCCAACGCGCGGCGGGGTTTCCAGTTCGCTCAATGAAATTGCCGAGCGGTCCAAGGTGAGCATCGAACTGCAGGAGAGTTCGATTCCCATCCGCGACGAAGTCCAGGGGGCATGCGAGATGCTGGGGCTCGACCCGCTCTACGTGGCCAACGAAGGCAAACTTGTCGCGATCGTCGCGCCCGAGGCTGCCGAACCGATCCTCGAAGCGATGCGGCGGAATCCAGCGGGCCGCGATGCGCGCATCATTGGAAGAGTGAACGAAGGGCACCCCGGCATGGTCACCATGCGCACACGGCTGGGAACGTCGCGCATCGTGGATCTCCTGTCCGGCGACCAGTTGCCGCGTATCTGCTAGGGGTGGAAGATGCACGAGATGGGAATTGCCAACTCGGTTTTGGAATCCGTCCGTACCGAAGCGCAACGCTTCCCGGGCCGGCACATTTGCAAGGTCGGTGTTCGAATTGGAGAGCTTGCTGGCGTGAATCCTGAAGCGATGCGCTTCTGTTTCGAAGCCTTGGTGCGAGACACCGATTTAGAGCCGCTGGCGCTTGACGTCGACTATCGTCCCCGACGCCATGAGTGCCAAACCTGCGGACAGTCCTTCGTCCCGCGACTCGAAGACTTGACGTGTCCGCATTGCGGCGGAGTGGATTCACGGTTCATCGAAGGCGACGAACTGGAACTGGCCTACCTGGAGGTTGAAGATGGAACGTGTACCGCTGGAACGTAAAGTCTTAAATGAAAATGTGCGCATCGCCGATGAGTTGCGCGCCCGCTTTGCCGAACACAGCGTGCTATGCCTCAACCTGATCAGTTCTCCGGGCTCGGGAAAGACCAGCTTGCTGGAACGCACGCTCGAAAGTTTTGCGCCGAGCGAGCGCGTCGCCGTGTTGACAGGTGATATACAGACTGAAAACGACGCCATGCGCCTTGCACGGTTTGGCTTCCCCGTGAAGCAAATTACTACTGGAGGGACTTGCCACCTCGACGCTCGCATGATCGAGCGGGCGCTTGCCGACTGGCCGCTGGAAAATATCGATCTGCTGCTGATCGAAAATGTTGGCAACCTGGTCTGCCCTTCGAGCTACGATCTGGGCGAAGCAGCGAAAATTGTAGTTCTGAGCGTCGCGGAGGGAGAAGATAAGCCGCTCAAATACCCTTCTATTTTCTTCAAGTCCGAGCTGCTGGTCTTGAACAAGATTGACCTCCTGCCGTATGTGCCGTTTGACATCGCCGCCGCGGAGGAGAATGCACGCAAGGTTCATGCGGGAATGGAGATTGTTCGCGTGTCCTGCCAGACGCGCGATGGATTGGGCGATTGGCTCCGCTGGCTGCACGGCAAGCGGCAGGTCCGCATGACCCTGGTGGCATCGCCATCCTAGGTTAGTCATCTTATGCAAGTTCGCAGGGAAATCCGAGTTTCCGGAATCGTGCAAGGAGTCGGATTCCGCCCTTATGTCTTCCGGCTCGCCACCGAACTCGATTTGTCCGGGACGATCGGCAATAGCTCGGCCGGCGTCGCAATTGAAATCCAGGGACCGTCCGAGCCCGTGGAAAACTTTCTCTTGCGCTTGCCGCGGGAAGCGCCAACTCTTGCCCGCATAACCGGAGTTGTCGTCCGCGAACTTCCCTGCAACGCCGACCGTGAGTTCCAGATTCTCGCCAGTCACGCGGGTGAGCCTGTTCGCACATTGATCTCCCCCGATGTTGCGATATGCGATGACTGCCTCCGTGAATTGTTTGACCCCGCCGATCGCAGGTATCTCTATCCCTTCATCAATTGCACCAACTGCGGACCGCGCTTTACGATCGTGCGCGACATCCCGTACGACCGCTGCCGCACCTCGATGGCGGAGTTTCCCATGTGTGCTGCGTGCCGTGCGGAGTATGAGGATGTTCACAATCGCCGCTTCCATGCGCAGCCGATTGCCTGCTGGGAATGCGGCCCCCAGCTCGAGTGGTGGGATTCAGATGGCCATGCCATCGAGACGTCCGATCCCGTTCGCGAAGCGGCACAACGCCTCCGGATGGGCGAAGTGGTCGCCATCAAAGGCCTCGGCGGTTTTCATCTTGCCGCGGATGCAGCCAATCCGTCGGCAGTCGAACGGCTGCGCCAGCGCAAACGTCGTGTCGAGAAACCCTTCGCCCTGATGGTGCCGGATATCGATGCCGCTGCGAGGCTCTGCGAGATCGATGATGCCGCCCGAATCGCGCTCGTTAGCCCCCAACGGCCCATCGTGCTGCTGCCCAGAAAGAAAGTCACGGCCATCGCCGAAGCAGTGGCACCCCACCAAGACGACTTCGGAATATTCCTGCCATACACACCACTGCACCATCTGCTCTTTTCTGCGGAAGAGTTTCCGGCTCTGGTGATGACGAGCGGCAACGTGAGCGAGGAGCCGATCGCAATCCACAACCATGAGGCGGTAACACGCCTTGCCGGTATTGCGGACTTTTTCCTGGTGCACAATCGAGACATCCTGCTTCGGTGTGATGACTCGGTCGTGTGTCCCGGCGCGGGACGTGTGCGGCAGATTCGCCGATCGCGAGGGTATGTGCCTGCGCCCCTGGAGCTGCGCGGTGAATTTCCTCCGGTCCTTGCCGTCGGGGGAGAGCTCAAGAGCACGATCTGCCTGATCCGGGGCAACCTCGCATTCCTGAGCCAGCACATTGGCGATCTCGAGAATGTCGAAAGTTTTACTTTTTTCCGTGAAGCGATCGAATATCTGTCGAGAATTCTAGAGATTAAGCCGGAAGTCATTGCGTATGATCTTCATCCGGATTATTTGTCCACCAAATGGGCGCTTACGCAGAAGGATGTCCGGCTAGTGGGTGTGCAGCACCACCACGCGCACATCGCTTCGTGCATGGCGGAAAACGGAGTCGAGGGAAGGGTCATCGGACTGGCGCTCGATGGCACGGGCTATGGGACAGACGGCAACATCTGGGGCGGCGAGGCGCTCCTTGCGGATTGCAGCGGCTTCGAACGGGCCGCTCATTTCGCTTACGTGCCGATGCCCGGGGGCACCGCGGCGATTCGCGAGCCCTGGCGCATGGCGGTCAGCTATCTGGCGCACGACTTCGGCCCGAAATTTCTTAAATGGGACATTCCGTTCGTCCGCGGGCTCGACCGGGGGAAGGCCGAGACAATCCTGCGCATGATCGAGCGGCGGGTGAATTCTCCACTCACTTCAAGTTGTGGAAGGTTGTTCGATGGTGTCGCGGCCTTGATTGGTCTTCGAAGGAAGGTGAACTACGAAGCGCAATCAGCGATGGAACTTGAAATGTTGGGGAGGGCATCGACTGACGCAGGCGCTTATCCGTTTGACGTCCGCCGGGCAAACGGATGTTGGGAAATCGGAACGCGTGCGCTATTCGAAGCGATCATCGAGGATTTGGTTCGGAACGTGACTCCAGAAACAATCAGTCGGCGATTCCACAACGGACTCGTAGCCGTTCTCGCGCGGCTGGCCTGCTTATTGCGCGAGGAGTCCTCACTGAATCGAGTCTGTTTGAGCGGCGGCGTGTTTCATAACGCGCTTGTGCTGGAGCAATTGGTCCGCGATCTCGATGCCGCCGGGTTCGAAGTCTTCACACACGCGCAGGTGCCTGCTGGAGATGGCGGCCTCAGCCTGGGACAGGCTGTCATCGCGGGGCAATGGACTTCAGAGGACTGAAGCATGATCAATTTTCTCGCTATTTTGACTTTGGGATTTTTTCTGGGGACGCGGCACGCGACAGACCCGGATCATGTTATTGCCATCACAACCATCGTCACTCGCGAACGGAACCTTTATCGATCGACGATCATTGGAATTCTCTGGGGAGTTGGTCACACGCTCACGATTCTGTCAGTCGGCGGAGCGATCATTCTTTTCGGACTCGTGATTCCCCCACGGCTTGGCCTCGCGATAGAATTTTCGGTCGGCTTGATGCTGGTCTTGCTCGGAATTTTCAACTTAGCTGTGATTCGGGAATCGCTGGAAGAAATCGCGTCAGGCCGAACCGAAGGCGGAGCGACATCTTCCCACTGTCACTCCCATGCAGGTGATACATCTTGCCAATCGCAGACTCATTACCTGTCACGGAAAACTCCGAAAGAAAATCATCCCTTGAGAAGCCAGTTCAATCGATTCTTTGGTCGGCTGGGCCTGTACCAGACACTGCGTCCCATCGTGGTGGGAATTGTGCATGGATTGGCGGGGTCTGCCGCCATTGCGTTGTTGATTCTTGCCACAATCAGGAATCCAGTGTGGGCTATGGCCTATCTCGTGGTCTTTGGGATCGGAACCATCGCCGGCATGGCGCTGATCACAACTGCCATTGCGATCCCTTCCGTTTATGGGACGCGGCGGTTTGCGCGGGTCAACCGATATTTGGTCGTATCGTCCGGCCTCCTCAGCGTTGGTTTTGGACTTTTTCTCGCGTATCACGTCGGTGTGATTAACGGGCTTTTCACCAACCATCCACTATGGGTACCCAAATGAGAATCCGCATTCGCTCACCCCGGAGCTTGAGAAGTTCTTCAAATCGACAAAGAAGTTGCGGGGTGCATTGCGTATGCAGGCGAGCCTGAAAGCGTATAGTACTACGGCCAACGTCACGGTCGAATCAGCTCTACATGACTTTCCTCGAATTGCCCCCCTGCTTGGCACGCAGGCGGCCCGCACGAAACGCGAGCGACCCGTTTGCAATATCAGGCAGTTTTGGTTCGCACTTGGAATCGCAAGAATAGCTATGCACATGGTTTATGTTCGAATGTGGCCGATTTGCGCTCCTACTCTCATGTCCGCGCCCGCGTGTTTCGGTTTTGCGGCAATCAACAAAGTTTTTCCTAATGTTTCCAACTGCACTAAGTCGCAGCAATAGCCATGAAGCATGTTGCTGCAATTTATTGAATTG
>CAAGKR010153011.1_pt1 | contig 12366 bp, 15 predicted proteins | sample 2556971 | NCBI WGS metagenome assembly CAAGKR01 (sample SAMEA5207829, study PRJEB30636) | soil metagenome | biome: forest; feature: boreal; material: soil | place: USA | collected 2011-09 | depth 1 m | reverse complement strand
GGTCACTGAGCAGGCCGATGCGCTCGCGCGGCGCTATGCCCGCAGCCACTCTGAGATCGATGCGGTCGACTATTGCGTGGCCGCGTCAGCGCTCGTGAACAGGCTGGAGCTGTGGACGCTCAACGTTCGCCATTTCCCAATGTTCGACGGGCTCCGGCCGCCCTGGTGAGCCGGCTCCGCATGTGTCGGAGCCGTCGTCAGAGCATCCGACCATCGGTAGGTCACACACTCGCGATCTGCGGCGGCGCTGCCCATACCTCGATGTCGCAGTCGTCGGGGGGTAAAGTCCGGGACAGGCCCCCGTCGCTCCCGCTTTCGTCCCCGGGCGAGGTAGTTTGAACGCATGGCGGACTGGGATGACGTGCGCCGGACCGCTCTCGCTCTGCCGGAGTCGAGCGAGGGGGTCTCGCACGGCAACGTCAGCTGGCGGGTGCGGGACAAGCTGTTCGTGTGGGAGCGTCCGCTGCGCCAGAAGGAAGTCCTGGCCCTCGGCGAGGACGCGCCCGACGGCCCAATCCTCGGGGCGCGGGTGGAGCACCTCGGCGCCAAGGAGGCGCTCCTCGCCGACGATCCCGGGGTGTACTTCACCACCCCGCATTTCGATGGCTACCCGGCGATCCTCGTGCGGCTGGAGCGGATCGCCCTGGACGAGCTCGAGGAGCTGATCGTAGAAGCGTGGATGTGTCGCGCGCCCAAGGGCCTCGCGAAGGACTACCTGGACACCCACCCGCCGCCGAGCTGAGCTCCGGCGGGTAGCTCGACTCAGCCGCCGGCCATCACCGCTTGAGCGCGCTTGGCCATCTCCTCGGGCGGGACGTCCTCGACATGAGTGGCCACGTTCCAGCGGTGTCCGAAGGGGTCCTCGAACTGGCCCGAGCGGTCACCGTAGAACTGGTCCTCGACCGGGCGCAGCGGCTTCGCGCCGGCCTGCACCGCTCGCTCGAAGACCGCGTCCGCATCCTCGACGTGGCACCCCCCAGCGACTCGGGGCTGAAGTTCCGATGCGCCGGTGACTCGTCGGCGACCCAGAGGCGAGCGTCCCCGACGCGCTCCACGGTGCGACCCTAGCCCCCCTGCGACGGGGAGGGACGGACCCAAGCGCCGGCGTCGGCCTGCCCCTCCCAGGCCCCGGGCCGCCGCGGGTCCTCCAGAGCCTCGGGTTCCTCGAGGATCCACTCCTCGTGGCGCGCGGCGAGAAGGTCGTGGAGCTCGTCGGCGTCTGAGAATTCGCGGGGATCGAGCGCGGGCGCGTAGTCGAGATGCGTACGCGTGCCCTCCCGGCGGACCCTCACGGGCAGCACGAGCGAGTTCGTGGCGACTGCCAGCCGCGACGTTCCGGATGCCAGGTCGACCGGCTTGCCGAGGAAGCGGGTGGTGCGGCTGCCGGGCACGTCGAACGCGATCAGCACGAACGCGTTGCTCTCGAGCAGCGCGCTTGCGGTGGCAAACGCGCCGGCGGTCGTTCTCACCCAGCGCGCCCCTCCCGCGCGGCCGCTCTCCAGCCAGCGGGCGGTTCGGCGCCCCCACACACCGGGGGCGAGTGGCTCGAACATCCAGGGCGCGGCGAGGATGTAAGGGGCGCGACCGACGCGCCGGTAGACCGAGATCACCATGTTGAAGGGACCCAGGTGGCAGTTGCTGACGAGCACACCGCGCCCCGAGCCGGCGGCCCTCCGCAGGTTGGCGTCGGACTCCTCGTCGAGCAGCGGCGTGGGCCATGGTTGCCAGAGCATGCTCTCGCGCACCGCGGTCTCGATCGCCATCAGCCGGGCCAGCGCGGGCGCCTCTTCCTCGCGCCGGGTGCCTCCCACTATCGCCTGCATCGCGAGCAGCCCCCGCTCGCGCGCCTGAAGGGAGCTGCGCCAGTCGCGTGCGGCGCCGCGGGCGGCCACGGCGAGCGCCAGCCGGCTCGGCACCAGCCGCCGCAGGGCGGGCGAGGTCTTCAGGCGAACCGGCAGGGGCGCGCCGGGAAGCCGTCGCCGGGCAAGCGGCTGCTCGGCCTCGAGCAGATCCGCCCGAAGCTCGCGAGCGGCGTCACCCGTCTGAAGGGATGAGGTTCTCGGCGATGGCACGTGACCTAATCGGTCGAGGTTCTCCAGCACTTCATCTGAATTGTCTTAGAAAGGGCTCGAGCTAGCGCCGCAGCTGGGAGGTGAGCCGGCCCGCCCGTGGGTCGGCCGCTCCGGCGAGCGGGGGCAGACCGAGGGCCTGCTCGATCGTCGCGAGCACCCCGTAGTGATCGACCGGCCGCCGTTCGCCCCCACCGGGAACCACCCCCGGGCCGGCGAGGATCGTCGCGACGTGCCCGCCATGGGCCACACCGCAGCACCCGCGGTCGGAGACCCCCTCGTCCCAGGTCAGCACGAGGAAGCCATGGGGGCCTAGCACTCGCAGCAGCGCCGGGACCGTGCGGGCGAGGAAGCGGTCGCCGGCTCCGACGCCGCAGTCGTGGCCGTCGTCGCAGAGGTTCGGCGAGATCCAGGCGTACGCCGGCAGCCCTCCGGAGCGCAGATCGGCGGCCAGCTGCGCGAACCCGACCAGCTTGCGGCAGCGGGCGGGCGAGCCGGCGATGTCCCTGTAGTAGATGAAGGGGTTGTGCTTCTTCGCGTAGCCGCCCGAGCCGGCGCCGCGGAAGCAGGGCGTGGGCACATCCTCGAGGTATGCGCCCCATGAGACTCCGGCGGCTTCGAGCTGGTCGACGATGTTCGCGGCGGAGACCTGGCAGTCCGTGCAGTCGGAGCTGATGCCGTGCGTGGAGCCGCTGGTCAGGGCGAGGTAGTTCGGCAGCGAGGGGTGGGTGATGGCGAAGCTCTCGGTGGCGAGTGAGTAGCGATGGGCGAGGGAGTTCACATACGGTGCCGCCGCGCTGCCGATCACTTCTTCGTACTCGGCGTTCTCCATCACGATCACGACCACGTGGGAGCTGTGGGAGGGGGGAAGCCGCGAGGCTTTGCCGATGGCCAGCGCTCGGCCGGGATGAGTCTGGCCGCAGCCGATCGCGAGCAGGCACGCCGCCAGCGCGGCGCAGGCGCACGCGGAGTGCCGGAGAAGCGGCTCCCGCGTTCGCCTCACAGCGGCCAGTAGCGGCCGACCTGTGCGGCCGCGAGCGGGGTCAGCAGCGGCTCGGGTGCGACCGTGCGCGCCGGCTCCTCGCCGGCGAGCGCCGCGAGCGTCGCATCGACGGAGTGTGCCGAGGCCGTCGGTGCGTAGCCGCCCTCGAGCACCGCCCCGAGGGGCACGTCGAGCCTGCGGGCGAGATCGCGCACATGGCGCGCCATCTCCGCGAAGGACGCGGTCTCCAGCTCACAGCCGGCGAGCGGATCCTCTCGGTGAGCGTCGAAACCGGCCGAGATGAGCACGAGATCGGGCTCGAATGCGAGCGCGGCGGGGAGCAGGACATGTTGGATGAGCGACAGCCACATCTCCTCATCGGAGCCGGCCGGCACGGGAAGGTTGATCGTGTAGCCCTCGCCGGGACCGGAGCCGGCGTCGCCGAGGGCACCCGTCCCGGGGTAGATCCCCGACTGGTGGATGCTCGCGAACAGGACGTCGCTGCGGCCGCGGAAGGCCGCCGCCGTCCCGTTGCCGTGGTGCACGTCCCAATCGAGGATGAACACGCGCCGCGCGCCCAGCTCGCGAATGGCCAGCTCGGCGGCGATGGCGACGTTGTTGAACAGGCAGAAGCCCATCGCGCGATCGGGTTCGGCGTGGTGGCCCGCGGGGCGCACGCCGCAGAAGCCCAGATGGGTCTCGCGGGCCATCAGCGCGCGCGTCATCTCGCAGGCGGCGCCGGCGGCGCGTAGCGCCGCGCGGTAGGAGCCGCTGCCGACGGCGGTGTCCGGGTCGATGGCGCCCCCGCCGGCCTCGGCCAGCCCCCTGATGTGCCGCACGTGGGAGCTGCTGTGGATCAGCTCCAGCTGGGCCTCCTGCGCGAGCGGCGCCAGCCGCCGCTGCCACCCCAGCCAGTCGTGTGCGGCCAGTTCACGCTCGATCGCCATCAGCCGCTCGGGCGTGTCGGGGTGCCCCGGGATGAGCTCGCGCGGATCGTGCTCCAGGCACTCCGGATGGTGGAGGTAGAGGCCGTCGGGCATCGTCCTGACTGTAAAGGCAGGCTGGCGCCTGCGTCGGGCGCGGGTTTTCGCGCTGCGGGACAGGGAATCAAACCCCCAGGCCGGCCGTGCGCGAGGGTCGGTCGCGAGCTGCGTCCCAATCCGCGCCTGGAACGCGTCCTCTAGCGTCGCGCTACGCTGCCTCGCGTGCGTCCGATCCCCACTGCGCCGGTTGCGGCCGGCTCCCTGATCGCCGGTTACGCCGTCGCGGCGGGTACCGGCTCGCGTCCCCTGGGCGGGGTCGTGCTGCTGATCGGCGGAGCCTGGTGCGTGCGCGTCTGGACGAACCGCCACGGGGCGCGCAGCGCGATCGGCCTGGGAGGGGTGGGGCTTGGCGCGTTCATCGCCTCGCACCTGCTCGCGCTCGCCATCGGGCCGTGGCCCGCGGTGCTGTTGGTCGCGGCGGCGATGGCCGCGGTCGCATGGACTCGGTCCGACGCCCGCGACGCGGGCCGGCCGCGCACGCTGGCGTTCCGTCCGCCTGCGCGATAGCTTTCCCCCGACATGGCTGACGTGGCGATCTCGCCCGCTGTCGGCGCGGTGGGGGATGCCCCCCCGGCCGGCTTGGAGCGCCCGGACTTTCAGATCGTTCCCCGCGCGGGGCTGCCGATCGTCGCCGTCGTCCTGGGCCTGCTGATCGCGGGCATCGCCGTCAACACGGCATGGCCCCTCCAGTTCCTGCACGTTGTCGGCGGCGCGGCCTGGACGGTCATCGACCTGTTCCTGGGCTTCGTGCTCGGGCCGATCATCGGGCGGCTGTCGATCCCGGCGCGGGTCGAGTTCACCACCCGGCTGATGCCGAAGATGGTTCTGATCATGCCGACGGTGGTCACGGTCACACTCGCCGCCGGCTGGCAGCTCGGCACCAAGCTGGGGACCGTGCAGACGAGCTACCACCTCCACGGGTGGGTCGTCGCGAGCTACATCGTCGTCGGAGTGATGGCCGTGATCGCGCTCGGCCTGCTCGAGCCCGCCAACATCGCGGTGCTCGTCGAGCTCAAGAAGCCGCGGCCGCGTCCGGAGGTGATCGAGCGGCTGATGAAAAGGTTCATCTACACGGCCGGCGCCACCGGCCTGATGCAGATCGCCACGTTCGTGATCATGACCAGGCTGACGGCCGGATGAGCGACCGCGACCGGGCCGACGGCGTCCGCCTGCCACCGGTCACGCAGGTGGGGATGTTCTCGCTGGCGCTGATCGTCGCGGCCGGCATCTACCTCTCGGCCCACCTCCCGAAGCACGTCTCCCTTGCTCCGGCGATCGTGCTGCTGTCGGCCTCCGCCCTGCTGCTGGCCGGCAACCTCGCCACGCTCGCGCGCGTGCCCGGCTTCGCCTGGCGTCGCTTCTTCGAGATCGCCAGGTGGGCGCTGCTGGCCTACTCGGTCATCGCGGGCATGATCGAGTTCGCGTTCGTGCGCAACCACCTGAGCGGCGGTCCGCTTATCGTGCTGACGCTGTCGCTCGTGGTGTTCGCGGTCCACGTGCCGGTCCTCATCGGCTTCACGGTTGCCCGCTACGCCGACGGGTAGTCGCTGACAGACGGCGTCGGCCGGGTCGTGCTCGCCCTGACCGCCGCGCCCGACGCTCCCGGAACGCAGAGCTGCGACGGCCGCGTGCCCCTGGAGGGGGGCGTCGGACATAATCCCCGCGATGCGGGCCATCCAGATCGTCGAGGAGAGCGGTCCCGACAGCGCGCTCGCGCTCGTCGAGCTGCCCGAGCCACACCCCACGCACATGCTCACGCCGGGCGAGGGCGTGATCGTGGAGGTCCATTGCGCCGGGGTCTCCTTCCCCGAGCTCCTGCAGACGCGGGGGGAGTACCAGCTCAAACCGCCGCTGCCGTTCGTCCCCGGAAGCGAGGTAGCAGGCATCGTGCGCAGCGCCCCCGCGGGGGCGCAGGTCAAGGAGGGCGACCGCGTGGCGGCCTTCTGCGCGATCGGTGGGTTCGCCGAGACCGCCGTGGCGCCCGAGTTCTTCACCTTCGCGCTGGCGCCCGAGCTCGACTTCGCGCAGGGGGCCGGTCTGATCCTCAACTACCACACCGCGTACTTCTCGCTGGCCATGCGCGGGCGTCTGCAGGACGGCGAGACGGTGCTCGTGCACGGCGCGGCCGGCGGCGTCGGCACGGCCGCCCTGCAGGTCGCCAAGGCGCTCGGCGCCCGCACGATCGCGGTCGTCTCCACGGAGGCCAAGCAGCGGGTCGCCGAGGAGGCCGGGGCCGATCAGACCGTTCTGCTCGGTGACTCCTGGAAGGACGAGGTCAAGGAGCTCTCCGGCGGCGGCGTGGACGTGGTGCTCGATCCGGTCGGGGGCGAGCGCTTCACCGACAGCCTGCGCTCGCTGCGCGAGAACGGCCGCATGGTGGTGGTGGGGTTCACCGGGGGATCGATCCCCGAGGTGAAGGTCAACCGTCTGCTGCTGCGCAACACCGAGGTCGTCGGCGCGGGCTGGGGCGCCTACGTGATGGGCAAGCCCGACCTCAACCGGGAGATCGGCGCCGCCGTCAACCGCATGGTCGAGGAGGGATTCCTGCGGCCGCTCGTCGGCCAGCGCTTCCCGCTCGAGGCCGCGGCCGACGCGCTGCGGGCGCTCGACGAGCGGCGGGCGACCGGGAAGGTCGTCCTCGACGTGCGCACAGGCTGAGCCGCGGTCCTAGTCGGCCTTCAGCAGCTCGCGCCAGCCCTCGGCGTTCAGCGCCGCGGGCTCGGTGGAGTCCATGAAGTCCAGCAGCACGTCGAGGAAGCGCTCCGGCTCGTCCAGGTGGGGGAAATGCCCCGAGTCCGCGAAGACCTCCAGGCGGCTTCCGGGCGCCTGCTCGTGGGCCGCATGGCCGTGTGCCGCCGGGATCAGCGAGTCGCGCTCGCCCCACACGAGCAGCATCGGCAGATGTTCGGCCAGGTAGAGCCGGTTCGAGGCGTTCACCCGCTGGCCTCCGGGCTCCACGACCGAGCGAAGCGTGTGGATGAAGGCGGCCCGCGCCTCGCGGTCGGACAGCGTCGCATGTCCGTGGGCCATCTCCTCGATGTCCGTCCCGGCACGCAGTCCCAGGCGCCCGAGCAGGCTCCCCGCAAGGCGTCCTGCCTCCAGCAGCCGGCTCGCCGAGAGAAGCGGCAGGACGAGCTCCGAGCCCGGCAGCGTGGCGGCGCGGAGCAACAGGCTGACCTCGCGGCCGAGACCGCCGCTGTCGACAAGCACGAGACGCTCGCAGCGCTCGGGGAACTGGTAGGAGATCTGCATCGCGATGCCGCCGCCGAGTGAGTGCCCGACGAACGTCGCCCGGTCGTGCCCGAGCGCGAGAAGCAGGTCGCGGACACCGCTCGCGTGCGCGCCGAGCGAGTAGTCGCCCTTGGGCTTCGCCGAGCGGCCATGGCCGATCAGGTCGGGGGCGATCACGGTGAAGCGGCGGGCGAGGTAGGGAAGCACTCGACGCCAGGTGGAGGAGTCGGAGGTGATCCCGTGGATCAGCACGACCACGGGGCCGCTGCCGCCCTTGCGGTAGGCCACCGTATGGCCGTGGATGGTCAGCTCGCGCAGCTCGAGCTCGTCGTCTTGGCTCAAGGTCGTCTCGCGATCATCTCGAAGGTTCACACTAGCGCCAGGGACTCCGCGGGCGGGAGGGGCGGGGGTTATCCCCACACCCGCACCGGCGGCGAGCCGCCTTCCGGTCGGTGGCCGACCGCATCGACAAGGGCCACTGTGGCGCTCAACATCAGAGCAGGAATGAGCGCCACCGCAGACAAGGCCGCCGAGCCGCGCCCGGGCGGGCCGCTGGATGTCGTCCCGGAGGCTGACCGGGACGGCGTCGAGGGACCGACCCCGGAGGAGATCGAGGTACCGGTGCTGGCGAACCTCGACCGCGCCGTCACGGCGGTGATCACGGCGGTGCCGGCGCTGCTCCTGGTGCTCGCCGGCTGGCAGCTGTGGAACCGGGGACTTCAGTGGCGGGACGTCGCGATCTTCCTGGTCCTCTACGTGGCAACCGGACTCGGCATCACCGTCGGCTTCCACCGACTGCTCACGCACCGCAGCTTCAAGACCTCGGCGTGGTTGCGGGGGACGTTCGGGATCCTCGGCACGATGGCCATCGAGGGTCCCGTGATCTCGTGGGTGGCCGACCACCGCAAGCACCACGCCTACTCCGATCGCCCCGGCGATCCGCACAGCCCGCATGTCGACCACGGGGGCGGATGGCGCGGAGCCCTGCGCGGGTTGGCACATGCGCACGTGGGATGGCTGTTCGACCACCAGCAGCGCGGGGCGCGCGAACGCTTCGCCCCCGACCTCGTTGCCGATCCCGTGATCGCCTTCGTCGACCGCACGTTCGTGCTGTGGTCGCTCGTGGGCCTGGCGATCCCGTTCGGCCTCGGCATGCTGCTCGGTGGCACGGTCGCCGCCGGATTCGAGGGGATGCTGTGGGGTGGCGCGGTGCGCATCTTCGTCCTGCACCACGTCACCTACAGCATCAACTCGCTCTGCCATTTCTTCGGCCGCCGGCGGTTCGCCACCAGCGATCACTCGCGCAACCTCATGTGGCTGGCGCCTTTGTCCTTCGGAGAGGCGTGGCACAACAACCACCACGCGTTCCCGACGTCGGCGATCCATGGTCTCGGCCGCCTCGAGTTCGACATCTCGGGCGTGCTGATCTCCGCTCTGGAGCGCGTCGGCCTCGCCTGGGAGGTGCAGCGGGTAGGCCGCGACCGGCAGCTCGCGAAGGCGCTCTAGGCGCGGGTGCCGACCCGCACGCGGCGGCGCCGTGCGACGATAGCCGGGATGAGCCAGCGCGCTCAGCTCCCCTCGGACCTGTCGCTGTCGCGGGGCGCGCCGACCCGGCGGTGGATGCCCATCCTGGCCGCGGGGCTCTCGATCGGGCAGTACGCCCGGTCAGTGATGCACCGCGTGGCTGCCCTGACCGCGGTTCTGCTCGTGGCGATCTGGGCGCTCGACGGGCAGGGGTACCTGTGGCCGGCCTGGGCCTGGCTCGGGCTCGCCGTGCCCGTGCTGCTCGATTACACGGCGGGGTGGGCTTGGCGGCGGTCGCCGGGCGCGGTGCGGCGGGTGGCCTGCGTCTGGGCCCTCGCGGGCGTCGCCGCGGTGATCCTGCTGCTGACGTGGCTGCTCACCTGGCTGCTGGCGGGGGCGCGCGAGTTCTGGCCTGCCTGGGCGCTGTTCGGGCTCGCCACCGCGGTCAGCTCCTATTCGCTCTTCGCCCTCCACGACCGGGTCCTCGTCGCCTACGGCCGGCGGGCGCTGAGGGCCAGGATCGACCTGCTCACCCGGACCCGCCGGCAGGTGATAGCCACCCAGGCGGCAGAGCTGCGTCGGATCGAGCGCGATCTGCACGACGGCGCGCAGGCGCGGCTGGTGGCGCTCACGCTGCAGCTGGGCCGGGCCGAGATGCGGGTCACCGACCAGCCGGATGTCAGGAACCTGATCCACGACGCCCAGCGGGAGGCGCACCACGCGATCGGCGAGCTGCGGGACCTCGCGCGCGGCATCGTTCCGCCGCTGCTCGCGGATCGGGGGCTGGTGGCGGCGGTCGAGTCGCTCGCCGCCCGCTACGGCCTCGGCACCGAGATCGTGGCGGAGGCCCATCGCACGCTCGCGCCGGCGGTCGAAAGCACGGCGTACTTCGTCATCGCCGAGGCGCTCACCAACACCGCCAAGCACGCCGACGCGCGGCGCAGCTGGATCCGTCTCACCCACGAGCGCAGGGCCCTGATGGTGCTCATCGGCGACGACGGGCGGGGCGGCGCCGACGCCGAGGGCTCCGGGCTCGCCGGCCTGCGCGCGCGGGTCGAGGCCCTCGACGGACACCTCAGCCTGAGCAGTCCGAGCGGCTCCGGCACCGTCGTGGAGGTCAGCCTCCCGTGCGGGTAGTGATCGCCGAGGATCTCGCCCTGCTCAGGGAGGGGCTGGTGGCACTGCTGCGGGAGAACGACATCGAGGTGGTGGCCCAGGTGCAGGATGGTCCGTCGCTGTTGCGTGCGATAGCGGGCCATGAACCGGATCTGGCGATCGTTGACGTGCGCCTGCCGCCAAGCTTCAGCGACGAGGGGCTGCTGGCGGCGATCGAGGCCCGGCGGCGCCAGCCCGACCTCGGGGTGCTCGTCCTGTCGCAGTACGTGGAGACCGCCTACGCGAGCGAGCTGATCGGCGAGAACACCGCGGGGATCGGCTACCTGCTGAAGGAGCGGATCGGGGATGTCCGCGCGTTCCTGGATGCGCTCCATCGGGTCGCGGCCGGGGGCACGGTGCTCGATCGGCAGGTGGTCACGCAGCTGCTGGCGCCGCGGGGGGGACCGGCCGATGCCCTCTCCCGGCTCACCGCCCGCGAGCGCGAGGTGCTCGAGCTGATGGCCGAGGGACGATCGAACACCGCGATCGCCGAGAGCCTGGTGGTCACGCCGGGGGCCGTCGAGAAGCACATCACGAACATCTTCGCGAAGCTGGATCTTCCGGCCTGTCACGACGACCACCGGCGCGTGCTGGCCGTGCTGGCCTACCTGCAGGTGGCCAGTTGAGCCTCACGCCCGTATCCCCGGGCGTTGCTTGCGGGCCGCGTGCCGGCTCCGCTCTTACACGGACCTGATAGAAAGCGCCTTCCCCCCGGATGTGTAAGTCCTCATGAAGATCATCGGCGCCGGCCTCCCGCGCACCGCCACCACCACCCAGATGTTCGCTCTGGAACAGCTCGGCGTGGGCCCCTGCTACCACATGCGCGACCTGCTGGCCGATCTGGAGACCGGGCTGCCGCTGTGGGAACGAGCCGAGGTGGGCGCCCCGGAATGGGAGCGGATCTTCGGCGAGGCGCGCTCCACGGTCGACTGGCCCTCGGCGCGCTACTACCGCGAGCTGATGAGCTACTACCCCGAGGCGAAGGTCCTCTTGAGCGTGCGGGACGCCGAGGAGTGGGTGCGGAGCATGCGCCTGACCGTGTGGGGCATATTCCACGGCGACTCGGTCATGCGCCACCTGTGCGATGCCCGCGCGGTCATCGATCCGCTGTGGCGGCGCTACGCGGCGCTCATGCGTCGGATGACATGGGAGGAGCCGGGAGGCGCGCTCGCGGGGGAGACCTTCAACCACGAGGGCCTCGCGGCGGTGATGCACCGCTGGAACGAGACGGTGAAGGCGACCGTGCCCGCAGACCGTCTGCTTGTATGGGACCCGTGCGAAGGCTGGGACCCGCTGTGCGACTTCCTGGAGATGGCGGTCCCCCCCGACCCGCTGCCGCGCCTGAACGACACGAACTCCTTCAGGGAGGGCATCATCGGTGGCGCCCTGGACGTTGTGGGGGACTGGTGGGCTGCACGCGAGCGACCGGCCAGCGGGCTGCACGGCGCGCCGCTCACCTGAGCGTCACCCGAGTGAGAGCATGGGCGTGAGCGGCGAGTTGCTGACGAGGGTGCGAGCGGAAATCGACGCTCGCCTGCGCGAGTTGCGCCCGGCGGTCGCGGAGTACGAGCGGCTGTTGAGCACCGACGAGTCGCTCCGGCCCAATGAAGATCACGCGCAGGCGGCGACTCCGCGCCGGCCGCGCGCCGCTGGCGCCCCCAAACGGGAGCGGGCGCCGCGCGGGGCGGCTCAGCTGGCGATCGTCGCGGCGCTCGAGCACGGCTCACACACCGTCAGCGAGCTCGCGGTCGTCACCGCGATGTCCGGGGCGAACATCCGCGCGAACGTGCGCCGCCTGGTGAGCGCGGGGACCGTCACGACGGCCAAGCGCGACGGCAAGGCCGCCTACGCGCTGGCCTCGCCTGCGGCTTGAGGCGCGCCCTCGCCGCCTCCGACCGGGAGAAGCGCCACCCTGGCCGCCTCCGTGGGCCCGAGGAACGGCGTCAGCAGCATGTAGGTGAGCTGCGGCGCCGCCCCTGGCAGCTCCGCGATGCGGTCGTTCTCGACGTAGTGGTGCAGGACCTGCCAGCAGCCTCCGACACCCGCCTCGGCGGCGACCGCCGGCACCTCGACGCCCTTGGGGGCGAGGTCGTAGCCGGGGTTGAAGTAGGTGGCGAAGCCGCGCAGGATCTCGTCCCGGGTCTCGATCGTCTCCGGGCTTGCCCCGAAGGTGTCGACGATGCTCAGGTGGGCGTGGGCCGGCTCGGAGGCGATGTAGTCCACCACGGCCCGCAGACCCGCCGCGATCGCGCGCGGCCAGTCGGGCATCTCGGCCTCCCAGGCTTCCACGCCCATGCGCAGCGCCTGCATCATGCCGACCTTCTGCGTGCCCAGGAAGGCGTCGTGCTTGGAGGGGTAGATG
>CAAGKR010438422.1_pt1 | contig 12369 bp, 13 predicted proteins | sample 2556971 | NCBI WGS metagenome assembly CAAGKR01 (sample SAMEA5207829, study PRJEB30636) | soil metagenome | biome: forest; feature: boreal; material: soil | place: USA | collected 2011-09 | depth 1 m | reverse complement strand
TCATCGAAGCCTCGAAGCATCTGGGTCTCGACCTCGAGGGTGCCCGAGTCGTCGTCCAGGGCTTCGGCAACGCGGGCTCGTTCTCGGCCAAGCTCATGGCGGAGCTCGGTGCGGTGGTCGTGGGGCTCTCCGACACGCAGGGCGGCATTCACAACCCGAAGGGCATCGACCCGAACAAGGTGGACGCGTACAAGCGCGAGACCGGCAGCGTCGTGGGCTTCCCTGGCTCCGAGACGGTGAGCAACAGCGAGCTTCTCGAGCTCGACTGCGAGATCCTCATCCCGGCGGCGATCGAGAACCAGATCGGCGAGCACAACGCGCCAAAGATCAAGGCGAAGCTCGTCGCCGAGGCGGCGAACGGCCCGACGAGCCCGGAGGCGGATCGGATCCTCTTCGACAAGGGCGTCTTCATGATCCCCGACATCCTGTGCAACGCCGGCGGCGTGACGGTCTCGTACTTCGAGTGGGTGCAGGACCTGCAGAACCTCTTCTGGCGCGAGGCCACGATCAACGCGCGGCTCAAAGAGGTCATGGTCAAATCGTTCAACGACGTCCTGCAGATGTCGCTGAAGCACAAGGTGCACATGCGGACGGCCGCCTACATGGTCGCGGTCGCGCGCGTGGCCGACGCGACGCTCACGCGGGGCATTTACCCCTAGAGGCGCGCCGCGGCGACGCGGCCTAGATCGGCGACTCCGCTGCAAGACCTCATCGCGGTCGACCTGGAGACGACGGGGTTCGATCCGGAGACGGATCGGATCATCGAGATCGGCGCGGTGCACGTCCGCCTCACTGCGGACGGCGCGGAGCCGGGTGAGCGATTCTGCACGTTCGTCGACCCCGGGCGTGACATCGGCGCGACGATCACTCGGCTCACCGGGATCCACGACCTCGACCTGGTCGGTGCGCCATCTGCGGCGGACGCGGTCGCGCGCTTCGCCGCGTTCGCTGGCGACGGTGTGTTCGTCGGCCACAACGTGGGCTTCGACCTGTCGTTCCTTGAGCGGAACGGGTTCGCGCCCGGCGCGCAGCGGCTCGACACCGCCGACCTTGCGTCCATGTTGCTGCCCTCGGCGCCGTCGTACGCGCTCCAGCGGCTCGCCGCGGACGACGGCATCGTGCCCGCCGCCGCGCATCGCGCCCTCGACGACGCGCTGACCTGCGCCGCGGTCCTCGCCACGCTCGCCGCCCGGGCCCGCGCGCTCCCCGCGCCGTTGCTCGAGGAGGCCCGGTCGTACGCCGCGGTCATCGGCCCTGCGGCGGAGCAGTTCTTCGCCGACGCGCTCGGCGCGTCGCTGCGCCATAGCTGGGACACGAGTGGAACGGACCTGCGTGTACGGGCAGGCCCGGCTTTGCCGGCCCGGGCCGAGCCCCATTCAAAGCCGGCGCTCGACGCAGCCAGCGCACTCGGTATGGACGGCCCACTCGCGCGGTCGATCGACGGATTCGAGGATCGCCCCGAGCAGCGGCAGCTCGCGATCGAGATCGAGCGGACCATGGCCACCGGCGGCGTGCTCATGGCCGAGGCCGGGACGGGCGTGGGGAAGTCGATCGCCTACCTCCTGCCCGCGCTCGGCCGCGCGCTCACGGGCGAGCGCGTCATCGTGAGCACGCACACGCTGCCGCTCCAGGACCAGCTGGTCCGCAAGGACCTCCCGGATCTGCAGGCAGCCCTCGGCACGAGCGTCCCGGTCGCGGTGCTCAAGGGCCGCTCGAACTACCTCTGCCCGCGGCGCTGGCAGCTCTTCAGGACCCAGGTCGTTACGCGCGAAGAGGCCCGTCTCGCGCTGAAGACGCTCATCTGGCGGACCACCACGACAAGCGGCGATCGGGCCGAGCTCAACCTGCTCGGCGGCGAGGGCGCGCTCTGGTCGCGCGTATCCGCCGACGACGAGACCTGCACGAGCCGGCGCTGCGCCGGGACCCGCGGCGGTTGCTACCTGGAACGCGCGCGGGCCGCGGCCGCGGAGGCCGGCATTGTCGTCGTGAACCACGCGCTCCTCCTGCACGATGCCCGCGGCGGCGGCACCCTGCTCCCCGAGGCCGACCACGTCGTCGTGGACGAGGCGCACCACCTGGAGGACGTCGCGTCCGACGCGTTCGGGTTCAAGCTTGAGACCTGGCGAACGCATCGCGACCTGGATCGCATCGCGCATTCGCCGCTCGTCATGACGGCCTTGAGGTCGGACGATCCTTCTGCCGTCGAGGCGGCGCAGACCCTACGGGACGAGGTCTCGCGCGCGGCCGATACGTCGGGCGAGACCTTCGCCGCGCTCGCGGCGCTCCTTCCCGACGGCCCCCCAGACCGCCTGCGCATCACCGGCGGCTTGCGGGCCAGCGACGACCGCTGGCTGCCGATCGAGCTCGCGGCCGAGCGGATGGCCGATGTGCTCGCCGGGATCCGCGCGGCCGGCGACCGGCTGGCGGCGCGCGGCGGCGATGAAGACGAGCTCGTCGAGCACGAGAGCGCGATGAAGGAGCTCATCGGGGAACAGGGCGCGATCGAGCACGGGATCCACCGGCCGAAGCCAGGGGAGATCGCATGGCTCGAGCGGAGCAACGACGGGATCGGACTGTTCGTCGCGCCCGCGCACGTCGGCAATGCGCTCCGCCGCACGCTGATCGACCGTCACCGCTCGGTGGTCATGACCTCCGCGACGCTCGGGGTCGCCGGCACGATGACGTTCACGATGGATCGGCTGGGCGTGAGCGACATCGCCGGCACGCTGCGCGTCGGGTCGCCGTTCGATCACGCCAGCCAGGCGGTGCTCATCGTGCCGTCGGATATCGCGCTCCCGCACGACGAGCACTTCGCCGAGGAGGCCGCCCTGATCGTCGGCGACGTTGCGCGCGCGCTTGGCGGCCGCACGCTCGTGCTGTTCACCTCGCACGCGGCGATGCGTGAGGTGGGGGCGCAGCTTGCCGGCCTCGAGGACACCGGGATCGCCGTCCTGACCCAGGGTGTCGACGGCTCCCGGCGGGCGATCCTTGAGCGCTTCGCCGCCGGCGGCTCCGTGCTGCTCGGCACCCAGTCGTTCTGGGAGGGCGTCGACCTGCCCGGCGACCAGCTGCGCTGCGTGGTGATCGCGAAGCTCCCGTTCCCGGTGCCGGACGACCCGCTCATCCAGGGCCGCTCTGAGCGCTACGACGACCCGTTCCGCGAATACCAGCTGCCCCTCGCGGCGCTGCGCCTACGGCAGGGCTACGGCCGGCTCATCCGCTCGAAGACCGATCGCGGCGCGGTCGTCCTGCTCGACCGTCGCGTGATCCTCCAGGACTACGGGCCGACGTTCCTCGCGTCGCTGCCGGCGGTGCGCGTCCAGCGGATCCCGAGCGACGGGATCGGAGTGATCGTCGCGGAGCACTGCGCGCGCGGATAATTGGCTTCGTGGAGCAGCCCTCCGCGGGGCGCCCTGAGGCCTGGCTCGGGTCGCTACCGCGCGAAACGCGCAAGCGGCTCTTCCTCCTGCTCGATGAACTGTGCGCGGGGATGGATGTCTCGCGCCACAACGAGTTCGGCTTCCTCCGCCTGCGGGCCGAGTTCGAGTCCTCCGGGGAGCTCTTCGGCTGCACCATCGCCGAGCTGCGCGAGGCGATCGCTGAGACGCTCGGCGACGTCTCGCACCTGCGCCCGCCGCGCCCCCAAAGCCTGCTCGAGGAGCTTCGGACGAGGGTCGGGGCGGAGGGTCACCCGGACTTCCGCTAGGCGAAACCGGCCGGTATCCGGTCGGTAACCGGCACGCGTAATGGGCCGACCGGGGGACTTGTCTGGCGGTTGGGTGTTCCTAAACTTCGCCTAGGTGGCAGACGCCTCTCTGCCGATCTGGGTAAGGAAAGGAGGCACAAAATGCTCGCATTCTTCCGTGACGACGAAGGCCAGGGCCTGGTTGAGTACGCTCTCATCATTGCTGTTATCGCCATCGCCGTCATCGTCGCCATGATCTTCCTCCGCGGTCAGCTCCAGAACATCTTCAGCAACATCGGCAACAACCTCACCTAGAGCCTTCGCCGTAAGGAAAAAGCCCGGGCTTCGGCCCGGGCTTTTTCTTGCGCAAACCCGGGTTCTGCGGGCGTGCCAGCGGTGTCCGTTCTTGTTACAGTTGGTCGTGGATCGGGTCATTCAGGCCCGATACTTCGCACGCTTCACGAGATCCCTGCGTCGCCCCGCCAGGGCGCGGCGTGGCCGTGAAGCGGAGGCATCAAAGGGAGAACGCGTTGGCCGTCGTCACGATGAAGCAGCTCTTGGAGTCGGGTGTCCACTTCGGGCACCAGGCTCGGCGGTGGAACCCGAAGATGAAGCGCTTCATCTTCATGGAGCGCAACGGGATCCACATCATCGATCTCCAGCAGACGCTCGTCCGGGTCGAGGAGGCGTACGCGTTCGTGCGCGACCTCGCGTCCGATGGCGGGCAGCTCCTGTTCGTCGGCACGAAGAAGCAGGCCCAGGAATCCATCGCCGAAGAGGCGAAGCGGGCGAACATGCACTACGTCAACCAGCGCTGGCTCGGCGGGTTCCTCACGAACTTCGTCACGATCCAGAAGCGGATCCAGCGCCTGAACGAGCTCATCGAGCGCAAGGAGCGCGGAGACTTCCTCACGCTGCCCAAGAAGGACGCTCAGCGGCTCGAGGACGAGCTCCAGCACCTCGATCGGTACTTCCAGGGCGTGCGCGAACTGAAGCGTCCGCCGAGCGCGCTGTTCGTCGTCGATCCGCACCGCGAGCACATCGCGGTCGAAGAGGCGCGTCGCCTCGAGATCCCGATCGTCGCGATGGTCGACACGAACTGCGATCCGGATCTCATCGACGTGATCATCCCGGCGAACGACGACGCGATCCGCGCCGTCAAGCTCATCTGCCAGAAGATGGCCGACGCGGTCATCGAGGGCCGCACCCAGCTCGACGCGTCGTCCAAGGAGGCGAGCCCGGAGGACATGGGCTACGCACCGGCAACGACCGCGGGTGGCTATGCCGAGGTCGGCATGCCGCGCGCGAAGCGCACACCGCGCGTGTACGAGCCTGAAGAGGACGAGTACCCGATCGGTGGGTACGAGGAAGAGCCGGCTGCGGAGGCCGGCGAAACCGCGCCCGCCAGTGACGAGGCGCTCGCCGCTCCGGCGGCGGACGCATCAGGGACCACAGAGGAGAAGTAGCCATGGCAACCGCGAACGATGTCCAGCGCCTTCGGTCGGAGACCGGCGCCGGCGTGATGGACAGCAAGAAGGCCCTCGAGGCCGCGAAAGGCGACTTCGAGAAGGCGAAAACGATCCTCAAGGAGAAGGGCCTCGCGTCCGCTGCCAAGCGCGGCGACCGCGCGACAAAGGAGGGCGTCATCGAGGCGTACATCCACGGTGATGGACGCATCGGTGCGCTGGTCGAGCTTTCGAGCGAGACCGACTTCGTCGCCCGCAACCCTGAGTTCCGTGAGCTCGCGAAGGCGATCGCGATGCAGGTGGCCGCGATGTCGCCGAAGCACGTGAGCTGGGAGCTCCTGAAGGACGACGAGATCAAGGCGCTCCTCGAGGAGCACGGCGACGAGAAGACCGCGAAAGCGGCTGCGGTGCTCATGCACCAGCCGTACATCAAGGATCAGTCGAAGACCATCGGCGACCTCGTCACGCAGCTGGCGGCCTCGACCGGCGAGAACATCAAGGTCAGCCGGATCGCGCGCTTCCAGCTCGGCGAGGCCGCATGACCGCGACGCCGAAATACCACCGCGTCCTCCTGAAGCTCTCCGGTGAGGCGCTCCTCGGGGATCGGCAGTTCGGCATCTCGCCGCAGTACACCGCCTACCTTGCGGAGGAGATCCGCAAGGTCCACGCCCTCGGAGTGCAGGTCGGCGTCGTGCTCGGCGGAGGCAACTGGCTGCGCGGCGCGGACGCTGCGGACCACGGGATCGACCGCGCGACCGCGGACTACATGGGCATGCTCGCGATGGTCATCAACGCGCTCGCGTTGCGCTCGCAGCTCGAGGCCGCCGGCCTCGAGGCGCGCGTGCAGACCGCCCTGACCATCAACGAAGTCGCCGAGCCGTATATCCGGCTGAAGGCGATCAGCCACCTCAAAAAGGGCCGCGTCGTCATCTTCGCGGCCGGTACGGGCAATCCGTTCTTCACGAGCGACACCGCCGCGGCGCTCCGCTCGGCCGAGATCGACGCGGAGGTCATCCTCATGGGTAAGAACAAGGTGGACGGCGTGTACTCGGGCGATCCGCGGACCGACAAAACCGCGAAGAAGTACGACGACATCGGCTATCGCGACCTGCTCGAGAAGCGGCTCGGCATCATGGACGCCACGGCCGCCGCCCTTGCGGAGGATCGCAAGATGCCCACGATCGTGTTCGACGTGAGCGAGAAGGACGCGATGGTCCGGGCGGTCCTGGGCGAGCACGTCGGCACGCTCGTCCACGCCGGATAGGCCGTGGCGCTCGAAGAGGTCTTGGCCCAGACCGAGGCCCGCATGAAGAAGGCGGTGGAAGCCCTCCGCCACGAGGCGCAGTCCGTCCGCACCGGCCGGGCAACGCCGTCGCTCGTGGAGGGACTCGAGGTGGAGGCGTACGGGACGCCGACGCCGCTCATCTCGCTCGCGGCCATCAGCGCGCCCGAGCCGCGGCTCATCGTGATCCAGGCTTGGGACAAGAGCCTCATCAAGGCGATCGAGAAGGCGATCATCGGGAGCGACCTCGGGCTCACGCCGAGCAACGACGGGTCGCTCATCCGTCTCTCGATCCCGGCACTCACCGAAGAGCGCCGCAAGGACCTGGTGAAGCAGCTGCACAAGAAGGTGGAAGAGGGCCGCGTCGAGATCCGCACGCTCCGGCGACACGCCCAGGACGAGCTCCGGACGAAGTCGAAGGGTGCCGGCATCTCCGCCGACGACGAGAAGCGGCTCGAGAGCCAGCTGCAGAAGCTCACCGACCTGTACATCTCGGCCGCCGACGAGATCGGCCACGGCAAAGAGAAGGAGATCCTGGCGGTCTAGCGGTGGCCGCTGCGGTACCGCGCCACATCGCGATCGTCATGGATGGCAACCGCCGCTGGGCTCGAGGCCGTCACCTGCCGGTCATCGCCGGCCATCGCCAGGGCGTCGAGACCATCCGCCGGACCGTCCGCGCCGCGCGCGATCGCGGCGTTGAGTACGTCACCCTCTACAGCTTCTCCACCGAGAACTGGAAGCGCGACCCCGACGAGGTCGGCGGGCTCATGAAGCTGCTCGAGGAGACGATCCGCCGCGAGACGCCGACGCTCGTGCAGGACGGCGTGCGCCTGCGGATCATCGGCCGGCTGCAGGAGCTCTCCGATGGGGTCCGCCGCGCGATCGACGAAGCCGCGCGGGCGACCGATGCGGGGAAGAACGGGACGATGACCATCGCGTTCAACTACGGGGGTCGCGCCGAGATCGTCGACGCGGTCAAGAGGCTCGTCCGGGACGTTGTGCCGGTCGACGACATCGACGAGGCCGCCATCGCGAGCCGCCTGTACGCGCCCGAGCATCCCGATCCGGACCTCCTCATCCGCACCGGCGGCGAGCTGCGGGTCTCGAACTTCCTGCTGTGGGAAGTCGCGTACGCGGAGATGTGGGCGACCGACGTGCTCTGGCCCGACTTCGCGGTCGAGCACCTCGACGCCGCCCTCGCGTCGTACGCGCGCCGCGAGCGGCGGTACGGCCGCTGACCGATCTTCCGCGCCGCACCATCACTGGGCTCGTCTACGCCGCGATCGTGCTCGCGGCGGCGTTCGCGCCGCCGCTCGCCTTCACCGTTCTGGTGGCGGTCGCGGGCGGCATCGCGCTCGCGGAGCTCTGGGCCTTGCGCCGGTCCGGTCTCCCGGCGGTCCTCGAGCTGGTGGTCCTCGCGCTCGGCATCACCGCGCTCGCATTTCTGCGAGGGCTCGGCGATCTCGGCGCCGCGCATCCGACGGCGAGGGGATTCGCGGTCTGGCTCCTTCTGGCGATCGGGGCGACCTGGGCCGCGGACGTCGGCGCCTACGCGGTCGGATCGCTCTGGGGACGACGCAAGATCGCACCGCGCATCAGCCCCGCCAAGACCTGGGAGGGCACGTTCGGCGGCTTCGGCGCTGCGGCGCTCGCCGTCCTCGGGATCGCGGCGCTGTTCGGCCTCGGTCGTCCCGAGGCCGCGGTCGCGGCGGTGACGATCGGACCCACGGCGTTCGCGGGCGACCTCCTCGAGAGCTGGACCAAGCGCCGCGCGGGCGTGAAGGACTCGGGCACGCTCTTTCCTGGCCATGGCGGCATGCTCGATCGCATCGATTCCCTCATCGCCGTCGCTCCGCTGGTGGCCGCTCTGACTCTCGCGGCCGGTCTGGGATGATGAACAGGTGAACGGACCCACCCGCGTCGCGATCCTCGGCGCGACCGGCTCGATCGGCCAGCAGGCCCTCGAGGTGATCGCCGCGAATCCCGATCGGCTGACCGTGACTGCCCTCGCGGCGCGGTCGCGGCGCGACGCGCTCACGGCCCTTGCCGCGAGGCTGAATGTCACGCGCATCGCGACGGGGGACGACGATCTCGCCGCGCTCGTGACCGCGGACGACGTCGATCTCGTCCTCGTCGCGACGCCCGGCATCGCCGGACTGCGGCCGACGCTCGCCGCCCTCGCCGCGGGCAAGGACGTGGCCCTCGCGAACAAGGAGGTGCTCGTCGTCGGTGGGCATCTTGTGCGCGCCGCGAGCGGTGGGGCGGGGAAGCGGCTGCGCCCGGTCGACAGCGAGCACTGCGCGCTCTGGCAATGCCTAAGCGGCATCGACCCGACCCGCGTGAAGCGCGTCGCGGTCACCGCGTCCGGTGGCCCATTCCGCGAGCGCGCGCTCGCGACGTTCGCCGCGATCACTGCCGACGAAGCGCTCCGCCATCCGACCTGGCGGATGGGCCCGAAGGTGACTATCGACTCGGCGACGCTCGCGAACAAGGCCTACGAGGTCGTCGAGACCCACTGGCTCTACGGCCTCCCGTACGACCGCATCGACGTCGTGCTCCATCCGGAGAGCGTCGTGCACGCGATGGTCGAGCTGATCGACGGCAGCGTCATCGCGTCGATCGCCGAGCCGGACATGCGGCTGGCCATTCAATACTCGCTGCTCCTCGACCACTTCCCGTCGCTGGCACCCCGTTTCGAGTGGACCAAAAGACGGGAATTGCACTTTGGCGAGGTCGAGCTTGAACGCTATCCCTGCTTCACCCACGTGCTCGCGGCGGCACGAAGCGGCGATCAGGGCGCGATGGTCGGCGTGTCGGCCGCGGATGAGGTCGCGGTCGCTCGGTTCCTGGCCGGCGAGATCCGATTCACGGACATCGCGGGGCTCCTTCGCCGGGGCGCGCAGCTCGGCGCGGGTGCCGGCGCGGCACTTGCTCCACTTGGTGTGGAGGAGATCGTGCAGATCGACGAGCGCGTTCGGCGCGAGCTGCAGCCGGCCGAGGCCCGGGCGTGAGCGGGATCCTGTCGGTGTTCACGAACCTGCAGACACTCGTTCTGTTCATCGCGACTTTCACGCTGATCGTCGCGGTCCACGAGTTCGGGCACTTCGCCGCCGCCCGGTTGCTCGGGATGAAGGTCCTCGAGTTCGCGTTCGGCTTCCCGCCGCGGCTCGCCGGCATCCGCCGCGGCGAGACCGAGTACACGATCAACTGGATCCCGTTCGGCGGCTTCGTTCGGATCCTCGGGCAGGACGACTTCACGATCCACCAGCAGGGCACCGGCGATCCGCGCTCGTTCACCTCGAAGCCGTGGTGGGCCCAGGCGATCGTGCTCGCGGCCGGCGTGTTCATGAACTTCGTCCTCGCGATCCTCATCCTCACGGTCGCGTTCGCGACCGGCACCACGGCGCCGACGGGCGACGTGCGGGTCTTCGACGTGCGCCCAGGGTCGCCGGCTGCCGCGGCCGGGCTGCAGGTGGGCGACATCGTCGTCGACGTGGACGGCACGCCGATCCACACCGCGCGCGCGATGGTGAACATCACCGCGAAGGCGGCGGACAAGCAGCAGGAGATCTCCATCGACGTGACCCGCAACGGGCAGCGGGTCCCGCCGATCAAAGCGACCCCGCGCGCGGATCCGCCGGCGGGCGAAGGTCCGCTCGGCGTGCAGCTCGAGGAGGTTCAAGCCGCGGTGGCCGTGCCGCCGGCGCAGGCGTTCGGGTCGGCCGTGAGTCTCACCGGTGACGTCGTCGGACAGATCGTCGCGCTCCCGGGTCAGCTCATCGCGCAGCGCGCAAGCCCGGGCGGCAATGCGCCGGTCGTCGGCGGGCCCATCGAGATCTTCCGTGTGACCGGTCAGGTCGCGCAGTTCGGCATCCCGACCTTCCTCAAGCTCGTGGGCGTGCTGTCGGTGAACCTCGGGGTCATCAACATCATTCCGTTCCCGGGCCTCGACGGCGGACGCTTGTTCTTCGTACTGCTCGGCGCGCTGCTTCGGCGCCGGCTCTCGCCGCAGGTCGAGGCCGCGATCCACGCGGTCGGCTTCGTGCTCCTCCTCGGGCTGCTCGTCATCGTGAGCATCTCCGACATCCGCCGCGCTATCGGTGGTTAGCAGCCGAAGACGGATTCGCGGCGGCGCGAGCGCGTGATGGACAGCGAGACCTCGCTCGGCGGGAACCTGAATGCAGCCGTTCGCGTTGGCGACACGGTCCGCCGCCGCGCCGGCCCGTGGACGCCGGCGGTGCACGCGCTCCTTCGCCATCTCGAAAGCGTCGGCTTCGACGCGCCGCGGGTCCTCGGCACAGACCAGCAGGGCCGCGAGATCCTCCGTTTCGCGCCGGGCGAGGCCCATTCAGGCACGATCGAGCCGGTGCCGGACCGCATCCTGGCCGATGACCGTCTCGTCGAAGCCGCGCGGCTCCTGCGGCGGTATCACGATGTCGTCGCCGGCTTCGAGCCCCCACCGAACGCCCGCTGGCGCTTGGCGGCACCGACGTCGCACGAGCTCATCTGCCACAACGACTGGTCGCCATGGAATGCCCTCTTCCGCGACGGTCGCCTCGCAGCAATGCTCGATTGGGACCTTGCCGGACCCGGCTCGCGGCTTTGGGATCTGTCGAACGCCGCGTACTGCTGGGTGTCGCTGATCAGCTCGGCGCGCCTGTTCACGATCGCTCAGCGCGCGCGTCGCCTCCGGCTCTTCTGTGATGGCTATGGTCTGGAAGATCGCGCGGAGGTCGTGCCGACGATGCGGCTCCGGATCCTGCACGTCGCGCGATTCGTAGAGGAGCAGGCGCGAGCGGGCGATCCTGGATTCCTGACGTTGCTGGCGATGGACGTGCCGGCTCGGATGGCCGCGGATGTGGCGTACCTCGACGAGCACCGGTCGACGCTCGAGCGCGCCCTCTGAGCTGCCGCGAAGCCACACCGGCGCGAGCGCGTAGCGGACCCGGAGCTCCGCATGCCGACAATAGACTGACCAGCGATGGCCGGGGACTGGAACAGGAACATGATCGCCCAGTTCCACGCCAAGCACGGCAAAGGCATCGGTCATTTCGGCGACCGGCTGCTGCTCCTCACGACCAAGGGCGCGAAGAGCGGTCGGGCCCAGCTCGTGCCGGTCGCCTTCCACCGTGACGGCGACCGCTACGTGATCGTGGGCTCCAAGAGCGGCGCGTCGAGGAACCCCGACTGGTACCACAACCTCGTGAAGCACAACCGTGCGACGGTCGAGGTCGGCGACCAGCACTTCGAGGTGAAGGCCACGCCGCTTGCCAATGGACCCGAGCGCGATCGCCTGTACGAGGCACATGCCGCGCTGATGCCGGGGTTCCGAGACTACGTGAAGAAGACGAAGCGCGTGATCCCAGTCGTCGTGCTCGAGCGCATCGCGTCTTCGACTAAGGCGTGATGTGGAACGACGCGACGATCGCCCGCAGGTCGGACTCGCTCGCGGCTGACGGCTTCCAGTCCGGCGCGTCGATCTTGTAGCCGACGATGAACATCCGGCCCGTGTCGTACACGTAGTACGCGACCGAGAAGCGCGGACCGTTCGTCACCTTCGCCGCGGCGTGCCCGTCGATCGTCGCGTTCTCGACGACCTGGCCCTGGGCCCAGCCCGCGAGCAGGGGATCGGTCGCCCAGGCCGTCGCGGTCCACCCCAGCGGATCGCGCCACTGCTCGACGACCGCGACGTACGACCACGCCGCGCCCGGACCTGGATCGTTCAGCACGCCGGCCTCGTCACCGGTAGAGCGGATGGTGAAGACCTCGTGGCCGAGCTTGAGGTTGCCGTTGTTCACGAGCGCCGACAGCACCGCTGAGCGGCGCCACGCGCCGGGGAGCTGCACCGAATAGCCGAGGGTCTGGCTCGCGTAGGCCGTCGCCGGACCGACCGGGCCGCGCGGCGCGGCGAGCGCGGTCGCGCCGAGCGCGGCGAT